>ERZ869909.590-NODE-590-length-39190-cov-6.582594_pt1 | contig 39190 bp, 53 predicted proteins | sample MGYA00520892_ERZ869909 | MGnify/ENA primary metagenome ERZ869909 (study PRJEB32215, sample SAMEA104723947) | bioreactor metagenome | biome: bioreactor; feature: anaerobic bioreactor; material: water | place: China | collected 2015-03-12 ...
CTCTAAAGTGAATATACTATTGGTTGCATATTTGAACCTTAGAAGTTATCATATCTAAATCAGATTAGTCTAGCTAAATTCTTGGCGTTAACGATTATTACAGCGAGCTTCTACATAATCAGTGAGAATTTTGCGCACGAAGTTGCTAATGCTCCTAGAATCCTGTTCGGCTAATTCCACCAATTCTTCATACACGTCTTCTGGGAGTCTGAAATTAACGCGTCTTGTATTTTGTTCCACAATATCACCAAATTTATGTTTTTGTATGCGTTTAGTATTGACGTGGTGACAATAGTATGATAACTTTGATTAGTCAAATAAAGTTTTTGACACTGACAAAAGCAATGAAAACAAAACTCGTCTATAGGTAAATTATGACTGACTTGATCGAAGAGCTCAGCGCGGAATGGGCTAAATATAAACGCATGGAAGCAGAAGCTAACCGCAAGCGTTTGGAAATAGAACAAAAAATATGCACACATGCTAAGGAGCACATACCCGCACAAGGTAGTGCTAAGATAGGCTGCATTAAGGTAACCACTGGCTTTGATCGCAAGTGGGACGCTGAAATATTGACGCAGATCTATCGCACCAAGCCGCCTGTGTTTCCGTTCGCTGTAAACTGGAAAGAAGATCGTCGCTTAACAAGCAAGCTTGAGTCTGAGCAGGCTGAGGTTATGGCGATGTTTATGCCAGCGCTCACGATCAAAGAAAAAAAGCCATACTTCACAATAGCAGAATAGGAGTAACGCATATGTTCAATTTATCATCAGTAGAAGCAAAACGTAATACTCAACCGCCGCGTGTTATAATATACGGAGTACCAAAGATTGGTAAAACTACCTTTGCGGCTCAAGCCCACAATCCGATCATTATAGATTTAGAAGGCGGTTCGGACAACTTGGAAGTAGCGCGCGTCGAACGTAATCAAGTGAGATCTCTTGCAGACATTCTAGAGGTGTTACGTGCATTATACCGAGAAGACCATAATTACAAGACCGTCGTACTTGACTCTATAGACTGGCTAGAGCGTATCCTATTCGAGGAGGTAGCGCGCGAGAACGGAGCAAGGGCCATAGATGATTTCTCCGTACCAGGCCTTCGCTTCGGCAGAGGTTATACTATGGCGCAGAATAAATTAAAGGAATTCCTTGCTGCTATGGACGCCCTTAGAATGCACAAAGGTATGTCCGTAATCTTGATATGTCATAGTGCAGTTAGAAAACATGACGATCCCGAGGAAGAAAGTTTTGATCATCATACGCTTAAATTAAATGAGAAGATTAAAGCCATCGTACAAGAGTGGAGCGACTGTATCTTATTTGCTCGTCAGAAAGTCTACGTCACAACCAGCACAAGTGGTCATGGCAAGGAAGTAAAAAAAGGTAGATCGGGAAATCGTGTTCTACATACACAAGGGTGCGCCTCTTATCTAGCTGGCAATAGATATGGGCTGCCCGAAGAATTACCGCTTGATTTTAAGGCGTTTTGGCAAGAATTCACCGCCAGGACTAATTACACTCACGCGGCAATACAGCCTGCAAAGGCTAAAACAGGAAAAGTAGTTCCTATTACAACTACTACAACTACACCATCTATGGGTACTTCTCCTGCTGCTTATCAAAATGCGAACGGTGTCTACAACCACGCAGAATATCTAGAACTTTAATAAGGATACAACATGACTAGTTTTTACTTTGATACCAGAGAATATACGCCAGAACCATCATCCTTCGATCCATTGCCACAGGGCACATATAAAGGGATGATTGTAAAGGCCGCAGAGAAAGTAAGCCAAAGCACAGGCACCCCTTATGCTTCTCTTGAGATCGAGATTCTTGAAGGTAAGTATAAAGGCCGCAAGGTATATGATAACTTATTTTTAAATAGCGCGAATGCTACTGCTCAAAGTATTGCACGCGGTAAGATGAATGGAATCGCTAATGCTTTAGGTTTAGTGGTTATTGAGGGCGAATCTGACTTCGTGTTTAAGCCGTTATCTGTGAATGTAGGTGTAGATAAAGACGGCAAGAATCAGGTGAAGAAATATTTATCTGACGCCCCGATGGCTAAGCCAGCACCAGCAGCTACCGAAATCCATGATTCTGTACCGTTCTAGTCATGATAGTAGATCGTATCTACCAACATTACGAACGGCAGCGCGAGGTGGAGCCCCCAAGGTTTCACCTTGGCGCAAGCCAGTTAGGCGCAGACTGCGAACGCTACGTCTGGATGAGTTACAGATGGTTTGATAGCGAAGAGTTCGAGGGCAGGAAGCTTAGGCTATTTGACACAGGCAAGAGGGAAGAATTTAGAATCCTCGCTGAGTTAGAGGGTATCGGGGTTAATCTTAATTTCATAGATAATAACCAAGAACTCCAACACAGAGTATCTGCATTTGGAGGTCACTTCGCCGGCTCGTTAGATGCGATTGCTACTAATATAGATCCGGCTGATCCTGATAAGCCGTACGTGCTAGAGTTTAAAACTCACAACACTAAGTCGTTTAATGCCCTTAAAAAAGAAGGCGTGCAACAGTCGAAGTGGCAGCATTATGTGCAGGTGCAAATATATATGGGAATCACCTCGATACACCAGGCTCTTTACTTGGCTGTATGCAAGGACACGGATGAGCTCTACGAAGAAATAATTAGCTTCGATAAGGAAGTCTTTGAGCAGTTAATGCAAAAGGCTAGAAGGTTAATCCATAGCCAGACCGCTCCTTTTAAGCTCAATGACAGCCCGCAGTTCTACAAGTGCAAATGGTGCCCTATGAGCAACGTATGTCATAAGGGCGCTACCCCTAAGAAGAGCTGTCGTTCATGCGTGTTTGCTACCCCTCATTCATCAGGCCAATGGCATTGTAGCAAGAAGGATGTACTTCTAGACAACCAACAACAGCTCACAGGCTGTGACGATTACACCGCGATAACATTAGAGGAACATAATGACTAAATTTATTATTGGCGCAAACAATACACTCATTAACTTAGATCAAGTTAAGACTATGTTTGCCACCGATGTGTATTCTAAAGGCAGAGGCGTTTCTATAAACCTCTCTTTTAATGAGGGCTCTCTTGCTATACACAAACTGCCAGAGAGTTATAGTGTCGAGAAGGCCCAAGAATTAGTTGTTGAATTCGGTATATTATTAAGCAGCCAACCTACTGGCGTGTTTATGTTTAATCCTGAGTTCTTGGCTAAACAGAAAGAACATCGAGAACAAGGCAAGGTCGAAGCTGAGGGATCAAAGCCCGCGTTACCTAAAAGAGGCAACAAAAAAAAGTCTAGCAAATGATCAAACTACGCGATTACCAACAGGAATCGGTAGCTAGAACAATAACAGCATTGCAGCAGGAGGGGTGCAATCCATTGATCGTACTCCCTACTGGCGCAGGCAAAAGCGTGGTAATTGGGGCCCTAGTGAAGGAGCTTCTAAGATCCAGGGAAAAGATATTAGTTTTAGCGCACCGCAAAGAGCTTATATTACAAAACGCTGCGGCTATACGTAGAGTATATCCCGAGGTTAGCCTATGCTTCTATTCCAACTCCGTAGGTGAGAAAGACCTAAGCGCAGATGTAATAGTAGCAGGGATATCATCCATCGCGAGAGTAGCAGACGAGAACCTCCCAAGCTTCCGCTATATCTTGATAGATGAGGCTCACCTCGTTAGCAACGCCGATACAGGGCAATACAGAACCCTTATAGCTAAGCTTGCCCAAAAGCAGGCTGTATCGGTGATCGGCTTTAGCGCCACCCCCTTCCGCTTAAAGGGCGGGTTCCTGCATACAGCTAAGGACAGGGTATTCACAGAGATAGCCCACGAGGTGTCTATTACTGAGCTGATGAATAGGCAGTTCCTTGCTCCGCTCGCTAATAAATCCTCCATCGTTCGGGTTGATTTATCTGACTTAACCACCTTTGCAGGAGACTTTGTGCAGCGCGAGTATGACGCGCTGTTCAATAAGAACGACATCGTTGTCAAGGCCGTACAAGATATACTCAGCTACTCCAAGGATCGTAAGAGTTGGTTGCTATTCTGCTCGAGCGTGGACCATGCTAAGAACGTATGCAGGGTCTTATGGAAGCATAATATTAAGGCTGTGACCATAGACGGGGAAACCCCACAAGATGACAGGGACGCTTACCTTGCTGCGTTCAAAGAAGGAAAGATACAAGCTATCTGTAACTGCGATGTTTTGACCGTAGGGTTTGACGCTCCTAATGTAGATTTAATAGCTTTGCTCAGGCCTACGAAGAGCCCTGGCCTCTACCTGCAAATGATCGGCAGAGGTTTGCGCTTACATCCAGAGAAAGAGAATTGCCTAGTGCTCGATTATGGGCAGAATATCGAACGTTTTGGGCCCATAGATAAGCTAAGAATCAAAACATCTATCACTAAAGCAGAAACAGAAACTATACCGCTCAAGGTATGTCCCGATTGCCGTGAGGTAATAAGTGTGTCCGAGAAGGTATGCCCTTCATGCGAGTTTATTTTTCCTGTGATAGTGCGTGAGCGCACAGCTCATAGTGCTACTGCTTCTAACTTAAACGTCCTGCGTGCTAGTTTAATTAAAGCTAAATTTGACGGGGAGCAGGTGTTAAAGGTAGTGCGTCATAGCTTTGCGCCTCACTACAAGCCCAATAAGCCCCCAAGTGTGAGAGTTGATTACTATCTTAACATGATGGATAAGGTGTCTGAGTGGATTTGCCCAGAGCATACAGGGTTTGCAAAAGTGCAGGCAATTAAATGGTGGCAGTTCCACACTAGTAACGATGAAATGCCAGAGACAGTACAAGAACTCATGAAGGTTCTCCCTGAGATGGATCTTGCTGACAAAATAGTGGTGCAATTGGATAACGATTTCCCTAAAATAGTAAAAAGATTTTATAAAAATAGCCCTTTAGGAGGGGTAGTTTGCCAATAACCCTGCGACGTCTGGTTGACAGTTTTTAATATTTAGAGTATTTCTCGAGCACAATAAAACAGGGGATGCTCATGAATTTAAAGCACATCGAAGAGGAAATAGTTTCTTTACTTACCAGGATAGGAACAAAGCCTGGGTTTGCCCAAGAAATCGCTAGTCTAGTCATTTATCAATTCCACACTGAAACCGCTACCAGAGCCGATATACTGGATTTGCGCCAAGAGGTTAAGTTAATTAGAGAGAAATTAGAGGAGATAGCCGACGCTCTTGACTACACCAGGTAATTAGTATAAAATTAACAAAAACAGAGAGGGAGTATGAAAGTAGAAAATGTAACAGTAGATGTTAAAGAATATATCAACGATCGAGTAGATCAAGCTCAGGATAGGTTGTCTATTAAAGCAGAAGAGCGCTTTTCAAAGATCTTAGATCGGATGGACGCCAAATTCGATCATATGGAAGCAAAGTTTGACGCTAAATTCAACGCCATGGAAACAAGATTTGACGCTAGACTCAATGCTGTAGAGACAAGATTCACATGGGCTATCGGGCTTCAAGTTACCATGCTGTTTGGAATAGTGGGGCTGTTAAGTTTGTACATCAGATCCATTATATAACTATGTCCACTTCTGCCCTGCTAAACTCAACTCAAGCCTCTATGATCCTAGGCATTAAACCCCAAACTCTTCGCCAATGGAGACATAACAGCACCTACCTTATACCCTATATAAAGAAGGGCGGTAAGTGTTACTACTACCTAGAGGATTTAATGAAATTCCAGAAAAATCCTACCCTATACAGACCTGGACCTAAGCCCGAAATTTTACGACGAGCGGAGCGTCATATTGAGGTAGAGCCTCTATAACATCCTCAAGCTTGTAGGCTAATATATACTGAGCCCCTAAGGCTTCAATTTCTTCCTGAAACTTTTTCTGGTCAGGACTCTGTTTGCCCTTACCGTACTTTGCTTCGATTGCCACAAACTTACCGCCTTTAAGGATTGCGAATATATCAGCATGTCCCTTGCACCCAAATTGTACATAACGGTTGCTAATAACACCCGCTCCCACATTGTTCCGCCAACACATTAAGTCTCTTCGTTGCTGCAGATATAACATTATTTCTTTAACAAATAAAGTTTCAGACACCTTTACCTTGTGTTATTCTATTAAAAATGTAAATTTATTATAACACATTCAACTAACAGGTGAAGTAAATGCCAACTATTAAACCAATGCCATTACCAGAAATCAGGAATGAGAAGATATTTAATCGTGGCAGGGACAGCTTTTTAGGAAGCGGCAAGAACCCTTACCGCAGGTGCAGAGATTATAGGCGCGCAGAATGGCAGCTAGGATATGACTACCAGCGAAAACTCTATCTTCAACTATTGAATGAAGCAGAAGGTAATGATTACAACTTATGACTTAATTTTTTAAGTTGATCTAAGTAGAATTGGGCTTTTGCTAAAGAGCCTTCCCACTCCTTCTTGTTCTCACCTTTACCAATGTTAAAAACATGCTTCATGATACATGCTTTATAGTAACCAGAGATTCCTTCGAAGCTCAAATTCTCCTCAAGGAAATCTTGGTGACTCATAGACTTAAGCTCAAAAGATACTGGCGTTAGAAATAAATCGCGCTCTGCTTCTCTTCTTCTTATTAGCCCTCTAAGGGTAACACCTTTAGCCTTGTTCCACCTAGAGAACTCTTCGGCAGCCTGGGTATAGTTACCCTGGTTTAGCACCTTAAGCAACGTGCTTCTTTCAAAAGCCCCTGAGCCGACATTATGAACAAAACTTACCAGAGCCACAGTTTGGTTAATATTTAAACGGACGTCTACAAGTCTGTCTACGGTTAAGAGCGCGGAAGCTAAATCTTTCATCAGATAAACCTTCGCGCGCTCTTTAGTGATAGGTAACTCTACAGAGGGGTAATGCTTTAGAAGCGAGCCGTATCCAAAGCTCAGCACCCCGCCAGGACACACATAGGTTTCTGGTTCAAACCCTTCGAAAGGGGCGACAAAATCTGCCGCCCGCTCTAACACTTTGTCGGTCATTTTTATTTCTTCTTTAGAGTTAGCACATCTATGCCAAACAAAGTTGGCAGCACCAATTCAATTATACTGTCTATATGTGAAGGCGTGAAGGCCATAACTATGGCAGCAACCGAAGAAATCAGAAATTTAACAGTTTCTTTAGTGAACAACTTATCTGTGAAAAAACTCATATCAGAGCTCCTATACTAGGGTTAAGTTACCAATGCTAGAGACAACCATAAATTCCTGATTTGCAACACTGCACACCAATTTTACAACGTCTCCTTGCTCGGTAGATTGAAGCAAGCCGCTGATACCAGTAGTGGTAACATCCTCACCAAACCTTATTGTTTGGCCAGAATTCTGAGCAATGGTAAAGCCACCAGCGCCCATAGCGGCTACTTCAAGCCTGGTTCCAACTGCACAAGTGGCAGGTAGAGTTAAAGTTAAATGTGAAGCAGAGTTAGCTAAGTGGCCAAAGCCATTAGTCAACGATCCGTTAGCAGTTACTACTATCCATGGCTCGAATGATTCATCGTTAGCGTCTACCCATTCTAGTACACCTCCGCCTGTGGTAGCTAGAACTTGCCCGTTGCTTCCCGCGGTAGTAGGCATAGTATACATAACATCACTAACCAAAGAGTTAGGTGCTCTAAAGCCAGTGTAGTTAGACCCGCTAAGCTCACCTAAACGAAGCTCGGCAGTAGCTGAACCTGAGTTCAATGTTAATGTGCCGTCATCAGAAATAGTCGCTAAACTGTTCTGGATGTTAAGCCCCGTAGTTCCATCAAAGCGAGCTATCGCATTGTCGGTAGAGCTGTTAGGGCCTGTAACGTCGCCCATGCTAGTTAAATCTACATCAGATAAATCAAAGCCATCTGCGGTGTCGTTTAAAATAATAGCCCTGCCAGAGTTATCCACAGTGAATGGCGGCAGAATATTGCTAAACCCGCTCATAAGAGTACCCTCAGGAGCTATAGGCGTACGGTTTATCTGCGCCTGTAACGTACGTACAGCGGTAGCCAAGTAATCTAAAGCATCTTCGGTAGTAGTAGCAGGGAAGGCATCGTTCTCTACGTAGCTAGCGTTCTGTAATGCAGGAGTGTATGTAAGTAATGTTACCCTTAATCCAGAGGCAGGAGCCACGTTAAAAGTGGCAGTAAAGTTATTAACTCCTAACGTAATAGTGTAATCCGTGTTTAATACAGGAAACGAATCAATGCCAGTAGAGGTATCGGTAGTTACTACCAGAACACTTTCCTCGTCAGGAATTTTAAAGTTACCTACAAAATCAACCGTAGAGTCATCACCGTTAAACTGATTGATATAAATTTTTGAGCTTACAGTCATTTTAATCTACCCCTATTATACTGTTAAAAGCGTCTTCTATTTCGTCCCATAAAAACCTAGGTCCGATCAAGTTTTGCGTGGCGATGAAGGATTGCCTGAAGGAATGAGTGTCGTACGCAGTCCAAGAACTTCGGTCATCGATAAGTTTAGCTAGGTTCAAGAAGTCCACCGCGGTACCGCCAGATGGCCCAAGTAAAGCCGCAAAGCTGCGGTACGGATCCACACCTCTTTGGCTGCCGTGACCAGGCGCACCTATAAAAGCGCCCGCCCTTATCTTGCCATTAGTAACTTTAGCTAGTCTGTCATTAACAGAAGACAAGGCTCCGAAGATGCCAGAGTTTTCAAACCCTTGAGCTATCCATACGCTTGGATCGCTACTTAATTCCTTGCCATTAGCCCATTGTCTGTAAGCGTAAACCATCATACCTGCCGACACCATGCTCAGCATTGATGAGGCAGTTTTTGCGTCTGCTTGCTGTAACCCTGCCACCATTATTTTACTGGTTGCAGCCAGGTTAAAGCTCTCGAATTGCAGCAAGGTTTTGCCTATCTCTGAGCTCATAAACCTAGGACGAGTACCTATTGTAGGAGCAGTGTTAAATAACATTATCTGGCGATTTAATGCAGCATGGTATGAGGCTACAGCGTCCTTATCTGCCCACTTCTCTGTATGAACAATAGCGGTGCTTCTGTTCATCTCTAAATGTTCATCCAGCATCTTTGCTATACGCCTAGCCATAGGCTCATCAATGCCGCTAGCAGCTAATTGCTCTATTTGTTTCTGGGATATCTTGCCCGTTACAACCTTCTTAAAACTATCCACCATTTCGTTCTGGATCAACACCGCCGACATCTCACGCTTAACCTTCTCAGCGTAGTTCGTTAAATTCCACTTCGAATAGCGATCGGCTAGAGCTTTTAACCCACGCTGAACTCTGCTGTTACCATAGCCGGGCTGTACAAGCTCTGCCATGTTAAGAGCTCGGTTGTTATTAAGCACAGTCTCCCAGATAGCACCTGAACGCCTAGCCTCCTCTGCCGACATTTTAAACGCTTTCATGTTATTAATCATAGGAGCAAGAGCTTCGCTGAACGTCTTGCGGAACCCTCTAATGGCAATTATACGCCCAAGGTCAGGAACCATAGAGACAGTTGTTCCACCAAGCTTGGTAACCACATTCAAAGCTCTGGCGGTTTGCAATGCATTGGTTATAACACCATCTGCATCCGTAGGGCGACCATATGTGCCACGAAGCCTGCCCACTAAAGCATCAATGTCTTTTATGTCATTGTCTCTCTGCGCTTGAAGCTTCACTACCTTTTTAGGATCGGTAGTCTTGTTTATTAAATCTGCGTACTCTCTGTTAATAGCGGCGATCTCTTTTTTAAGGTCAACGCTACCGAATGTATTGTGTAGCTCTATTTCAGGAGCAATAGCTCTAAGGTAAGTATTTGTTACCTCAGAGGCCCTGGTTTTTAACCAAGGAGCTAGCTCTTCCTGAGGGATAAAATCAAGTGATTTATATTTCAAAGGCCCTTTGGTCAAAGGTATCCTCATGCGGAAAGCGAGGCCATCTCTTAACCCTTGGATATGACCTATAATTTCATCAGCAATGTCCGAATAATCTTCCTGAGTTATCGCCTCAATCTTACGATAGTCGTCCAAAACCTCTTCGACCTTTAAAACTTCCTTGTCGATTTTCTCGATGTCCGCTTTATTTTTAAGCTTAGCTCTTGTAGCCAACAACTCTTCACGAGCAAGCTGAGCCGCAACTCTCTGCTCTTCTGCTATAGCAAAAGAAGCAGGCAAATGCTTCATGACGACTTGCTTTAGCCCCTGCCTATCTGTGTTGATAGCTGCATAATCATACTGAGTAGGAAAATACGAAGGCGCGTTTCGCGGCTGTATATTCTCCCCCAGAAGCTTTGCCTCTTGCGCCCGCTTTAATATCTGGTCATAAGTGTTGCTTCTATAATACCTAGCAGCAGCGGCCACCTCTGGTATGTCGCTAGCCTCTTTACGCATCAACGCAAGCCCCACTGCCTTGTCAAACTCCTCATACTTAAGAGGCTTTACCCCAGTAGCAGAAGTCTCGTTTGAAACACGGGTTTTATAGTTCCCATACTGCACATGTAAGTGCTCAATCGCATACCCTTCCATAGCATTATATGGCAATAACTTCGTCTCGATTGCATGAGGAGTAGCATAACCTGCAGCATTCTGGTTGAACACAAAGTCGCTAGTCATGAGCTGCTGCCCTAACTTCCTAGCCTCTAAACTAGGGCTTTGCGCCAAGTTAAACTGCGGATTCATTTTCTTAAACAGCTCAGCGGCTTGACGAGCGGCAGCACCTTTAATTGTTAAGTCGTCTAGAGTAGGCTGCCTCACAGCAGCAGCGCCAACACTGCCCCCATGCATTTGTTCGGCCACTTGTCTTGCAACAGCATTCTCTTCAATGATAGCAGCAGGAGATTTTTCAGACGCGATTTGTTTAGCAAACCTATCTCGTACAGCCTTAGTAACGCCAGCTATGGATCCACCCAATATAGCGCCCATTGCTGTGTTGATGCCTATGTTAGCTAAAGCCTCGTCAGTTGTTCTAAGCTCATTAGTTGCTGTCAAAGCAGCCTCGGAAACCGCAGTAGCAGCAGATCCCCCCAGAGCTCCGGTCACAGCGCCCTCAGCAATAACACCTGCCTTGGTAGCTGTCTTCACCCCTTGCATCAAGGTTATACCAGCCTTAGCGCCCAACCCAAAGCCAGCTAGAGCGGCAGGATCGGAAACAGCAGCAACAAGTTCCATACCAATGCCAAATACACCAGCCTTCTTTAAGGTCGCCTGGTCTCTCAGCCTTCTATCAATCCTAGCGGTAACGATGTGATAATCTTCATCAGTATCAACATCTAAAAATTCTTCATAGTACGGCTCATAAACAGTGCCCTTAATCTTCTCAAATGTAGGATAAGCAAAATCTTCCCTAGGGGCGAGAACACCTTCCGAGTAATGAGCAACGGCAGATCCGATAGAGTTTGTAGTACTAAACGCTGCCTTCGTTACATCAATAAACGAGGGGGTAGGCTCAGGACGTGTATTTAAAATAGGAAGCAAATCAGAAACAGGAGTAGTATCCATTACCTGCTGCTCTTCCTCTTCGTCTCCTAAATAGCTATCTACAAACTCTTCTTCCATTAGAAGCCTCCTTCAACGCCGATTGATGTCCAATCCCAGACAGGGAGTTGGCCGTAAAGCTCGTGCTTCATCCGCTTCTCTTCTACATCGCTTAAATATTTCCGGTATCTTTCTTCTGTGGTGTCGCCACTGTATTTCTCTAAGAGCGACTTATACAGTGCGCTTTCTTCCCACTTAGGCTGGAACAACAGAGGCTCACCGTCAGGCTTATATAACACTTCTAACTGGCCAGTATCTTTGTTAAACATGTACACATTGTACACAACCTTGCCATCCCGTAAGAATGGGTTGGCTTCCAAAATAGTACGCTTAAGTGTTTGTTCTGGCTTCTCGTCAAACATAAAGTTCGCAGTAATATCAGCAGCTAGCTGCTCCTTAATCCAGTCGCTTCCGTATTCATTACCATATATGGTTTCGGGAGCATGCTTCATATATCTGCTGCGCCCTGTAACATTACTCAAATGCCAATTGCCCCTTAAGTCACGTAAGGTATTATCCACAGCTTGTTGTGGCTCAAGCCCTTCGTTAACATAATAACCATGCAGTAACACTTCTCCCTCTGCCCTCATCTCAGGAGGGATGGAATCAGATCCAGGCCCAAACCATGAAGTGAATCTACTTTCCAAACTCCTAAAGCCCAAATTCTGTTTCTTGTAAGCTGACTCTCTAGATTTAAGAATTTGAGAATCAATAACGCCAGTGCGCTTTGTTGCCCAGTCAACCGCAGTAGCGGGGGAAACTCCCGCCTCAACAGTCTCTGCTATAATAGTAGCCCTGGCTTTATTAGTAGCAGTCATTTTATTGACTAAGTTTGGGACTGTTTTATGCAGCCTTGTTACTTTACGTGCAGCCTCTACTTGCTGCTCCGGCGTCCCAGAAGATAAAGCGGCAACAAGATCATCCGCCATTGACTTAGGAAGGATCTTTGTGCGCTCCACTACATTAGTGAAGTCTACATTAGGATCTTCCGCCTTAGCAGTTAAGTAGGCTTCATCAACAGCTTTCTGCGCCACAGCGCTTTCAGGATTCAGAGGGATACCGCCATTAACAGCGCCCCATACAGCGTCCCTAGCTTGCTGCTCTTCCAGCATTTTTCTAGCTTGGTTCTCTAGCACACGCTGTTGAACGATAGCGCTTTTAGATAACGAAGCATAGTTTTTAGCCGACAAATCATCTTTGTACTGCTCGACAAAGGAACGCGCACCTGCGGGGTTATCGAGCATCATTTGAGAGGCGGCAGTAGATAGTAATTGATTCTTGTAAAAGTTAGATCTCTCTCTAGCGTTATCCAGCCCAAGAGTTTCAGTAGCCGCTGCTATATCTCCATCAATTTGCTTTAGCAATTGCGGCACTTGAGAAGGATCCATAGCAGCAGCCTTAGCATAACTATCAGCAGCTCTGTCTAGGTTTCCCTCATAAATTTTAACACGCGCAGTTGACTCAAAACTCATAGCCTGAGAGAGTAATGAATTACGAGCTTGCATCATGCGATGAGACAAAGCTTCTCTAGCGAGGTCGTTAGGAGCATCTTTAAGAGAGTTGTTTACCTGCTCATCATATTTCTTTAAAAAGCTATCAGTGAAGCCATCTACATTGCCAGCAGCTAGAGATTGTCTCTTAGAGGCTTCCATCTCTCGTATGACAAACTCCTGAATCTCAGCGCTTGTTTTTGTTGTATAATCAGCGGCAGCTCGCTCTTGTTGAGCTTGATATATTTTACCAACTTGACCAGCAACACCTTGTATAGCTTCTCCCACATCTTCAAGCACACTTCTCCTAGCAGGAGCTACATATAACTGGCCCACAGGAGTCGCAGACATGGTGTCCAATGATTGTCCTATACGTCCGTCAAACCTAGGTATTACCGCCATCATCCACCCCTTATTTTATGCCAAAAGTTTCGCGCCCTATCTTACCGCCCATAGAGTAGTAACCTCCAATAGCCCCAGCCGTACCAGTAAGCAGGGAACTAAAGGCCCTACTCTTTGCTTGAGCCCTGGCAACCGATCCTTCTGCGCGCAAACTAGATGCATTAAGCCTTGCTAGCTGAGCGCTACGCTCACGCCCAAGCTGTCTAGACATGCCTCCAAAACGAAGCATAAGAGCATCTAACTCCTGCTCTTCCGCACTTCTTGCTATAACCTGTTGCGTAGAACCTGAGAGACCAACGCCACTAGCAGCGGCAGCGGCTCTCTGAGCCCCTTGCGTTGCCGCCATTTTTTGCCTCAATCTCTGAGACTCGAAGTCTGTTGAGATCTTTTCTAACTCTGCCTGAGATTCAAAGTCTTGCGCTTCCATCTCAGCAACCCTAGCTCTCATCTCATAAGCTTGTTGCTCAGCTCGTCCGCTCTGACTTTGTCCGATCGCCGAAGTTACGCTTCCTACTAGCGCTACCGCCGCTACTACTTCTGCCATGTTCCCCTCGCATATATATAATAATCAGCGCCCTCAACACCGTATTGGCGCATAAGTCCTTCACGCTCGAAACCTAGCCACTCAATAAACCTAATAGCCTTAGTCTCACCAACTTTAACAGTCGCTTGTAAACGTCTGTAAGGATTGCCAATAAGGTTCTCTACATAATCTCTCATAACCGAACACACGCTAAAAACAGGTAGATCCATGTCATCAGCTAACGTGAGCCACAGCTCACCCATTTTGTCCCATATATCAACAACGCCGCCGCAAGCATAAACTTTACCCTCATGTCTGAAGGTATGAGAACTTCCTAACGCCTCGAAAGTTTCTAAGAGATTAGGGATCATAAAGATGATCTGGCTACGCTCTGAAAGTTTCATTTCAGATATATGTTCTGCTTTAAAAGGTTCTAATGGTGATGGTTTATTTTGAGTTTGCATTGAGTAGTACACTTAGTGAAATTATGGTTGCAGGGTAAGGCTGAGCCTGACGGATAAATATAGTTGAGTCGTTCGAATCCCAACTGCCGTTAAAATCAACCTCGTAATCTCTCGGCTCTGTCTCGCCGAATAAAGTAGGAGGGCTGTCCATGTTGTTGCTGGTGAATCTGAATGGCAGCGTTTGCAACTGATTCTCATTACTACCTACTTGCAAGCCTAAGGTTTGATACAAACGTACAAACACTTTGCTGGCACGAGTAGGCTTAGACAGGTTAAATCCGTCCTCAATTTGAGCGGCTAATTTATGGCTTTCGTAATCACAATTATATGGAAGCCCTACCGCTATTTTGGTGCAGTTATAAGGCAGCACAATCTCTCCTGAGCCACTGACTATTTGGTCGTCAGTAACAGCAAGCTCTTGCGTCAGTGATGTGCTCTTGGCTAGTAATACCCGTACCCGTTGACCAGCTAAATGATCAAGGCCGCCGAAATTACCAGCAGCAATTGGAGTCCCAGAATAATAAATACCAGCGTCGAGATAATATCGTCTCGAGTCATCCGATTCTAAAATTTCTACAAATCTAACAGTGGCGCCGTTGATGAGGCGCTTTGTAACAATCCACAATTCGTCTGTGTCATCTGTGGGGATAGTAGCAATACTTTCTACCTCTTCTTGGACAAGCTCCCCATTCCCATCCATTCTGTATACAGCGTGTCTATGCCATCCTGCTACCTGTTGCCCTTGCTCGATTGTTAAGGCAGCAATCGTGCCATCGTTCAGGGCTAGCCATAATATACTATTCGGCTCCTGTTGGTAAGCAATATCGTGTACCCCAGATTGCAAAATATGGTTAGCACGTATAGTAACATCTTCAGCCTGATAACTGTCTGTTTCAAAGTTATAAGCAGCAGAAAATAACTTCTTTCCCGTCCTATGTGTGAACATCAGATAGTTGCCTATAAGCTCAGGGCTTAACCCTGAACAAGATACATCTGTGTGCTGCTTTGCTTGCACATTAGAAGGAGTAATAATCTGATCTAGCGTCGATGGTTTCACTACAAACACACCACCAGCTGTACCAACTAACAATGCGTTTTTAGCTTCAAGCCAGCGAATCGAGTCAGCAGTACTCGAGCTTAATTCGAATGTTAACGCCTCATCATCGAAACCTGAACCAACGTCAAAATCTTCAAACGCGCCATTTGTTTTACTAGCCCATATCGTCTGCGGCTGTCTCTTCGTGCCGCCATAAAACGCACGCTGTTCATAGAACACAATGGAAGTAGGCCACCCCTGATCATTCGACCAAGCGCCCTCGTTCCAGAATAAGGTAGCAGTAGAAACCGCCGTATTAGGGAGTCTCAGCTGCACCGTTCCAGAGAACTGAGTGCCACTTATGTAGTTTTCAAATTTAATATAACCGGTACCGTCGTTTACATACGTCCAGCTAACACCACCATCGCTAACAGTACCACGAGTATGACTAGGAGGGATGGTACCACTAGTTCCGCTAGTTGCAGCCACATATACATGTCCATCATTTCGTCTAAAAGCTCCTGCTGAATAAGAAGTTGCAGTCTCCCAAGCTTGGTAAGCACCTAAGCTACCGCTTGGTTCTGATATCGCCCAAACACCTCCAACCATATCTGCGTTGAAGATGCTCGACGAAGCAGTAACGGTTACAGTCCCAGTAGTCCCGGACGCCTGCAACGTTACACTTGTTTCGTTCTCATCTAGAGTAGGCCCCTTCTGAAAACTCACTTCACTAAGAGAGAATGTGGGGGTAACAGAGGTACGGGATAAAACCCTAGGCGCATAGTTAGGATGTACTATGTATAACAGGTCATTAACTTGCGCAAACTGGAGGCCGAATATGTCACCCTCACCATAAGGAGAGGCAACTTCTAACGGGCTCCCGCCGCTTATTATTTGCTCTTGGTTTTGATAAAAGCGAATATACTGATCACCAAACTCAAGCATATAAACATCACCAACAGCGAATACGAATGGCCATAGCCTAGTCCGCCTTGAGGCACTGCCGGTATTGAATATCTTTGTAGTGGAAACATAACGAAATCCTTTTCTATTAGTCATCGGGCCTTGGGGCGTAGGAATCCAGTTCAGCATGTTCATTGCCGAGCTGGAATAAAAATCTAGATCTATCCTAGCATCAAGAAGGGGGCTGACTTCTCCGCCGTTAAAACTAGTGATAGCAGTAGAAACGCGAGCCATATCAACCTCTTGAAGATAACCATGAGCTGACCTCTATCCTTTCCCTTGTGCCTTCCTGCCCGTTGTTTTGTTGCGCTTGTATTAGTAGGTACTGGAATTCATCTGCCAGATCTTTGCGCATCTGCACGCTGCCTGTGATCTGGTAAGCAATAGACATAGCTAACCTGACGCCTAACAACTCAACGAAGCTAGGATCAAATTGTGTAGTGTCTGTAATGTCTGAAATATATTTAATCTGAACGACGCCATTATCACTGTAAAGATTGCGTCCTATAATCTTGTAACTGTCTGACAACATATAATCAACACGATTGCTGATTGTAATGTAGCCATTAAAAGAACTATCGAGCCCATCCAGATACGACTCCTCTTGGTCCTTAGTGATAAGAACCCTAAGGCAATCAGCAGGTAAACTATAACTGTAATCATAACCAAATAAAGGAGGGTCAACATTCTGTGCCAATTGAGCTAACTTAAGAGCAAAGTTCCAAGGGTGAGACCGTAGCAGGTCTTTCCTGGCAATATCGTATTGCAGATTGCAGGCAATAGCCGCAGGTGTGTTCTCGGTCAAAGCAGAAATGATCTGACCACCGACACGCATAATAGCAAGATTACAGATATCAACAGGAGAGGCCATACTACGGCTCCTTTTATATTAGTACTGAGCAGTAAGTACTTTTACTGCTACACTACCATCGGCACTACCAACGGTATTTGCAGTCAAAGCTAAGTCATAAACTTTACAAGGATCTGAGGATAAACCTAAGAGCTCGTAAACACGTTTATTTAAATCAGCCACTGCAACGTTGGACATGCCATCTAGTGAACGGGAAGCACTTGCAAGAGTTTGTCCATCCATGAACAAATCTGCATCTACCACAGGGCCTAAGTCTGTTTCATACAAACCTAAATCCCAGTCAGTCCCGCCTGTGATTGCTGTACATGCGATTACGATATCGTAAACGATCGCGTTAGAAGCGATACGTCCTATACGATATACAGAACCGTCATCATCAGCAGCAGCCACAGCAAATGTCTGAAAAGGGTTGATAAGAGCACGTGAACCACCCGCTCTATTTGGATCCTGTCTGTCGCCAGCGGCAAGGTTAGGATCGATGTATTTATTTTCTATAGCCATTTCGTACCCCTAATTAGCTTTCTACGCAGTCAACTTGCTGCACTTTCACGCCCTCAGTACGGATAGCATCCATGAAGATGGAAGCTTGTATCTGCCAGGCATTATTTTTGTCAGGGCGCTTATCGATATCGATAGAGATATCTTTGTTCATCCCAACTACTAGACCCGATTTCGCGAAAGCGATACAGTGACGAGTTGTGCTTGTTTTTGATAACATTGACTTGCTTGCGTTAGCACCAAATACGATGATATTCATACCCATTGCTTTAGTGATACGACCGCGGTCAATAACAGTTTCACCTCTACCACCAGCAGTATAGTCACCGCTAGTTAGTTCAGTTTCTTTCAACAAATCTGCGTGTTGTTGACCAGTGATGCAGAGATATAATTCTTCATCACGATCTAAACCAACTTCGTTGTCGATAAAGTTTTGCTGTATTTCGTTTAGCTTCTCGAAAGTTAAGCCAGTACCGTTAGCTACAACAGTTAAAACGCCGTCAGTAACAGCATCAACAGGAACGTCTAACTTGCGACCTGTGTTAACAGAGCCTAATGCGGCTTGTAAGCACAGATAGTCGTACTGTCTCATCATGGCTCTAGCCACGCCTTGTGCATACGATTTGCTTGGGTCAATCAGTACTTGAAGATCATCAAAATGATCTAGCATCAAAGTTGCGCGAAAGTCTCTCATCTTGCCACCACGGCGTGAATGAGCGATATCCTGTGCCACTGTGTCTGCGTGACGAGTTGTTACCTCAATAGCTTGTACGCTGTCTAAACGTTCGTATGTAAATTCGTTTCCTCGAACAGATTGCTCGAGCACTCTGCCTTTCATCCGGCTTTCTGCCTGGTCCGCCAACACGTGCACCATTTCGCCGAACTGAATGACAAGCGATTGATCAATAGTCAATGACATTTGATTACCTTTATTCAGTTATAAGTTGAAGAATGATTGTATCGACACGCTACCCGAGACTCGGACGTTTCTGCTTTTAACGTTCAGGTGAACGAGCTAACCAGCTACGGATAGAAAGACCAAGTGGCTACCTTTCTACTATAAGTAGAGTTTACTACTTAATCTTTCTATCACAAAGGAAAATTTATTTATTCGCACCTATTTGATTTGCGTATCTCTTAAAGAGCTCTCTAGCCTTCAGCTGCTTCGCTTCATTGCGGGCATAATCAGGGTCTGCCATTAATTGTCGAGCCTCTGAAAGCAGGTCCACAGTCCCCGAAGATGTAGCAGCTTGTGCGACCATGCGGTCTTCTTTCACGAAGCGCTCTTTGATAGTAGCAAGGAGAGAGACAAAATCTGGATCGTTGCCATACTTTTCCAACTTTGCGAAACCTTCGTCGCCCGCTACCTTTTTAGCAAAGCCCCTAACTTCTTCTAGCTTACTCTCGTAGTCTCTGCCCCACTTAACTTTTAACTGAGCTTCCGCCTTTGCATATTCCGCTTCTGCCTCTTGTTGCTGCACGGATTGGATCTTCTGAACTTCTCCATTGTACCAGTCGAGCATTTGCTTTGCTTGCTTCTGAGTAAACCCATTTTCGTGAGCAGTTTTCTTAAACCCTTCAAAAAAATCCTTGTGAATAATCTCATCGTCTTTTATCTCGAACTCATATTTATCAGGGGATTCAGGACGCCCTAGTTTGGAGTAAAGTTTTTCCCACTCTTCGGCAGGAGAATCTTCCTTAGGAAGAGAAATAGACGAACCTAGCTTACGTACTAGCTCGTCATATCCTTTCACAAAATCCTCTGGCTTCTTGAACTCAGGATACAATTCCCTGTATTGCTCAGGCAACTGAGCGCGAAAATCAGGGGAAGTTGCGCTGCTGGTTTCTTGTTGTACCGCAGGAGTTTCTACTACCTCAGGTGCACTAGTTTCAGGTGTGCTTACGTTGGTTTCTTTAGTCATCTAAACGCCTCGTTGTTGTTGTTTGTTGTGGTTTCTTAGGTTCTGTGGACAGCACATTCATGATGTGATAGCCCATAGATTGTTTCCCTAAATTGAAGAATGTTTGATTGTCAGCTTTCATGCAGAATGCAGTCCTATCCACAGCAGCATGATATAACAGATCATCAAGCACACGCTTCCCCTCAGGGGTGTTATAGACTTTGTTGTAATCCTCATATCTACCTATTGTGTCGGTTGTTCCTTGTGGTAATTCTAGGTAAGGGGGTTCGATTTTATTCATTATAGTATTCCTGCTTGGCTTGCATTTTTAGCTATCTCAGAACCTTGTTGAACGTTCTCAAGAAGCATCTGCATTTGTTGTTGTTGTTGTCTTATAGCCCTTGTTTCTTCTACCGTTTCCCTGTCATTCAAGATCACGCTAGGAACGCTCTGAATATCATGAAGCTCGCGTACCAACTCATCGAAGTTAATGTTGTCTAGTATGTTAGGATCGACTTGTGAGTACGGTACTACCGAGTTGATAAACATCACGATACTGTTAGCTTCGCTTGCACGTTGTGCGCGCTCTAACGGGCTAATGTATTTAACCTTGAAATTCGTCTCTTGTAGAATCTGCGGAGGTAATGGGAACGGAGCGTTTTCGAACAACATGTCTGCTGAACGACGGTATAAAATACCAAACGCACGCTCTACCGTAGGCCCAAGAAGCTCAGACTGTACGCGCCCGATCATAGGTGCCATAAGCCTTAATTTCTCATCCGTACGAGCCATAACTTCTGTCGCAGTCATCTGTGGTGATTCAGCGAGTTGCAGCTGATTTACGTAGAACGCTTCACGAACCAGGTTTTTCTTGCCTACAAGCATATCCATGGTGAACGGAATATTTCCTATAGTAAGCACCGGCTCTAAACGCCCTTGCGACATGGATCTGTAAACGTTGATCGCACCAGGTGATAAGTCAATATTTCCTAGGAAACCATCGTCAGGCATCATCATTGGAGGGTTAAGCATTTTCTCCGTAGCAAGGATATATGCCTTCTCCATTTGGTTTAACATTTTAATCTCTGGGAGCACCCTTACAGCTGGCGAAGTGCCATACACATCGTTAGGATAAACATCCCATCTAGCAACTGGAAGCGGCATCTCCATGAAGCCGGATTCCTGTAATATTACGCCAGTTTCTTTCTCGATATACACACTAGATACAGGCATATCGAGGTTGCTCTCGCCACCCCTAACAGCATCTTCTCTAGGCTCAAGAGCGTGTAATATTTCTACAAGCTCATCTGGTTTCTCACGTAACTTCTCACGTGTTTTTAAAGGCAAAGCCTCTATACCAAACTTCTGTACCATCTGACGTGGAGTCATCAATAAGTCGCGATAAACGGTGTCGATATTACCGCTAGCATCTTCTGCGATATAAAGCTCCTTCACGAAACGTGATGAGAATTCTAGCAAGGATTTGTCGCCCTCTTGGATCATAAGGCCAACAGTTCCAAATACGCCAAGATCAATGGCACACATTTTCAGGTTGCTATAGAACTTAGCGCCAGGTTCATTGAAAGCAGCAAGGAGGCGCTTACTCGCAATGTCGAACCACTCGGCTACTTCCGAGATCTCAAGTAATGCTTCATCAGTAGGAGCGAGCTCGAACCACTGCATAGCAGGGTTAGCTAAAAACCCCACTAAGCTTGAAGCGAATAAATCCACAGCCAGCTGTGCAGTAGAATCAAAAGTCTTAGTCCAGTTAGCTCTCGAACTCTCAAAGTTAGCCTTCTGAATCGAATCTGATTTAAAAGGATAAGACCTTTGTGGTTGAATGTAATTAGCCTCATCTAACCACAAGTTGTCAAATGGGAGTCGTTGTTCCTGGAGCCGCTTGTAACGGCTCATGTAGTATTCTACTGGTTTAGCCATCTAGATGCCTTCTGGTTTTGGATGTTTAATTTTATGCATTGTGCTACTCCGTGATGATGCCGAAAGTATCGGCGACATATACAGGTCCGCCCCTGCTCCCAATAACAACAGCGTTCCTAACGTCAATGCCAAGCAAACTAATGGTCGCGTTAGCAGGGGTGTTGTTATTCAGCTCCACTTTATTAAAAACTCCATACATGTCCTTGCAAATAACATAAGTACTATCTAAGCCAGGATATATAGCCATGCCCACCGCCGCCCCCAATCTGGTCGGGGTTGACATAGCAGTTCCACTGTTAGAGCCACCGCCCCAACAATACAGATCCCCATTACTCTTTAAAGCGGTTATACGCGTAGGTGAACCAGCTGAACTAGAATACCTCACGATATCAACCCAATCTGTATCACTCCCAATTTGAGTAGGAACAGTAGTGTTCCCCGATGTCGTCCCCTGAGCAGTAAATCCATTCATATTCCCTCCCCAACTCCACAAAGTCCCGTCGCTTTTAAGAGCTATAAAGCAACTTGGTTGTGTAAAATTAGGGTTAGAACCAGTACTCCCTACACTCTGCATGCCCCAGATCCTCACCCAATCTGTATCACTCCCAATTTGGGTAGGGGTAAGCGTATTTCCCGTTGTCACTCCTTGGCCTGTAAGCCCAAAGTTATTAGACCCCCAAGCCCACAAACTCCCATCGTTCTTCAAGGCCGCAGCTGTAAACTGATAACTAGTGCTTGATGTAAGGTGATACACTACCGCAGCCACTTTCCAGTCATCATCACTACCAATTTGTGCGAAAGTAGTGATGTTTCCTGTCGTTACTCCTTGGCCCGTTATGCCACTAGCATTCGTGCCAGCAGCCCACAAAGTGTTGTCATCTTTCATAGCTAAAGTTGCAGCAAAATTAGTGGTAGCACGAACACTATAAAACCTATCCCAATCTGTATCACTCCCAATTTGGGTAGGGGTAATAATGCCTCCTGTTGTCCCCAACCCTAGCTCTCCACTTCCATTGTTCCCCCATGCGATTGTGGTGCCATCGGACTTTCTTGCAAAGTAATTGCTAATATCCGAAGTATTAGTCATCTCCAATGGAAAAGCAACCGCGTCGCCACCGTCATAGGTCCTATCCTTACTGTAAACGTGATAAATATTTCCATCTGCGTTCAACGCATACTGTTTCAGAACATCAATCCAGTTGTCGTACTCTAAAGCTGGGGAGAGCGGATCATAAAAGTTATTGGTGCCTCCTTGAAAAATCCTGAGCCTCCTTGGAGCAGCAACGCTCGGCAAGGGCTGGTTTACCCACTCTCCTGAATCGTACCTTAAAGTATGGCCTGGCTGAGGGTTAGTTATGTTTACATCTGACAAACTTTCCAATGATCCACCACCGCCACCGCCGCCAGCTGTTACCCATGACATTTCCCCAGTTGTGGTAGATGCAAGAACTTGCCCGTTACTGGACGGGTATGAATCAGGGAGCGTATATTCATTATTTGCAGCAAGGTCGTCAGGAGCCTTCACTGCGATGTAATTCGAACCATTATCAGACGCCTCATATAAGCGAAGCTCAGCGCCAGCTGTGGAGTCATTGCCATTTGTTACACTAAGTGAGTCGGCCTCAACAGTAACGCTAGCACTGCCAGCAATCGAAGTAACCCCCGACATATTCCCACTACCGTCCAAGGTAATGGTAGAGTCAGCAACGGTACTTCCGTCTGTACCGTCCCAACGCACTAACGCATCCTGAGTGGTGCTAACTGGTCCAGAAACCCCCCCTGTTGCCGCAGCCGCCCAAGACATAGTCCCGTCAGTCTGTGCAGATAAAACCTGGCCATTACTAGCAGGGTATGCATCAGGTAATGTATAAGTCTGCGTCGCAGTAGAATCCGCAGCCTTAAGGGCTACATAGTTAGTGCCGTTTGCAGCTAACTCCTGGAATCTTACTTCCCCAGTTTCGCCAGCCCCAGTGCCTGATGGCGATACATTCAGAAGATCTGTCCGCCTGTTAATACTATTATTTGTTGTCATATTTCACCTCAGTTGTAGGGGGCTGGCGCCCCCCGTCGTTATGCAGTTTCGATTTCGATTTGACCGATAGCGTCAACCACTTGCCACTCGTTGTCAGCAACAACACATACAAGCTCAACAGTGTCTCTCTGATGAGTAGAAGCAATAAAACCAGTAGCCCCAGTAGCAGATGTTACATTACCAAAATGGATCATTTGGGATGCGTTTTGTGCGATCTGCCATCCGCCAGCGCCAACGCCAGCTACAACGACTCTAGAGCCAACAGCAGCAGTTGCGGGCAATGTCAGCGTTACTAACGCTACGTTGTTTGCGATGTAGCTTGTATTGATTGCCATCTGTTGTGTAGTGCCTGTTACTTCAACCCAGCTTTGAGCTTCGGTTGCAGCGATAGTAATACTGCCCGCAGCTTCGGTTATGCTGATGCCAGCACCAGCTGTTAAGGTAGCAGGAACAGGAGCGTTACCAGTAGAACCGATAAGTAACTGACCGTCGGTGAGAGCAGCTGTTACCGCTACTGGATCAGTTCCATCTCCGTACAGAATCCCGTACTGAGTAAATGTTTGTACACCAGTACCACCATTAGCTACGCTAAACGGGGTAGGTGCATTAATCGCGTTATTAAAAGCCATGTTTATTTCCTCATGTTAATTCGATTTGTCCAACACTCGCAGTAACCACAAACTCTTGGTCTGCTGTTACGCACACCAGTTCTATGCAGTCTTTGCTTTGTGTTGAGTTCACATACCCAGTGTCGCCAGTAGTTGTTGTAGTAGAGCCTAGATATATTGTCTGACCTGCGTTTTGATTTATCCGCCAGCCATTTACTGACTTCCCGACGATCTTAAACGTATCACCTTCAGCAGCATTAACTGGAAGCGTATACTCGATCTCGGAAGCACCATTTGTTATATAACCATTATCAGATACAAGGTTAGTGTTGCCGGTAGCCACGTTCCATGTGATTCCACCACCTCCACCACCAGCTGCGGCCCAGGTGCCGTCACCACGTAGGAATAACCCCTGCTCGCCAGCTAAAGGAGCGGGTACTAACCCCTGAACTCCGTCGGTTGTAGATGTCGCCCCTGTGAATGGATCGTTTGTGCCGCCACCATCCCAAGGGAATATTCCGCCATATATCATTTGCTTATCCTTACATCAGCGGATCCAGAGGTGTGCGCCCCGGTCTTGAACCCCATACGGTACAAAATCCCGGACTCAATTTCTTGATCCCAGTTTTCTTCGTTCGCTGTATATGTGTTCACATCAAACCAAGTTGTGCCGTTGTTGAAGCTGCGTTGTAAGGTTAATGTTCCTGCCCATGTGCCAGAGATACTTATGTTAAAGTTTCCCTTGATCTGTATGCCTTTAGTGCCTACGCCATCTTGAATTACACCAACTTCATCGGTGGTGTATTCGTCTGCGTTGCTTAATGTTGCTGTTACTAGTCCTACCGGTCCTAACATGTTATACCCCTAATAAATTATTTCCGTCTCTATCGCCGCCACCAAGCGGTGTGAGAATTGTCTTTGTACGTTCTCCGCCTCCAGCCCTTCTACGCATCTGACGCCCTACTTGCTGTTGGTCTTGCATCATTTTCTGCATTTCCATCTGCTTACGTGTGGCTTCCTGCTGTCTTGCAGCTGCCGCCATTTGGTTTTGGAACTGAATTTGTTGAGCTTGAGCCTGCTTCTTGGCAGCTGTTGAGCCTGTGATTGAACCTATTATTGAAGACATATCGAACCTGATTGTGTTAAATAACTGCGCTGATAACGATGTGGGTGAGCCTGAAAATACCTGTCCACATCTTGGTTAATATATTCAGAGATAGCCTTAATTTGTTTGGGAGAGGCATGCTCTTGGAACCCGTCATCCACGGAAATACAGAGGTAGCGGAAGGAGTCTGCGAAATGCGATGACCAATCGTGGAGTGGCTTTGTGTCAAAGCATTGGCGTGCTTCGTCGTATTTTTTACGGTATTGTTTCAGCGCCTGAATTCCTGAGTGGCAACGCTTCGCGTCGAACCAACAACGCTGCAAAGTAGAGCGCACACAGTTAATTCCATCCACAACAGGGATCTGTTTCACGACACGGAAACGTAGGCCTAAGGATTGAGCATGCTCTAGGCGGGATTTACCTGTGCCGAGCTCTCGCACCTTGATATCATGCGGGGCGTAATGTTCCCCGTATACGTATGGCTTGCTGTTCAGTAACTTGATATAATGCTCAAGCCCTTCACCAGTAGCCTCGTAACAATCTATAATTCTTATTTGGTTATTATGCTTCTGGTAGAACCAGATTGCAGTAGCGTCAGCAACACCAATATCCCATGCAGTATGAACCAAGAGCATGGGGTCGTATTCGATCGTAGTTAATCTTCCATCTGTCTCGAGCTTTTGGAGCTGTTGGCTATAGTACGCGCCAGAGATCGATCCTTTAAAACTACAATAATACTCTTGCTGTATATCCTCCTCAGTCTTGGTGCCTTCTTCTCGGATATCTTGGATAGTTTGTTCACTGACGACATTGGTATCCTTTACAGTTTTTAACGAAGCAAACCAACGTGGGTTATTCTTCGCCATCTCATATAAGTTGAAGAAGTGGTTCTCACCACGAGGCGTACCGTTAAACACAGCCCAGCCATTCTGCTCGATGATCATCGGCTCGATATATGCCCAGATACTAGGCTTGATGAGGCTATACTCAGAGAGCACAACGCCCTTAAGACCAGCACCAACAAGTGAGTCTGCATCAGCACCTACGAGACGAATCAGCGATCCGTTCTTAAGCGTGATCGTCATCTCACGATCCTGGATCCTGGCTAAAATTTCTTTCGGAATAAAATCTAAATATGAAAAACCAGCTTCGGTCTTACCTTCCCAAATAGCCTTCCTCGCCTGTGAATATTCAGGAAGCATATACCAGTAGTTACCCTTAACCCGATATGCTTCTTTAATCATAAAATTGAAGCAACATAAATCCTTGCCCGCACGGCGATGATGCACCAAAACGGCGCGCTTAATACCCGAGTCCATAGCCTCAAAAAACGGCAGCTGATATGGGCGCGGAGTATATTTGTACGGTAAGGAGATACGGAGAGTACCCATGCCGAAACTTCAAATTGCTTTTGTCAATTCTCAGTTTAAAGGATGGTATGTATAACGCAAGTAAAAATAGAAACTTAATTTGCGTAAACCATTTCGGCGTTTTTTTTGACTAACTCCCCCCTTGTTTATGGAGAAACACCATTTATTTTTCCGAGTTTTAACAACGAAAAGTTAATAATGCCGCGCGTTTCTACCCTTACGTGAAGATGTTATTTAGTTAATATTCAATTGTGGGTATGTGGATAAGTTTGTGGAGTAACTGAGAGTGGAAGCTGTGGGCGCAAAACCCCACGTGTGGACAAGGCGCAAAAAAGCCCAAGGGAAAACTGAGAGAGCCAAAACCCTTGGGCGGTGTAACAGAGACCTTGAGTCCAGAGAAATAAACTCGAGGAATTATGAAAACGTAACGAGTAAAAACTAACAAAAAACAATAACAAAGTGAGTTATTCCGTTCTTGGGGAAGAGTACAACTCAATCTGAAAGAGGATATCTTTGCGTATTGCTAAGGAGCAATATACAGCGGACAGGCTTTGCCGTCAAGACCGAGTTTTTAAAACCCTAGCCCGCCTCATGACAAACGGGCTTAGGGGAGGTCTATCAAGGAAATTGAAACAGTTGGAGAGGTAACCAAACATCCCGAAAGGTGAGCATACAGATGGCAGCAAGGGAATGCAACCCCTTGAGTCAAAAACTTCCAAAATGTAGCTCAAAAACCTAAAACCGATTTTAAGCGCCGTAGAGTGGGGGGTTTTTGCTGAGATAGATATTCCTATCATGACACCCCCCTCTCGTGAATGTACGGTATGTTTCCGTCGATTCTAGAGGTATCCCAGAGGCACCCATAACCCCCATGGTGTAAAACTCACCTAGAAACACTCGCATATGCTCTGCTTTCAAAAACCTCAAAAATCCCATATGCCTCTAAAAACGATTTTAAGCGTCGTACGTGAGGATTTTTAAACCCGTGCAGAATTTATCGTTCTCAAACATTCCTGCGAATGTACGGTACGTTTCCGCCCGTTTAAACGGCATCCTCGTCATATACGGATCCCCCCTAGGGAAAAATATCTAAAAACTAGGGTGTTTTGTTGGGCGAACCACAGAATGTGCGGTAACTTGCAAAAGTTATCCACATTTGGGGGTCTGCCATATACAGGTTCTTATATACAGGATTATTATACAGGTTCTATATATATAGGAAGGTGTACCTTTTCACCGTATAAAAGGTGTACCTTTTCACCGTTTTAAAAAATTAACAATCCTTGTTATTGAGGACCCGAAGCCGGTTAACAGTGCTTGAAAAAAAGGTGTACCTTTTCACCGTGTATAACTTTCTAAATCCACAACATTTTGGGGATAATAATTCTATCTTAAAGTTCGGTTTATCTCCAACTTAGCAATTAATAATGATGGTGAAAGAGTACACCTTTTTCTCTCAATCCTGCTCTAGCAGAGTTTTTATGCTTCTAGGCACCGAAGGCTTGCTGTTCGGCGTAACTATAACCCCCCCTCTAACAGCCTCCGCCCTTAGTCTTGGGTAAGCATCTATCACTTTTATGACTGCTTTTTTGGCATTTCGAGCGAAGTTTTTTTTGTCTGTAAGTCCGGACCCTATTTGTTGCTGCAACCACTCCCATTTCATAAACTTCTCTCTCCCCTGCTCTTCGGCCTGAGAGCTTTTCCAAGTCAGAAGGCAATAAAAATCTATCGCCATAGGAGAATCTGTTAACTTCCTCAAAGCGTCCATATCAAGGGGAACTTTGTTATTTATGAGGATTTTATAAAACTCCTCTCCAAGCTCGATCTTGCCTTGCCAATTATTCCTGCCGTTCCACCACATTTCTCCCTTAGGCGCTATTTGAATAGAATTCCATTGCTGGAATACCCCTCCTTCTTCGTGAGAAATATACTCAAGCGAAATCATAACTCTAAGCAAGCGGGTCATTTGCTTTTTTAGGTTAAAGGCGTCGCCATGAACCCCTCCTCCGGTAGATGGGTCCAGCCCAAGATATCGCATAAACTCAGCCATTGATCCACCCAAGTCTAAAACGCGGCTCTTGGTTTCCATAACAGCCTGAGTCATCCACAGAATCAACATTTTAGCCGTAACCCCAAATGGGTATCCTATTGATTTTTTCGCTATCGGATCCCAACCTGGCTGTAACACCAAGAACGTCTTGCCATTCTGGCGCTGCCAAGCTTGTACATTACCAGGATCTTTATGCGGCATGGTAACCTGAATCAGTGGCGAAGGGAGGTAGACGATATCCCTGTCCAGCAGCGATATCCTGCTGCCCTTCTTCTTTACACTCTTACTCATTTCTTTTCCGTTTATACGCTTTCATACACACACCCTACACTGAGGCATAGATAAAATCAAGGCAGCATAAACAGAGTATTACGCGCTACAGGCCCGTCTCGCCAGTGGAGCGCCTCTTAAACGCATAAGACATATCCCTCGCCAACAGAGTCGCCACAGACTTCAGCTCATGGACATCAGAGAAAACAACCGACTCCGCACGTAACGCACGATACCGACCCTTAGTAAACTCAACCCAGTATATGCCCCGCTCACCCTCATAACCAAGACGCTCAACCCTAAGGTCACGACTAAAATCCCACGGTAACCGATTAATTACCGCAAGCCTCAACCTATCCTCATCAATCATCAGAACCCTCCTTCGCCGCCTTCGCTGCCTCAGCCTCCCTCGTCATCTCAATGAACTGCGCACATAACCGATTTATCTCCTCCAGCATGAGCTCATCCCCTATAGCCTCAAAGTTTATCTCATAGTGCACCTGCTCACTAATGGGTACGTGGCTGCTCTCCCTACGCCTACGCAACAACCTCGCAACCTGAATAACCATACCCTCATCAATCATAAACCTACCCCCATAAAAAAACCCCCCGCTGGTTGTGGTCGCCAACGGAGGGGAATACTTTGTCGTATAATTCTAGAGGAGAACATCGCCGCACCGCTAAGTAATGCCGCTCTCCCGTAGACATAACCACAATTACAAGATATAACAAAATATGTCAACCCGCAGATGCAGGAATTATGAACCCAAATGAACTAGCAGACGCATTAACGTACGACTTCGCAAAACTCCTGACCCAAAAAGGCTCAAGACGCGGAGCAACCGAACAAGATATCGAAGAACATGAACAACGCGCTAAAGCCGTATATGACCAACTCGTCAAGGCCATGCCCGACCCAGACCAACGAGCACGAGAAATATACGAATACCTCACCGATGCCGGGTGGTGATTAAACGCGTTTTAAGCCCCGTACAGTGAGGTCCAGCTAATTTAGGTAGGTGTGGATATGTTTAAGGGGTCTCGCGAACGTACGGTGCGTTTCCGGGCGAATACGGGGTGGTCTAATTGCTATCTACGAGATAATCCTCACCATCGCAAACACAGCGCCAATTACAAGGACCCACAATACAATGTTAACCCTGCAATATAACTCCTCCAGATTAGCCTCAACCCTCTTAACCCTATCCGTAAGGGCTACCTGATGCGCTGCCAAAACATCTACACACTCCCGTAACGCCTCAGGCTTCGAACTCATTAAAAAATCAACCTTGTCATCCTCGTGCTCCTCGTCCTTCTCTAAACACAAATCACATACGTAACAACCATCAACCTCAACGCACTGCCTAACCCGATCACACTCAGAACACGTCCATAACGTAGTCATACTAACCCCCTAAGATAATTCCACAGGCCAACGATATACCTGCCAAAGACCCATGCCATCATAGCCACGAGCCGCCCACGAATCATGCGCCCACTTAAGATCCCCCATAAGATTATCCTTATTCACAGCACTCGTAAGCGTATACGCAACATAATGCAACTCCTGCCCGTCAGGATGCTTAAATGAAGTCTCCACCTCCCATACAAACTCACCACGCTCCAACATCTTACCAAGCGCGAGCTGAATATGTTCTATCTTACATGGGTGTATTAATTTATTAACCTCAGACTCAAGCCCAATAAGATAACCCTCCTCATCATACTCCAAGCCCTCAAACTTCCCGTACTTCATACTAACTCCGCTTCTTCGAATACCTGTCAACTGTCTCTAAAAGACTTTCTAAAATAGCATCAGGAGTAGCATCAATACGAAATTGAACCGTAATCCTACTCCCCTCAATAACCAAATCCACCTGATAAGTAATACACCACCTCATAGCAGGCGCCACCCTGAATATTATCTCGGGGCTATATTCAGCGAACAAAGGGAAAACAGTATCCCTTATTTCCTGTAACTTAGGCTCATGCTCTTCCCGCATCTTGGGATCATAACCCCTAATGATTTTCTGCATCTCAGAGTCCCACTCACTCCAATCGCCAGCCTCTAAACCACGCGTCAAACTATCCATACTACCCCCTACAAAATCTCGTGACCACACCTGCGATAATACATAACGCAGCAAGAAAAAACAATACCCCCACTGGCAATGAGCAAACCAATGAGGGTACGTAACTTACCTAAAAGGACCACCCATAGGTGAAATGGGCCCCTAAACCTATATTATCAAACATCAAAGACACAGTCAACCAGAGGTTCAAGAGGTGCGAACTGTGGGGTTCTGGATTCGTGGTTTAGGGGGAGGTTGGCTGGCAAGTCGTATACACCCCTCATTCATACCCGGTATCAAATACGGATAGGTGGTCTTACAGACCCCCATCTCTATAAAATCGGATACCCCCTCCTTAGTCTTTCATTTCTACCTTGGCTCCTGCATAGTTAGTGATCATCACTGTTACAGGCTGCTCACTCTTGCTACCTTTGTCAGCTGCATAGAATCCCTTGTGCTTGCCTAGCATATCTAATGCCTTCATAGCCTTGTCTAGATCCTGAGAGCTCCTAGCGTCCTCGTAGATATCCCTGAGTTCTCCAGCTATCCAGTCGATGGATATCCCCGCACCACTACTAGTTGCTAACCTCTGCTGCTCTATCATAGCTAAGATGGTAGGGTGCTTCCTCCATCTAGCTACCGTGCTATCTAACTTAGCCTCAGGAACGCCAGCAAACCTTGCAGCCTCCCATACATCATTAGTTTCCACATACTTCTCAACAAACTTTACATGCTGATCAGTGATCTTAGGTTGAATCTTAGTCATATTTCTCCTTTCTCATCTACGCCGTTAACCTTTTGCTTACAGCTGTGGGAACGCAGTACAGTACTACGTTACAGAGCTTGCGTTAACGGTTTTATAACGCACCTACCTCGCTCGAAACACAGAACAGAAGCAGGTTATGAATTATGTGTAAGTATGTTACATCTAACTTTGATTTTAACCTCTGTGCAAAAAAAAGAACAGAAGCAAATGAAACCGAAATAAGTGTCAGCTGTAGAAAAAACGGGTATATACGGAAAAATACATGTCGGTGTGAGGGGCGGGAGCTGGCTCCCACACTCACTTCCCGACCGTTTAACCACCTTTTCCCTCCCCTTCAACTTACGATTTATCTGTCATTTATGTGCATTTTTATGCCCCAAATGGTTAACAAACCTGCAACTAAGCCACAGGAGCGGGCTCGCGGGGCTTGGTATCGTTTCCCCCTGCTTCCATACAATATTGCTGCAATAGCAAATATATTAACCAACCATCGTACCGTAGGGTGTGGAGGGTTATGGTTGCAGTTAGTTAATTTTTTTACTGCTACTATAACTAGTAATATATATTATTATATATATATCTGTGTAAACATTTACAGGTTTCAGTTAACCTTTTAGAATGGCTTCTGTTGTACGTTCTGTGCATTGGTTAAATGCCCCCTGGAAAACCGTTAACGATTTAGATCCAGGCCTGTACTGCGTTTGCAAGATTCCACAAATGTAACTCAGCTGTAACGTAGATGGCTGTTAATAATTATGACGTAGATAAAGAGTAAATAGGTTAAATTTATTTGCGTCATCGTGTAGATAGTCTATTGACATGTTAATAAACTTGTGTTATGTTGTGATTCGTAACGAGACCGAGTTTAATAACAAAAACAACGATAACAGAGGCGATTATGAAAAGATATCATGTGGTTTTAGATGTGCGTGCGTTGTCAGGTTTGTTGTCGATACAACAAGAGGCGCCGCTAGCGAAATGGGAGGTGACCTTCACTGATGTAGCAGCAAGTAAGGCTGAGATTTTAGATGAGGCTTTTGCCTATGCGCAGAGATGTTTAGATTATAGTCATGCAATACCAGCTGTGACAGGGAAATACAGACATCCAGTGCTGCAAGCTAAAGTCAGAGAGGTAACCGTAGTTGAAGAAGGCGAAGCAGTGGCTAAACTTCACGTGCATGGCTGGACGCAGAGCGGTTCATTTAAATTCTTAGGGCACGAGGAATAATATGAGAAGCGAATACATGACAGACATGCTTAAGGTTCACCTTGGCATAAATAAATGGCACTGTGAAGATGAAGACCTTAGTTACGAAGAGGTTGAGTCTATGGCGTTAGATGGGATGAAGAGAGCTATAAGGATGTTTGAGCGCGATGACTATATGCATTGCAAGGACGACGCCTTAGAGAGGCTGTCTTTATTAGTGCAAGAGTTGTGCGCCTATCGTTCAGAGGTGGCCGAAAGAGAATACGACAGAAGACATTCATACTAGAGGAATAACATGAACAAAATCTACAACCTATTGCGAGCTTATGAAGATGAGCGCAACCCAGAGGATAAATTATTTTTACTAGAAGAATTACAAGGTGAGCTAGCACTTGAATATGCTGCGATCGAGCCTGAGTTGCAGTCTGGCTACGCTAGGGAAATACGTTCTCAGCGGGAAAGTTATTACAATAGTATCCTGTAAGTTGATATTAGGCGTTGACCTAGTTTGCTTGTAGAGTGTATTACGTTAGTACCCATACAGTGCCGTGGGAAATATTAGATTAAAAACAGAGAGAGTTATGACAATACCAACTAGAGAAATGTCCTTAATTGAGAAAGACAGAGCATTACACGAACAATTTAAAGCAGCAGCGGAAGAATTACGCTCTTGCCTCAATGAATTGTGTGACGAAATCATACCCGCGATGGAAGGCGATTCATCGAGCGTATTATTCTTCGAGCCAGGTATACCTACGTTCGTCACACCATTATATAACCTCGATGATGACGAGAGTGACTTCACAGAATGCGCCGCAAACGCTGTTGCTGCGTTCAATGAGATGAAGGAAGCCCATGACGCCATGGGGGCGATAGTGCAGGAACTGCGCGAACTACGTAATATTAAAAACTAGGAGGAGAAATAATGTTACCTAAGCTTTGGCACCATCTATTTAGAACAAGCTACGACAAACCCGCTCTGCCGCCATCAACACCAGCGCCATCACCAGTGCACAGGGATGTAGAGCGCTTAAGTATCTCTGAGGATCTTGACCCTGATCATAATGAAGCAACGATAGTAGCAGAGAGAACAGGTTCTCCTAAGGCGAATAGGCACTTCACTGAGAAGATTAAGAGAGATAAAGAGCGGTTTAGACCAGGCCTATATATCGAAATACCAGATAGATAAGAAGGAAGTATGAACAATGAAGATTTAAAAAACCAATTTCAAGCGAGTGCTCACCTAGTAAAGTTGCTAGCAAATCATCTAGATAACATTATGCCTATGTACTTCGATGAAGGACGAGCGCCCCAGAGGTTGTCAAGGAACAATGCCGCACACTTAGCTCGAGCGGTGGATTCTCTAGCGGCAGAGGCTGAGCACCTCGGCAAGATTTTAGATGAGCTTGATTTTCTAAATAGACGTTAAAAATTTAATCCAAAGGAGCAAGAAGGATGGCAGCAGAATCTAAAAACTTATCTACATATATCACAAACGCCCAATATAGACACGACGACAATGCGGTTGCTGAGTATGTAAACTCTATCGAGCAACTAATAACCATGCTTAGGCAGTTGATAAATTACAATATACCTGCTATAACCGCTGACGTTGAAACCCTAAGGGAAAAATTCCCTGAGAGAACTATACTAAAAAGTTATCACGTAGCCGCTAATGACCAGGTTAAAGCCCTGCCAACTGGCGTAGATATGTGCCTCAAGCGCATACATAACTCGTATAAAAAAATGTATAATTTCTCGAAATGACTTTTGTTAAAAATGACGCTGAAAAGCCAGATTTAACCTTGCTGCCATACGGTGCACTTTCGCAGGCCGCGTTCGCATCCATGTATGGGGCAAAAAAATATGGCAAAGACAACTGGAAGTTAGGCGATGATTATAGTAGCTCTATAATGCGATTCATCGCCGCTGCTCTCAGGCACCTCTATCAGCGCTCGTCAGGCCAGCAGTATGATGATGAGACAGGCTTAGACCACTTAGCTCATGCTGCTGCGTCTTGTTTGTTTGCACTAGAACTAAGTTTAACTAATAAGGAAGGAAATAAAAAATGAACACTAGCTTTCGAGCTCGCGTGGCTGATAGGAGTGTGGATAACCCCTATCGCCCTTCGCAATGCTTCGTGGCCGCCGTCTGCCCAGATGATCAAAACCACGAAACATTATATATCTTTTCAGCTCACTACGTAAGGTCGTCATCGATAAAACAACTAGCAGATGGCCGACATGTAGTAACATATCATACTGACTTCGGGACGCAACTTATTTCACCTGAGTCGTTTACTAACATTAACGAAGCTTGGAATTATTATACCTTCATATGTGAAGCAATGCTTAATCCCTTTGCGCAGTTAAAGGCGATTTATTGGCTCAAGAAGTACCCTGAGTACCGAAACAAGGAAGTTATGGCTTTTTCTACTCCTTACTGTGAACGTAACTTGGCTTAAACATAGATTGATATATAATTAAAACGATACATATCACAGGGGATGTATGGAGAAAATAAATCATCGAGAAGTACAAGAAGCCATAGAAGCAGCGCTCAAGCGGTTAAGCGGGGTTACACTACCTCGCGATCAGTACGAAGCGTTATTGTCCGAAACCATCTGCCGCGTTGTTAGGGAGAACCTGGAAAAGCAGTTGGAAAGTAAATAGTGGATTGGTTCGTATTTATGTTTCCAGTCGTAGGCGTCTATATCTTGTGGAAGCTGTTGCCTCACTTTTGCTACTGTCCCCCACAAGTAAGAGCTCAGTCATGGGTTTATACCTCTATAGACACAGAGAGCCAAATAGAATACAACAGCGTCGAATTAGACCAAACGCCGCCTGAAATTCAGACTCTGATAAATGAGCATGAGTTTGTGCGCGCGATATCCGCAACATCGGTAATACCGCCAATAAGATTATCTAGGGAGTTATGATAGTAGAAGTATTAGGAGTTGTAGCGCTATGCGCAGCTGGCGCATGGTGCATATTTGGGGCGTCCATGTTCGGGGTGCTTTTGGGTGAATTATTTTCACGATATTATAACGGCCACGGGTTTGACGTGTGGCGCAGCGTGCACAAGATAGTGGAGGATTGGGAGCACATACTAAGGCCAGAAGAGCCTAAACATACTTACAGGTGCAATAAAAGTAGCTCCCCTTACGAATATATGGGATTATAAGAGCCACCACCACTACTACCATAGCACGAGTTAATTCCTTAACCTATGGAGCAAGTATGGAATTCTGGATACTCTTAGGCCTTGCGGCTGTTGTCGCTGTGGCCTTAACGTTGTTAATAACATCGATAACGAACGTAAAATCGGCAGATTTAGAGCCCTTAAAAGATCCCAAGGAGTGCGTTCCCACAGATAGCACTAACTCATTAACAGATTATGCCTCTAGCACCATAAGCTCAACAGATCACGGGCCTAAGATGTTCTTCCCTACCGAGGAAGAAATGGCTCAGTACAGCTATTATATAGATACAGAATCGCGTGAGGGATCTATTAAGAGCGAAATCAGTGTGCCTGATCTTGCTGAGGTTCTAAGCTCCGATAGCCCCACTTGGTACGAGCGGTTACGGAAGCAGTTAGGATTGGGCACGCCTAACGACCGCGTAAAGTGATATATTACGCCCCGAGCTTCTGCTATCGGGTAGTAAGGTTAACATGCCATTTTCGCACATGTTGGTTAAGTATTTATCGCGTAGGGATCTCTCGAGCCACCTGGATTTTTGACATATGTCATTCTTGCTTACAGGGCCTTTGTTTCTCCTTTGCAAGTACTTAATGTCCTTATACAGGCGCTGTATCTGACTCTCATATACACTTGCCCCGTAGTTAGCTATAGCGTTCTGTATAATGTTCTTAGCACTTGTCTCCGCTACGTCCATCGCCCATTCAAGCACATTACGGGTGATAGTGTCGCCTTCGTGCGAAATTATTGCTACCTTAAGGGCTTGGTGCGCTACGCGCTGGTATATGGAAGCAGTAAGGAAGGCCCCCGCCTTCTCCTGCTCATACGCCTTGTCGATCATGGAGTTACTGAAATCTGTGAACATATCATTTAGGCTAGGACTGTCGAACTCCACAATCGTAGGGTTAAAATATTTAGGATCGTCCTTAGATATCCCCTTAGGTATCTCTATAATTTTATGCGCGAACTTAAGTAGATCCCGTGGGATGATTCTCATGTCTAGTGGGGGATTTCCTAGCGCCCTAACACGTTCTGACCCGCCTATTATTGGCAACATTCTGGCTAAGAATCCACCGCTTGCGCCTTCGTCTGCATAGTTTTTATAAAACAATTCAGGCTGCGCCGTGCCGTATATAGAAATATGTGGATACCAGCACATAGGCTTGTCAGCACCCTCCGAGTTGGCTCCGAATAGATTCACTGGCCCGTTAGTTTGGCTATACCAGTCTAGGAGGTTATTTTTTACCTGCTTTAGAAACGTTGGTGTATTCCTACCCTTCATCTCTTCTAAGAACTTTATCTGGAACTCAGGCCATAAGTACGTAACGCTACGCTCAGCTGCGAGTAAACTCATACCTATACCGTGTCCAGATGTGGGCACTTCGTTTTGCACGGCTCCTGGCGTGTCTAGTACTCCGAGCGCGTCATATAGTTTTATCGCACAGTCAATACCATGCGCCTTACCCTTACCGCTGCCATCTAAGCCCACAACATATATATTAGGCGAACATCTGTTAGGCCCTAATACTCTATGGTGGTATAGCCCCGCGAATGTTACAAAGCTGCTCGCAAACGCCATTGGTTTGTTTGGTTTGATATGGGTCTTAAATACATAATCTACCCACATGGCTATAGGGTCAGGTGCACGATCTATTAACTGCTCAGGAAAGTAACTATCGTCTTCGTAAACCAACTCAAGCTTAGATAACTCTTCTTCGCTAACAGGCTTAATCTCTGGAGTTTCGTGGTAATTTAATACATAAGCCGTATGACGTTTGCCGTCGGTGCCTTTCTGCTTCGTTATCTTATATCCTAGCCAGTGATTAACGCCCTTCTGCTTCGCTAGGTGGAATATAGAGCCCTCTGTGGCTCTGCCATCGAACCCTCTCCACCTCGGGAGTATATCCTGCTGCAAGCCCCTATACTTATCGCCGTCTAAGCTAGACCACTCGTCCCATACTTCAACGCCTAATCCTGCTCCTTTAATCGCTCCCCCTACCCTAATCCATTCCTCGTAAGAGAATTTAGAAGGGTGAAATTCAGGATCGAATAGGATGTTTATCACACGCTCCCTGAGCGTGATTTCATCCCTGGCAGGGGCTAGGTACGATTTGTATACATCCTTATAATGCTTGACTGAGTTAACCGAGCCTTGATTTTCTTCCTTTACAATGTGGATATCTTTCGTGTATGCTCCCGCCCGAGCAGCAGGAGGGTATCCCTGTAGACTAGAATTGCTTTTGTCAGAACCATTCCTGTTTTTATATTCTCCTGTTGCCTCTCTTAGTTTTAATATCTCACCCACATCAATTACCCCCCCGTCATTAATAACAATTTCCGCATTTTCTTGCGTCGAGCTAGGGCACGAGGGCAAATACCATCTCCAAGTTATATTATCGCAGTTAGAATCTATGTTGCTTTCCCAACTAGGAAACAGCCGCATGAAGTGATTTGCTATATACGAAAAGTCATCGTTGTTTACAGGCTTGTTAAAAAATAAAATAGCCCTGTATTTAGGGCGGCCTTCGTCTAATAAATGCGAGTGGGTAGTGTGTAAAATGTACCTATAACCACCTAAAATCTGATGAACTACATCTTTGTCGATGTGCTCTATTTGTCCCTTGTTATCGAAATCTAACACAAGGCCGTAAGCCCCAGTTATGTTATCTCTGCGACAATGAACCTCAGAACTAGAGCCAGAAAAGCGGGCTAAACTAAACTGTGGGCCGTCCTTATTTTCTCTAACAGTATGTTGCCTGAAACAATAATATATGATCTGATCTATAGTATAGATCCGACGCGTTCCCTTCTGTGCCATTTTGACGCCAGAAAAAGTACTAAACTCTATTTTCAAGCGATCCCCCTCTAAAGTGAATATACTATTGGTTGCATATTTGAACCTTAGAAGTTATCATATCTAAATCAGATTAGTCTAGCTAA
>ERZ869909.591-NODE-591-length-39180-cov-8.448047_pt1 | contig 39180 bp, 30 predicted proteins | sample MGYA00520892_ERZ869909 | MGnify/ENA primary metagenome ERZ869909 (study PRJEB32215, sample SAMEA104723947) | bioreactor metagenome | biome: bioreactor; feature: anaerobic bioreactor; material: water | place: China | collected 2015-03-12 ...
TGATTTCTGATCTTCCCCGGCTATTACAACTATCCCACGGGTCTTTTCTTTTTTGCTGAAAGCTTCAACAATTTTTTGAAATATACTCTCATATTCATCAGATATCCTTTTCTCGTCATCCTGGTAGTCTTTAAGCTTTGCCATTGCAAATTTTGAGTTTTCCTCGTCCACAATGTAGATCTTACCAGCGTAGGTGTTATGCTGATTGAAGAGTTTATTTATGTGATCATAGAGGTGTATCACGTCCTCGCCAGCCTGGTGTGTATAGTTAATGCTGATAAGGTCTTGTGAACCATGGATCATGATGCTTTGTTGTAAGAATGCGAACCATGTTGTAATTTTTCTTTCCCTTGAGAATGCAAGGCAATGCTCCCGGATAAATATATTTACCGGGTTTATGCTTGTCGATTTTAACCATTGAAGCAGATATTGTGCGTCCTGGTAGCGGAATGTTATTGTCTGGCAGGGTGAATCATTAAGCATTCCCAAAAGAATAGCAAAATTGTCATAGGCGCTAGTGTTGTTTTCTATCAGGCGCTGAATGTGCTTCCTTATGTCAAAATCAGGATCTATGGGTAATGTTTTGCCAATAGCGGTGTACATGAGTAAATGCTATTTTAAAAATCCAATTCTTCTTGAAAGAATTTGTTGGGCTGAAATATCCTGATGTCCATAAATTTCAGCCAGTGTGGTGTCTTGTTCTATGCTCAGGGGCAGATTAAGTTTTTTGGCCAGTTTTTGCGCCTTATCACATTTTAGTTTCTTGAACTCATACATGGCAATCAATCTGCCTTTACGCATAAGCGCTGGATCAATGGATGACAGATTGCAATTGAATGTGCTGATTATTCTTGTTTTCAGGTAATAGGAAAGGAGCCCGTCGGCAATATTCAGCAAACCGGGGATCGAAATATTATTTCCCCCTTTTCTGTCTGTAATGATGTTGTCTGCATCCTCAATGATCAATACAGAGTCGGGGTATTTCGACATTAAACCCAGGAAAGTATTAGTGTCCATCATTACTGAGAACTGAGGAGGCATGAATATGATTTTCTTCCTGATAAGACGGGTAAGGTGGCGTATATAGGTCGTTTTTCCTGTGCCCGGTTCTCCGTGAAGCAGGATCAATCCTTTTTGGTTTTTACCTGTTATCCCTTCCATGATTCTTTGATGAACAGGCAGCAGGTCATCGTTATAGTTGTCATTTAGATTTATTTCATAGGGTTTGAGTTTGAAACGTTTGAGTGAATAACCCCCTTCCCTTATCACAACCAACTGAAAATGTTCTTTTTCCTCTTGTAGTTTCCTGAATGCCTGATCTACTTTTGTCTGCACTTTTTCCAAAAACCCGGCATACAATCCGTTGGTGTAGTAAAAGTCGATCTCCAGTTCATTCAATACGCAAAACAGGTCCCTTCGCAAAAAGATCAGGTGGTCAATGGCTACAAATTTTTTTTCCACCCAATCATAGGTATTGCTGGTGAATATGTTTTCTGCAGGAAGCGGCATATCCTCTGTTAAGAATTTTTTTATAGCCTTCAGGACTTCTTCATTGCTTTCGATTTTTAATCGCGATGGATGATATCCGTTTATCCTTCCGAAAATCAAGTGATAGCTTTCGAGCAACTGACTTGGCAGTTTGAAAATGTTTTTCTCTGTAAGAATTTGTTTTACCGGCTCCGGCACCAGGGAGTCTGTTTTGTAGTCTGTCATCTGATGTTTTGTTAAAAGCCTATCTTCCCGGCTTTTTCATAGCTATAATCCGGGTCATTGGGGTTGTATATCTGGGCAAGGGTAGCGTCTGTTTTGAAATCAGACTTAAACCCTAGTTGAGCACTCAACTGGTTGGCTTTTATTTTCTCTAAAGCTTTGAATTCGTAGAGAGCAATAAGCCTTCCTTTTCGCAACAATGCCTGATCAATATTTCTTATATGGGTGTTGAAGGTACAAATTACCTGCAGGTTCAGACAATCACTCAGAAGGCCATCGGCAATATTGAGCAAACTGCTTATGGAGAATGATCTTTCTGCATTGTGGGCTATCACATCCTCAGCATCCTCAATAATCAGGATAGAGTTCGGATGGTCGAGCATGAAAGTAACGAAATCAATGGCAAGAAGGTTGTGGGCAACCTCTCTCGACAGGTAGATGAGTTTTTTGGTTACTTTGCCCGACAGATATCTCAAGTATGTTGTTTTGCCGGTACCCGGCTCTCCATGGAGCAAAACCAATCCGCTGTCGTCGGTTGTTTGTAATCTTTTCAGGATATAATCATGGATGTGCAGGAAATCATCATTGTAATGGGTTTCGATGCTCAGCCGGGGCAGAGGCACCTGAAAGGGTTCCAGTGAGATCCCTGAATATCCCTTCCGTAATATCCATATGTTGCCCTCATCGGAATCCTTATCTGGCTTATACGCTCCAAAATAGTGCCCGAAAAGTTCAACCCATTCTTCTATGTAGTACTGGTCTGTTGTGTTGCTGTAAAACAACATCATCTCATCTTTTTTTTCACTGTGTACCAGTATCATGTCTGATCTCAGGAAGATAATTCTGTGGCTGATTTTCAATTCGTTTGTCGACTCGCTGTAGTACTCTTCCTTGTAAATATTGGCAGCAAGTATTTTGTAATGCTCTATGATGTCATTGAAAAGAGGCACAACATCAATGTCCTGGATTAAAATGGTGTTGGGCATGTATCCATTCAGTAGTATGTACTGAATGTGAATTGATGTCATTTCACTATCCATCTTATTGTAATTGATCCCGGTGGTATGCACACGGGCAATCTCTTCCGGCTCAATGTATGGATATTTTTTTTTTGTTGAATTCATTAGAAAATAATTTGTTTAAGTAATTAGTCTGATGTAACTTGCATGTTGATTTTCATCTTTTTTTGTGAGCGGTACTGCTCATGCAAGTTTCATTAGAAAATAATTTAGTTAATCCATTGGTCGTATGCCTGCCCCGCCTTTGCGGGAGAACTTGCATGTTCATTTTCGTTGTTTTTTGTGAGCCGCAGTGCTCATGCAAGTTTCATCAGAATTATATTTGGATAATTCATTGATCGTATGCCTGCCCCGCTTTCCGGCTGAACTTGCATGTCTATTTTGACTGCGTCGAGCTTCGGTTCATCTTTTTTTGGGAGCCGTAGTGCTTATGCAAGTTTCATATGTGTTTCTAATAATGATCACACCGACGGATGCGCTTAAGAAATCCTTCAATGGTTGCCTTGACCTCAGGAAAGGCCTCAGATCTTTCATCTCCGGCATTGTTTAAATACAGTTTTCGGTTTACCTCCAGCATTATGCTTTTTACCCGGGCCTCTTTGCCCAAATGATCAAGAGGTACGATAGTGCCGGCATAAGGGCGGTTGATGGCCAGGCTATAGCCTTTATCCCGGAAATAGGCAATGGAAAAATCAATCCATTCTTTGGGCGTGTGAAACCGATCGGTGCCGATGCAGAAATCAGGCCGATGGGCTTCCTGGTCAGAATCCCTCCGAAAAGGAGTGTCGGAAAAGGAGTGAGCATCAATAATCCTTGCCTGTTCGTATTTCTGAAGATGAGATGCTACAGCTTGGAATAAACGCTGGTGATGCGGTCGATAAAAATCAGTTATTATCCTTTTTCTGAGTTGAGGTGTAACCTCCCGCAAAGGTGCTCCTTCATCGGTGGTTGTATACAAAACTCCCATTCCACGTTTGGCCATGGGTTCGTCTGCGTCATCTTCAAAACGTTCCACATCGCAAAAAACACGGGAGAAATCTGCAACAATCTCATCGTTATGCATTTCGGGGAAGTGAAACAGTTCGTCTGTAAACCAGTCGGTGAGTTTCTTTATCTCTTCATCAATAATCCCAGGGCCTGCCAGGTATCCATCCATATAAGGGATACAGGCAGATGCATGAGGGATGTGAATAATAAGGGGGATAGCTGGTTTCAAGTCTTTCAGAATAGTTTTTTCAATGCTGCTTTTTATCCGTATCGGGGTCAACAGAACCCAGCTCCGGATGAACTACAGACCAGTCGTGTCTCTCCTGGGGCTGAATGAAAACGGAGAGAAGATAAAAAACAGCGATCAGTATACCGCCGCCCGATACAATATGCAATGCTCCACTGACTTGGTTGAGCCACAGAACACCTCCTGTTACTACGGAAAATTTTCCAAAATTCAGCAGGAATGTCATGAGTTTAATTCCCCTTTTTGATGATAAAAATGCTGGTAAAGTCATGTTGAAAAGTTTAGGTGAGAGTAAGTCTTTTTTTGTTGAGAATTTATGAGCTATCGGAATTCAATCAGGTTTTTTTTGTTTGTTTTTTCTGAGCTATCAGTTGTTTCATGCTTTTTCTTCCTCCTCGCTGTATTTAGCTGGAAACTGAAGGTGGTGAAATATTTGGTTGTTCTTTAGCTTCTTGATTGCTTTCTTTAAGTTCATCGTGCCGGCATCAGTAAAGTAGTATTGAATAAAACTTTCAAAGGATTGCATCCATATCTATCAAAGCTTTAACAGAGGTTGAATGGTTTAATACAAAGGTTAAAAATACTGGTTTTTAGGGTTGATACTTAAATAAGTAGAGCAATTTCTTTTCATGAGGGTATTCCTCATGAAAAACATACCCTGGCCAGAAAGCTTCTTTCCTGAACGTTCTGTCCGTCAGCAAGTATTCAGGCATCCATTGCCCATTGATTTCGCAGTTCATTTTCAGCATTTTATAGAGACGGAAATCAGGGTTGGTAAACTCAGTCCAGTTGTCACCGTATCCTTCAGCGGGTTCAATAATGGTGATTGTTTTGGGGTTGATTTTATGTGCCAGGTAAAGTGCTTCAAAAACCTCGCAAGCTTCTGAACCTATATGCAGCAGTAAAAACTGTTTTGCATGGCCATTTTGTTCCTGTAATGTTTTTGCGTTGGGCCCGAAAGTACATCGTATCTCAAAGTAGCTAATCTTTTTCTTGTCATAGCATTTTTTAATGTTATAATGCCTGGCTAATCTGTTTCTCTCGTGATTATTAAGGGGGATTTCTGCCGAAAAGTTACCTGGCTTTATGAGCTCGTAACCTTTAGCTAATTTCAGCACATCAAGTTGAAGCCCCTTGCTGGCTAACCCTTCTATTGTGGCCATCTTTGTGATTTCGCCAGATGTGGAATAATCCGCACGTACAAAGCTTTTGACCCCTTTGCTCAAAAGCAAATGAATGTTGCCCAGATCAGTGCCGGATGCAGGATAGAAGTCACTGTTTTGTAGCAGCTCTCTTATATCAGCATTCTTTCCGAATATGGCGGGGTCAATTTTGCTATTGGATGTCATTTGATCTAATTTTTGTTTATATTATTTACTCAGCGGCATGTGCCTTGCAATATCAATGGCCCATTGAATATTCAGGGAGCTGTTGAGGCGCTGCAGCATATCCGGATCAGGATTGCTCTGAAACACCTCGTTAATAGTTGCATGCTTCAGCAAATATTCCATGCTCTTTGTGTCATTGCTGATCTCTTTCAGGATGGATAGTGCAGCAATGATGTTGTTTAGCCGACTGCAATACTTCACTATACCCAGCCTGTAATAATGGATGGTTTCTTCATGTGCGAATTGTCTTGCTCTAAAAAAGGCATTAGGGCCTCCACTTTCTTCTGCTTTCATGTAACCTATTGTTTTCCACATTTCCTGCCTGGTGTCCACCCCAGAAATGGAGAGGCCTACTTCCTCTGCAAGCTGAATGTTGTCTTTTTTAGCCAATATGGTAACCGTATTAATGAGTTCATGCTTCACTGCAGCCTTATCAGAAATGCCTGCAAGAAGAGCTAAGATGTCTTTCGCTGTTTTGTCAAGGTTGCCAGATTGCATATACCCGGCCAGAAAATTTGTAAGCCTGGCCAGAAACTCGTCAACAAACTTTTGTGGGACCATCGGCTTTAGTTTCAGGGCGAGGGCATATTGGTCGTTTTTAATATAGGCCTCTGCCAGGGCTGTAAGTGCCTTGGTTTTTTTGTAATGATGTTGGACTTTTTTTGCAGTGGCAAGAGATTGCTCTGTCTCTACCATTTGTGCCAGATGCTCTGCAATGGTGCACCAGGTGGCATCTTTTTTTTCTTTTACTACGATTATATCCATAAGAGCCAGGGTCTCCTCATGCCTGCCCTGATCTGTTAACTCCCGAATTATGTCAGTATGCGAAAGATCCATCCCCTTTTCCATCAAATCTATCCAAATGCTAATCGCATCGTCTGTCTTCCCTTCTTTGGCCAGTTTAACGGCAAGATACTGCCTGATCCTGCTCTGGATATGTTCATTTTCTGCGTGATGGATTAAGGTGTTAATCTTGTCTTCACTTGCCACTTCCACCATGTTCTTGTAAAGTTGAATTGTAAGCGCATCACTACCCTGACTGATCCTTAATTCTGAAATAACTTCATGGTATTTGCCTATGATCTCTAACGCTTTTCCGAATTGTTTGAGCAACCCAAAGCCAAGGGCAATCCTTTCCATGGCAGAACACTTCTCATAGTCTCTTTCAAATCTCTCTGCTATGGCGAGTGATCGCTTCAACAACTCCTCCGCTTCATTCTCTTTGCCATCTTGTGCAAACAAACGGGCGATTCGGCAAAAAGCTTTTACTTTAAAAGTATCTTCAGGCATCTGCTGTGCCAGCAAAAGGGCATCCTGAACTCTATCGGGATTGTTGCAAAACATCTTTACCGTTTCAAGCAAAGCATGCCCCCTTTCCCTGTCACCGGGGAGAAAAGTAAGCAGGTACATCCCTTTTTCATACTGCCCCATGTTAAAGAGCCGGCCAATCTGATGTGCAATTTCCCCATTATGGTCAATGGCTGTTGCACATCCCGGCGGTTTTTCCAGCATGATGTCTATGAAGCCAACGGACTCTCTGACCATGCCGCTCAGAGCCAGACTATGGGAGTTTTGAGCACAAGCGTTTACTCTTATGCCAATATCATCAATGCTATTACAAACCGCAAAGGATTTTGCGGGATTTTCAAGTCTGCAAAAAAGCATCGATAGACTTTTCAACGCTTTATTCCGTGATGATTGATCGCTAATGGTCTTTATCAAACCATAAGCCTCCTGCAGTGGGGCATCCACATCAGGTGTGTATTTCCCTTGCTGCAATTTAATTTCAATGGCATCCCTGAACAAAGCAAAAGCTTCACGCAAAGGATCCTGCTGCTGGTTGATGTTTTTATCCTTTTTCCAGGCCATGTAGGCTTTATCAAGAGCAAATGCCTCTACACGTGCATCTTTCATTACTGGCTTATGGATATCGATTTGCTGTTCAGATGCGATCTTTTCAGCCCGTTGCAAATCGCCTTGTTTTACCAGAACATCAAAGAGCTTTTCATAAGCCCACTTCCTGTCAACATCCGCAACAATGGATGCAATGGCATGCAATAGTACTTCGATTTGTTCCGGGGAATAAGGGCCCTTTTCATCGATCCAGTGAATATCCCATTCGCTGGTATAGCGGTAAAAAATGGTATAGTCAATGCCCTGCTTATGCAACTCCACCGCCACCAAAAAAACCAGCCAGGGTGAAAGATTTTCATTCCAGTAAACGAAAGATCCGTCTTTGGGTACATGCTTGTCCCAATGGTTGATTATCTTTTCTATATCCACGCGGTTAAGAGGGCCAACGGGGGCTTTAAGCAATGTAAGTTCAATGATGCAGCGGATATACAAAATAACCTTTTCCCGATAGTAGTATTCTCCTTCCCCGGGATATACCTGGCCGTAGTAATTCTCCATCCACCGCAATGCCTGATCTGGTTTACCTGAGCTCACCAAAGCCACAATGCGCTTTGCGCTGTTCGCTTTTTCATAGTGCATATCCACCAGTCCCAATGCAGCTTCCAGCACCTCTCTGGGGTGCTCTTCTGCCGAAAGGGATAGGAGTGCCTTACGAAAGGATTGCTCCTTTTTGGCAAAATACTCCTTAGGCAGCAGTGTATCATCAGGTTCAGGCATGCATTATTTTTTGTTTTTATGTGTGAAAGCGAATTAACCCATAAAGTGCCTGCGAGCATCGTTGTACCAGTCTCTTCCTGTTTTTATGTATTCAACAGGAGTTCCATCTTTCATCTTTTTCACTACCCTGCCGGCAGCCTCCCTCAAAACCATTTCATTGACCCGCATCCAGGCAAAATGGCCGGCTATGGTGTCGGCATAGAAAAATCCTTTGGGGGTAACCTTGTATTCGGTTGCTGTTTCTTCCAACAGGCCCTTGGTTACCAATGCCTTGATTTCATTTGGGAAATCGGAAACAATTGAATTTCTGAATATTTGTTCATACATCTTTTTGGGGATACTGGTTCCTTTTACCTGCCTGGTAAGCCAGAATATCTTCAGGTCATATGTAGAATATTCAAACCTGCTTTCCCAGGGAATACCATAGGATCTTTGCCTTTTTATATAACCATCCAGACTGCAGGGGTTGATGTATTTCAGAGCTTTGGTGAAACCCTCATCGGAGATGAGGGAAATGGCATAGCTTCCAAGCCCCAGCCAGTCAACGTCCTGTGGGTTTCTGAGGTCGATTTCGTATTGATAGTAGCCGTTACTCCCTTTTTCCAGTTCAAAGTCGGTAAGGGTAGTGGCTTTGTAACCATATTCCCTTAGTGCTTCAAAAAGCCTGAGCCAGTTCTCATAAGACTCTTCCAGGCCAGGCAATATCCGTTGAATTTCCGGATCCTGCGACCATTCGGAACCTACCGCCGGATCAGCCACCAGGTTGTACCAGCAGATATGCTCTATGCCAAGTTCTACCACTTTGTCCAGATCCTTTTTAATGGCATCCCAGTTACCTCGACCAGGGAGGTTGAACATAAAGTCGGCTGAACTTCTGATGCCCAGATCGCGCGTAATTTTCAGAGCCTCTTCCACCGAACCCGGGCGGTTCATCCTTGACCTCCCCATTTTGGCTATGATTTCATCATCAAAGGTTTGGATCCCCAAAGAAATTCTAAGGTCAGCATCACCGAAAACATCCCTCATGATAGAGAGCAGCTCCTTATTATCAGTAAAATAGGCTGGTGCACCTTCAAGGGTGATTTCGGTACTTTTATCTACCTGATAATTTTCTTTAAGGGCAACACAAAGATCCCGGAAAAGCGGGGCTGGTGTAAGATTGGCCGTACCCCCGCCAAAATATATGGAACTTACTTTCCGGTTAAGCATATCCGGATAATTACTCCGGATAGCCTCAATTTCACGGATAAGGGTTTTCGTTGCTTGTTGCATCCTCTTTGGGTTATTGTCTTCGTGAGGGAAAGTGCAATAGCCACAACCCCTTATCTGGGGGTTGCACATGGGATGGCAGATGACACCCACCGCAAGCTTTTTGTTGTTGCCAGTGTCCAGGTTTCTAAGGTTACTTGCAAGATTTTTTTTCTCATAAATAGTGCTTGCCTCAGGCATGGGAAACCCATGCAAAAGGCGGTGTCGCTGATTGCGGCCCATGCGTCGCTCAACGTTTTCCTCAAATACCTCATAGCCGAGCATAAGGACCATCAGGTGACGGAACAAACTGGAATTATCCAAATGATTAATTACTTCGTCAGAGAACATCCATCTGCTGCCGCAGTATAATACTGCACCTTTGCCTTGCTGCTTGTAGACTATAACCGGATTGTTCTGGCATACAACCCTGGCATCATACATATTTCCGGTCCACGAGGGCTGAATGCCGATCCTGTGGCTTTCAGAAGAACAGATTGATATACCCGTATCTCCTTTTACTGTAAATGTACAACCCCCATCATAAAAAATCTCACCTGAGAATTTAATTTTTTCGTGATAAAATTTGGCTGCAATCAAGGACTGCCACTTTTTAACCGGAGGTAAGCCCGGTCGTCTTGTATAATGACTACGATTGAAAACAATATCGTTATTTGCCTGGATATCATCAAACAGTTCATTGATATTGCTGGGGCCTTTTCCGTTGTTGGTGCGGTTATCGCCACCCCAGCGCATCAAAACGAAAAGTTTTCCCCCGTCAAGCACATACTGCCGTAAGCGCCCAATCAAATTGGGTGAATAGGGTTGCTCCGGCTTCCCCAATACGATCATGGCATAATCGGAGAAGTTGTCATTTTCATCAAGCAAATGTGTTTCGATTCCCGATTTGGTGAAAAACTCAATAAACTTAAGGAAGTTATTTTCGATACCAGGGTATATGCTTTCCTGGTTTTTGTGGGTGAAGGCGATTTTTAGGGGCATGGTTTTTTAGTTTTTGAATGGGTGATATATTATGATTAGTTTCTGCTAATATCAAATGGTTTTCTAAATGACGACAAGAATCTTATTTCGCTACCGTTGAATAATTTTTAGCCAAAGAAGCTTCGGGCAATAATCTTAAATCAGGAAAACTATGACTTGCTTAGCAAACATTCCTTTACTACTCTGATCACACCGAGAGTTTCGTTGATATTCAGGTACTCACAATTGTTATGCTCACAATAATAGCCAATAGAAAGGTTTGCACAATTCAGATTGTCAAAATCACTTTTAATGTTGTAAACATCAGCCACATTATTACTATGCGCTTCTGCAATTGGATAACCTGCCCTTTCAGAGCACTTAATTATCCACTCTTTGAATTCGGCAGTACATAATTCGATACGGTTTCTAAGCCCATTTCCCCCATACGCAGTAATGATTTCATTCCCCCTTTGTCTATCAAGGGATAACACATTAGCAGATTTATTGAAAACCCATTTAAAATCATTCTTTAAGGCATAATCAATTCCACCACCACCTTGCCGATTGAATCTTGTTTGCAAGTTACTACTCTCTTCCTGCACCACAAACAACGCCCTGAATTTAAGCTTGGTATGTTTCATTAGATACAGAATAGCTGCCACACCGGCTTTATCATCAAAACCCATTTGGATTTTTTCTGATTTTTCAATATTCCCTGCTGCATTGAGATAGATAATATCTTCAGCATTCAACAAATAATTATTGGCTTCTCCATTGGGGTGAGTGTCCAGATGTGCATATAGCAAAGGCAATTTCTCAGTTTTGTTATCATCATGAGGGCGGAAAAGAATATTATGGACTGCGTCTCTTTCAACTACCCAGCCTTCCGTAAGAAAGTTTTCAACAATAAAATCGGCAAGTTCTTTCTCTTGGCCTGAAGGGCTTGGGATCTGGATGAGGGATTTTAGGATTTGGAAGTAGGTTTCTCTCATTATATATTTGGGTGAAGTTTTAATAATTATATTTATAGATTTAGTATTTTAATGCGTTCTAAGTTTTCCTGGGGGGATGTTTAATGATTATAAGCAAGAGGGAAAATAAGATCATTCCTTGTATTTCACCCTGTATAAATATGGACCATTGTTGTTAATGGAATTTGTCCTTTGAAAGAAGTGATAGTATCGCTCTGATTCGAATAAATCTGAATACCTGTTTTCAGCATCCTGAAAACGTTCAAGTGCAGATGATGATAGGTCAAGTATAAAATACTTTGGCTTAAAGCCAATATTCGCATAATTCAGGAAATCCCTGTCTTGGAAAACAACCTCAATAATTGACTTTTTACATGCCCCCTGTGCTAAACCTTCGCGAATTACACAAAGGTAAGTAACCTCAAAATGTCCTTGCAAAATAACCTTTCGAAATACATCAATATTCTCGTGAATTAAATACAGGATTTTTTGTGTTTCTGTATGGTTTTCCTTAATAACATCTATTTCAAAATAAAAAGCTGCTTGTTCTCTTTCAGGTATCAAATCACCATGAGTGAATATGTCAAAATATTCAGGGGATACTTCCAGATGAATACTATCGCTAAAACCAAATTGCCTGAAGTTTTTACCTCTAATTGTAGTCGTTGAATCAGAAAATAGAACTATATTGTCGGCTTTAAGCTTTTCTTTCAATATAGTTACTTCTGGGCCAATACAGTTATACAAAAACAGGTCAGGCTTTTCAAAAATCCTTCCATTATGTTCGGCTCTTTTATCAATGTTGTGTTGGGTTAGAAATGCGGGGCCTCTGAAATCTTCATCCCCTGCACTGACATACCAAAAAACTTTGGGCTTTTTGGGTAGTTCTTCAAGCTCTGGAATTACCTGGTTGAAAAGTTGAAGTGAGTCCATATTATTATAGGGTTAGTTTATTAATAATTACTCAGATGGTTTTTGCAATGACTGTAAAATGGGAATCAGCAGACGCTGCTTTTTGAGCCTTAAGGTGCCTGAATAAATTGTGACCTGATATCGTAAAAATCACCCTGATCAACATGATAGAATCTGATTTCTTTTATGTTTTCGAACTTATGATTGCTAATAAAATCAAGTACTTCCTGGTATCTGCCCTGCATCCCAAGAGGGATAAATCCTACAACTTTATTGGAAGGATCACCGTCGATTTCAGTTAATTTATCGCAAAACATTTTGAAGTTTCCTCTTTTCAGGAATGTGGTGTTCCTGTACAATGCTTTAATTTTTGGCCAAAAACCTTCACGGCTCTCCTTTGATCTTAGACTGAAACCCATCCAGTTTAATCCATCCTGATCTTGCCAGATACTTTTTCTGATCAAACAAACCTTAACACTCCCTATTTGCTTGCAATAAACAGAATCAATTGGGTCGGAAAACCTATACAAACTCCTTCTCACAGAATTGTTTGCTGAATAAACCTCAATATATAAATCATTATGGGGCTGAATCTTTTCTTTTGTTTCAAAGGGAAGTTTTTTGGCTCTACGCCAATAAGTATTCCACAACAAATGATAAAATTCGTTCTTGACAATTGAGAGGGCATATGATTGAAAGGTGTTGTCGTTCATTGGATATCTCGCCCCACCTTGCGATAATCCTTCATTAATAGCAGTGAAATACTCAAATTTAATATTATGCTTTTTGAATAGTTTGACCGCAAGTGTGGCATCCGCTTTAAAACAGATAATGTTTCCCTTTACCTCTGAGATCTTCGAAACGTCTCTTTTATACTTTAAAGCTTCGGAGAAAACATCGACTACATTACTTGATGAAAAAATATCCCAGTAAGTTATGCTATCGCCGTTAATAATCGCATTAACTCTGTGCGCATAATCAACAAGAACAATGTTGTCGAATATTTGAAACTTTTCATTAGAGTAAAAATTTTTTATTTTTTCCAGGTTAACGCCAGAAGCAAAGTATATGAGATTTTTACTATCGGGGGTAAACCTGTGTTTAATGTTCTCGAAAAAAATCCGTGTCTGGGTAGGTGGATGTAATTTTTCCATATCTGTATAGGTTAATATGTTATCTGACTTGGTTTACGGCAAGTTTTTGATTTTCAGATTAGCTTCGTTGATTTATATGCAGAAAGGCAGCTAATCAAGCAATTACATCAAAGCCTCCAATACCTCATGTTCTCTTAAATGACAGTACCGGCTATTATTACTAAAATTGTGATAGTAAGCCCCTCCCTGGTGTATTCCGTTAATAATGTCATTAATAAAATCATCATCAGCAAACGCATAGGAGAACTCGCTACCATGGTTATCTACTGAGTTCCGTTCTAAAATATATGGTTTGTCCGTAGGCAAAAGGAATAACTCTTTCAATGTAAGCCTGCTTTGAAAAAACAGCTTCATTATCTTGTAATTTGTTTTAGCATAAACCATAATACCTCTCGATTGGCACTCCCCCTTGATATATATATTATTGTCAGGGTTCTTCCCTTTCGTATAAATAAGCCTCTTAAGATCAAGAAAAGCTCCTTCTGAATTCAGTATTTCGCCAATGTCTGTAATATTTTGAAAATCTAAAGACCTGTTGATCGGTGTTTCGAAATAGCTTAGGTCCTCTCTGTTGTTAATTTCTGACTGAAATTCTAATGGTAAACGCTTTAAACCATTAAAACTAAACTCTCTTGTAACTGAAGGCAGCGGATTATCTAGAATATTCTCAGAACCAATGCCTGTGGACATCTGAAAATAAATTTTCTCTCCATTTTCAAGGGTGTCCAACAATTCATGGTTAGTGTTTTCATCTATTACAATCGTTTCCTTACCACCAACCCCTTGAGCGGGATTTATCGAAGGTTCAATAATAAACGGCTCATCTGTTCTCAATAAAAAAAGTTCTTTCAGCGTAATCCGACCCTGGAAGAAAAGTTCAAGGGCTTTTGGGTTTACTCTTGCATAGATTTTTCTTCGGCGTTCTTGTATCCAGCCCTTAAGATACATGGCTGTTTGAGATTCATATCCTCTGCTATTCGTCAGGAATGTTCCTTCAACGATTTCAAAAATTCCACCTTCTGAGTTGATAAGGTCGGGCAAACCGGGTATTTTCTTAAATTGAATTGGCATGATATTATTTTGTGTGTATAAATAAATGGACTAGGTCACAATTATTCCGGACAAGTCAAGCCTATTCTTCTTGTTTTTGTACTATCCGCTAATTTAAATCCTATTTAACAGATATTTTTTCACATTTAGTAAACCGCCAGAAATTCAAAGTGAAACTACTGTATGAGCTAGTTAACCTAAGTGCAACAGCGAAAAAGAAAGACTAAAGTGATATTTGTTATGTATACCGTTTTAATTCATCTCCCTCCACGGCTAAAATAATTTTGATAAAACAAGATTATATCCGTATAAATACGGTTTTTATGTCTTTATTTTCCTGGCTTTCCTTGTTGGTTGGTTTTTTCTTTTTTCAATGGTTATGGCTGTTGTGCCGGCAGAATTAGAGTGCGGCCCCTCTTGATGGTTAAACCACTATTTATTTAGGTTAATGGCACATATTGCGAAATGCTCTTTGGTTTTTGTCCTGATTTGCTCAAATATGATAAATTGCCTGCTTGCCGTCTTTTTGTAATTGCCCTATTGTTCTTTTTATCAATTTTCAGCGGTTGGTTTTGATAAAAAAGTATTAGGAGTTTGAACCACTCATTTTAAGTCTGGCACAAAAGTAGTCAGGCCTGGCGACAATTGATGTCGGGTGGTTGTGGGTTTGCAAAAGAAATGATAATTGACCTCTCTTGTGTCTCCGGTCTGCCGGTAACCTTTGAGTTCCCTGCGAATAGCTGAAATGCACAGGTGGAATTTCAAGGGATGATTAGCCCCCTGTTGTTATAGTCTGAAATGTATTGTTTGATGGATTGGGTCCAGTACCGATCCTCGGGGAGGACCCTGATTACATGGTAGTTTAACCTTTTGCCCTCGTTGGCAACATACTCGCTATCGTCGACCAGAATGTCAATGTTAAATGCAGGGGGGTATTTGGTGGCTTTGATCTTCACTGTTTTATCATGGATCGCCTGGTTTATAACTCCATAAGGTTTGATTCCATACAACCAAAAACATGTTCTGATATGGAAAGTGCTTCGGTAGGAACTGGTGTAGATCCAGGTCTGGATCTGGTGTTGTCTGCAAAAAGCGAAGATATCCATGGTTCCCTCTCTTAAGGGTTCAAAGGGTAAAAGCCTGCTCCACTTTTTACGTAGTGGCATTTCCAGCGGAAAATCAAATTCGTTTCGGATCAGGGTATTGTCGAGATCGAAAGCAATTCTAAGCATGTTAATTGCGTATTCCGGATTGAGCAAAATAAACTTCTAAGGGTGGCATGAAAGCCAAAATGGTTCTGTTTTTTTTGATAAAAGGTTGTCTCAATAATAACTATCGCTTAAGCTCCTGTTTCGCATATGCCCCTAACTTATGATCTGGATTCAGGAGACTGGGATCTGGCCAATTGCTTTCTGCCGTAAGGCGAACAAGCCTTCTGTCAGTGGGTGCCATTGGGTTTTGCTCTGGGTCTTGCCACAATGTTGTTTGATGCGCAATCGGGGCAATAGTCGACATGCTTTTCACTTTCGAAGCGGCACCCTGATTCATTGCATCGGTAAACGATTGTGGTTTCTTCCCTCTGGCCATGCTGACAGGAGGGTAGTGATGGTTCTTCCTGAGAGGCATTCCTTGGTTTTTGCGAGGCAAGGAAAGGCTCCTTTCCTAAATAAATGAGCTGGTTGTATTCTATTCTTGCGGGCTGCTTAGAGCAATCGATTAGTAAATCGCCAACTCTGGTTCCGTTGGTGGACCCATTATCCTGGATGTAGAAGCACTGATTGCTGTACCAGATCGTACAATGGCTGCGGCTGATAACATATTTCCCATTGCTGTTTTTGAAATCAGAGAGTATTTCAGATCCTGTGGCATCCCTTCCCAGTATTGTTTTCCCAAATGGAGATATTTCAATGGTTTTTCCGCTTCGCTGGCATGTTAGCTCAAGATAATATGGATTATCTGAAGGGTTCTGCAATGGTGTTGGCTGGGTTGCGATTCGATTTATATCTAAAGATGCCCAGCAACTTTGGCATTCAATTGTTTGTACGTCTGAGGCCTGAACAGTAAGTGGCTTATCGCATTCTGGACATATCATCGCTGTAAAATCTTTTTTGAGGAGTTTTGAATTGCTGCTTTTTCAGGGGAGTTTTGTTTGATGCCTTTCAGGCGAATGGTTTGAAGATGTCTTTCAATTGTCGCCCAAGCTCCTTGTCGGGTATCCCTGCCATATAGATATCATTGTTTATGCTTAGCTGCATATTCCACTTTTTTGAATCCATCCAGGGCTGAAATTCAACAATAGTAGGAGTGCCGTTGACAAATCGATAGATGGCTTGGTTTGCTGAACCCCTGATAGGTTGTCCTGTGTTTTTTGCTGTCAAATAAGGGCCGTCAATAAGGTAATCAATATGCTGCATAAATAATTTGTCCGGATGAATCCGTTCAAGTTCTTCAAGGGTATAGCCTGTATATACAAGGGTATCCAGCTGCGTATTGTTTTTAATAAGATGCAGGAAAGTAATCATGCAAGGGTATTGCAAGAAAGGCTCTCCACCGCTGATGGTTATACCGGAATAATCTGAGCAAATGGCAATGATCGTGTTATACAGTTTCCTTAGTTCGACAGAAGCACCTCCTCCTTTGTCCCATGTTTCAGGATTGATACATTCCGGACAACCTCTGTTGCACCCTTGTGCCCATATGCCTATTCGTTTGCCAGGGCCAAGGTTGTAAACCGGATACTGAATTTTGTTGAGCCTCCAATGCATGTTATTTAGTTTTTGAGAAAACAACCTGTTTGTCATCAACACTTGCCTGTATGCTGCAGTTTTGGGTTTCTCCGGTTTCAAATAAAAAGTTGGTAAGCCCGTTTTTAATATGGGTTTCAATTCTGTTCACAATGCCGCGACCGCCCATGTCAAGATTGTCTTTGGCACATTGTTCTAGAAACTTGCCAGTAAAACCTGGTTCAAAGGTTAATGAAATATTGCGGATTTTTGCCAGATTTGATTTAATAATGTCGAGATTTTTCCGGGCAATTTTTTCCGCCACTTCCTCTCTAATGAAATCGAAAACCACGAAATTGTCGCCAAAGCGATTTAGTATTTCAGGTCGGCCCAGTTTTGATCCAAAGAAGTTACGGATCTCTTCTTTAATTTTTTTTGTCATGGTATCAAAGTCATCATCCATTCTCACATTAAGTTCTCTTGTGCCGTCTTCACGTTGTTTGTAGATCCCAAGGTTGCTGGTAAATACGATCAGGCATTGTGTAAAGTAAACTGTTTCTCCTTTTCCATCAGTAAGGCGGCCATCGTCCAGTATTTGCAAAAACTTATCGAAAACCTTGGGATGAGCTTTCTCTATTTCATCAAAAAGAATAACGCTGAAGGGTTTTTTGCTAACGGCATCTGTTAATTGCCCTCCTTCCTCATATCCCACGTATCCTGGAGGGCTCCCTATTAGCTTTACGTCTGAATTGCTGTCATTGTATTCACTCATGTCGAACCGAATAATGGCTTCCTCATCATTGAAGAGAAACTCGGCAATGGCTTTGGCAAGTTCGGTCTTTCCGGTTCCTGTTGGCCCTGCAAAAAAAAGTACCCCTTTGGGCCTGTTGGAGGGTTTGGTGCGGTCAATGCTGTCGAGGCCCAGGTTTGCCCGGCGGATGATTTCCGTAACCTTTGCTATGGCTACTTCCTGGCCAATAACCCTCTCACGGAGTTTCTGATCTGCCTCCAAAATACTGCCTGTATCTAATTTCTGCCATGGGTTCTCGCGAATGCCGTATTTGTAGAGGTCAACAATCTCTTTGATATTGTTTATATGAAGTTGCTCCTGTTTGGAAATAGTTATGAGGTTTTCTAATTCCCGGTTGGTGAAATTGTCCGTAAGGTCGGGAAACAATCTTCCGGCTTCTTCCATTTTTGGTTGCTGGCCATCTGTAAAAAAAAGCCGGCTTCTTTGTTTGAAAAAACGTGCACGTTCCTCCCGGTCAGGTTTAGGGATATATATGCCTTTGGTGAGAGGGTTTTCGAGCAATACCCAGGCGGGTATGTCGTTGAGTTTGTCGCAGAGGAAGATAAGCAGGTTATGTTTTTCATTATTTTGGCCAAAGGAACTTGACTCCTGCGCTGCTTTTACAATTTTAAGGAACAAATTTGCCGCCTCAGGCTCCAGTGAATTGGGGCTGGAAGTAAAACGGGAGCTGTAATTAATGACCCCTGCAGAAAGTTTTCGGGTATTTTTGATCATTTCCCTGAAAAGGCCCAAAGCATCATTTATGCTTCTGGCCTGGGCTTTTCTTAGATAGCCTACCGCATCCGGGTTTTCAATGCCTAATTCCAACAGCAGTTTCTCAGTGGAAATGTTCTGATCTTTTGAAGTAACAGTGAGACCGTCAATAATATCGAAATAGCTTACAACTTCATAGCCTTGCAGATCCAGGTAAACCTGCAGCAAATCTTTGATGTTGCCAAATTTTACAAATTTCAACTGTTCCTCATTATCCGTCTCCAGATAATTCACCGGAAAATAATAGCAATCATAAACATTGCCATAGAGAAAAAGTACAGATTTGAGCGATTGGAATCTCCTGAACTCCTGAAGCCATTTGGGCATTTGAAGGCTGTTTTCCATGATTATAAGGTTAAATATTTTTTGGCGATTTGCCGTTTTCTGTTTGCTGCAGATTGGGTGGTTACAGACTTCAGCTTTTCTTTGTTCGTCCTGGTAAGATGCAAAAGGTTGGAAGCCTCTGCAGGGGTATCGGTTTTAATTTCAAAATTTAATCCTATGCTTTCCAGCTCCCTTAGAGTGTCTTTAAATGCATCGCAGCTCAGTTGCATTTCGCTGAGCTTTTTGTTCAGCTGGTCGGTATCCAGATCGTCTGTGTTTTCATGTATCTGGAAGCTGTATCTGAAAGAGCCATCCTCCTTGAATATCAGGTTTAAATAGTTTTCCTGCTCATTGATCTTCAGCAAAAAGTCTGAGTTTTTTTCAAAATCTATTACTTCCAGATCGTCCATTATTTCGTATCCTTTTTTCTCCAGTGAATGGATGAGTTGTGTCTTTATAAACAAACGTTCTTTTTCGCGAGTTTTCTCCTCCTCTGTAAGTTTGCGACTCTGTGCAAATAGGTTGTCAACTGTTTGTTTGATCAGGTCTGCTTCAGATTTTTTAATCTTATCATTGCCAAGCAGATGTATGGCCTGCGAAATGAGCTTGTCTTTTTTCTCAATCAGTTCAGAATGCAGGGTGGTTTCTCTGAGTTCAACCAGCAATTTTTGTAAGTGTTTTTTTTCTTTTCTGGTCCCTTCTTTTACCAGAATAGAGTCGTGCAATTCCTTGTAAAAATAAATATCGCGCATGGAAGCGGATTTCTGAAGTTTTTCCAGATCCTTCAGATAAATTTTTCCAACACTGGTATCATCGCAGAGCTTTATCAGGTTCATTATCTTGTTTACGATTTTCATGGTTTCTTTACCTATTACATAAGTGGAATCGGCTGATAAAGGTTCGTGGTTGCAGGGAGTGGCCTGAAGGATTGCCTTATTGGTTTGGGTTCGAATATTTTGAATCTCCTGTTCTTTCGTAAGAACATCATTCAGGATTTCCTGTTTTTTCTCTTCCAGTTTGTTGCGCAAATGGGGCTCGGGAGCCCTTAAACTAAAATGGAGACGTATTTCATTGAGCAAATCAGTGGCAGATTTGATCGCTTCGGGGTGTGTTGAAGCAAATTTTGACTGATAGTATATCAGAAGTCTTTCCTTGAGTTCATTAAAGGCAGTTTCCGACTTTTCATAAAATCTCAGCAGAGTGATAAATGAAGAATAATCGGCTTCGTCATCCCTGAATTCAGAAATGGCCTGATTTATTTGTTGCAACAAAGCTTCGGTCAGACTGATTTGCTCCTTAATCTGCAAGCGTATCATGTCGTAAATGTTTTGGTTGAAGCTGCCTTTGTAATCGAATATAAGGGGTTGTAGTGCTTTTTCAACCCTGGAGCTTATTTCTGCTGCAAGCTCTCTTTTGTTGAGGTATACATTGAATTGGTCGTCTTTTACTTCCAGGCTGCAAAGTTGGTTGTAAAGTTCTTTAAGTTTCACCTGAAGGTTGAGAACACCGTTGAGTTGGCCTTCAAAGGCACTCATGGTATAAGCATTATAGCATTTGGGTCCGCTCATGGCCGTATATTAAAAACTTCTGTTGTTATGTTGGCTTTGTGTGTTCAAGTTTTCCTTCAAGAAGAAACTCTATACCTTGTTTGCATTGATTCTCTCTTGCTATTTTGGTTCTATGCCGGTCAGGTCATTTGCATGTATCCAACCTGTAGTAACAACCCCTTCATGATTTTTATAACGTGTATAAACAAAACTGCCCTGTCGCGCGGAGAAATCAATCTGCTGGCCTCTGATCAGGTAAGCTCCTCGTCTGGTATTCAAATCGGGTTGCCCGTAGAAATAGGCTCTGTTTGCATTTACCCTGGCGGTACCACGAGTAATGCGGGATGCAACGGGAGTGGAGTTGGGTGCCTGGCTCTCCGTCCTTTGTTCGGGTCTGATCATCCTTGCATTGATCCAGCCTGTTGTGCCATTGTAGTCAATCTTATACCATCGGGCATTGTCTTTATCCAGAATAATTAATCTTTCTCCCTGCAGGATTACTCCAATTACATCGTTTTCCACAGAGGGGCCAGTCCTGAAATTAGCAGCAGGGACCGATAAAATATAATATTCGTTAGCATCCTCCTCAGGAGCTATTGATTCAGGAATTCTTTTCTGAATGCTGTTTGCAAAGGCTGGGTTGTAATAGTTGAATAATGTTATGGATGATGCAGAAAGTAACAAAAGCATCAGAAAATATCTGACAGTAAGGGCAGAACGTATTCTGGCAACTTGGAGTGATTTTAAGCTGTAAACGACGAAGGATCTGATCAGAAAGCCAATGGCAACGGCAATGAGTGGGATGTAGGAGTAGTAAATGATATTTGTAACAAGATGGCTGTAAGAAAAAATCCATAATATGGCTGAAGCTAATATCCAGAAAAGGAATAAAAAGGCAGCGCATATTATGATCCACAAATACCACCCTCCAATCAGATGATGGGGTGCAAGTAAAAAAGTTTTGTCAAACCCTTCACTCAATATACTTTGTGAGGGCATGGTTTTTTTTCCATCGCTGTAAGAATAGAGAAAACACGCCGGTATCAGCAATACCACAATAGCCATACTTAGTAAAAGCATGCTGAGATGGATGTTTTTGCTGTAATATCCTGCAATCTCAAGTTTTTCATAAATCCATACAAACCCTATAATGCTCGTTAGAGCAGGGATTAAGAGAAATAACCAAAGCAAAGCAGATGCTCCTGCACTGATCCTGAAAGGTGTCAGATAGGATTGGGCCTCTTTGCTCAGAAATTTCCTGGTTTGGGCAACTGATGTTGTATCTATTTTCTCAATATTGATGTCGTGTTTCTCGGAAAGCCGGGTGACAAACTCCAGATACACCTGTTTGCTGCGAGGAATGAGAGGAGTGGTAAATTCAAGGGAATGGCTTTCTCCTTTTTCAATTTGAGCAAACTTTACCCCCTCACTTTTAAAGTAATCCGTTAAGGATTTGTCGTAGCTGTATTCAATATGAACCCGTTTTTCATTGAACCTGACATGGGTTACAGAAACTGAACTTTTGATCTGATCTTTAAAGATGTTAAAAAGGAATTTCAGCAGGTTTTTGTCGAAAAGACTTTCTTTGTTAATCCGTTTAAGAAATACCTGGATCTCAGCCTTGTTGTACTCATTGGTAAAATGCTCTTCTTTTTCAGCCAGGTAAAGCCCCATACTTTCGGGGGTATCGTAAGTTTCTCCGAGTACGTTTCGGAAACCCCGTTCAGGGTTGAAAGCATGAAAAAGTTTAATAAATGATAACCGCAATGTGCCTGAGTCTCCGGAAAAGAGAGGGTCTGGGAACAGGGTGTTGAAATCAGTGTTTGTTTCGCTAACAAGTTCAAAGGGAGTGTAGAGCATTTCCAGTAGTACAGTGGCAATAGTTGTATTATTGGACTCGTCGGGGTTATTTTTTATATACTGCCTCAGGGATAATTCGCATTGGAAAAGAATAAAGCCGATCTCTTCTGGTGGGGTGAATTTCCACACTTCATCAAGATGGGCAAGGAGTCGTGTGAGTTCTTTTTCAATTGATTCTGCTTTGTGAAGACTATAATAGGTTGTGTCTATAGTAATGTCCATCCCGGGGTCGAAAAATCTTGTTATGGCTTCTTCCACATACCTCCGGCCCAGAGGCTGGCACCGTTTTACCATTTCAACGAATCTGCGTCTTACGGTATGGTCTTCATAGTTTTGCAGCCATAGCTGTACTTCTTTAAAAGTGTCTTCATCCTCGATTAGTTCTTCGTACCAGTCTTTGCGGGTGCGTATTACATGAAGAAATTCTTCAGTGGTACTGATGGTGGCGTTTTCTATTTTAACTGGTTTTACATGATCTAGCTTCCCATAGTTTACTACAGGCATTTTTCCGTCAAGCCAATCTGTAAGCTCTTTCTCTCCAAAGCGGTGAGTGCTGTCGGTCAGCGTAAGTCCTTCAATCAGATTATTTAGTCTTGGAAATGATTTATTGAAATCCAGTATCGGCTTTCGGCTTTCCTGCCTTAAAAAGATATCCTTAAGTCTGTCTCTATCTATGAATTCAGGATTTGTGTTGTTTGTAAGTTGTTCAGGATAAAGAATGTGAGCAAGAATCATCCCCAGGGAATAATAGTCAGTGGCCGGAGAGATAATGTTTCTGGCTGCTTCGGGAGATGTGTAGGCGTCGGTTCTTTTTACGATGGAAGTTTTGTTAAGCACATTTTGTTTTTCCAGATCATAGGCCTTGCAAGAGCCATAATCTCCTATTACCAGATCGGTTTGTTTTTCATCCAGATAGAAAACATTTTGCGGTTTCAGGTCGCAGTGGTAAATCCTGTTTGCATGCAAAACTCTTATGCCATTAAAAATCTCTTTTACCACATGGTGTTCTATAAACTCGGGGGTATATTTGTCCTTAAGGTTTTTTACTTGCAACATGTCTCCTCCATGAGCAAAATCAAGAATCTCAAAGCAGTACTTTTCCTTATACTTGCTTTTTTCTGCTCCGAAATCATAAAGCCTCAGAATGTCATCGTTATGTATCACTTTTATTCTGGCTAGAGCTTCAGCATTGGGTTCATGCCTTGGGTCTTGAAATTCGAAATATAGTTTGAGTGCGTATGTTTTTTTGTCCTGATCCTGGATTTTGTAAATTACAGCTTCCCCTGTAGACTCAGAAATGATCCCGGTAATGGAATAGCTTTTTTCATTCAATACGATTGTGTCTCCCGCTCCCAGATTATGACTGCGGCTTTTATTGGCCGCGGATAATTCTTTTTCCCAATAGATGCCTGTTTTTTCATCTGCTGTCAGGGGACTCTCCCCTGGAGTAACCCTCTCGTCATAGGTATGCGTAAGGCTGCTGCTGTCATTGGCTGCGGAAATATTTTTATCGTCAGTCATGACTTTCGTTTATTCGTTGTTAAAAGAAATATTCCTTTCGGGAACGTTAATATGTTCTATGATAACGGCACTGATATTATCATTAGCGGCATGGTCCAGAGAAGTCTTCAACAGTTGGTGCGACTTTTCAGCAAGACTTTGCGCGGACAACAGAATGGATTTGATTTCTTTAACTTTAACAGATTTAATTAATCCATCGGAGCAAAGCAGGAAGATGTCACCAGGCAGGCTTTCTTTTATACTAAACATTTCCTGAAGCTCGAGTTTGTCTGTGGTGCCTCCAAAGTAACTTACAAGAGGGCTGTTGGATTGAGTCTCATCGAGTACCTGGTCGATGGTTACTTTAAAAAGCAAGTCGTTGCGAAGCAGCCAGAGTGCGCTGTCTCCTGCATGATAAACGTTAAATGTATCATTTGTAACAACTAAGCCGGTCAGTGTAGTGGCGGCTCCAAATAAAGCAGGATTATCGTTTGTGTTTTTCAGTAATTCATTGTTGATTTTATGCAACGTATCTGTATTAATGTTTGCTGTTTGCTCTTTTGAAAGGGCTCTTGCAACCCACTCGGGAGCATACTCTCCGGCATTATTTCCGCCAATACCATCAGCCACGAAGCAAACAACACCAGATGTGCCGCTACAGTGATGAAACCCCTTATTGAAGGCCTGTCCGTTTACCAGTATGTAATCCTGGTTAATTTCTCTTTGGGTGCCAATATGGGAGAAAGCTGAGATGTTGAATTTCATAAAGTCGAATTAAGCGGTATTCTAATCCGCAAATACTGTAAACGGCTATACTTTATTGAGCAATCCATCCAATGAATAAAAGGATTGTATCTATTATCAATATTTGTTTCCAGTACTTCCCTATAAATGTGGTTTTGATTGGTTCGTCAAAAGGTACAGCTCTCAGGTAATGTTCTTCATTGAGAGATTCCTGGTAGTAATAGCCTTTTGGATCTCTTCTCTTGCAATGGACGCACTCTGTCATGATAATGGATTATTAAGTGTTACAAAAACCAGTTTTTCAATTCGTAAGAACATGAGGTTGGATTTTTGATAATATCAGGGTGTTCCTTACAAGTCCTGAAACAATAACCTCAACCCTTTTTAAAACAATGCTCTGATAATGGCATACCCAAGAAATGCCAGTATCAAAATCTTCCCAATTTTAGATTTCCAAAGCTTACCCACGTAGGATTCATGCCATTTTACTCCATTGCCGCCCCTGATTTCCCATTTATGGCCCATCAGCGGATATGCAGGGCATTGGGCAGTGTATTCGGGTCCGTTTCTGCGTTGTGCGCAGTTTATGCATACTTTGTGATCAATCATCTTTTTTCAGTTTATCAGTTGTTATTATTAGTGTTGTGGGTTCGTTACATTTGTTGGAGATGTTATTTCGGAAAGCTACTTAGGTCGATTTTCACTTTTTCCGGTAAAGTATTTTTTTCCCTCAAAGGCATCTGAAATTTTCTTAGGTTTTAAAAGCTGCTTATTTAGTAAACTACCATTAAATTCAAGTGAAATGTTTGTTTCGAACAGTTAAACTATCAAAGAGCTTTTGAATGGTTGTATGGGTTGGCATTTGATGCAGATTGTTGTAAAACTACCTGCTCTTTATGTGAAAAATCTCCGTATTAGTACGGAAAAGGCACAAAGATTTCTACCGGTTGAATTGCTCGTTGAGTTCTTGAACGCTTACAACAGACCCGGGCATACAGGGAAATAATAAATACGGGTGTCGAGTCAGGCAGGAGTGATGGGGGAGGGAGAGAGCCTCATCCTTCAGGATCAAAGCAGACCTTTATTTTTGCAGGCGCACCAGATTGTGGAGTTCTTCATTGGATAGTTCTCCGATCCAGGCTTCGCCGGTATCGACGGTCAGGTCGGCCAGTGCTTTTTTGGATTTCAGCATTTCATCAATGCGCTCCTCAAAGGTGCCTTTGCAGAGTGGGCGATAAACCATTACATTGCTTTTCTGGCCAATGCGGTAGGCGCGGTCGGTAGCTTGCGCCTCCACAGCAGGGTTCCACCACAAATCGTAATGGATTACATTGGTGGCAGCAGTGAGGTTAAGCCCCGTACCTCCGGCTTTGAGTGATAGGATAAAGATCTTCTGATATGGTTTTTGCTGAAAATCATCTACCATCTCATCCCGCTTTTTACGGCTAAGCCCCCCATGGAGAAAAAGAGGAATTACCCCGGTTTGCTGATGGATGATTTGGGTAAGCAGGTCGCCCATTTCTTTGTATTGGGTAAAGATGAGGGTTTTCTCACCATTGACAAGCACATTGTCGAGCAGGCTCAGCATCAGCTGCGCTTTGCCCGACTGATCGGGCCTGGCTTCTCCCTTTTTCAGGTAATGAACTGGATGGTTGCATATCTGTTTCAGTGCAGTCATCATTTTTAATACCAGTCCTTTGCGTTCAATGCCTTCGCTGGTCTCAATCTGTTCCATTACAGATTGCACGAGGCTCTCATAGATGGCAGCTTGTTCGGGAGTGAGGGAGCAATAGAGGGTGTTTTCGATTTTTTCGGGCAGATCGCTGATGATGGATTTGTCGGTTTTGAGTCGGCGTAAAAGGAAGGGCCGTGTTGCTTTTCGGAAGATCTCCGCCTTATGGCGGTCATGGTCTTTCTGAATAGGATTGGCGAAATGTTCCTGAAAGCTTTTTAGTCCACCCAGATATCCCTTATTGATAAAATCGAATATGCTCCAATAGTCACTCAGCCTGTTCTCCACCGGGGTACCACTCATGGCAATGCGTACATTGGCCTTAATCTTTTTTACTGCTTTGGTTTGTTCAGCAGATGGGTTTTTGATAGCCTGCGACTCATCAATCACCAAGGCATACCATTGGGGTTTAGAAAGGGTTTTGTGATCGTTGCGCAGTAGTCCGTATGAGGTAAGTAGTACATCGAAATCCTCGTTGGGAAGCGATCTTTGCGCCCCGTGATACACTGCAGGTGCCAGATTTGGTGCAAACTTCTCCAGTTCTTTTTGCCAGTTGGAAATTAGGCTGGTAGGAGCCACCACGAGGGCTTTTCGTTGGGCATTGATAAGCCCGGTGTCTTTAAAGTGTTGTAGTGCAGCAATTACCTGCAGGGTTTTTCCCATCCCCATGTCATCGGCAATGAGTGAACCCAGGCCCAGCTTGCTATTGGCTACCAGCCATTGATAACCTGAAAGCTGATAGGGTCGCAGAGTAGCCTGTATGCTTTGGGGGATATCAATTTTTTCGGGAGTAAGTAGACCTCTTATCTTCTGTTTTAAATCCTCGCTGATAAGTACAGGGGCTTTTTCATGGTCTTCGGCCAGAGCAGCCCTGAGTAAATCCAATGACGATAATTCATCTTTGCGGGTCAACTGTTTGTAAAGTTTGTCCAGGTCATCTTGTTTTACCAGAAGGTAGTTATTCCGGTACTTCACCAGCCCACGTTTCTGACCTACCAGCTCAAAAAAGGCTTTTTCATCCATGAGGGTATCTCCCAGTGCTACGCCCCAATCGTAGTCCATCAGTTCGGTAAGCGATGTAAAGCTTTGCGATGAGCTGGTTTGTTTTTCTCTGATTCTCAGGCCTGCCACCGGTCGGATAAGGTGCTTAAGTGCCGGAGGGAGTGCGATGCTGATGCCCAGCATCTTGATAAGGGGAAGGATTTTCAGCAGTACGTTTTCAAAATCCCAGGTTGGAAACCCTATGCCTCGCTGGTTTTCAGCGGCATATTCCAGATCGGGGAAGTGGTCGGCCAGTAGTGCCAGATCGCGCAACAACGGGATGTGCTCACCGGCATAGTCTGGATTTTCCAGAAATTGCGACAGGCTTATGATTTGCAATTGGGAGCGCAGTTCCACCTCTACCCATACCTTAAAACCATCCTGATTGAGGTCTTCATCGATGCGCAGCATCGGAACCGTATTGCTCTGAACCAAAAATAGGCGCCGTAACCAGATATGGATTAGCTCAGGGATGGCTTTCTTTTCGGAATCAAATGAGGTGACGGCTCCAGCGTAAAACAAGCTTATGATCGGATGATGGTAATCGTATCCGGGAGTGCTTATGGCCCGCATGTCAATGCATTCCAGGTAAAAAGCGTTCGAAAGATTGCTGCACAGGATATTAAGTTGCTCTTCTGGCTTATAAAAGATGTTGCTGTTATGCCGGTCAAAGGGCAGATGTTGCACAAGGTTGTAATGGGCAAGTCGTTGTTCAAAAATGGCACATTGCCTGCAAACCTCTACATCCATGCGCGCGGGTATCCACTGTACCGCGTAGTGGTTGGGTTGTAAAGCAATGATACGTGGCACTATGGCCACTTTTGTCATCAGAGTTTTTATGAAGCCAAACAGCTCCCACAGCAGAACCAGTGAAGGATCGTACAATGCAAGTCGGTTGTCAGCAGCCAGAAGATTTATCTCCTCCAGCGCTTGCAGTAAACTAAGTTTCTTCCATTCTTCTCTCTGGCTGTTGAGTATATGGGCATTTAGTTGAAGGTTGCTGTCTGATGCAAGCACCAGGCTACTTCCTGGTGGGAGGGCAGGATCAAGTCTTGATTCTTGGAATTCAAAACGGTTGGCAAAACGGCTCAGTTTTCGTGTGCCCTGGTCGATGATCTCACGCATGTCGCGTTCGTAGAAGATCGGCTTTGCTGCCAGCAGATTGCCCAGAAACCCTGTCATGTCGGGCAATTGGGTGTAGTCGGGTAGTTCGCTCTGCACCACCTCTTCATTTGGGGTTGAAAGGGCTGTAGTGTCAAAGCAATGGGAGAAATGAGGTATCTTCTCCTTTTTTATTTCTTCTACCTTTACTCCTTGCAGGGTAAGTGATTGAAGTATGTCGAAGCCATGAAGCTCGAAAACAAGAAAAGGGTTTTGGTCAATCTGGTCGGCCATTTTGTAAACCACTGAGGCTATATGCTTGCAAGGTACCGCCCAATCCGGGCACGAACAACTCATTTCTATATCTTGCCAGCTTTTGGGGAAGATCTGGATGTCGAAATCTTTTGCTATGGACAGAACACTGGCAGGTAGCTGCCGGTTGAGCAGTCTGGAAATAAGTAGTTTCTTCTTTTGAATGGCATTCAGCAGCTGGCTTTGTTGTGTGGCACTAAATAAGGGCACAGTCATTTTTACCTTATAGGGTGTGGGTCTGCTACCGGCAACTCGGGCACGGATCTCATTGTTTTTGATATCGATACTTTCCACAGCACCCTTTGCTGCGTAATTGCGTCCACGGGGCAGACGATTGCTGTAATCAATCTTTTCCAGGGCATTGAGCCACTGTTGACCCCACCAGGTTTTGCCGTATTTTAGTGCCATGCTTATAAAACAGTTTGGCTTTTTTATTCGAAGGTAAATGTGTTACAACTTTGTCATTCTATGTGGGCTGCACTGGATGAGCTTGTCGAACAAGGGTGTTTTTTTTATGTATTTTTTACGCTCCAACAAACGGCCTTCTTCTCTTATTTCAATTAAACCAAAAAGATCCATGAAACGATCGAAGGTGCGATAAGCATAACTCGATTCATGATAGCTGCCGAAGGGGGATGGATACATGGGTTCCTCCTGCAGCAACAAGGGGAACGCCTTAAAGTACTTTTGGGAATAAAAACTTGAGAGCCGCTCCTGGCTGCCGTATTTGGAGACCAAAAGGAGAGAGAAGGCAAAGCCTGTTTTTGCTGTTTTTTCTAATCCGTATCCATCGCCATAGGCCCAATTGTACTGATCCGTATAAGCAAAAAGTATCTTTTGGAAAAACGATTGAGGGTCGTTAAGCGTTTTTTCGGCTGTTTTGGTGAGGCTCAGTTTCCCTTTGCGCTTTTTGGTAAGGCCGGCAATTTCCAGCATGATACGACTCAGATGAATGGGGAAAAAGTCATCTTCTTTGTGAATTTTTTTTGTCAATTGCTCTGCCCAGGTGCCTTTGACAAACCTCTGCGCATACAACTCTTCAACTATTTTAACGGGAAGGTTGCCCTTTGGCGTAAGCTTTACCTCGCCCTGCTGGGCTATCAAAGTAGCCAGGTAGCGGGTCTGGTTATAAAAAGGGATTTGTTGGTATTCGGATTCTTTCAATTTCTTCAATTGAACCGGGCTTCCAGGGCCCCAGGGCTTGTAAAGAATTAATTGCATCTCAAGGGGCGAATATCCTTCGAAATCGGGCATGCTTCTGTTGTTGAGGGCATGCATTTCCTCGTCCAGGTGCTTTTGCAATTCTTCAAGTGTTTTCATCCTGATAAATTTTGTTTAAGATAATAACCCCAATGAACTCTGCTTTAGTTGAGAGATTGGTTCGTATTTTATGACAGTGTATTTGTTTGCAGTTTAAATTTGCCAGGTTTATTGTCTTCTTTCAGTCGTAGCATTCTTTATCCTCTCGCAATCAATTGGTGATTTTGGCTCCTCATGCAGATACATCTGAAACCCTGGAAATGATCGGGTAAATATATGATTTGTTATGCAAGTAGGCAAAGAAAAGTGCCGCAAGTGTTGCAATCCTTAAGCGTGGATCAGAAAGAGTATTCCTTTTTTTGGGTTGTATGCAAAAGGTATCCGGATACCGTTTAACTGTAAAAGTATAATGAGCTTGCTTTTGAGGAAATTGAGTTGGAGTAATTGTACTTCACTGCAACTCAGCAATACTTTTTTGCATCAGCATTGTCATGGCAGCACAATAGGATCTGAGTTTTTTCTCCCACTTCCACATTTCTTCAGTGTTTGATGCCTGCCCTGGCAGCACAAAGGGCAGCTTGTTGTGGTTCCAGTTCCAGTGATGATTGCCGTTGGTGTTCGATACAATGCCCTCAGGGTTCATCAGCAGGCAGCAGGCATTTACCGCGTAAGCGTATCGTAAAATATCGCGGTCGGGGCTCAGCAGGTTCACACCTGAATTTACATATCTGGCCTGCGACAGGCTCAATTGGTACAAAGTAGGGAAGATGTCTTTGTGAGATGCAAAAACCTGTGTGTCGGGGTCATTGGCTAAATATGCCTCCGGGATATACATAAGCAACGGCACACTATACTGATAGAACATCTCTTCGTCGGGGTAGTTAAACAGCTGAAAAGCATTGTGGTCGCCGGTTGCCACAATGATGGTGTTGTGCCCAAAATCAGACTCTTTAATTCGTAAAATAAATTCCCCCAGTGCATTTTTTGAATACTGGTGGGCGGTAAAGTTTCTTTGGGCAATATCTTCTTTGGTTCGCAGCAAGGTTTTTATACTATCGCTTATCACAATGCTTTGGGGTGTAAAGGATGAGGGCAATTCAAAAGGTGTGTGATTGGTGGTGGAGAAACCGAATACATATGCGGGATTACCTTTGGTGTTCTGCTCCTCGAGGATCTGATACATTCTTTCGAACATAAAATGATCGTACACTCCCCAAACACTGCCTTCGGCATTGGGTATTTGTTTGAGCAGATGTACATCTCCTTCTACCTGACTAAAATGTTGATTGCCTATAAATTCTCCCAGGTTGCGCCATCCGAGCCGGGCCCCGGTAACAAAAGCAGTATGATATCCTTTTTCGTAGTAGGGAAGCGCCGTGCTTGTGGGCAGAGAACGGGTGTAGTAAGGTGACCGTGTAATGGAACCGCTTACCGAGTTGGCTATAAGGTTTTCCAGCGAGAAGATGGTGCCGTTGAAAGAAGGAAGGAAGTTTCTGAACAGCAACATTTCTGGCAGCACTTCCTCCAGCTTCCCCAGTAGATTGAGGTGTTCAGAATGCAAATCAAAATAATGGGTACTCATGCTTTCCATGAGTATAAACACTACATGGGGCGGATTTTCCTGCAGAAACTTGCTCTCAGGGGTGTATGCGTAGAGCATATCCAGCGATCCGTCCTCAACAGGCTGGTTGGTAAAAACGGTTAATACCTCATCAATGCTTTGAAAACCGTATTGCGATAGGGTTCTGTCCTGGTTGGTGTGCAAGGTGTTCTTTTTGTGGTCTTTACGTGCATCGAGCAGGGAGTAAATTCCGTTGGGTACAATCCGGTTGAGGAAACTATGGGTAGAAACATGGGTATGGTCTTTGCGTATTGGGCGAAATTCGAAAGTACCCCGCATACCTATGGGGTAAAGCAGCAAAACCATCCCAATTGTTATCCATTTCCAGGCAGGTTTTGATGCCGTAAACCTGTTGCTATCGTGCATTATGTACGTCGAAAGCAGAAAATGCAGTGCCCAGGCCATCAGGGCAAATCCTGAGAGGATCCACAGGATGGGATAGTCTGTCCAGAAAGATTTTAGTACGGCCAGGGTGTCATCTTCGATAATCCCGAATACCAGGATGTTGAAAGAACTGTGGAAAAATTTGAAAAAATAATAATTTCCCGTCAACAGGAATATGCTGATCAGCATCATTAGGTAAACGCACCAGAACTGAATGGTTTTGTATTTTTTCAACAGGGTGCCATTGTGAATCGGGCGGGTTATTGAAAATATAATCGCCAAAAGGAAGGCTGGCAGCAAAAGATACAGCAGTATCATGGTGTCAAACTTATACCCGACCCAGAAAACGGTGAGCAGATCTGTTTTATACAGCGATATCTCTGCCCATTCGCCAAACGAAACAAGTAAAGCCAGCCTGAAGGCTCCATAAATCAAAACACCAATAAGGTAAATCTTCATTAAAAGAAAGAGTTCTGCGGCCAGGCCGGGAACTCCTTCTTTGTATATTGCTACGATCTGCTTTTTAATGCCAGTCATGGGTTGAGGTTGGCTTAAACATGGGGTTGAAAAAATCCTCCAGGCATATTATATCTGCCTATGCCTGGCGAAGAAACTTAGAAAGCATAATGGGTTTTCAGCGGTGCAAATGTATTATAAAAAACTATACATCAAATATCCAAAGCAGACCTGTTTCAATAAAAGGGGGATTAAAAGGGCCTTTACGTATTGGTTTTGCTCATTGATGAAATAGCCCTGCTCAAAAACAATCTGGGCATTGATATTCATGCAAAACAACATAATCGTTAATAACAGAAAAGAGGTTTTTGTAATTGAGGGCAAAAGATACATTGTTTTCTTCTACATGTTTCCTAGGGCAAATATGCATCTTTTATTTTGTTCATAAAAGCAAGAGTAATATAAGTTTCAGAAAAGACTCCCTTTGCTGCGTGCCTGACAGGTCTGCAGAATGTCCTGATTATAATTTATTACCTTGCTTTCAGGATAAGACCCTTGTCCAACAGGGTAAGCATTCGTTGAAAAATTACACCTTCCAAAAACCCGGAGTGAAAACAACTAAAAAGGTTAATATTTCCAATCTACCCAATATCATGATAAAAGAAAGATAAATCTTTCCTATGTCGGGTATTTGCGAAAAATTACCCGAAGGCCCCACTTCGCCTATACCTGGTCCAATGCCTCCAAGAGTGGCAAGCACAGATCCTGTTGCTGTTTGGAAATCAAGCCCCATAGCCGTCATTAAAACAGAGCTGATGGCTACAATAATAATATACAGGGCAATAAATGAAATTACTGTAATGGCTTTGTCATCTGGTATGGTAGTGCCATTAATGCGAATGTGTTTTACAAGTTGTGGGTGAAGCAATCCTAAGAAGCTTCTTTTAATAAATTGCCATGCAACCACATGTCGGATTATTTTTATTCCTCCCCCCGTAGAACCAATACAAGCCCCTGCGAACATGAGTAAAAATATCATAAACCATGCATAATCCACCCATTGAAGATAATCTGCTGTAGCGAACCCTGTAGCCGTTATGATTGAAATTACCTGAAAGAATGCATCTCTGAAAGCTTTTTCGGGAGATAAGTCGTGCTTGAGCCAGAGTATGATGGCAATGGTGGTTCCGACGGATAGGATAATGCCAAGGTAAGCTTTGAGTTCTGTATCGATGAAAACACGTTTGAGATTACCCTTAAAGCCAAAATAGAGAACTGTGAAGTTTATGCCAGAAACAAGCATGAACAAAGCAATCACATACTGAGTATAGGTCGAATACCCTCCAATGCTGCTGTTTTTAGTGCTAAAGCCCCCGGTAGCCACAGTGCCAAATGAATGACATAAGCTTTCGTAGAAATCCAATCCCCCTGCCATAAGTAAAACCACTACAACAACAGTGATAAAGAAATAAATAACCCATAACCGCCGAGCTACATCCTTTGTGCGAGGTTTTATTTTTTCATAGTTTATGCCTCCAGACATCTCAGCTGAGAAAAGCTGATAACCTGCGATATTTAGATGAGGCATAATGGCAACTACCAGCACAATAATGCCCATGCCACCAATCCAGTGCGATAAGCTGCGCCAATAAAGGATGGATTTGGGGAGTGATTCAATATCGATAAGGATGGAAGAACCCGTAGTTGTGAATCCGGAAATCGACTCAAATAAAGCATCGATAAAAGAGGGGATGGCTCCACTGAAGTAAAATGGTAAGCTACCCGTTATTCCCATGGTAAACCATGCCGCTGAAACCAGTAAATAGGCTTCTTTTAGTTTAAGGTTTTGTTCTGATTTGCGGGTTTTGTAAAGAAGAAACAGTCCACAACCTAAAGGTAATAAGAAAGAAACCAGCAGGGGTTTTATTAATTGGGTTTCATTCCAGTAAAAAACCCAGGGGAAAATAGTCAGCATGAAAAGAGAAAGAATAATCAATATTTTCCCTTCCAGGTTGAGTATGTATTTAGTGTTCATGCAATGATACAGGTAAAATTTGCCAAAAACATGCACGGGTTCTATTGCCAGGCTATATTTTTATTTGCAGTTTTTTGAAGGGGGCAAAGTTCAGGCGTAACTGATATAGAAACAATCAATGTTTTGTGTTATTTCATAAAGATTTTATAAAGATTATCGAAAGCGGTAACCTACGCCACTTTCGGTGATAATATGTGCAGGGTTATTGGGATTTTCTTCAATTTTCTTTCTCAGAGTATTGACAAATACGCGCAGGTATTGCGTTTCTGACTGGTAGCCATATCCCCATACTTCTTTTAAGATGTATTGGTGGGTTAACACCCTGCCTGCATTTTTGATGAACAATGCCAGCAGGTTGTATTCGGTAGAGGTAAGTTTAATCTCGCTGCCATGTTTTTTTACCGTACGTGCAATGAAGTCCATTTCAATATCACCGCAAACAATGGTAGAATGGTTTTGAATATTTTGGCTGTTACGCATAGCCAGACGAATCCTCGCCAGCAGTTCCCCTGTTTGGAAAGGTTTGGTAAGATAATCCGTAGCCCCATTGTCCAATGCTGAAACAATGCTGCTTTCATCATCCAATACCGAAAGGATGATAACAGGTTTGTTGTACCATAAGCGCAACTGATCAAGGACTTTGTGCCCCGACATGTCGGGCAGACCGATGTCCAGCAGGATCAAATCTGGCGGGTGGCTGGCCGATAACATCAGGCCTTCTTTGCCTGTGCCTGCCTGAATTACCTTGTAATCATTGCTTTCCAGGTTGATTTGAAGCAATTTCCGGATTTGAGGTTCGTCATCGATTATCAGTATCTCAGCTTTGTTCATCTTCGGTGTGTTTGATAGGGGCGGATGCCGCGGGAATAAAAGTAGAAAATTTTGCTCCCCCAGAGGGATTGTCAGTTAACAATATGCTTCCACCCAGGGCTTCAGCAAATCCTTTGGCAATGGACAAACCTAAACCTGTTCCTCCAGTTTGCGACTGTTTCAGCCGGTAAAATTTGTCAAATACCAGTGCCTTCTCCTCTTCTGTAAAGCCCTTACCGTTATCGGAAATGATTACGAGAAAACCCAGGCTCTGAAGCATTACTTCTAGCTTTACAATTGTGCCGCAAGGGGTGTGGTGCAATGCATTGTGCAATATGTTCTGCATTATCTGTTCTATAAACAGTCTGTCTGTTTTGAAAAGTGGCAACTGCTCATTGGGCTCAAAAATCACTTTATGTCGGATGGCATCTTCCTGATTTTGCCGAATTACTTCAAAGGTGAGTTCGTTAATATCGCACCAATCCAACTTGGGTTGCAAAATACCGGCCTCCAGCCGACTCATACTTAACAGGTTTTCTACCTGTCTGTTGAGACGGAATCCCGCAATGGCAATTTCATTGTAAAGTACTTTTCTGTTTTCTTCCGTAATCCTGTTTTCGTTATTCCTGATGGTGTCCACTGATCCAATAATGGTAGAAATGGGCGTCCGCAGTTCATGCGACAGACAATTAAGTAAGGTATTGTAAAGCTTGATAATTTTCCCCTTTTCCACTTTATCGCGCTCAACCCGTTCAAATTCTCGGATCTTGTGTGTCAAAACTGCATTGATTAATGCAATGACGAAATACATTAAAAACAACAGGGCATCCTCAGTTGTGCCAATGTGAAAGGTGAGGGTAGGGGGGATGAAGAAGAAATTCCAGATAAAGGCACTTAAAAAAGCAGCCACCAGTACCGGGAAAATGTCGAAAAGAATGGCTGTAAGAGAAACCACCAGCAGCAATATAAGCGCTACTGCCTTGTATCCTATTAGGTCGATAGTGAAAAAACAAAATAAAGATACCAGCAACGTAAGCAAGATGCTTATGAGGTATTGCCGACGCATGCTGTATTTTGTTTTCCTGATAATGCTCACCGTTTTTATTGCAAAAGTAAGTAGAGAGATGTAAAGATTTTGTAAAGATGCTGAAAGTGAGATGAGTTTTGTGGCCGCTTTTCTGTAAAGAACGAAAAAAGTATTTTTGTGTCCTGCTTTTAAGAGATGTTTTTTTCGATAGGAAAGATAATTTAGTTCAATAAAAAAACCTCCGCTGATACAATCGGCGGAGGTTTTGATTTTGTGGAGCTGCAGGGGAATGAACCTAGTCTTCTAAAGTGCTAAAAAGCAGATGCATGAAAAAATTAAAAGGCTGAAGGGCACCGCAAAGGTCACCGCAAGTTACTTTTTGTAAGTGAAAAAATATTTTTTGAAAGGGTTTGAAATGGAATGAGGTCATAACTGATTTACATACCCAAAGTAATATTAGTGGGTTGGGGCTTAAGGGAAAAAAATCATCTCAGTTTTTCCAGCTCATCAATAATTTCATACATATTGGATGAGGGGTTTGCAAGTGAGGTTAAGTTTCTGGCTCGTTCGCAGGCTTTTGGCTGATTTGCTTTTAGTTTTTCTTCCAATCGGCTGTCAATAGTACCTTTTTGGTAAGGGCACCGATTTCTGTTTTGAAGCTCCTTTATACATTCTTTGGAGCTGATGGAAGCCGTTTGGCTTTTATAATGCAGCAAAAACCAGAGCTCAATACTCGGGTTTGAAGCTATCAGCTTTGCCCCTTTGATAGATTGTAGCTTTTGCAGGATTTCAGGCAAATCGGCATCATATACCAGGAAATCTTTATCTTTCTTATGCGTAAATCTCCCCTGTTTACAGCTGTTGATACGTTTTTCGGAAATGTTGTTTCCCGCTATCTTTGTTATGATTTCGATGGGGACTCTATACTGTGAACGCAGCCTGGCAATGTAAGCTGCTTCCGTTTCCCCCTCGCAGAAAACCCAAAAAGTGGGCCTGAGCTTTTTCCCCTTTGGCGCTGCTCTTTTACTCCCCATAAATCAAAGATTTTAGTTGATTATGGGTGTCCTCCACAAAAGGCACTGCATCAAATCTTCCCTGCAAATAAGCCTTCTCCAGGTCCATGGTATCACGAAAATCGCTGTAATCGTACAGAGAGTATAGGTCAGTGGCGCCATTGGTTCCTTTGTTGGCAAAGTAGATCTGGTCTTTGCGGAATTTCTTCAAATCGAGGAACCGGGTATTGTGGGTGGTGCATAGCAGCTGAGCCTTATCGCCTGAGTGGAACAGGTTGAAAAGATACTCAATAATGCGGGGATGCAGGCTGTCCTCAATTTCATCAATGAGCAGTACCTTGTTGTGTTTAACCACATCCAGGAGGGTAAGCATGATGAAGAAAAGTTTGATAGTGCCCTGAGATTCCTCGGTAAGGAAATCAAAGGGTACGTTGGGGGCAGCTTTGTGGAAGGTTTTGATTTGTATGTGGTCTCTTACCACATCTTCCACTGTGAGGGTCAGATTGTCCAGGTCGGCATTGATGTTTTTGGCCGGTGTTTTTAATACCTTGATGCTGACATCCACAATATCACTATCGGCAATCTTGAGTGCTTCTAAGATTTGCTTTTTGTTGGTGCTGGTAAGGAACTCAATATTGGCACTGCTGTACCCAATGTATTGCAGGATAAAGGTATTGTGAAAATAATTGAAGATTTCTTTTGCAATCTCCCGGTCCATCTGGCTGGCGCGAGAGATATAAAGCGTCTTATCTGAAGTGTTTTCGGCCACATCCATGGGGCGGCGGATATGCTCGCCAAAGGAGTATTTCTCTTTTTTGGTTTTGCCCAGGCGTTCATCTCGGGTGAATATCTTGGTAATTCGCCCTTTGGGGAAATAATACAGGCTTTCGGTAATGATTTTGTTCCGGGTAAGAGAGAAAGCATATTCGTATTCAATACCCTTGCTTACAAAGCGGATAAAATAGGAACTGGGCTTATTTTTCCAACCCTCAAATTTAAAAGCCCTGAAGTTAAAAGTGGTGTTTTCGTTGTGCCGGTGCGATTCAAACACCATGGCATGGCAAAAACGAATGGCTTTGATAATATTGCTTTTCCCTGAAGCATTAGCCCCGTAGATGGCTATGGTTTTCAGTACCTCGTTTTTGTCAAAAGCAAAAAGGTTGTCCTTTAAGGCTCTGGCATTTGCAGATTTTAAAGAGGCAGCCCGGAAATCCAGCGTAACCTCCTCTTTGATGGAGAAAAAGTTACTTATTTTGATTTCTAAAACCATTTTAGTGTTGTTATTTGAAAAGTGTTTGCAAATATAACAACTAAAATGGCAAAAAATGTTTAATGTTATTTTTTATGATGATGTTTTAATCCATTTGATTCAGCATTTGTTAAACCCACAGGTAGGTGAAGATAGCTGCATCCTCCGGACTGTGTACCGAAAAAAAGATAGCTTTGTTCAAGGAAAACGGGCTGCTGTCCGGGGTTAACGTGAAAACTTTCTCAAATTACAACACCATGAGATTAGGGATAAAACAATCATTGAATCACATTTTTAACCTTATTGAGCAATTCGAAAAATCGGATATACGGGAATCAGTCAACTGGGAAAAATATAACTACTATTCAATTGTTCATCACTCAACCAGTATTGAAGGATCTTCATTAACCGAAAAAGAAACACAGCTGCTACTGGACGAAAACCTTACCGCCAAAGGTAAACCCATCGTACACCACGACATGCAGTCAGACCTGGATATTCCGGTGATACTGACCCCCCATTCCGGTCATATTGACCCCCCTGGGGTTTTGGTATCAAAGAGCGGGATGGCTGACA
>ERZ869909.593-NODE-593-length-39172-cov-3.981251_pt1 | contig 39172 bp, 34 predicted proteins | sample MGYA00520892_ERZ869909 | MGnify/ENA primary metagenome ERZ869909 (study PRJEB32215, sample SAMEA104723947) | bioreactor metagenome | biome: bioreactor; feature: anaerobic bioreactor; material: water | place: China | collected 2015-03-12 ...
AGTTGGCGGAGAGGGAGGGATTCGAACCCTCGATAGAGGAATAATCTCTATACTCCCTTAGCAGGGGAGCGCCTTAAGCCGCTCGGCCACCTCTCCAAAGTGCTGTTCGCCGCGGCGGCGGAGTGGCGGAGGGTGAGGGATTCGAACCCCCGATAGGGCGTAACCCTATAACGGTTTTCAAGACCGCCGCGTTCAACCACTCTGCCAACCCTCCGGTCGGCCGCGTACCAGCCGGACAATATGCCGCCCGGCCAGCGTCCAGAAGTATATCCGGGGTGCCGAGCGACTGTCAACCGATACGGGCACGTGTCAAGGCGCTGTGTAACAGGCGGCCACGCGGCGTGAGTACATAATGAAGCCTGCATAAAGAGGGAGGATTAAATGCCTGACATTCCAAGTGTCCGACTCGCAGGCGGCACAAGCATCCCGCAGGTCGGCTTCGGAGTTTTCAAGGTACCTGATGACGAGGTGAGCCGGGCCGTGCTCAAGGCCCTGGAGCTTGGCTACCGCCATGTGGATACCGCGGCGGTTTACGGCAACGAGCGCGGCACCGGTGCGGCGATCCGCGAGTCCGGACTTGCGCGTGAGGACATCTTCCTGACCACCAAGCTGCATCCTGAGCACCTGGGGGCGGCGAACGTGCCCGACCAGTTCGATGCCAGCCTGGAGCGGCTCGGCGTGGACTTCGTGGATCTGTTCCTGATCCACTGGCCGGTTCCCTCGAAGGACCTCTATGTGGAGACATGGGAGGCGCTGCAGGGCCTCAAGCAGGCCGGGCGGGCACGGGAGGTCGGTGTGTCGAACTTCCAGATCCCGCACCTGGAGCGCCTGCGTGAAGAGGTCGGGGTGATTCCCGCCATCAACCAGATCGAGCTTCATCCCTACCTGCCTCAGGCCGACCTGCGCGCGTACCACAAGGAACACGGCATCGTCACTCAGGCGTGGAGCCCGCTGGCGAAGGGCGGCGACCTTCTGAGCGAGCCTGTACTAGTCGAGATCGCCGGCAAGCATGAGCACACACCTGCCCAGGTGCTGCTCAGGTGGCACCTTCAGCTGGGCAACGTCGTCATCCCGAAGTCGGTCACGCCGGCAAGGATGGCCGAGAACCTCGACATCTTCGGCTTCGAGCTGTCGCCGCAGGACTTCACTGACCTGGCGACGCTCAACAACGGTCACCGCACCGGCAGCAACCCGGACAGCATGTAGGCATCAGAGCCAGCCGTTGTCCCGAGCGATGCGGGCAGCCTCGATGCGGTTGCCCGCGCCAAGCTTGCTGATCGCCTCGGACAGGTAGTTCCGCACGGTTCCGTCCGACAGGTTCAGGTCGCGCGCGATCTCGGCCGTGCTGGTGCCCTCGGCGGCGCGGCGCAGCACCTGTCGCTCCCGGTCGGTAAGGGGATCCCCGGCGCCCCAGGCGGCCATCGCCAGCTCGGGCTCGACTGCGCGTCCTCCCTGGTTCACGCGCCTGACCGCGTCGGCAAGCTCGCTCGCCGGTGAGTCCTTGAGCAGGTAGCCGCTGGCGCCCGCGTCCAGGGCGCGGCGCAGGTAACCGGGCCTTGCGAACGTGGTCAGGATTATCACGCGCGTGCCGGAGCCTGTACGGGCAAGCTCGTCGGCCAGCTCCAGGCCGCTCATGCCGGGCATCTCGATGTCCGTCAGCAGCACGTCCGGCTCGTGCAGGTTGACGAGTTCCAGCGCCGCGCGCGCTTCCGTGGCGGTTCCGATCACCTCGATGTCGTGCTCAAGGTCCAGGAGCGCAGCCAGGGCGCCCAGTACCATCCCCTGGTCCTCCGCGATGACCACGCGGATCATGCCGCACCGTCCACGGGCACGCTCGCCCGAAGTTCGAAACCGTCATCGACGGCTGTCATGAAAGTCCCTCCGATCGCCTCGATGCGCTGGCGCATGCCGGACAGGCCGCCGCCCGGTGTTGGAGTGCCGCCAGCGCCGTCATCCGAGACCGTAAGCGTAACCACGCCGGAAGCCTCGCGAAGCCCGACCCCTACCCTGCCCGCCCCGGAGTGCCTGATCACGTTCGTGACTGCCTCGCGCAGCACCATCGCAAGGGCGACCTCGGCCTGCGTGCTCAGCTCGATCCGGTCGACCCGTTCATCCAGCTCGATCCCGGCAGCCTCGAAGGCGAGCCGGGCGTTCGCCAGCTCGCCTTCCAGTCCGGTACTGCGGTAGCCGGCGATGGCCGTCCGCACGTCCTTCAGCGCCTGACGCACCAGCTTCTCGATGTCGGCTACCTCGCTGGCCGCCCTGTCGGGCACGCCGGGCAGCAAGCGTCCGGCCAGCTCGGCCTTGAGCACGACGACGCTCAGGGTGTGGCCCAGCACGTCGTGCATGTCGCGGGCGATGCGCTCACGCTCGGCGATCGTGGCGACCTGTTCCACCTCGTCGTAGGCTGCGCGGAGTTTGCGCGCCGCCTCCGAACGCTCGGCGTCTGCCATTGACACGGCGGCACCGATCATGACGAAGAGGGCCGAGAATCCGTGCGAGATGCCCGAGTACCCGCTCTGATGGATCAGCATCAGCAGCACGCCCTGGCTGATCACCAGCAGCACCAGGCGCACGTACTCCGGTACAAGCCGGTGCCTGGGCATGCTCAGACCGTACAGGTAGGCGGCGTACACGTAGAAGACCGAGGCGCCCGAGTTCAGGAACGAGAAGAGGAAGCCGGCGAGCACCACTCCCCTTGCCCACCGGACATCCGTGCTGGCGAACATCCTTCCGAAGAGCAGGGCGAACGTGACGGCGAGCGCAACGGCCAGAAGCCATGATGGCCAGGATTCCCCCGCGAGCGCGGGCTGCATGAAGAGAATGCCCAGGTACACCAGCTGCACGTACAGCATGGCGGGCATGCGTACGCGCAGGCTGGTGCGGTCCGGCTCAGCCAACGGGCCGGCCCCTGTCGCGGCGGTAAAGCACGGTGGCAAGCGCCAGGAAAATGGCGGTGAAGGCTGCGAGGTAGGCGACGCTGGGCCAGGGTGACGCGATCGACTGCGCGCCCAGCGGTGAAAGTGCGAGCTGGCCGAAGTGGTACGAAGGCAGCCAGGGCGCGAGCCCCTGGATGAAGGCAGGCAGGATCGGCAGCGGCATCCAGAGGCCGCCGAAGAAGCCCATGGGCAGGTAGATGAGGTTGACAAGTATCGGCGCGGAGTTCGGCCCGGCCATGTAGCCGAAGGCCAGCCCCATAGCGCAGAAGGGGATCGCCCCGCTCACCAGGATGCCGAACATCGACGCGAGCGTGCCCAGCGGCAGGCTCACGCCGCCGATCAGGCCCCCAAGCACGAAGAGCAGCAGAGTGATCAGCCCGCCCATCATCACGGCCAGCAGCGTCTTGGCGGCGAAGTAGGCCAGGGGCGGCATGGGCGATGCGCGCTTCAGGACCATCCAGCCCTGGCCACGCTCGGTCGCGACGCCGACGCCGAAGCCGAAGAGCGCGGCGCCCATCACGCCGAACGTGCCGAAGGTGGCGAGCATGTAAGTCGCGGTGGTGACGCCGGCAACGCTCTCGCGTCCGAAGATCAGGCCGAAGAGCGCGTAGAACATGAGCGGGAAGGCGAGCGAGGAGACGAGGAACACCGGCATGCGGACGTTCTTCAGGACTTCGTTGCGGAACTCAGTCCAGTAGATCGCGACCAGGCTGCGGCGCCGCTGCGCGCGGGCTGATACGGGAACGGTGCGGGTCATGAAGGCACCTCCCGGGCATCACCGGTGAGGCTGATGAAGGCCTCGTCGAGGCCGATCGTGGTGACCTCGAGGTCGCGCAGCTGAGCGTCGCGCTGCAGGAGCGCCCTGGTGGCGGTCTCAGCCTCGGTCACGTGCAGCTCCAGGGTGTCGCCGTCCCGGACGGCGCGGGCGACGCCGGGCAGCTCACGGGCCTCCTCGACCCTGAAGCCGGTGACCGCCCGGATCCTCTTGCCGGCGGTGGACGCCCTGATCTGGTCCGGGGTGCCCTCGGCCACGACCCTGCCGTGGTTCAGCACGACGATGCGGTCGGCCAGCGCGTCGGCCTCCTCGAGGTAGTGCGTGGTGAGGACGACGGTGCGGTTGCGGTCCCTGAACTCGCGCACGAGCTGCCAGAGCGCCTTGCGCGTGTTCACGTCGAGGCCTGTGGTCGGCTCGTCCAGGAAGAGGATCTCCGGATCACCCACCAGCGAGATCGCCAGGTGCAGCCGCTGCTTCTGGCCGCCCGACAGCTTGCCGTAGAGCCGCTTCTCCAGTCCGCTGAGGCCGGTTGAGGCGAGGATCTGCGCCACGCCCAGTGGCGCGGGGTAGTAACTGGCGAAGCCCTCCAGGTGCTCCTGCACCGTCAGCGTGTCGGGCATGCCGGTCACCTGCATCATCGTGCCGGTCCGCACCCTGTTCTGAAGGGCGAACGGATCCGCGCCGAACATCAGCGCCTGTCCCGAATCCGGCCGGTCGAGCCCCAGGAGCAGGCCGACCGCCGTGGTCTTGCCCGCACCGTTGGGGCCCAGCAGCGCGACGCACTCGCCGCGGTTGATGCCGATGCTTACCGCGTCGAGAGCGCGGACCTTTCCGTAGTCCTTGGTCGCCTGCCGCAGCTCGAGCACCGTTCCCGGCGTGGCCGCGTGTTCCATGTTGTGCACCGTGTTCAGAGTCGCCTGCATGGCAATCCCCCCCTTTTCCGTCCTCATTCTCGGTGCCGGGGGAGGGTGCCCGCCAGTTGCGCCTGTCAGCCTGGCGAGGTGACACATGTCACGACCGGTTGCCGGGCACCCGCTCCGGCGGCTGATCGGCCGCCCAGCGCGTCTGGGCGAACAGCCCGCGCAGTGCGGCGACCTCATGCGAGGTGGGCTCGGCCCGGTCGAGCAGGCGCCGGAAGAGGTGCTCCACCCCGCCTTGCCTGTTCGGATCCGTATAGCCGACGTGCAGCATCACGTCGATCATGTGCGCGTACATCGCCTCGAGCTGCTCGCGGGGAGCGGGCGGAGTCCCGCCCGCGGACGGCGCGGGGCCGGAGCCTTCAGGGTGCAGCCGCAGCCACTCGTAGCAGAGGATGTTGACCGACTGGGCAAGGTTGACCGACGCATACTCGCCAGTGGGGATCGTGATGAACGCCTGGCACAGGTCAAGGTCCTGGTTGCTCAGCCCGGCGTCCTCCGGGCCGAAGACGAGCGCACCGCCCGCGGGGGGAAGCCGGGCCAGGCCCTCGCGGGGATCCAGGACGATGTTTCCATCGCTCGCGCGCCCGCGCGCGGTGGTGCCGACCGCGTAGGTGCAGCCGGTCAGCGCCTCGGCGGTGGACGCGGTGATTACGGCGCGGTCGAGGACGTCGCCGGCGTGCGCGGCCAGCGCCCGCGCCCGTTCATCGATCCTGCAGCGCGGGGCGGCCAGGTAGAGCTCTCCCAGGCCGAAGTTCTTCATGGCGCGGGCCGCGGCCCCGACGTTGGCGGAATCCTTGCTGCCTGTCAGTACTATGCGGAGTGACACACCAGCATGCTACCGGACATAAGGAGGGCGGGCACCCTGCTGAAGAGGATGCCCGCCCGTGGTTGGCTGATAGCTCAGGAAGCCCGGTTTCAGGCGTTCTGCTGAAGGCTCCTGATGCGCTTGGCGATGCGGGCCTTGCGGCGCGCAACGGTGTTGCGGTGCAGGGTCGAGCCCTTGGACGCCTTGTCGAGCAGGCTCTGGGTGACGCGCTCGAACTTGAGTGCGCCTTCGAAATCGCCGGCCTCGGCGGCCGTGATCGCCTTCTTGCTGAACGTGCGGATGGTGCTCTTGCGCGCGCGGTTCGCGGCGCGTGCCTTCTCCGACCTTAGGATGCGCTTCTTTGCAGAAAGTGTGTTTGCCATTGCTTCTCGCTGTTCTCCTTATACTCGTGACAGGTGCTTGGATCTCCGGGCGCCGCCGCCCGAAGAGCCGGCAGCATGAAGCCTTTAACCGACGCAGTTTAGCATGCCGGCCCGGCCCTGTTCAACAGGCGGCGCGACTCGAAGGTGCCGTAAGGGGCATTCCTGATACACTCAGGTTACAAATACCGCCGGGCCGGGACGCCCGGTTCACGTGGAGGACGCATCTAATGGAGGTCAATCTCAAGATCCGCCGTTTCAACCCGGAGCGGGACCTGCTGCCGCACTGGTCGGAGTACCGCATAGAGGCGCAGCCGAGCGACCGTGTGCTTGACCTGCTCAATCACGTCAAGTGGGAGCTGGACGGCACCCTCGCCTACCGGCGCAGCTGCGCGCACGGCATCTGCGGCTCGGACGCGATGCGCATCAACGGCATGAACCGTCTTGCCTGCAAGATCCTGGTCAAGGACCTTGGCGTGAACATCACCGTGGAACCGCTCGGTGCTTTCAAGGTCCACAAGGACCTGATCGTTGACATGGAACCGTTCATGGACGCTTACAAGGCGGTCAAGCCGTACCTGATCAACGACGATGCCCCGCCGCCCGGCGAGCGGCTGCAGAGCCCCGAGGAGCGCGAGATCTTCGACGACACGACCAAGTGCATCCTCTGCGCGGCCTGCACCAGCAGCTGCCCGGTCTTCTGGACCACGGGGCGCTACATCGGCCCGGCCGCAATCGTCAACGCGCACCGCTTCATCTTCGACTCGCGCGACAAGGCTCCCCAGGAGCACCTGGCTGCCATGCAGGCGCCGAACGGCGTCTGGCGTTGCCGCAAGGCGTTCAACTGCACTGAAGCCTGCCCGCGCGGAATCCAGATCACCGAGCGTATCGGCGAGGTTCAGCGTTACATCGCTGCGGCCCGCGCCTGAACAGGCGCGCTGCCGGCCAAAGCAAGCAAGGCGTCCCGGACTCCATGGCGGAGTCCGGGACGCTTCTGTGAGGCTGCCTGTCGGCTCGGTTCAGCAGATCAGCTGCGGCGCCACTCCTGGCGACGGCCGTCGCGGCGGCGGTAGCCGCCCTGGCCGCGATCGGGCCGCGGGCCCGACGAGCGCGGCGGCGGGGCCGGGATGCTCGTGGCCCGCACGGCCCGGAAGCCTTCCAGGTCGCGGTTGACCAGCACAGCTACGTCATCCTTGGGCACGTCCACGACCGCTCCGTCCCAGATCGGCATGATCCGGCCGATGCGGGTTGCGCCGGCCTCCTTCAGGAGCCGGACGACGTGCGGGGCGGTCAGGCGCCCGCCGCTGAGCTGCAGCGTCACGTGACCGGGCTCGCCGGTGAGCAGGCTGCGCACCTCGGTTGCGCCACCAAGAAGCAGGGCGAAGAGCCCGGACAGCTCGTCCGTGCGGCCCTCGCTGATCCAGCTCTCGGCCACATCGCGCCAGGCGGCGCGGTCCTCGTCCGTCTGACCCTCCATGCGCAGGAGCAGGCCCTGGAGCTTGCTGGACTGCACCTGGTCGGGGGTGGGTGCCGACGTGGGCGTGAAGCGGCGCCTGACGGCGCGTTCCAGCATCTGCAGCTTGCGGCGTTCCCCGCCACTGTAAAGCAGTACGACGTTGCCGCCGCGGCCGGCACGGCCGGTGCGGCCCGAGCGGTGCTGGTAGGCGTCTGCCTGGATGGGGATGCGGTAGTGGATCACGGTGTCCACATCCGGGATGTCGAGGCCGCGTGCGGCCACGCCGGTGCCGACCAGGACGCTCAGCTGGCCCTTGCGGAAGCGTTCCACGACGCGCTCACGCTGGATCTGGTTGAGATCGCCGTGGATGGCCTCGGCGGGGATGCCCATGGCGTCCAGCGCCTGGGCGAGCTCGTCGACTTCCGCCTTGGTGTGCGTGAAGACGATCGCGCGGCCGCCTCCGTAGACGTGGAGCACGTCACCGAGCAGGCTGAGCCTGATGCTGTAAGGCGCCTCGATGGCGAGCTCTTCGTAGGTGACGTCCTCGCTGGTGACCACATCGACACGCAGCGGGTCGTTCAGGTACTGCTGCGATAGCTTTACGGCCCAGCCGGGCATGGTGGCCGAGAACAGCATGGTCTGGCGCCCCGGAGGCGTCGCTCCGAGCATCGACTCGACGTCCTCCTCGAAGCCCATCGAGAGCATCTCGTCGGCCTCGTCCAGCACCACGATCCGGACCTGGCTCAGGTCGAGGATGTTCTGCTTCATGTAGTCGATGGCGCGCCCGGGCGTGGCGACGACCACGTCGACGCCGGACTGCAGGTCGCGTGCCTGGCGCCCGTAGCCGACGCCGCCGTAGACGGTGACGACACGCAGGTGCCGGGCGACGAACTCGAGCTCGCCGGCCACCTGCATCGCGAGTTCGCGCGTCGGGGTCAGTACCAGCGCGCGCGGCGCGCGGCCGCGTGTGGAATCCGGCTCAAGCTGCTGCGCGATCGGAAGCGAGAACGCCAGCGTCTTGCCTGTGCCGGTGCGGGCCAGGCCGATGACGTCGCGCCCGTCAAGCGCAGCCGGCAGTGCTGCCTGCTGGATCTGTGTGGGTTCGGTGATGCCCTTGGATTCAAGAGCCGTGATTAGGTGCTCGCCCAAGGCGAGATCGGTAAACTTCATGTTTCCCCCTGTTGGGTGCATCCCGCTGATCGCGGGACTCCTGTGCGGCCAGCGCCGCGCCTCTTGTGGCTGGTAATCGGTCAAGGCGTCTTACCTCGCAACCGACCAGTCACTCGAAGGCACCCACGGGTAATGAAACGCAAATGTTACCGATTGTCTTCAGCCCGCGCCACCTGCGGCCGGGCAACCGAAGTAGTGTAACGCACCGGATCGCCCCGGGTAGTGGCGGGGGCGACAGTCGGGTCAGTCCGTGTTGAAGACGATCACGGGACACGGGGCACCCTGGAGGATGCGTTCGACGCGCGCACCAAGGTAAAGCCTGGCCGAACCGGGCCGGAGCTCGGTGCCGAGCAGGATGAGGTCCGCGCCCACCTGGGAGGCCACCGCGAGGATCTCCTCGTCCGGCCGGGCGTTCAGGCGCACCTCCACGTCAGCGTTCACGCCCGCCGCCTCGCCGATCTGCCGGAGCCCGTTGACGATCGCGTGGCCGTTGCCAAGCTGGCGCTCGAAGGCGGTGCCCGCGATGTCGCTGAAATACCCCGAGGCGCCGCCGGTCACGACGTTGAGAAGCACCACGCGCACGTCCCCTCCCCTCGCGAGGGCGAAGGCGAGTTCGGCCGCGCCGCGGGAGGCGTACGAGCCGTTGGTGGGCACGAGGATCGTGCGCGGCGGCCAGTTCGACTGGCTGGCCCGGCCCTTGACCACCATGGTCGCGCACGGCGCCATCCGCATCACGTAGTCGATCATGGGGCTGAAGACGACGTCGCTGCTGCCGCCGTTCTCGGGCGCACCGAGCATGATCAGCTGGTAATCCTTCCGGGCCTCGTCCAGGATCGCCTCCGCCGGCTGCCGGCCCACGACGACCTTGCGGGTCACGTCGAGCGGCACGAAGGAACCGGCCAGGGCGGCAAGGAACTCCTGGCTTCTGGGGCGTCCTGCCTCGCTGGCCAGCGTCATCAGGGTCACGGCGGGCCTGGTGCCGAGGCTCTCGAGCAGGTGCGATTCGATCGCCCGGTACTCACCGGCGTCCTGCCCAGCGCGCTGCCGGACAGGCAGGAGCACGCGGTTGATGCTGGCGACGGCGCTGGATTCCGCGAGTTTCTCCGCCTCGAGACGCGCGAGTTCCTCGCGGGCCGGCTGCACCCTCCTGAGCGACCACCTGAGCAGGAACGGAGCCATGACGGACGTGACTATGGCCATCAGGATGATGATCGAGTAGACGTCCTGCGTGATGACCCCGAGCGAAAGGCCGATGGTGGCAATGATGATCTGCACCGCCCCGCGGGCGTTCAGCGCCGAGCCGTAGGCCAGTGCTGACCAGTGGCCCTGGCCCACCAGACGCGCGCCGGCGTATGCCCCGGCCATCTTGCCGAAGATCGCGACCGCGACAACGACCAGGGCGATCAGGAACAGCTCGCGCGAGAACAGGCGGGTGACGTCGACCTTCAGGCCCGCCACCGCGAAGAAGATGGGTGTGAAGACGGCCATGGCGAAGCGGTCGATGTTGTGGATGACGGTGGTGGGCAGGCGGCCCATCGTGCCGAAGAGGACGCCGACGACGAACGCCCCCAGCACTGCCTCGATCTCGACCGCCTGTGCGATCGCTCCCCAGGCGAAGGCGGCGGCGACCACGAGCGTCAGGAGCCGGTTGGAGCTGATCATCCGGTCCTGCACGAAGTCAAGCGCCTTGCTGAGCACGAGCCGGCCCAGCGTGAAGCTGAGGACCATGAACAGGACGATCTTGACGACGGATCCCGCGACCAGTCCGAAGGTGACGGCGCCGCCCCCGACCAGGCCGAGGACGATGAGCAGCATCACCCATGCGATCACGTCGTCGATCATGCCGGCAGCCATGATTGTCTGGCCGATGTCGCGCCGCATCAGGTTCATGTCCAGCAGGACCTTGGCGATCACCGGAATGGCGGAGATCGACATCGCCGTGGCGATGAACAGCACGAAGACGGTCCGGTCGTCCGGATCGACAAGGAGGAAGTCCGGCAGGAACATGGCCAGCAGCGCCCCGCTTGCGAACGGCAGTATCAGGCCCCCGGCAGCTACGCCGGTCGCGGTGCGGGCGTGGCGGCGGATGAGCGGGATGTCCGTCTCGAGGCCCGTGATCAGCAGCAGGAACATCGAGCCGATCAGCGCCACGACCTCGAGCAGGTAGCGCTGCACCGGGGTCTGCGGCAGTATCCACTCCCCCAGTACCGGTATGAAGCCGCTGAGCAGCGAGGGGCCGAGGATGACGCCGGCCATGATCTCGCCCAGGACCGCAGGCTGACCGAGGCGCTGCGACACCTCGCCGAGCGCGCGGGCGGCGAGCAGCAGGATCGCAACGCGGGCGACCAGCATGAGAACGTCGTGGTGGGAGGCTGCAGTAAAGATGTCCATGCAAGGGGCTGTCCCGTGAGTGATGCGTGGGACAAGGGCAGAGTATGGCAGCCTGCACGCCCGCTGAACGTGCCGACGTGTATCATCCTCGGTGACTTGAGCAGCCCCGCCAAAAGCGTCGAACTCAGCCTGCCGGATGGCCGCGTCCTCACGTGCAGGATCCGGCGCCATCCCGGTTACCGCAGCATGCGCATCACGGTGCGCGCGGGGGGCCAGGTGATGCTGAGCGCACCACAGCGCGTGTCGAACAGGATGCTCGCCTCGTTCCTGAAGGCGAACTCGGGGTGGATCATGGAGCGGGTGCCGGCCGGCCGCACTCTCCGGGCACCCAACCTGCTGGAGCTGACCGCGCTGGGCGAGCGGTGGCGGATCGCTTACGGCCCGGGCCGCCGCGCCAGCGCGGACGCGGGCGTCCTTCTCCTGCCTTCGGACGGCTGGGACGAGCCCGCCATGCGGGCGCTGCGCGCCTGGCTGGTCGGCCGGGCGCGCTCAGAGCTGGGCCGCGTGCTCGAGCGGCATTCACGGGAGACCGGGCTTCCCTACTCCCGAGTCAGCATCCGGGGCCAGGCCACCCGCTGGGGCAGCTACTCCAGCCGCGGCACGGTGAGCCTGAACTACCGGCTGCTGTTCCTGGAACCTGAGCTAGTCACCTACGTGCTGCTGCACGAGCTGTGCCATTCCCGGCATATGGATCATTCCGCGGCGTTCTGGGCGCTGCTGCAACGCGTGCTGCCGGACACGCCGCGGCTCAGGGCGCGCCTGCGCTCGGCCACGCGGGAACTGCCGGACTGGCTTGAGCTTCTTGCATAGAATGTGCGGGTGACCCGGACAGGCAACCCCGCAGCGCCCCGAAGCGAGTTCAGGGTCGACCAGAGCCACACGTATGACCTGCGCAGCCCGATCAGGTGGATCCTGTCGCACCTGCTCAGGTACCGCTGGCTGCTCGCTGGCTTCCTGCTCACCTCGCTGCTGGCGACCGCCAGTTACACGCTCATCCCGCGCATAGCGGGCCTGGCGTTCGACGCCGTGCTTCAGCCCGGGGGCGGTACGGAGGCGCTCCTGAGCGCCTCGCTCCTGCTGCTCGCGGTCGCGCTGACCGGCGGCCTGATGGAGCTGCTGGGCGCGGCCCACTTCGTCGAGAACATCGCTCAGCGGTTCGAGCGCGACGCGCGCGCCGAACTGACTCTGAGCCTGCTCGGCAAGAGCCAGGCTTTCCACAACCGCCAGCGGGTGGGCGACATCATGGCGCGCGCCTCGAACGACGTCCGCCAGCTCAACATGATGTTCAGCCCCGGCGTGCAGCTGATCGCGGACAGCATGCTGGGCCTGATCCTGCCGCTCGTGCTGATCCAGGCGATCGACTGGCGCCTGCTGCTCTTCCCCGTACTCTTCGTGATCAGCTTCGCCCTCGCACTGCGCGGCTACCAGCGCAGGCTGGACCCCGTATCCAGGGCGATGCGGCGGGAGTTCGGGCACCTCAATGCCTCCCTGACCGAGACGATCACCGGCATCGAGCTGGTCAAGTCCGCGGCCCAGGAGGACCAGGAGCGCCTGAAGTTCGCCTCCAGGGCGGAAACCGTGCGCGACTGGTTCGTCGCACAGGGCGAGGTGCAGGCGCGCTACCTGCCGATCCTGCTGATCGGACTCGCGCTCACGGGCACGTTCGCGCACGGCCTGCTGCTGCTCGCGGCCGGCCAGATCACGGTGGGGGAACTCGTCGCGGTGGTCGGCATGGTCGGCGTGCTGCGCGGACCGGCGGGCCTGTCGAGCTTCACCTTCGCGCTGGTCCAGCTCGGTATCGCGAGCGCCGGCCGCATCCTCGAGCTCATCACCTCGACGACCGAACTGGATGAGAACCCCGAGGGCCACGCAGCCAGGGTCGCTGGCGACATCGATTTCGAGGACGTCACCTTCCTCTTTGAGCCCGGCTCAACGCCGGCGCTGGACCGGGTCAGCTTCAGGGCGGCGGCCGGCGCCACCGTGGCGATAGTCGGGCAGACCGGGTCCGGCAAGAGCAGCCTGGTCAGGCTGATCAACCGCACGTTCGATGCGACTGAGGGAACCGTCCGGATCGACGGTGTGGACGTGCGCGACTGGAACATGGACTCGCTCAGGCAACAGATTGCCGTGATCGAACAGGACATCTTCCTCTTCAGCCGCAGCGTCGCGGACAACATCGCCTTCGGCCTGCCCGGCGCAACCAGGGAACAGGTACTGGCTGCGGCCCGGGCGGCGCAGGCGCACGACTTCATCACCGGCTTCCCGGAAGGTTACGAGACGGTGATCGGCGAGCGCGGCATGACGCTTTCGGGCGGGCAGCGCCAGCGCCTGGCGATCGCCCGCGCCCTGCTGACCGACCCGCGGATCCTGGTGCTGGATGACGCCACCAGCGCCATCGACTCCGCGACCGAGGACGCGATCCAGACGGCGATCGCGAACGTGCTCGAGGGCCGGACCGCGTTCATCATCACGCACCGCCTCTCCCAGATCAGGCGGGCGGACCACATCGTCGTTCTGGACCAGGGTCGCGTGCTGGACCAGGGCACGCATGAGGAGCTGCTCTCGCGTTCCGGCCTGTACGGGCGCATCTTCGCGAGGTTCGACTGATGGGCTTCATCATGGACGGCCTCTCCGGCGAGAAGTACGACCGTACCTATACGGACACGCAGCTGCTCAGGCGCATCGTCCGCTACTTCCGGCCGTTCCTGCCCACGATGCTCGGCGTGGCCGGCATGGTGGTGCTGAACGCGGGCATGGAGGCGCTCATTCCCGTCCTGACCGCAAGGGGCATCGACAGCCTCGCGGGGCGCGACGACCTGAGCGTGGCGGTCGCCTTCAGCGAGACGGCGTGGCTGATCATCATCATGCTGTTCGCCGCATCGCTCGCGTGGGTGTTCAACTACCTCCGGCAGTCGTGGACAGCACGCGCGGTGGGGAACGTCGTCCTGAACCTGCGCAAGGACGCGTTCGATTCGGTCGCGGCGCGCGACATGTCGTTCTACGACGAGTTCTCGAGCGGCCGCGTGGTGAGCCGCGTGACCAGCGACACGCAGGACTTCGCGAACGTCGTCACGCTCACGCTCAACCTGTTGAGCCAGCTGATGATCGTCGCGATCGTCGCCGGCATCCTCTTCTCGATCAACCCCCGCCTCGCACTGATCGCGCTGGCGATCACGCCGTTCGTGGTGATCACCGCCCTGGCGTTCCGCGCGGTCGCGAGGCGCACGTCGACCCAGGCCCGGCGCATCCTGGCCGAGGTCAACGCCAACGTGCAGGAATCGATCACCGGCATCTCGGTAGCCAAGACCTTCCGGCAGGAGGCCGCGCTGCACCGTGACTTCGAGCGCGTCAACAACGAGTCCTTCCGCCTGACGCGGCGCGAGGGGCAGCTGTTCCAGCTGATCTTTCCCGTGCTGGGCGTGATCGCCGGCATCGGCACCGCCGTGATCCTCTACTTCGGCGGCCTGGGCGTGCTGGACGGCACGATCACGGCCGGGGAGTGGTTCCTGTTCGTGGAGAGCATCGCGCTCTTCTGGTTCCCGTTGACGAGCATCGCCTCGTTCTGGAGCCAGTTCCAGCAGGGATTGAGCGCCTCCGAGCGAGTGTTCGCGCTGATCGACGCCGAGCCGCGCGTGCAGCAGACCGGCGCGCTCGATCCCGGCCGGCTGGCCGGCAGGGTCCAGTTCGACAGGCTCGACTTCGCCTACCGGTCAGGTGAAAGCGTCCTCGAGCGCTTCAGCCTGGACATCCCGGCCGGCCAGACCGTGGCGCTGGTGGGTCACACCGGGGCGGGCAAGTCGAGCCTGGGCAAGCTGATCGCCCGCTTCTACGAGTTCCAGGATGGAAGGCTGCTGATCGACGGCCACGACATCCGTGGGCTCGAGCTGAGGGCGTACCGGCGGCAGCTGGGGATAGTGCAGCAGAGCCCCTTCCTGTTCACGGGCACGGTGCGCGACAACATCCGCTACGGCAGTCCCGACGCCGGTGACGCAGAAGTCCTTGCTGCCGCGGGCCGCGTGGCGGGGGGCGACTGGCTCAGCGGCCTCCAGCACGGGCTGGACACGGAGGTGGGCGAGATGGGTCGGGGCATCAGCATGGGCCAGCGGCAGCTGGTGGCGCTCGCACGCGTGCTGCTGCGCGACCCCGCCATCCTGATCCTGGACGAGGCCACGGCGAGCGTGGATCCGCTGACCGAGTCCCTCATCCAGGAGGGGCTGGAGGAGGTCCTGCGCGACCGCACCGCGATGGTCATCGCCCACCGGCTCTCGACCGTGCGCAGTGCCGACCGGATAATCGTGCTCGACCGCGGCCGCATCATCGAGGAGGGCACGCACGAGGCGCTGTTGTCCGAAGGCGGGCACTACGCCGTGCTTTACGACACGTACTTCCGTCACCAGTCGGCCAGCTACGACCCGGTGGCAGGACGTTGATCGAGGTCGAGGGGCTCGTCAAGCGCTATGGACGCGTGAGCGCGGTCGACGGGGTCACGTTCACGGTGGAGCCGGGCGAGCTGCTGGCCCTGCTCGGCCCGAACGGCGCGGGCAAGTCCACCACCATCCGGGCGATCACGGGCCTGCTCAGGCCCACCGCGGGCACGGTGCGCGTGGCCGGGCACGACGTGCTTGCGGCCAGCGTCGCCGCCAAGGCGAGCCTCGGCTACGTGCCGGACCGGCCCTACCTGTACGGCAAGCTGACCCCCCGGGAGCTGCTCCGCTTCATCGCCCGCCTCCACGGGGTGCAGGACGCGGCCGGTCGGATCTCGCACTGGCTCGAACTGTTCTCGCTCACCGACTTCGGCAACGAGCTGATCGAGGTGCTCTCGCACGGCATGCGCCAGAAGCTGGCGTTCACCGCGGCACTGCTGCATGAGCCGCAGGTGCTGGTGGTGGACGAGCCGATGGTCGGACTCGACCCGCGCGCCGCCAGGCAGGTGCGGCAGCTGCTGCGTGAGTATGCCGCCAAGGGCAGGACGGTGCTGCTCACCACGCATTCGCTCGAGGTGGCCGAGGAGGTCGCGCATCGCGTGATCGTTCTCGACCGCGGCCGCATCCTGGCCCAGGGTGACCTGGCTTCGCTGCGGGAGCGCGCAGGCGTGGCTGATGCCGGGCTCGAGGAAGTCTTCATCCGCCTGCTCGAACAGCAGGAGGCGTAGGTGCTGCTGCTGGGGCTGCGCGGGCGCGCCGCGCTGAACTCCGCGCTGCGCAGCCCGGCGCGGCTGGTCTTCGCGGCTGCGTTCCTGGGCCTGACCGGCTGGGGCATCTTTGAGCTGGCGTCAGCCGGCACCCGCCTGGTAGACGATTTCCCCGCGATCGACACGATCGCGGACGCCGTGCTGCAACGCAGCCTTGAAGGACTGTTCCTGATCCTGATGGCGGGCGTCGCCTTCACCAGCATCACCGGTTCGATCACGACGCTGTACGGCTCGAACGACCTGCCGTTCCTGCTTGCCCAGCCGGTCGCCGCCTGGCGCGTCTTCGGCCTCAAGCTGACCGAGACCTACATCACTACTGCTTTCCTGCCCGCCTTCCTGACCGTGCCGGTGCTGCTCGGTATCGGGGCGGCACGCGACGCGAGCCTCGCCTACCTGCCGATCGCGCTTGCGGCGGTACTGGCGCTCTACGCCATCCCGGTAGCCGCCGGCAGCCTCTTCGCACTCGTGCTGATGCGCATAGCGCCCGCCGGGCGCGTCAAGGAGGTCGCCACCGCCCTGAGCGTGCTGCTGGCCGCGGGCCTGGTGCTGGGCCTGCGCCTGTTGCGTCCAGAGCAGCTGGTTGCACTGTCCGCAGAGGAGTTCGAGCAGCTGCTGGGAGGATTCGCGGCGCTGCAGCTGGGCTGGCTGCCTTCCACCTGGGCCGCCAGCGGCGTCTGGGCCGCGCTGGAAGGCCGCATCGGGCCCATGACCATGCTGCTCATGGTCGCCGCGCTGCTGCTGCTGGCACTGACCGCCTGGCTGGCCGCCACGGCCTACCAGGCCGGCTGGGTGCGCTCGCTGGACACGGCCCGGCTCAGGCTGGACCCGACGCCGCGTGGGGCCGCGTGGTGGGAGCGCCTCCTGTCGGGCAGGACGGGCGCGCTCATCGCCAAGGACACCCGCCTGCTGCTGCGCGACCCGGGCCAGTGGTCGCAGCTGCTGGTGCTGGCAGCCCTGGCGGGCGTCTACCTGGTCGGCGTAGGCAGCATCGACGTGCCGCTGCGCCAGTTCCAGGACGTGCTCGGCGCGCTCAACCTGGTGTTCATCGGCTTCATGCTTGCCGGGGTCGGCATGCGGCTCGCCTTCCCGCTCGTGTCGCTGGAGGGTGAGGGCTACTGGATCCTGCAGACCGCGCCCGTAACCAGCAGCCAGGTCGTGCGGGCCAAGTTCCTGCACGCGCTGCCACCCCTGCTGCTGCTGGGCGGCGGACTCGGCCTCGCCATCGCCCTGTTGGTGGACATGTCCCCCGCCCTGGCTTTCGTTGCCCCGGTTGCCGGCATCTGTTCCGCCATCGCCACCACCGCGCTGGGCGTCGGGCTAGGGGCCGCCCATCCGCGGTTCAGCGCGTCGAACCCGAACGAGATCCCGCTTTCGGCCGGCGGGCTGGCCTACATGGCGCTGGCCTTCGGCCATGCCGTCCTGCAGATGCTGCTGCTGGTGATCCCCTCGCAGCGCAGCCTGCTAGGACGCGCGGGCTCGTACTGGAGCACGCCCGAGGGCATGCTCGTCCTGGGCGTGATGCTCGTCACTACGGTGGTGATCTCGCTGGCAGCCCTGGCATACGGAAGCTCGCGCCTGGCGCGCTTCGAGCAGGGTACTCCCTGAATTAATGGCGAATTATTGAGCGCTCCCTAGACTGCATTCACGGGAGGTTACACGAATGTTCAAAAGGCTCATCGCAATCACGGCAATCCTGCTCACCATCTCGGTAGCGTTCGCCCAGCCGCGGGACGGAACGTACCGTGTGGACGAACCCGACTTCACCTTCGACATAACCATCAGCGGCACGCAGACCGGCAGTGTCAGCGGTTCGATCAACGGAATCGCGGGCGACATCCCCTTCACGCAACTGCAGCTGCAGGCCGATGGCACTCTCCGCGGCGTTTTTCCCATCGAGGAGTACATGGCCGGTTTCGTTGGTCACTACCACGAGGGCGGCGAAACGATGGACATCTACTTCTACACGCTCAACGACGCCGGCATGCCACTCGCAGGCTCGGAGGAGCAGTACCTGGGCACCCGCGTGATGTCCTTCCTCGACCCCGAGCCGCAACCCGAGCCTGAGCCCGAGCCTGAGCCGGAGGAACCCACAGGACCGAGTTTCGGCGACCTGCTGGGCCGCCAGGCGCAGGACGATGAGGCTGACGACGTCATCGACGACGTGATCGACGACACGGCCGAACCGGAGGCCGCGGTACCAAGCATCGTTGCCGCCTGGCAGGGCGAGGCGACCATGGGCACCAACCACCTGAGGACGCGCCTGCGCCTGAAGTCTGACAACACGTTCATGGAGGAAGGCATCATCGACGGCGAGTCTGTCGGCCTGCTCACGGGAACCTACACGTTTGAGGATGGCACCCTGACGATGACCACGCTCGAGCATCCCGAGCAGCTCTGCATCGGCGGGCAGTGCCAGCCGTTCGTGGTCGACAACCCGACCGTCTACACCGTCAGCGACCTGACCGCTGACTCCTTCACCATGACGAGTCCCGACAATCCCAACCTGAGGATGAACATGACACTGGACACCGACGACTGACCCACTGACATCCCTCCAGCCGGCACTCCACTCCCCCCGGAACTGTCGGCACCTCCAAGAGCTGGCGGGCGTGACCACACTTCGTGGTTGCGCCCGCACTCGTTTGACGGCAGTCCGAAGGCTTCACAATCTGAGCGCCAGAGTTCGGACCGCTCACGGGGCGAGCTTGCAGCATTGTATCCTTATTCCTCCACGTGGGATTGACAGAAACTGAGTGACAACTTAGGCTTACTGTCAGAGATCGGTATGCTTTGCATCGCCGTGCAGGTTCGGGCACGCAAGGTGGTTACTCTGCTCTAGTCGTGGCATCGCCATGCACAGGGGACGGCACAGATTGGTTAGGTACTGACAGTTTGCTCTGATAACTTGAGCTGACTTCCGGGTAACGCTACCGTCCCACCAATCGGCAGCCAAAATCAGTCATTCTGCCGGACTTGATTGTCCTGCATGGGTTTTCCCGTGCATTTGGACGCAAGCACGCTGGCAGCTCCCAACAACAACCTTCCAATATGCGGACAATTGCGCATAGCATCGTCCGGGTGCCGCCTCGTTGCGCCCGAGAACTGAGGTTGAAATCATGAGGCAACCAGTGCGCCTTACAGCGCGCGCAACCGTGCAGGTGGTGCTCATGGCCCTGCTCCTGGCTTCCTGTGTCCGGCATTCGCCTCCTGGCCACGAGCCGGAGGAGCCTTCCCCCGCTACGCTGCTGGAAGTGAGCCTGCAGGTCAGTGCCGGCCCGGTGTCGGCAGAAGGACTGACCGAGCCGCTCACGGTCCTGATCAGGGCAACCGACGCGCTTGGCGAACCAGTGACATTCAATGACGGGCTGCTCGCCGACCCGGAGGGCTCACTCGATTCGTTCACGCTCGGTCCGGACATGAGGTTCGCGGTCGTGTCGCTTATCGAGGACGAGACCTATGACTTCCAGGCGCACGCGTTCGACAGCACCGGTAGCTTCGTCGCTTCCGGTACCGCACGGCACACGGTGGCAGCCGACCGGGGCAACGCGATAAACCTGGCCCTTTCCAGCCACCTCGGGGCAGTCACACTCGAGCCTCGCCTGCCCATCACGACGCTCGTGCCGGGCCAGGAGGTTGAGCTGCTGCTCAGCGTCAGCGCGCACGGACGGCCCGACCTTGTAGTTCCTGCATCCAGCTACGCTGTTTCGTTTGAAGTCCGCAACGGCGAAACGGTCGCGCACGGCGCACGGGGCATCACGTTCCGGGCCGAGCAGCACGAGCCCGGCTCAGCGACCGTCATGGCGGCAGCTACCGGACTCGTGGTCGAGGACGGAGTCGCAATCGAAGGCAAGGTTGACGCGACGTTCACCAGGGGCTTCGGCAGCGCCATCGGCGTTGACATCGAGAATCCCGAAGTGAGCGACCTGAGCTTCGACCCCGGCCGCCTCACCCTGTTCGGGGTCGCGAGCGACAACTTCGGCATCGCTTCCCTGGACGTCTATGAAGGACCAGTGCACCTGGCCAGCACCGACCTGGACCTGGTCGAAGCGCACGGTATTGCACCGGTCACCTTTCCCGGAGGCGGCACGGCCTTCTTCGCCGTTCTGGACCTTGGGCCCGGCACGTTTGAGCTAACGGCCGTGGCCACGGACGCGAGCGGAAACCACAGTGAGCTGAGCCGGGAAGTCAGCGTTCCGTGATTTCCTGCGCAGCTCGGGACCGGCCGCCCGGCAGCACGAATGACACTCTCTACAAAACTCAAGTTGCACGGAGGAACAGAATGAAGCTAAACAAAGCACTACTGGTCAGCGGTATCGCCGCGCTCCTGCTTGTACTGGCAGCATGCTCGGGCGGCTCCGAGGCCCACCGGCCATCATCCGGCACCGTCACGGTAAGCGTGGGACTTGACTCGGGCGACCTCGCCTCACTCGGCGTGCCGTTCGACGACGAGACAGGGCTTCCAGCAGTCGAGACCGTGCTGGTCTGGGTCTCCAGCGGAGAAGGTCCGATTAGCTTTGAGCTTGACGGAAGCGACTATGTTGCGGCTGACGGCGGGGACGTCGTCGACTACATCACGCTGTCCGGGGGCGCCATGACGAAGGACGTGCAGCTGCCGCTGGCAGGCAATCCGTACACGTTCACCGCTCTGGCCTATGACCTGGATGGGGCCGCCGTTGCCGAAGCCGGCTTCGATCACGAAGCCGTCAACGCCATCGCGTTCGGCGTCAAGACGCAGAGCGTTTTTGACAACACGAGCGTTGCCATCAAACTGACGTCGATCCTGGCAAACGATGAAGCGGATGCCGCCGTGGTGTTGCTGCCCCGCATGCCGCTGACTGCTCCCGCACCCGGCATGACGATTGACTTCATGCTGTTCGTGTACTCAGCCCATAACGGTGCCGGGCCCTACCTCGTGCCACTCGAGGACTTCGAGCTCGGCGAGGCCGGATACGCGGTTACCAACGCCCAATACATATCCTCCAGCAAGCGCGGTGTGCGAGTAGAGGTCGAAGGCTCGTGTCAGCCCGGGGCGTCGCTCAGCATCAGTGTGGAAGTTACCGGCCTGGCGAGCGCGACCAGCTCGGGCAATACGACCCCCGCGTCAGCCACGGCCGAACTCTCAAGGCCCTGCTTCGTGCCACCTCTGTCCCAGGGAAGCAGTGTCTTCACCGACATGGTCCCGCCGAGCGTCACCATCGAAGGCTACGGGCTGACCGAAACAGGAGGGAACCCGACAACGATCTCAGGTACCGCTACAGACAACCTCGGGATCTGGAAAGTGCATCTGTACGACGGTGCCGTCCTCGTGGCATCGACCGAGGCTACAGATGGTGTGGCGCCGATCGAGTTCAACGATGGAGCGAATCCCACGGCGTTCACTGCAGCGCTTCCCAGCCCATCAACCAGCAGCCTCGTGGCTTACGCCTGGGACTACTGGGGCAACCAGGCAGCATCAATCGAGACGGTCAACCCAAACCACCTGTACGTTGACTCCTGCAGTGACTATGACGTCGGTAATGGAGACGGCAGCTTGGCCTTCCCCTTCAAGAGCATCCATGATGCGGTCGAGATCGTATGGGAGAACGGCACCATCGAGGTTGCTCCCAATGATGGTTGTGCGGAGATCTTGACCGATCCGGTCAACATCACCGTGGATGGGATCTCAATCATCGGCGTTGGCCATGATCGGTCAGTTACCGCTTTGCAGGACGAGACACTTGCAACCAGCAGTTTTGTCAATGGCGGCTTTGAAGTCGATGCGAACGACGTCACGATTTCCGGGCTGCACTTCTCGGTTTCCGGTACGCCTGAAGGCTTCCCAGACACGGTAGCTGGAACGGCGAATCCGACCGGAAACGTGTACATCTGGTTGACGAAGGATGCTGCGGAAGAGAGCAACCTCACGGTGATCAGTCGCAACGTCTTCGTGGGAGCTGGCTCCCAGTCAGGAGACACGAGGATACGAGCCATAGTCAACGGTACGCTCGATCAAGGTGCCTTCCCCGGCATTGACATTGAGGCCAGGGCTCTGATCGAACACAACTGGTTCACCAGTCTGTCAACCGGAGTCTTTGCCTGGAAAGGTGCCGACTTCACGATTCGCCATAATCGCTTTGATGACAACAGGGCTGGCAGCGTCAACCTGGTGAGCACAAGCTCCATCGTGGACAACGTTTTCAGTGACAACCTGGAAGGCATCAGCCTGGAAGCGCCGTCAGGCAATCCGGAGATTCACAACAACTGCTTCGCGGAACTCACCCGTACCGCTGCTGTACACATCAGGAGCTATGTAGTGCCGCTCGAAGCCACGCAGTGGGGCACATACAGCAGTGAAAATGACTTCGAGGTCGGAAACGCCACAATGATCACAGAACCCGGCAGTCCTCCAAGCGAGGCCCTGATTGACTTCGCGGACGGACCCGCACAAGACTGCGGATAAACCCAGCCCAAAGTCTACGATTGACCAGCCGGGGTGAGTTCAGGTCGAAAGCATCGACGTGAACTCACCCCGGCTAATGTTCATATACACAACGCGAACTAACTAGAGTGGCGGGCTTATGAAGCGGCATTTCGTTCAGTTGACGGCAAGCGGATTCAGTTAGCGTCAAGAATGAAGGTGGAGGAATCTGGGCGCTCAAAGACGACTAGCGTTGTTGGGACAGCATTTCGATGACTAAACCGACCGGCAGTTTAGTTGGCCTAGCCATTCGGTGAGTCACTTCCAGTTGGCTTGAGACCGCAGCGGAATTAAGCCAACTGGTTCATACATGCTCACTGAATTGAGGGCCCGAGTCCTTCACTCCCACCCCCAGCCGGCAACCGGGTCACACTCTCGTCCCCCTCGGCGATCGACAGCCGGTAAGCGGGCGCCAGGTCCTCCGGCCCACTCACCTTGAACCGCAGGTCCCGCACGAGCCCATCCGCCACGCCGTACACCCAGGCGTGCACGGTCAGCTCCTGTTCCGCGGACCACGCGTCCTGCACGATGCTGGTCGAGCAGACGTTCAGGGCCTGCTCAACTGCATTGAGCTCCGCCAGCCTGCCCTCGCGCGCCATCGGCCCGGGCAGGGCGGACAGCTCGGCCTCGTGCTTCGCGGCCACATCCTTGATGTGGCGCAGCCAGTTGTCCAGCAGGCCGTGGCCCACCCGGTCAAGGGCTGCCCGGATGCCGCCGCAGCCGTAGTGGCCGCAGACGATGATGTGCTCGACCTTGAGCACCTTCACCGCGTACTCCAGCACGCTCAGCACGTTCAGGTCGGTGTGGGGCACCACGTTGGCGACGTTGCGGTGCACGAACACCTCGCCGGGGTGTAGACCGATGACGACGTTGGCCGGCACGCGCGAGTCCGCACAGCCGATCCAGAGGTACTTGGGCGCCTGCAGGTCCGAGAGCCTGCGGAAGTAGCCATCGTCTTCCTTGGCCATGCGCGCCGCCCAGGCACGGTTGTTGCGGATCAGCTCACTTGGATCTGCCATCCCGCCATGATAAACGCCAGGAGGGAATTGGTGCTGCGGGACTGTCGGTAACGCTGCACGGTGAAATCCTTGAAGCACCGGCGCTGTCCAATCGCGCCGGTGGATGGGACTATGACCATGAAACGACTGCTTATCGCGTGCCTGTGCGCACTGACCGCAACCGCACTGGCCCAGGACTTGGCCTTCACGAACGTCAAGGTGTTCGATGGCGAGAGCATGCTCGAAGGCGAACAGACCGTGCTGGTCCAGGACGGCTGGATCGCAGCGGTGGGGACTGACATCGAGATACCCGAAGGCACCGAAACGATCGACGGAGCGGGAGCCACCCTAATGCCCGGGCTGATCGATTCCCATGTCCACACCTTCTACGAACAGGCGCTGCAGCAGAACGCTGTCTTCGGCGTGACGACGGTGCTGGACATGTTCACGGACGAAGGCCTGGCCACGTCTATGCGCCAAGCCCAGCAGGACGGCGGGGTGACTGACCGGGCGGACATGTTCAGCTCGGGCATGCTCGCAACCGCACCCGGTGGTCACGGCACGCAGTTCGGCGTCCAGGTCGACACGCTGACCGAAGCGGCTGAGGCCGAGCACTGGGTTGATGCCCGCATCGCTGCGGGTGCTGATTACATCAAGGTGATCCTCGAGACCGGCGAGGAGATGGACTTCCAGGTCGACACGATCAGTGACGAGATCCTGCGGGCCGTGATCGATGCATCCCACGTGCGTGGGTTGATCGTGGTGGCTCACGTGCAGACGCTCGAGGCGGCCAAGCAGGCGGTGGCTGCGGGTGTAGACGGGCTGGCCCACATCTTCACGGACGCTGTTGCGGACGAGGAGTTCGTGGCGGCAGCCGTCGACTCGGGCCTGTTCGTCATCCCGACCCTCACCGTCTTCCAGAGTGTCGGCAGCGAGCCGATCGACGAGAGCATCAGCGGCGATCCGCTGCTGGCTCCGTACCTGTCCAGTCAGGACCTGCAGAACCTGGGGATGCCGTTCTCCGGCTTCGAGCAGCTCTCGCTGGAAAACGGCCTGGAATCAGTCCGCCTGCTGCACGAGGCCGGCGTGCCGATCCTTGCGGGTACCGACGCGATGAACCCGGGCACGGCCTACGGAGCGAGCATGCACCGTGAAGTGGTGCTGCTGGGCATGGCCGGCCTGAGCCCGGCCGAGGCACTGGCTTCGGCCACCTCGGTGCCGGCCCGGACGTTCGAGCTGGACAACCGCGGCGTGGTGCGCGAGCAGAACCGGGCGGACCTGCTCCTGGTCAATGGCGACCCGACGGAGGACATCCTCGCGACGCGTGACATCCGGGGCGTCTGGAAGGGCGGCGTGGCGATCGACCGCGAGGCATGGGCACAGGCCAACGAGGCGCTTGCTGCGGGCACCGGCGAGCAGCCCGAGGCGCTTTCGCAGGGCGGACCAGTCGTGGTCAGTGACTTCGAGTCGGGCGACCTGAGCGTCTCGTTCGGTCATCCCTGGGAGCCGACCACCGACATGCCCGCCGGCGGCGATTCGACTGTCGAGGTCGCCGTGGTCGAGACGGACTCAGGACACGCGCTTGAAGTGACCGGCACGGTCGGCGAGGCTTTCGCCTTCCCCTGGAGCGGCGTCATGTTCATGCCGGCCTCGATGCCGTTCGGCCCGGCTGACCTGTCCGCAGCCCAGACCCTTGCTTTCGATGCCGCAGGCGATCCGGGCACCTACCGGCTGCAGATGTACTGCTCCAACCTCGGCCAGCAGGCGATCGTGCAATGGGAATTCGACATCACGGAGGACTGGGAATCGTTCGATGTTGACCTGTCCACCGTCGGTGGCTGCGATCCGAGCGGCGTGATGGCCCTGATCTTCAGCGCAGGCACGCCCGGACCGTTCAGCTTCATGCTGGATAACGTGACCCTTCAGTAAGTACTGCGCGCTTTAACCTCAGAGTCCGGTGCCGTCTGCGACCCCGAGTACGCGGATGGCACCGGGCTTGACCGTGATGCGAAACGGGCCATCCCTGCCCACCGGCTCGCCGTCAGCGTATGCTTCCACGCCGGCAGCTTCCAGCGTCACATCGGTGACGCTCCTGAACTTGACCTCCGGCCGCTTCACGTGCGTGCCGGTCAGGAGGGTGGGCAGCAGGCGCAGGAACCGGAACCGGGACAGGCGGGAAACGGTTAGCAGGTCGAGCCGGCCATCCCGGATCGAGGCGTGCGGCGCGACCCGGATGCCGCCACCGAACGAGCGTATGTTCAGCACGGTAGCCAGCATGCCGCTGAAGTCGCGGGCCACTCCGTCCAGCTCGATCCTCAGGTCGCGCGGCCCGTAACTGAACACCTCAAGCAGCAGCGCGACCTGGTACTTGTAACGGCGGAAGCGGGCGTGCAGCGCGTTAGCCCGGCGGTTGACAGCGGCGTCGAAACCGAACGAGAGCGCGCCGGCGAAAAGGATGTCGACACCGGGTCCCGTGATGTGTCCAAGGTCCACGCTCACGGGCCGGTCCAGCGAGGCAAGTGCCTGTGCCAGGGCGTCCAGTGGCCGGTCGATTGGCACCCCGAGGTGACGTGCGAAGTCGTTGCCGGTGCCGACCGGGATGAGTCCGATGGGCAGGCTGAGGGCTTCCTCGGTGTTGATCGCCGCGCTCACCAGTCCGTCCCCGCCCACCAGCAGCAACGCGCGCAGGTCGCCTCGCCGGCGCCTGATGCCCTCCGCGCAGGCGGCGGCACTCGGTGCGTTCAGGTGAACCGCGCTCAGGCCACGCGCTTCCAGGTCCTGCTGGATGCGGCCGGCGATCCTGCGGGCGTTGCCCACTCCCGAGTTCGGGTTACTGACGATGCCGATGGCACCGGCTGGTTCTGGCGGCATTGCCGCCATCATAGCTTCGGCGCGGTCACGCCGGTCCGGGCTGAGCGGCTCAGGGCAGGAGCCTGAACATCCGGACCACGTCGGCAGACGATGCGATCCGCCAGTCTGTCTCCTTGTCCTCGTCGAACCAGACGATCGCCGTCAGGCGCGGAAACCAGGAGTACGCGTTAAGCAGCAGGTCCCTGACCCACTGCGCCTTGTCGCCTCCCTCGTCCGTGCTGCCGATCTCTGCGAACCAGATGGGTCGCCGCGCCAACGCCGCGATGCGGTCGTAACCGGTACGGAAGACTTCTTCGGCGCTGCGCCAGCCGCTTTCCCTGGTGGTGCCCCAGTTGAAGCCGTCCAGGGCCAGAACATCAACATAGGCCGGGCCCGGGAAGTAATGCTCCATCCGGTTGGCCTCGGTGCGCGGGTCATCCGTCACGTTTGGACTCCACACCCAGAAGGCGTTGTGCGCGCCCTCTTCCCTGAAGATTGCCGTGATACGGATCCACGCCCGGACCAGCCCCTCGGGGTCACCGTTCCAGTCGGTCCAGTCGCCGTTCATCTCGGGAAAGGGCCGCATGTAAACAGGCCGGTGGAAGTCACTGACCCCGCGCGCCCAGCTTCGGATGTAATCGTCGTACATGCCGGCGGCGATATCGCGCACGGAGCGGTCGCGTGACTGCCAGGAGATCATGGGAATGCGGCGCTCATAAGCCACGCTGGCCACGAGTTCCTCGTCCCAGTCGGTATCCCAGTTCTGGTACCAGTGGATGATGTCAAGCTCCCTGCCGAGCTGCTGTTCCAGTTCGAGGATGGCCGCGTCTCCCTGCCAGACGCCGCCGTGGGTGAAGGCGCCGAACAGGATGAGTGACGGCACCTCACGCTCGACGCTGCCCTGCACCCCCTGTGCGTTCACGCCCAGCGTGAGGCAGCAGAGAGCGAAAGCTGCAGCGAGGCGGCGCATGGCGCTCATGGTGACGGGGGCCCTTCCGGGATGCGCAGGATTCCCTGCAGGGTCGCAGACAGGGTCGCAAGGGCATTCGTGATATCGGCATTGCCGGCCAGCAGGTAATGAAAGGTGTTGTACGAGAGCCGGGAGACGCGGACATACTCGGAGCCGCTCACGGCATGGGGACGCTCGACCGGGGCAAGGAAGTGGTCCCTGAGTTCGGCGAGGAATGGCATGCTGGCCAGCACCTCCGGATCGGAGTAGAGCGCAGAGCGCGTGGGAGCCATGCCGCCCTGCATTGCCCTGTGGGCCTGTTCGTGCTCGGTGGTCAGGAACTTGAGCACCCTGGCGGCTACTTCGGGATGCCGGCTGTACCGGCTGATGCCGAGGCTCGCGCCGCCGCGCACTCCTGCCGGTTCATGGCTTGCGGGAATCGGACTGACCATGATGTTGCCCTGCAGCAGCGGCTGTGCCTCCAGCTGCTTCCAGTCTGGAGTCCAGCTGCGCAGGAAGGCAGCGTTGCCTGCAAGCATGTGGTCGAGCGCGTCCGACTCGATGAAGCCGAGAACCTCAGGAGGGCTGATGGTTCCGATCCATGAGCGCGCCCGCTCCAGCATCTGAGCAGCCCCTGCATTGTCGATCGACACGGCAGGGTCGCGCTCGACTATCGTGCCGGCACCGACAGAGGCGAACCACTCGATCGCGTTGACCATCAGGCCTCCGTAGGGCGCTCCCTGCCAGACATAGCCCCAGAACGACGCGTTGCCGGCGGCGCGTTCATGCTCCTGTATGTGGCTTGCGATCTGCTCCAGCTCGTCCCAGGTGGACGGTGGTGCGGCGAAGCCGTGTCGCACCAGCAGGTCGCCGCGGCTGAAGAGCACGCCGATATGGGCACTCCAGGGCAGGGCGACGAGCCGGTCATCGACGGTGTTCAGCCGCACCAGGTGGTCGTCGTGCAGGCTTGCGCCGGGGGCCAGGGTCGTTTCGTTCAGGTCGACCAGGTGCCGGCCCAGTTGATGGACCCAGACGATGTCCAGCTGGATGAGGTCAAGCTCGGGTGACTCAAGCGCGAGGAAGTTGCTGATCAGGTCGAAGCGGTCGTCGGTGATCTCGGGCATCAGCAGCAGCCGGACGCTGACGCCCGGGCGCACGCGGTTGTACCTGTCCGCTGCCGCCTGCATCAGGGCAAGGTCCGGTCCCGAGCTGGCGACGGCAACGTTGATGACCGTTTCTGCCCTGATGCTGCCGCCCGTCAGTACGAGCAGGAAGAGTGTCAACTGGAATGCCCACCGCTTCATGTGTCCTCCACAGCTCAAGTGGAACTTGTCGCGGGCTCGCTCCAGGCTGACTGGGCCTGGCTGAGCGATGGCCCGGGCACCATTGCTTCAGGGAAGTATGACGTGTGCCGCGCGGGAATACCAGTGCTCTCTTGACGGCCTGCGTTCTGTCAACTATGCTTCTGACACATGAATCAGTCGTCAGGTCTGGCCCCTTGGGCCGAGCCGTCCTGCAGCCACCGAGCCGGCGGACAGCGTTGACCGCCCTCCCCAAACCAGTCACCGCGCGTGGTGAATCCACCCGCCGCCGGCTGCTTGCCGCCGCCGAACTGGAGTTCGGCGAGAGGGGCTTCCACAGCGCTTCGGTCTCCAGCATCACCACCCGTGCCGGCGTCGGCCAGGGCACCTTCTACAACTACTTCCCCAGCAAGGAAGACGCCCTGCGCGAGCTTGTCCGCCAGATGGGCCGCGAACTGCGGCACAGCCTGAGCGAAGCCACCAGTGGCGCAACTGACCGCCTCGAAGTCGAACGGCGCGGCCTGCTGGCGTTCGCCCGCTTCAGCCTGGGGCACGAGAACCTCTACCGCATCGTCATGCAGTCCCAGTTCGTGGACGAAGAGATCTACCGCGAGTACTACCGCACCCTTGCCAAGGGCTACCGCCGCGCCCTGGAAGAAGCGCAGACCGAAGGCCAGATCCGATCGGGTGACGCCGAGGCACAGGCCTGGGCGCTCATGGGCGTCGCGCACTTCGTGGGACTGCGCTACGGAATCTGGGAGCGCACAGAGCCTTCCCGCGAGGTGCTCGACACCCTGAACGAGTTCATCACCCGCGCGTTGAGCCCGGAAGGGAGCGCATCGTGATCGGCCTGACCGGCCTGGGCGTGCACCTGCCTGCCGGCCGCACCACCGCCAGCGAGATCGCCGCGGCCAGCGGACTCCCCGAATGGGTGGTGCGCGACAAGCTCGGCATCACGTCCAAACCCGTAGCCGGGCCGGAAGACCAGCCCACCGCCATGGGCGTGCTGGCCGCCCGCGAGGCACTGACGGACGCGGGAATCACGGTGGCCGACGTCGACGTGGTCATCTGCATGACCGAGGAATACAAGGAGTACCCCGTCTGGACGGCCGGCATCAAGCTGGCCCATGACCTCGGCGCGACCAACGCCTATGCGTACGACATCGGCCAGAAATGCGGAACCGCCGTACTCGCGCTCAAACAGGCACGCGACCTGCTCAGGGCCGACCCCCACGTGAACACGGTGCTGGTCGCGGGCGGTTACCGCAACGGCGACCTGATCGACTACACCGATCCGAACGTGCGCTTCATGTACAACTTAGGCGCGGGAGGCGCAGCGGCAGTGGTTCAGCGCGGCGCCAAGAAGAACAGGATCCTGGAGTCCGCCGTCCGCACCGACGGCTCCTTCTCGCTGGACGTGCTGGTGCCCGTGGGCGGCACGGTCGAACCCGTCACGCAGGCCAACGCCTCGGAGTTCCGGCTCCAGGTGCCCGACCCGCCCGGCATGAAGGAACGCCTGGAGCAGAAGTCGCTTGACAACTTCATCGTCGTGGTCGAGGAGGCGGTGAAGCGTTCAGGCAGGAGCCTTGCTGACATCGCCCACCTGGCGATGCTGCATATCAAGCCGAGCGCGCACCGCCACCTGCTCGACCGCCTCGGGCTCGCCGAGGAACGCTCGATCTACCTGAGCGACTACGGCCACATCGGACAGATCGACCAGATACTGAGCGTCAAGCTGGCCCGCGAGGCAGGCAGGCTCAAGGACGGCGACCTGGTCGTGCTCGTCGCCGCCGGCGTCGGATACGTCTGGAACGCCCTCTGCATCGAATGGGGTGCCGGCGAGAGATGATGCTCGATATCGCCGCGCGACGCGCCGACCTGAGCCCCGACAGCAAGGCAGTCTGGGCCGATGGCCGCTGGCACACGTACCGGCAGATGAACGAACGCGCTGAAGCGCTGGCTGGTGCGCTTGCCGCCTCCGGCGTGCAGCGCGGCGACCGAGTCGGCATCATCGCGCACAACCACATCGCACATTTCGACCTGATGCTTGCCACGGCGAAACTCGGGTTCATCCATACGCCCCTGAACTACCGCCTGAGCGCACCCGAGCAGGAACAGATCGGCCGCCTGGTCGAGCCCAGGCTCCTGCTTCACGACGAAGCTCACGCCTCCCTCGCGCGCAGCGCCGCCACGCCTTCCACGAGCCTCAAGCCGCTCGAGGAATACTCGGACTGGCTGGACGCTGCGCCCGCGGCTCCGGACGTGCGCGAACCCGACGCCATGGACACGCAGATGATCCTGTTCACCGGCGGCACCACCGGCACGCCCAAGGGCGCAGAACTCCCGTACCGGCAGGCGTTCTACAACGCGACCGGCACCATCGTTTCCTGGGGGATCACCAGCAGGGACTGCGCGATCCAGGCCACGCCCTGCTTTCACGCCGCCGTGAACGCGCTCAGCATGCCGCTTTACTACGCGGGGGGACGCATAGTCCTGCAGAGCACCTTCGATCCCGCCGGGTACCTGCAGCTGGTCACAGACCACGGCGCGTCGATCCTGTTTCTGGTGCCCACCATGTTCGGCATGCTCGCCCGCGCGCCCGGCTTCCTGGATGCGGACATGAGCAGCGTCCAGTGGGCGATCTCGGGTGGAGCGCCGTGCCCGGACAGCACGCGCGGGGCGTTTGCCGCCCGGGGCGTGCGGTTCCGGCAGGGCTACGGCCTGACCGAGGCAGGCGTGAACTGCTTCTCGATTCCCCCGGAGGTCGCCGAGGCCAAGCCGCAGTCGGTCGGCAAGCCGATCCTGCACGGCCGCGCGGCACTGCGCGATCCGGACAACGGCGGACCGGTGCAGACCGGCGCGACCGGCGAGCTGATACTGAGCGGCCCGCACGTCTTCACCGGCTACTTCAGGCAGCCCGAGGCAACGGCAGACGTGCTCGATGGCGGATGGCTCAGGACCGGCGACCTGGCGCGTCAGGACGAGGACGGGGACTGGTACCTGGTCGGGCGACGCAAGGAGATGTACGTCTCGGGCGGCGAGAACGTTTACCCGGCCGAGGTCGAGAACCACATCGCCTCCCACCCGGGTGTCGCTGAATGCGCCGTGACGGCGATCAGCGACACGCAGTGGGGCGAGGTCGGACTTGCCGTCATCGTTCCCGCCACGCCCCCGGACGACTTTGACGCGCTGGCAGCCGACATCCGCGCGTTCCTTGCGGGGCGGCTGGCCAGGTACAAGCTGCCGAAACAGATCGCGTTTGCCGACAGCCTCCCGCGCAGCGGCGCGGGCAAGATCCTCAAGGACGAGCTTGCGCGGCTCGCGAGGGAGAAATCATGATCACGACGATAATGGACGTTCAGGGAGTAGAGATCAACTGGACGGAGTCAGGAAGCGGCCACCCGGTGATCCTGATCCACGGCAACTTCAGCTCGCACCTCTGGTACACCGAACAGCTGCTGGACCCACCCGACGGCCTGCGCCTGATCGCCCTGGACATGCCGAACTTCGGTGAGTCCGGTGACATGCCCGGCGAGATCGACATGCACGGCTACGCCCGCTATGTCATCGGGTTCGCAGACGCGCTTGGCCTGGAGGAGTTCGCGGTGGTGGGCCACAGCCTCGGCGGCGCGGTGGCGCAGGCGGTGGCCGTCACGGTCCCGGAGCGCGTCACGCACATGCTGCTCGTCGCCTCGGCCGCACCCGGCGGGCACCACACGTCGGACGAACTTCTGGCGGTGCTGGCCACGCTGAAGGGCAACCGCGAGTACCTCAGGGCCGCGCTGGCCACTACCATCCCCTCGGGATTGCCCGACTACTTCGATGCGATGGTGGACGACGGCATGAAGCTGCGTCCGGAAGGGTTCACGGGCAACGCCGTCGCCCTCATGAGCTTCGACGTCAGCGACCGCACCTCGAACTACACCGGGCCAGTGCTCGTCATCCACGGCGAGCTGGACCGTCCTCACCTGTCAACGCCCGAAGGAGCCGCCGGAATCGCTGCCGCCTACCCGAACGGGCGGCTGGAAGTGTTCGAAGGCGTGGGCCACACGCCCCAGCTGGAGGCCCCGGAGCGCTTCAGGGACACCCTCGTTTCCTTCATCCGGGAGCAACCATGAGCTGACCGGCAAGGCTGCTCCCCGCCAGAAGCCCCGAAGCAACCAAACCCTCTCTCCCAAGTCTCTCAAAGGAGCAAACATGAAGAAAGTACTGGCAACATTCGCGGCATTGGCTCTCACCGCTGCACTCGCCCAGCCCGTGCAGATCGGCATCCTGAGCCCTCTCACCGGCGGCGCGGCCGGCACGGGCCAGGCCCAGCTGGCCGGGTTCCAGCTCGCGCTTGAGGAGATCAACGCCGCGGGCGGCGTGCTCGGTGAAGACCTCGAGATCATCGTCGAGGACACTCAGGCGAACGTCGCGGTCGGCCTCGCGGCCTTCGAGAAGCTGATGACGGAAGACGGCGTCGAGATCATCGCCGGCGGCTACTCAAGCGGCGTCCCGCTCGGCCTGGTCGAGAGCTTCCGCACGTTCCAGCCGCTCGTCACCTGGATCGGTGGGGCCAGCTCCGGCATCGGCCTGGATGACTTCGACGGCATCGAGGAGCTGCTTGGCGAGGAGCCCTGGTTCTTCCATATCCACCCCTGGGACTACCAGAACACCGAGGCATCGACCGGGTTCATCGCTTCGACCGGTGCCTCTGCCGTAGCCGTACTGCACGAGGACTCCGCGTTCGGCGGACCCGGCGGCGCCGCCGCGCAGCAGCTCGTCATCGACGCCGGCATGGCCTCCCCGCTGCGCGAGAGCTTCACCTCGACCCTCTTCGGCGGAACCGGCGACTTCCGCGCCGCCATCAACCGCGCCAAGGCGTCCGACGCGGACATGCTGTACTGGATCGGCTACGACGGCGACGTCGTGCCGATGGCCAGCCAGATCCGCGAGCTGGACTACCGCCCTCAGTACATCTTCGGTGCCCCTCCCGGCTGGCCCGCCGAGTTCGCGCAGTCACCCGAGGCCGAGTGCGTCACGGGCCTGATCGGCTACCTGCCCAACCTGCCCAACCCCGAGGCCATCCAGTTCCGTGACGCGTACGTCGCGATGCACAACAGCGAGCCGAACAACTACATGGCCGCCCTCGCCTACGCGAACCTGTGGGCGCTGGCCGACGCAATCAACGCGGCCGGCACGACCGAACAGTCCGCCGTGGCGGCGGAGCTCGAGAGCGGCACGTTCACCTCGCCGATGGGCGACTGGAGCTTCAGCCAGTCCGTGCTCTCGCCCCGTCAGGGCTTCGGCGCCGAGATGTGGCTCGTCTTCCAGTACCAGGGCGGCGTGCAGGAGATCGTCTACCCCGCACACCTCGCCACGGCACCCCTGGCCACCTGCAACTAGGAAGGAACCGGCTGAAGGGACGGGACCGCAAGCAGGGTCCCGTCCCCCGGACGCCTGAACCATGGATCTCTCACTACTGCTCCAGGCGATAACGTCGGGCCTGCTCTCGTCAGGGCTGTATGCCCTGGTCGCGATCGGGCTCGCCCTGGCCATCGGCGTCATCGGTATCGTCAACTTCGCACACGGCGAGTTCTTCATGATCGGTGCGTTCCTGACTTACCAGCTCGCCGTCAGCCTGGGATTCGATCCGCTGCTGTCCATCCTCGTCGTTGCGCCCCTGCTGTTCCTGCTCGGCGCCTTCCTGTACCGGACCACCGTGCATTACGTGCTGGGAGCGCCCGAACTGAACCAGATGCTGCTCACGTTCGGTCTCGGAATAATCCTTCAGAACCTGGCGCTGCTCGTCTGGGGCGGCGACCCGCGCACGGTGCCGTCCATCCCGTACCGGTCACTGAGCTTCAATATCGGCGACGTCACGGTGGGCGCCGTGATGCTCGGAAGCTTCGTTATCTCGATGCTGCTCGTCCTGGGCCTGTACTGGCTGCTTTACCGCACGCCGCTGGGCCGCGGGATGCGGGCGGTCGCGCAGAGCCGGATCGGCGCCAGCCTCGTCGGCCTGAACGTCGACCGCACCTATCTTGTCACCTTCGCCGTCTCCGCGGCACTCGCCGGCATCGGCGGCGTGATGATCGCCGTGATCCAGTCACCCTCGCCGACAGTGGGCCTCACCTTCACACTCAAGGCCTTCGCGATCGTCGTGCTCGCCGGGCTCGGCAACATCCGCGGGATCATCTGGGCTTCCGTCCTGGTCGCGCTGGCCGAGTCACTGATCGCGAACCTGGTGCCGAACGGCGACTCGCTGCGAAACGCCGTCTTCTTCTCCATAATCTTCCTTGTACTGATCCTCCGCGGAAGGAGGCCCGCATGAGCCCCCTCAGGCGCGTCCTGCCGCACGTCGTCGTCCTGGCGGTCTTCGCCGTGCTGCTGTGGTTCCTGCCCGGCACGATCCGCGCGCTGTTCGGCCAGGCCTCGGTCAGCTACGTCACGCTCGTCACGAACGCGGCCTCGCTGGCCATCCTCGCGCTCTCCTGGGACCTGCTCGCCCGGACCGGCCAGGTGTCGCTGGCCCACGCCGCCTTCTTCGGCGCGGGCGCCTACTCGACCGCGCTGCTCTCCAGGTTCGCAGACGTTCCGCTCTGGCTCGGCATCCCGCTGGGCGGCGTCGTCGCCGGCCTGATCGCACTGGCCCTCGGGCCCGTCACCCTGCGCCTGCACGGCATCTACTTCGCGATCGCCACCCTGTCGTTCACCGAGGTCCTGCGCGCGGTCGTGCACCAGCTGCCCTCGCGCATCGCGGGCGGCGCGCCCGGCCTCAACGTGCCCGCGCTCTTCCGGCCCACGTTCGTCGCGGGCGAGATGGAACGCTGGGAGGTCGCGTTCATCCGCAACGAAGGCTACTTCCTGATCTACGCCGCGGTGCTGGTGTTCACCCTGCTGCTGAGCATCATCATCCAGAGGACGCGCCTGCGCTACGCCTTCACGGCCGTGCGGACCAACCAGGAGGTCGCCGCCGTCATGGGCGTCAATCCCGCCAGGACCAAGCTGCTCGCCTTCGTGCTCTCAAGCGTGCCCGTGGGCCTCCTCGGCGCGGTCGCGGCCCACCGCTTCGGCTCGGTCAACCCGTTCGAGACTTTCAGTATCCATACCACCGTGCTCGCGCTGGTCACCCCGATCTTCGGCGGGCTCTACACCACCGTCGGACCGCTGCTCGGCGCGACCGTGCTGGCCGGCATCGAGGAGACGCTGCGGCGCTCGCTTGACAGCGGCTACATGATCGCCTACGGCGTGGTGCTCGTCTTCGCCGTCCTCTTCATGCCGCGCGGCCTGGTCGGCCTGCTGGGCAAGCTCTTCAGGCGACGCCGGGAGGCCGCGAAATGAGCCTGCTTGACGTATCTGGACTCAGCAAGCAGTTCGGCGGCCTGACCGCCGTGGCCGGGATGAACTTCACCGTGACCGGGGGCGAGATCCTCGCCATAATCGGTCCCAACGGCGCGGGCAAGACGACCATGCTCAACCTGCTCTCCGGCCTGCTGCAGCCGACGGCCGGCAGCATCCGGCTCAACGGAACGGACCTGGCAGGCAAACTGCCCGACGTGCGCTGCCACCTCGGGCTCGGCCGGGCATTCCAGGTGGTCCAGCCCTTCCCCGAGATGACCGTGGCCGAGAACGTGAACGTCGGCGCGCTCTTCGGGCAGCCCGGCACCACGGCCGTCGAGGCGGAGGCGCTCACCAGGGACGCCCTCATGACGTCCGGGCTCTGGCACCTGCGGGACACGCCCGCCGAGGACCTGACGCTGATGCAGGAGAAGCGCCTGGAGATAGCGCGCGCCCTGGCGACGAGGCCGCTGATACTACTGCTGGACGAGGTCATGGCCGGCCTGCGCCCCGGCGAGGCACGCGAGGCGATCGACCTCGTCCGCAGGATCCGCGATACCGGCGTGACCGTCATCTTCATCGAACACGTCATGCCTGTAGTGAAGGACCTGGCCGACCGCGTGATAGTGATGGACTACGGGCGCATGATCGCGGAGGGCAGCTACGCCGAAGTGACCGCGAACCCGGCCGTGATCGAGGCGTATCTCGGCACTGACGAGGAAGGAGAGGACGCGCTGTGAAAGCCCTGCAGGTGGACGGCCTTTCGGCCGGCTACGGCAAGATCCAGGTGCTCTGGGAGGTATCCCTGAACGTGGAGGAGGGCGAGTTCGCCACGATCATCGGCGCGAACGGGGCCGGAAAGACCACCCTGCTGCGCACCATCTCGGGCCTGCTGCCCACGCGCTCCGGCAGCGTGTCCGCCCTGGGCGGCAGGGTCACCGGCCAGCCGGCCGCGCGCATCGTCCGCGGCGGCACCGGCCACGTGCCCGAAGGCAGGCAGATCTTTCCGCTCATGAGTGTCTCCGAGAACCTCAACAGCGGGGCGGACTACCTGCCGGAAGCCCGCCGGGCCGCTCCGGCGACCAGGAAGTTCGTTCACGACCTCTTCCCCCGCCTCGCCGAACGGTCAGCTCAGCTGGCCGGCACACTCTCCGGCGGCGAACGCCAGATGCTCGCGATCGGCCGCGCCCTGATGAGCAAGCCCCGCCTGCTGCTGGTCGACGAGCCCAGCCTCGGCCTCTCGCCCGCCCTGACGCAGACCGTTTTCGGCGCCCTGCGCACCATCAACGAGGAAGGAACCACCGTGGTACTTGTCGAACAGAACGTGAGGCAGTCGCTCAGGCTCGCCTCGACCGCCTTCGTGCTCGAGAACGGCCGCATCGTCCGCCAGGGCAGCGGCCGGGAGCTGCTGGAGGACCCTGCCGTGCAGGCGTCGTACCTCGCGCTGTGAGCGCCCCGCAAGCGGACCGTTTCAGCGCGCTCGTCGACCGGGAGCTCGGCCCGAGCCGAAGCGTTCCGGTCGACCAGGACATGATCGACACCTTCGCCGCGGCCACGCTGGACGACCAGTGGATCCATACCGACCCCGAACGGGCCGCCAGGGAATCCCCCTTCGGCGCGACCGTGGCGCACGGCATGCTCACCCTGAGCATCGCGCCGCGCCTCGCCCTGGAGCTGCTCGGCCTGCTCGACGCGAAACTCGTGATCAACTACGGCCTGAACAGGGTGCGTTTCCCGGCGCCGCTCCCGGCCGGCAGCAGGGTCAGCATCTCGCTCAAGGTGCTGGATGTGACCGGGGTTCGGGGCGGCGTGCGGCTCACCGCCCGGGCCGCGGTGAACGCCGAAGGCGCGCCCAAGCCGGTCTGCGTGGCCGAGCTGATCCTGCAGGTGATGGACTGACATCGCGCTGAGCTACCGAAACCCGGGGCGGGAGTTGCTAGCATGAGAAATGGACACAAAAGGCAAGGCACTCAGGCTCAAGGAGCTGCACGAAGCGAGCGGGATCCTTCGCATGGTGAACGTATGGGACGCGATCACGACCCGCGTGATCGCGTCACTCCCGGAGACGAAGGCGATCGCCACGGCCGGTCACTCGATCGCCGCCTCACACGGCTACGCCGATGGCACCATCCCGGCGGACCTGGCGCTCTCGGCGCTGAAGCCGATCGTCGAGGCCACAGACCTGCCGGTCACGGCCGACCTGGACGCCGGGTTTGACGACCCGGGCGAGACCACCCGGCGGGCGATTGACATGGGGATAGTCGGCGCGAACGTCGAGGACCGCATGAAGCCGCTCGCCGAATCGGTGAAGGCGGTGGAGGCAGTGGTCAAGGCTGCCGAGCAATCCGGAATCGCCTTCCAGCTGAACGCCCGCACGGACGCGCTCATCAAGGGCGGTGACCGCCCGCTCGAGGAGGGCGTGAAGGACGCGATCGAGCGCGGCCGCGCCTACCTGGACGCCGGCGCGGCGCTCGTCTTCGTTCCCGCCGTGCTGGACCGCGAGACGACGATGGCGCTGGTGGACGGGCTGGGCAGGGGCAAGCTCAGCGTGATCGGACTGCAGGGTGCGATGCGGGCAGCAGAGTACGAGTCGCTCGGCGTGGCCCGCATCACCTACGGACCGTGGACCCAGCGTCACGCGCTGACCGCGCTCAAGCAGCTTGCCGGCAGCCTGTACGCCGATGGGGTCATCCCGGAAGAGGCCGAAGCCCTGAACTGAGCCGCAACACCCACCATCACGATCACTTATCATCTGCGCCTGGGAGTTGGCACTTCGCCCCTCTCAGGCGCGCTTTCATAATCATTCCTGATACTTCGGCAGTACTCGCGCTTGCAGGGAGCGTCGACACGGGCATATAAGGGAGTCAACAGCCCGGCCCGCCAAGGCCCGGGCATAGCGAAAGGACCACTCCCATGCTGCTGAAACGGATCCATGACGAAGACCTGTCCCACACCAGCTACCTGATCGGCTGTCAGGCCACGGGCACCGCAGTCGTGATCGACCCGCGCCGCGACATCGGCGCTTACCTCGACGAGGCTGCGCGGCACGGCCTGCGCATCACCGACGTGACCGAGACCCACATCCATGCCGACTACCTGTCCGGAGCGCGCGAGCTCGCCGCCGCCACCGGCGCCGCACTCAGGCTGTCAGCCGAGGGTGGCCCCGACTGGCTGTACCGGTTCGATCATGAACCGCTGCAAGGCGGCGACGTGTTCACCGTCGGCAACATCGCGCTGCGCGCCCTGCACACCCCGGGCCACACGCCC
>ERZ869909.594-NODE-594-length-39055-cov-4.950074_pt1 | contig 39055 bp, 36 predicted proteins | sample MGYA00520892_ERZ869909 | MGnify/ENA primary metagenome ERZ869909 (study PRJEB32215, sample SAMEA104723947) | bioreactor metagenome | biome: bioreactor; feature: anaerobic bioreactor; material: water | place: China | collected 2015-03-12 ...
GGTGCAGCTGAAATCGGGCGGTTATATCGTCATCGGCATCACCGAGGCGCTGGTGGCCATTGATATCAACTCGGGCAAATCCACCCGCGAAGGCTCGATCGAGGACACAGCGCTCAAGACCAACCTCGAAGCCGCCGACGAGATCGCGCGGCAGCTGCGCCTGCGCGATCTGGCCGGGCTCATCGTGATCGATTTCATCGACATGGAAGAGCGCAAGAACAATGCCGCAGTCGAAAAGCGACTGAAGGAAAAGCTGAAAAACGACCGCGCGCGCATTCAGGTCGGGCGGATCTCGGGCTTTGGTCTGCTGGAAATGTCGCGCCAGCGGCTGCGCCCCGGCATGCTGGAGGCCACCACCCAGCCCTGCCCGCATTGCCATGGCACCGGGCTGATCCGCTCGGATAATTCGATCGCGCTGGCCATCCTGCGCGCGCTTGAGGAAGAGGGCACCCGCAACCGCACCCGCGAGGTGCTGCTCAAGGCGCCGGTGGGGATCATCAACTACCTGTTCAACGCCAAGCGCGAACATCTGGCGCAGATCGAGGCGCGCTACGGCATGGCGATCCGGCTGGAGGCCGATCCTTCGCTGGTCAGCCCGGATTACTCCATCGAGAAGTTCAAGACCGCGACGCGCATTGTCGCTCCGGCGCCGACGCCGGTGGTGTCGCTCGATGCGCAGACCATGTCCGATCTGGATCAGGAGATCGACGAGGCGGGTGAGGATATCGAAGAGGATGAGGCCCCGGTGACCGCTGCCGAGCGCAGCGAGCGCTCCGAGGCCGCCGGCGACGGCACGGGCGAGGGCGGGCGCAAGAAGCGCCGGCGTCGGCGGCGGCGGCGCGGTGGCTCCGAGGGTGGCGAAGGCGGCGAGAACGGCGCCAGCGAGAGCGATGCCGGTGACGCCACTGCCGAGGGCGACGAGGCTGCGGCCGATGCCGTGACCGATGCGGGGACCGAGGTTACCACCGAGGCAGCGGCTGCGACCGCCGAAGCCCCGGCCGAGGCCGGCGAAGCCGAAACCCCGCCGGCCCGCAAGCGCCGCAGCCGCCGCAAGAGCACCAAGGCTGACGACAGCGCCGAACCCGCCGCAGTGGATGTAGCGGCGGAAGCAACGGCTGAGGCCGCGCCTGAGGCCGCCGCCGAAGCGTCTGCCGAGGAAGCCACCGAGGAAGCCTCCGAGGAGCCTGCGGCGAAACCCGCCCCCAAACGCCGCCGCACCCGCAAGAGCCCGGCCAAGACGGTGGAAGAAGTCGCCGCGGCAGCGCCGGCCGAGGAAGCCGCAGTACCCGTGGCGGCAGAGGAACCTGTTGCGGAAGCCCCGGCAACCCCGGCACCTGCCGCAGCAGCCGAACCGGCGCCTGAAGCTCGGGCCGAACCTGTGGCCGAACCTGTGGCCGAAGCCGAACCGGAGGCGGAACCTGCCTCCGAGCCGGAACCCGAAACGGCCTCGGAACCTGCCAGCCAACCGGAACCGGAACCGGCCACCGCCGGCGAGGATGAGGGCTCCAAGCCCCGCCGTCGCGGCTGGTGGTCGCTGCGCTGACACGCTCAAGGCCCCGCTCGCGCGGGGCCTTTTGCTGACGGGGATGTGACAAAGCGCGCCCGTGACCCGGCGCGTTATTGCGGCTAAGCCCGTCACATAACCCGTTGCACATAGCCAGCCCCCGGGGCGGCCAAGCGAAGAGGCACCATGTTCGGGATCGATCTGTTCGACGCGTCGATGATGCCGGCGCTCGGCGTGGCGCTGCTGGCCGGGGTGCTGTCGTTTCTCAGCCCCTGCGTTCTGCCCATCGTGCCGCCCTATCTGGCCTATATGTCGGGCATCTCGATGCGCGAACTCACCGATGAACCCGCCGGCGCGCGCCGCGCCGTGCTGCCGGCGCTGTTTTTCGTCATGGGGTTGAGCACGGTTTTCCTGTTTCTCGGCTTCACCGCCTCGAGCCTCGGGCGGCTGTTTCTGGAATACCGCACCGAATTCGCCCAGGCCGCCGGGGTGGTGGTGATTGTCTTCGGGCTGCATTTTCTGGGGCTGTTCCGCATCGGCCTGCTGATGCGCGAAGCGCGGATCGATGCCGGCGACCGCGGCGGCTCGGCCTTTGGCGCCTATGTACTGGGGCTGGCCTTCGCCTTTGGCTGGACGCCCTGCATAGGCCCGATTCTGGGCATGATCATCACCCTTGCCGCCACCGAGGATTCGGTGGCGCGCGGCACCACGCTGCTGGCGGTCTATGCGCTGGGGCTGGGGCTGCCCTTCCTGTTGGCGGCGGTCTTCATCACCCGCTCGATGGCGCTGATGCGGCGCATCAAGCCCTGGATGGGGCGGATCGAACAGGCGATGGGGCTGTTGCTGGTGGTGGTGGGCATCGCGCTGATCACCGGCGCCATGGCCGATTTCTCGTTCTGGCTGCTGGAGACCTTCCCGCTGCTCGAACGCATCGGCTGAACGCCCGAAAGCCCCGTATTCCCTTGACTGGCGATCCGCACTAGGCTGCGCCAAAGAGCAGGGCGGGATGCGATGCGGGGCAGGATGGACGGGCAGGTGCGGCGGCGGCGGGTGTTCTATGTTCCCGGCTATGACCCTTTCCCGCCACGCCGCTACCGCGAGCTTTACCGCCGCGAAGGCGCGCTGCAGGCGCAGATCTCGGGCTATGCGCTGAAACTGGCGCCGCAAAAGGGCGGCCGCGAGGGCTATGGCTGGCAGGTCGAGGCCGAAACCGAGGGTCTGGCGAGCGCGGCGCAGGTCACGGTTCTGGTCTGGGCCGATCTGGTGCAGGCCAGCATGCGCCAGGGGGTTCTGGGCTCCTATTGGCTGATGCTGCGCACGCTGTGGATCTTCTTTTCCACCGGCGCGCTGGTGGCGATGATCCGGCTGCGCCCGGCGCCGATGCTGTCGGGCGCCTATCCGGTGGCGATGCTGATCGTGCAGGCCGGGCTGGCGGCGGGGCTGGGCTGGCTGATCTATCGGCTGGGCGGTTGGGCACTGGCGGGCACTGTCTGGGGAATCTGGCTGGCCGCCGGGCTGGGGCTGGCCGCCGCCTATGGGCTGCTGCTGGCCTTTCAGCGGCTCGACCGCAAGCTTTTCGCCTATTACCTGCTTTATGATTTCGCCCATACCGCCAGGCTGCGCGGGGCCAATTCGCCGGCGCTGGAGGCCCGCATCGCCGAATTCGTGGCGCAGATCCGCACTGCTCTGACCGAAGATTGGGACGAGGTGCTGGTCATCGGCCATTCCTCGGGCGCGGCGCTGGCGGTCTCGGTGGTGGCTGATGTGCTGCGCGGCCCGCGCCCGGCCGAGGCGCCGCCGCTGGCGCTGCTGACACTGGGGCAGGCGATCCCGATGCAGGCCTTTTTGCCGCGCGCCGAGCGGCTGCGGCGCGATCTGCATGATCTGGCGGCGCGCGACGATCTCTTCTGGCTCGATGTCTCGGCGCCCGGCGATGGCTGCTGCTTCGGCCTGTCCGATCCGGTGGCGGTCAGCGGCGTGGCGCCCCCGGGCAAGCGCTGGCCGATCGTGATTTCCGCCGCCTTCAGCCAGAGCCTGCTGCCCGAAACCTGGAAACGCATGCGCCGGCGCTTCTTCCGGCTGCATTTCCAGTATCTGGCGGCTTTCGACAATCCACGCGATTACGATTATTTCCAGATCACCGCCGGCCCGCGCACGCTGGCGTCGCGTTTTGCCGGGCGCAAACCCTCGCCGGCGCGGATCGAGCGGGTGCGCAGCCCGCATCGGAGCATGGCATGAGCGCGCCGATCCTGCCGCCCAAACCGCCGGCGCGGGCCGAGCGCGTGTCGCTCTTTCAATACATGCGGCTCTTTCGGCGCGACATTCTTTCCGCCCAGCCGGCACGGCTCTACCGCGCCAAGATGGCCGAGTTCCGCACGCCGTTCTTTCGCTCCTATCTGGTCAACGAGCCGGGGCTGTGGAAGCTGGTGCTCAACGAGCGCCCCGATGATTTTCCGAAATCGAACCGGGTGCGCGCCGGGCTGGAGCCGCTTCTGGGCAATTCGGTATTCGTCACCAATGGCGAGACCTGGAAACGCCAGCGGCGCATCATCGACCCGGCCTTCGAGGGCGGGCGGCTGCGCGATACCTTCCCGGCCATGGTGGCGGCCGGGCAGGCGGCGGTGGCGCGCATGGCTGCGGGGCGCGTCGAGGTCGAGGCGGCGATGAGCCATGCGGCGGCGGATGTGATCTTTCGCACGCTCTTCTCGCTGCCGATCGAGGATGAAACCGCCGCCGCCGTCTTTGCCGCCTTTCGCGAGCATCAGACCACGCAACCCTTGCTGAATCTGGCCGCCTTCCTGCCGCTGCCGCGCTGGTTTCCGCGCCTGCACCGGCGCAAGACGTTGCGCACCGCGCGCCATATCCGGGCGCTGATCACCGCAATGACCGAGCGCCGCGCCGACGAGATCGCCGCCGGCAGCGCCCCCAATGACCTGGCGACCAAGATCATGACCACCGCCGACCCGCTGACCGGCGAACGCTTCGCCACCGCCGAGATGGTCGATCAGGTGGCGATCTTCTTTCTGGCCGGGCATGAAACCAGCGCCTCGGCCCTGGCCTGGACGCTCTATCTGGTGGCGCTGGACGAGGAATTGCAGGACCGGCTGGCCGAGGAGGCGCGGCGCGAACTGGGCACGGCCGATACCTTGCCGGAATTCGGCGCCGTCAGCCGGCTGAAGCGGGCGCGTGATGTGTTTCGCGAGGCGCTGCGGCTTTATCCGCCGGTGCCGATGATGGTGCGCCAGAATGTGCAGTCCGAGTGTTTTCGCAACCGCGCGGTGGCGCCCGGCGCACAGATCGTCATCAGCCCCTGGCATCTGGGCCGGCACGAGCGGCTCTGGGAGCGGCCCGACGAATTCTGCCCGGCGCGCTGGCAAAGCCCGGAGGGCAAGGCCGCCGCGCGCGAAGGCTTCATCCCGTTTTCCAGCGGGCCGCGGGTCTGCACCGGGGCGGGTTTCGCCATGGTCGAGGGGGTGCTGCTGCTGGCCATGCTGCTGCGGGCATTTCGTTTCCGCCCGGTGCCGGGGCGCGTGCCCGAGCCGGTGGCGCATCTGACGGTGCGCGCGCGCCATGGCATCTGGCTGGATGTCGAGGCGCGGTGAGCTTTCTGCAGGTCAGGGGGCTTTGCCCCCGGTTGTAGGGTGAATGAGGGGGCTTTGCCCCCAGCGGCATGGTAGATGAGGGGGCTTCGCCCCCTCGGCGCTGACGCGCCTCACCCCCAGGATATTTCTGGCACAAAGACGGGCAGGGATAGAGCAGCGCCTCGCGCGTGGCGGGTTGGCGGTTTTTTCGTTTGACGCGACTCGGGCGCGGCGGTATTTATTTGAACGGTCGTTCAATAACGGGAGGGTTGAATGTTCACCGCATCCATGCGTTTCGATCTGGGCGAGGACATCAACGCTTTGCGCGAGATGGTGCATCGCTGGGCCCAGGAGCGGGTCAAGCCGATGGCCGCCGAGATCGACCGCAGCAATGCCTTTCCCAATGCGCTCTGGCGTGAAATGGGCGAGCTGGGCCTTTTGGGCATGACCGTCGAGGAGGAATATGGCGGCTCGGCCATGGGGTATCTGGCCCATACCGTGGCGGTGGAGGAGATCGCCCGGGCCTCGGCCTCGGTGAGCCTGTCCTATGGTGCGCATTCCAATCTCTGCGTCAACCAGATCAAGCTCAATGGCTCGCCGGAACAAAAGGCGCGCTATCTGCCGAAACTGGTTTCGGGCGAGCATGTCGGCGCCCTGGCGATGTCGGAGGCCGGCGCGGGTTCGGATGTGGTGAGCATGAATCTGCGCGCCGAGAAGAAGAATGATCGCTATGTGCTCAACGGCACCAAATACTGGATCACCAACGGGCCTGACGCCGATGTGCTGGTGGTCTATGCCAAGACCGACCCCGAGGCCGGATCGAAGGGGATCACCGCCTTTCTGATCGAAAAAAGCATGGCCGGGTTCTCGACCAGCCCGCATTTCGACAAGCTGGGCATGCGCGGCTCGAACACCGCCGAGCTGGTTTTCGAGGATGTGGAAGTGCCGTTCGAGAATGTGCTGGGCGAGGAAGGGCGCGGGGTGCGGGTGCTGATGTCGGGCCTCGATTACGAGCGGGTGGTGCTTTCGGGCATCGGCACCGGCATCATGGCCGCCTGTCTGGACGAGGTGATGCCCTATCTGGCCGAGCGCAGGCAGTTCGGCCAGCCGATCGGGAATTTCCAGCTCATGCAGGGCAAGATCGCCGATATGTATACGGCGATGAATTCGGCGCGCGCCTATATCTACGAGGTGGCGCGGGCCTGTGATCGCGGTGCGGTGACGCGCCAGGATGCCGCGGCCTGCGTGCTCTATGCCAGCGAGGAGGCGATGAAACAGGCGCATCAGGCGGTGCAGGCGATGGGCGGGGCCGGCTTCATGAACGACAGTGCGGTGAGCCGGCTCTTCCGCGATGCCAAGCTGATGGAGATCGGCGCCGGCACCAGCGAGATCAGGCGCATGCTGGTTGGCCGTGAACTCATGTCGGCGATGGGTTGAGCCATGCGGGGTCTGGCTCTCGCGCTGATGCTCCTGCCGCTGCCGGCGCTGGCCGAGGGGATGAAATTCGATGGCCGGGCGGTCGAGCAATGCCTTGCCGGCGGCGGCTGGCGCGATTGTGTGGGTCAGGCGGCCGAGCAATGCATGCAGGCGACGCCGGGCGGCTATTCCACCGTCGGGATGGGTGGCTGCCTCGATGCCGAGCGGCAATGGTGGGACGCCGATCTGAACGCGCTCTACCAGGAACTTCTGGAGCGCGCGCGCGACACCGATGCCCAGCCGCCCATCGAGGGTATGGCGCCGCGCCCCTCCGACGAGGAGGCGCTGCGTGCCATGCAGCGCGCCTGGATCATCTGGCGCGATGCCACCTGCGAGTATGAGGCGCTGCAATGGTGGGGCGGCACCGGGGCGGGGCCGGCGGCCATCGGCTGCCTGATGCAGCTCACCGGCGAGCAGGCCCTGCGGCTGCGCAGCATGCTGGCGGAAGGCTGACCCTTGCGCCCGCTGCTGCCTCCCCAGGGTGATCATGACGCTTTGAACGCCGGTTTCCGTTGGGCGCTGCCGGAGCGGCTGAACATGGCGCGGCAGGTCTGTTTCGACTGGCAGGATCAGCCCGAACGGCTGGCGATCATCGATCTGTCGCAGGGCGCGCGGCGCGATCTGAGCCAGGGTGAACTGGCCGCCATGGCGCGCGGGCTGGCCGCGGCGCTGCTGGCACGCGGGGTGGGCCGCGGCGACCGGGTGGGGGTGCTGCGCGCGCAAGACCCCTGGTGCGCGGCGGCGCATATTGCCATCTGGTCGCTGGGGGCGATCTCGTTGCCGCTGTTCAAGCTTTTCGGCCCCGATGCGCTGGCCAGCCGGCTGGGTGACAGCGGCGCGATATGGGTGATCACCGATGCTGTGGGCGAGGCGCTGCTGCGGGAACTGCCGGTGCGCCCGCTCATCCCCGAAACCACACCTCTTGATCACACCGCCACCCCTCCCCTGGCCGATACCGGCCCCGAGGACCCGGCGGTGCTGATCTATACCTCGGGCACCACCGGCGCGCCGAAAGGGGCATTGCATGGCCATCGGGTGCTCAGCGGCCATCTGCCCGGCGTCGAGATCAGCCATGACCGGCTGGGCCAGCCGAGCGATGTGCTCTGGACCCCGGCGGACTGGGCCTGGATCGGCGGGCTTTTCGATGTGCTGATGCCGGGGCTGGCGATCGGCGTGCCGGTGGTGGCGGCGCGCATGGCCAAGTTCACCCCCGAGGGTGCGCGCGCGATTGTCGAGGCCGCCGGCGTGCGCAACATCTTCTTCCCGCCGACTGCGCTGAAGATGCTCAAGGCCGCCGATATGGCGCTGCCGGGGCTGCGCTCGGTGGCATCGGGCGGCGAGCCGCTGGGCGCGCAGATGCTGGAATGGGGGCAGCGCGCCTTTGGCCTTTGCATCAACGAATTCTATGGCCAGACAGAATGCAACATGATCGCCTCATCGGCGGGCAGCCTGTTCGCGCCGCGCCCGGGCTGTATCGGCAAGCCGGTGCCGGGGCATGAGCTGGCGGTGCTGGACGGGGATGGCACGGCTCTGGGTGAGGGGATCGAGGGCGATATCGCGGTGCGGCGCGGCTCGGCCTCGATGATGCTGGGTTATTGGCAAAAGCCCGAGGCCACTGCCGAGAAGTTTCGTGGCGACTGGATGCTGACCGGCGACCGGGGCCTGTGGGAGGCCGGGTATCTGCGTTTTGTCGGCCGTGAGGATGACGTGATCACCTCGGCGGGGTATCGTATCGGCCCCGCCGAGATCGAGGATTGCCTGCTGCGTCATCCCGGAGTGGCGATGGCGGCGGTGATCGGCCGGCCGGATGCGCTGCGCACCGAAGCGGTGCGCGCCTATGTGGTGGCGCGCGCCGGCCATCACCTGGAGGCGGAAGTGTTGCAGGCGCATGTGCGCGAAAGGCTCTCTGCCCATCTGGTGCCACGCGAGGTGGTGCTCACCGACAGCCTGCCAATGACCGTGACCGGCAAGATCATCCGCAAGGAGCTCAAACGCCGCGCGATGGAGGAAAATCAGGAATGAAGCTGAAATCAAACATCCTGACCGGATCGGAAGCCTTCCGCGCCAACCGCGAGGCGCATCTGGCCGCCCTTGCCGAGATCGAGGCGGCAGCAGCGCTGGCGGCGGCGGGGGGCGGCGAGAAGGCGCGCGAGCGCCATGTCTCACGCGGCAAGATGCTGCCGCGCGAGCGCGTGGCCAACCTGCTCGATCCCGGCTCGCCGTTTCTGGAGATCGGCGCCACCGCCGCGCATGGCCTTTATGATGGCGCGGCACCCTGTGCCGGGGTGATTGCCGGCATCGGCCGGGTGCAGGGCCATGAGGTCATGGTGGTGTGCAACGACGCCACCGTGAAGGGCGGCACCTATTACCCGCTGACGGTGAAGAAACACCTGCGCGCGCAGGAGATCGCCGAGGAAAACCACCTTCCCTGCATCTATCTGGTGGATTCGGGCGGCGCCAACCTGCCCAACCAGGACGAGGTTTTCCCCGACCGCGACCATTTCGGGCGCATTTTCTATAATCAGGCCAATATGTCGGCCAAGGGCATTGCCCAGATCGCGGTGGTGATGGGCTCGTGTACGGCGGGCGGGGCTTATGTGCCGGCGATGTCGGATGTCACCATCATCGTCAGGAACCAGGGCACGATCTTTCTGGCTGGCCCGCCACTGGTGAAGGCCGCCACCGGCGAGGTGGTCACCGCCGAGGATCTGGGCGGGGGCGATGTGCATACGCGCCTTTCCGGCGTAGCCGATTATCTGGCCGAGGATGACGCCCATGCGCTGGCGTTGGCGCGGCGCGCGGTGGGTTATCTCAACCGCCGCAAGCCGCAGAGCGTCGATTGGGCCAGCCCCGAAGACCCGGCCTATGACCCCGAGGAGATCTTCGGACTGGTGCCGGCCGATCTGCGCACCCCCTATGACATCCGCGAGGTGATCGCCCGGCTGGTCGATGGCTCGCGTCTCGATGAGTTCAAACCGCGTTTCGGCGAGACGCTGGTTACCGGCTTTGCTCATGTCATGGGCTGCCCGGTGGGAATCGTGGCCAATAACGGTGTGCTGTTTTCCGAGGCCGCGGTGAAGGGGGCGCATTTCATCGAACTCTGCAGCCAGCGCCGTATCCCGCTGATCTTCCTGCAAAACATCACCGGCTTCATGGTCGGGCGCAAATATGAAAACGAGGGGATCGCACGCCACGGCGCCAAGATGGTGACTGCCGTTGCCACCACCTCGGTGCCCAAGATCACGCTGCTGGTCGGCGGCTCGTTTGGCGCCGGCAACTACGGCATGGCCGGGCGCGCCTACCAGCCGCGCTTTCTGTGGACATGGCCCAACAGCCGCATCTCGGTGATGGGGGGCGAGCAGGCGGCCGGGGTGCTGGCCACCGTCAAGCGCGAGGGGATCGAGCGCAGCGGCGGGCAATGGAGCGCCGAGGAGGAGGCTGAATTCAAGCGCCCCACCATCGAGATGTTCGCCCATCAGAGCCACCCGCTCTATGCCTCGGCACGGCTCTGGGATGACGGGGTGATCGATCCGCGCCGCACCCGTGACGTGCTGCATCTGTCACTTTCCGCCGCGCTGAATGCGCCGATTGCCGAAACCCGCTTCGGCGTCTTCCGGATGTAATGGCCATGCCCGTGACCCTTGAAGAGGCGCTGGCCCGTTACCCCGGCGCGCAGACCTTCCGCTTCGGCGACAGCCCGGCGCTGACCGAGGAATTGCTGGCGCTGGTGCGCTCCGGGCGCAAGCGCGCCACCTGTTCGGCACTGGCCGAGATCGAGGCCGGCGCCGCCGCACCGCAGATCGGGCGCTGCGATATCGCGCTCGATGGCGCGGGCCATCCGGCGCTGGTGATCGAAACCCTGCGGCTGGTGGAAACGCGTTTTTGTGACCTGCCCGAGGAACTGGCGCTGATGGAGGGCGAGGATGACAGCCTTGAAAGCTGGCGCGCCCAACACCGGCGCTATTACGAGCGCGCCGGCATCTTCGCCCCCGACATGCCCCTGATCTGGGAGGAATTTCGCGTGATCGAGGATTTCGCCGCAACCGACCCTTCGCCGGAGGCCGCCCATGTTTGACAAGATCCTGATCGCCAATCGCGGCGAGATCGCCTGCCGCATCATCACCAGCGCCCGCGCCATGGGCGTGGCCACGGTGGTGGTCTATTCCGAAGCCGATGCGCGTGCGCTGCATGTCGAGCTGGCCGATGAAGCGGTGCTGATCGGCGGCCCGGCGCCGCGTGACAGCTATCTGCGCGGCGATGTCATCATTCAGGCCGCCCTCGATACCGGCGCGCAGGCGATCCATCCGGGTTATGGCTTCCTGTCCGAGAACCCCGATTTCGTCGATGCGGTGGAGGCGGCCGGGCTGGTGTTCATCGGGCCCTCGGCGAGCGCGATCCGGGCGATGGGGCTGAAGGATGCCGCCAAGAAACTGATGCAGGAGGCCGGGGTGCCGGTGGTGCCGGGCTATCACGGTGCCAACCAGGACGCCGAGCATCTCGCCGGCGCCGCCGATGCCATTGGCTATCCGGTCTTGATCAAGGCAGTCGCCGGCGGCGGCGGCAAGGGCATGCGCCGCGTCGAGCGCCCGCAGGATTTCGCGGAAGCGCTGGAAAGCGCGCGCGGCGAGGCGGCGACGGCCTTCGGCAATGACGCGGTGCTGATTGAAAAATACATCGAAAAGCCGCGCCATATCGAGGTGCAGGTGTTTGGCGATGGCACCAGCGCGGTGCATCTGTTCGAGCGCGACTGTTCCTTGCAGCGCCGCCACCAGAAAGTGATCGAGGAATCCCCGGCGCCGGGCATGACCGAAGAGATGCGCGCCGCCATGGGTGCTGCCGCCGTGCGTGCCGCCGAGGCCATCGGCTACAAGGGCGCAGGCACGGTGGAATTCATCGTCGATGGCTCGAAAGGGCTCAGGACCGACGGGTTCTGGTTCATGGAAATGAACACCCGGCTGCAGGTCGAACATCCTGTCACCGAGGCGATCACCGGCGTCGATCTGGTGGAATGGCAACTGCGCGTGGCCTCGGGCGAGCCCCTGCCGGCGCGCCAGCAGGATCTGGCGATCCGGGGTCATGCTTTCGAGGCGCGGCTCTATGCCGAGGATGTGCCGGCCGGCTTCCTGCCCGCCACCGGACGGCTGGAACAGCTGGAATTCGACCCTGCGGCGCGCATCGATTCCGGCGTGCGCCCGGGCGATGCGATCAGCCCCTGGTATGACCCGATGATCGCCAAGATCATCACCCATGGCCCCAGCCGTGCGGTGGCTTTGGCGCGGCTGCGCGCGGCGCTGGAGGCCACGCGGGTTGCCGGCTCGATGACCAACCGCGATTTTCTCGCCGCGCTGACCCGGCACGCGGGTTTTCGCGCCGGAGATGTCGATACCGGGCTGATCGGGCGCGATCTGGCGGCGCTGACCGCGCCGGCGGGCGATATGGATGAGGCGCTGGCGCTGGCCGCACTGAGCGCGCTTGGTTGCGAAGAACCGGGGCCGATGGACGGTTTCACGCTTTGGGGCGGGCTGGTCCAGCGTGTGGTGCTGGCGCAGGACGAGGCGCGGTTTGCGCTGTCGGTGACCCGCCGCAAGGATGGCGGTTTCGATCTGGCGCGCGAGGACGTGGGCGGGGCAGGGCCCCTGCATGCCGAATGGCGCGACGGCCAATGGTGGCTCGATGGTCGCAAGGCGCGTTCATCGGCGCGGCGCGTTGGGGCGCGGATCGGTGTTTTCGGTGCCGACAGCATGGCGTTCACCCTGCCTGATCCGCTGGCGGTGGAGAGCGACACGGGGGCGGCCGGCGGGCTGGTTCTGGCACCGATGCCGGGGCTGGTGAAGGCGGTCTTCGTGGCGCCGGGCGATCAGGTCGAACAGGGCGCGCGGCTGGCCATTCTGGAAGCGATGAAGATGGAGCATACGCTGAGCGCCGGGCGTGCCGGGGAAGTGGCCGAGGTGCTGGTGAGCGCCGGTCAGCAGGTCGAGGCCGGCGCGGCGCTGATCGCCCTGACCGAGGACTAGGCGCACGGGGAAGGGCGGGGCTTGCTTGCACCGGAACGCGCGGCGGGCTATCAGTCGCGGCACAGGTGAATATCGACAGGACCGAGCATGCGCGCAGAAACCCAGGCCACGATCGAGGCGATCCGCAAGTCGCTGAAGCTTCTGGCGCAGCGCATGGACCGCGAGACGGCCGATTACCGGCTGGAAGAATTCAACGCGATGATCGAGGACCCCAACCTGTGGAACGATGCCGAGCGGGCGCAGAAACTGATGCGCGAGCGGCAACTCCTGATCGATGCGCTGGCCAGCCATGACGGGATCAAGAAGGATCTGCAGGACAATATCGAGCTGATCGAACTGGGCGAGGTCGAGGGCGACAAGGATATCGTCACCGAGGCCGAGGAGGCGCTCAAGGCGCTGGCCGAGAAAGCCGCCGCGCGCGAGCTGGAGGCGCTGCTCGATGGCGAGGCCGATGGCAACGACACCTATCTGGAGATCAACGCCGGCGCCGGCGGCACCGAAAGCTGCGACTGGGCCTCGATGCTGGCGCGCATGTATGTGCGCTGGGCCGAGAAGAAGGGCTACAAGGTCGAGCTGATGAGCGAGAGCGCCGGCGAGGAAGCCGGCATCCGCTCGGCCGCCTACAAGATCAGTGGCCATAATGCCTATGGTTGGCTGAAATCGGAAAGCGGCGTGCATCGGCTGGTGCGGATTTCGCCCTATGACAGCGCCGCGCGGCGGCACACCAGTTTTTCCTCGGTCTGGGTCTATCCGGTGGTCGATGACAAGATCGAGATCACCGTGCCCGACAACGAGATCCGCATCGATACCTATCGCTCCTCGGGCGCCGGCGGGCAGCATGTGAACACCACCGACTCGGCGGTGCGCATCACCCACCTGCCGACAGGGATCGTGGTGACGAGTTCGGAGAAATCGCAGCACCAGAACCGGGCGATTGCCATGGAGGCCCTGAAATCAAGGCTTTACGAGCTGGAGCTGCGGAAACGCACCGAGGCGATCGAGGCCCAGCACGAGGCTAAGGGCGATGCCGGCTGGGGCAATCAGATCCGTTCCTATGTGTTGCAGCCCTATCAGATGGTGAAGGATCTGCGCACCAGTTTCGAGACCTCGGACACCCAGGGCGTGCTTGATGGCGATCTCGATGGGCTGATGGCGGCGACGCTGGCACTGAAGGTGGCCGGCAAGAGCCGCTCGGAAGCGCAGGGCGCCGATTGACGAGAAACCCCGCCGGGCATGGGCCGGGCGGGGCGAGGGTCAGTTGGCCAGCAGGCTGCGGAAATAGCGCGCGATATGGTCGAGTTCCGGGCGCCGATGGCGGTGGCGCTCAAGCCGGTCAACGGCATCTTCGATGCGGCGGATGGTGCGCAGGTCCTGGGCGAAAGCGTAGGCGGGGCAGAGGGCGGGTTTCATGGCCGGAGCCTTTCAGGGTTGATGGGTTGATGCCCATGGGTCGTATTGAAGCACCGAAGGGTTCAGTTTTTCTTGATGTGCGCTGGCGGCCGCAGAGCAGGGCTCTTGCCGGGAATCATCGCCCTCGCTAGCCTGAATGGGCGCGCGGACCTGTCGGGAGGAACCCATGTCAGACCCAACCACCTTGCACGCCCCACCTTCACGCCTGCCGCCACCCGAGCGCATCAGCGCAGCCACCTTGCGCGAGGTTCTGGCGCTGGGTTGGCGCGATTATCGCCGCGCGCCGCATTTCGGCCTGTTGTTCAGTGCCTTCTATGTGCTTGGCGGGCTGGTGCTTTATGCAATCTTCGCGGCGGCGGCGGCGGAATGGTGGTTCATTCCCATCGCGGTCGGCTTTCCGATCCTGGCACCCTTCGCCGCCACCGGCCTCTATGAAGTCAGCCGCCAGATGGAGCGCGGCGAGAGCCCGCGGCTCGGTCCGGTCATGGCCTGCGTTCTGGCGCAGAAGGACCGCCAGGTGCCGAGCATGGCCATGGTGATCCTCCTGGCCTTCATGTTCTGGGTCTTTGTCGCGCATACGATCTTTGCGCTGTTCTTCGGCCTGCAACCGATCACCGGCTCGCCCTGGCAGATGCTGATGTCACAGACCGGGCTGACAATGCTGATGATCGGCACGCTGATCGGCGGGGTGATGGCGGCGGTGTTCTTCGCGCTGACGGTGATCAGCCTGCCGCTGCTGCTGGACCGCGAGGTGGATTTCATCTCGGCGATGATCGCCTCGGTTGCCTGCGTCTCGGCCAATCCGCGGGTGATGGCGCTCTGGGCGATGATGATCGCGCTGGCGCTCTTTGCCGGGATGCTGCCGGCCTTTCTGGGGTTGTTTGTCGTGCTGCCGGTGTTCGGGCATGCCACATGGCATCTCTATCGCAGATTGATGCCGCAAGACTGAACCATTCACCGACCAATGCAAAAGGGGGCGCCAGCGGCGCCCCCTTTCTTCCTGCGCTGATGCGCGTGATTACTTGACCGGCTTCGCCTCGACCGGGGCCTTGGGCGCCGGGGCAGGGGTTGCGGGCTTGGCCGCCGGCATCGCCGCTTGCGCCTGTGCGGGGGCCTGGGCCGGCGCCGCCTGGCGGGCCTGCTGCTGCCCGGTGCTCAGCGGATCGTCCTGACGCTGCACCGAACCTTCAAAATGCGCGCCCGATTCGATGGCGATGGTCTTGTGGATGATGTCGCCCTCGACGCGCGCGGTCGAGGTCAGGCGCACCTTCAGCCCGCGCACCCGGCCGATCACCCGGCCGTTGATCACGATATCATCGGCGACGATCTCGCCCCGGATGGTGGCGGATTCGCCAACCGTCAGCAGATGCGCGCGGATATCGCCGTCCACCACGCCCTCGATCACCACATCGCCGGTGGTGCGCAGATTGCCGGTCACCGTCAGATCGGCCGACAGGACCGAGGCATTGGGTTTGGGCTTGGCGGCCATGCCGGCGCCCATCTCGAACGACGGACGCGAGGCCGGTGCGGCGGCCGGCTCCGGCATGCGCGGGGCCTCGGCTTTCGGCCCCTGTTCGTTGATACGGCTCTTAGAAAACATTTTGCGCGGCCCTTATGTAAGTCATCGGATTGATCGGTCTGCCACCGACCCGGATCTCGTAGTGCAGATGCACGCCGGTGGAGCGCCCCGTGGTGCCCATACCACCGATCCGATCCCCGCGCGAGACCCTTTGGCCCACGTTCACGTTAATGGTATGCAGATGGGCATAGTAGGTTTCGATGCCGAAATCGTGGCGGATGATCACCAGATTGCCGTAACCGCCCTGACGGCCGGCAAAGGTGACGGTGCCGGCCCCGGTGGACAGGATCGGCGTGCCCTGCGGCCCGGCCCAATCGACCCCGTTATGCATGCGCCGCCCGCCGGTGCGCGGATCACGCCGCGTGCCGAAGCCCGAGGTCTGGCGCACCCCGGCCCGCACCGGCATGGCAAAGGGCGTGCGCTGCGCGGCAAGGCGGTAAAGGTTGATCTCTTCGAGCGCCTCCAGCACCGAATTGGCGCGCGCCTCGTCGCCATCGGGGTCCAGCGTGCCCGAGGTGGAGATGGAGATCGGCATCAACGAGGCCGAGCGCGTCTGGTAGCCGGCGCGCACCTGTTGCAGCAATTGCTCGGGCGGCAGGCCGGCGGCGCGGAACATGCGCTCCAGCGGCAGCATCGACACTTCCACCGCCTGTTCGAGCTGGCTGAAGATGCGGTGGTTGCGGTCCTGGATCAGCCGGTATTCCAGCGCCAGATGTTCGGCCTGCTGGATGGCGCTTTCGGCCATGGCCAGCATCGCCTCGCGCTCGTCGGCGGTATCGGCCAGGGCGTGCATCAGGAAATCGAGCGTCTGTTCGACCTCGGCCAGGCGGTTTTCGGTCTGCACCAGCTCGTCGGTCAGCGTATCGCTTTCCAGCTCGGCCAGACGGGCGCGGGCGGTGTCGCGTTCGCGCAGCCGCTCGCGCAGCCCGGCCTGCAGCGCCTCGATGCCGTTTTCCAACTCGGCATTGCGCTGTTCGGCGGCCAGCAGCGCGCCCTGCATGCGCGCCACCCGGTCCATCGCCTCGCCGTAGCGGTTATGCGCGGCCTGCGCTTCGGCGGCGGCGCGGTCGCGCTCGGCGGCAAGCTCGCTCAGGCGCTGCTCGAAATAGACCTGCTCACGGCGCGTCTGCTCGCGCTGATCACCCGATGCCAGCGTATCGATGAAGACGATCGAGGAGGCCACGAAGCTCCAGGCCACGAAAGCCGTGGTGCAGGCCAGGATGGTGGCTTGCGAGAGCGGGCGCAGACGAACGAAGCGGGTGCTGTCTTCCGAACGAAGGAACAGGCGCTTTTCGGGCAGGTAACGCTCAAGCGCGGTGTTTAGTCGGTCGGTCAAGGGCCTCAAGGGAACACCCATATGTTGTGGTATTCTGGCGCGCCCGGCCCCTGACAAGCGGCGGGCATTGCACCTGCGAAACTGTTATCCCCCGCATCACGGTGCTGCAACTCTTTTGCACCCTGTTGCGGCGGCGCATCGCCTGTGCCTTCCAAACTAAGCAAGAAACCGCCGATAGCGGCACCGATCATGCCGGTTTTCAGCCGCGATCCAGCTTGCCGCGCGCGGTGCCGTCCGGCGTGCTCTCGGCCAGCGGCCAGTAGAAATCGGGCGGCAGGCCGGCTTCGGCGCGCTTTTCCTCGTTGAAGGGCGGTTTCAGCGCGCCATGGAAATAGCGCCGCACCAGCGCGTGGAAGGCATCCTTGGGGTCGGTATCGTGGCGGCCGCAAAGGAAGTGAAACCATTTCGAGCCATAGGCGACATGGCCGACTTCCTCGCCATAGATCACCTCCAGCGCGGCGACCGCCCGATCCAGCCCGGCCTTGCGGAAGATCTCGATCATGCCGGGGGTGACATCCAGCCCGCGGGCCTCCAGCACCATCGGCACCACGGCCAGCCGGCCCATGAAATCCTCTGCGGTATCAGCCGCCGCGCGCCACATGCCGGCATGGGCGGGCAGGGCGCCGTAATGGCTGCCAAGGCTCTCAAGAACATCTGATACCAGGTTGAAATGCTTTGATTCCTCATCAGCCGCCTTGACCCAGTCATCGAAGAATCCCAGCGGCATCGGAACATGCGAGAACCGCGCGATGATGTCCCAGTGCAGATCGACGGCATTGAGCTCGATATGCGCCACCGCATGCAGCAGCGCGATCCGTCCCTCGGGGCTGCCGGGCCGGCGGCGGGGCACGTCGCGGGGGTCTTTCAGCTCGGGCCGCTCGGGGCGGGCGGGGAAATCCGGCGGCGTGGCGCGGCCGATCGCCAGCGCGCCACCCTCGGCGCGCGCGGCAAACCAGCGCGCGGCATGGCGCCGCGACAGCGCGGTCTTTTCCCGGCCATCGGCGGTTTGCAACACCTCGACCGCCATTTCCGCAAGGCTCTGCCCCATGATCGGCCTCAGCGCAGGAAGGGCGCGGCGCGCATGCTGGGCGGCACCGGCACGCCAAGCCGCGTCAGGATCGAGGGCGCCAGCGCCAGTTGATCCAGCACCACGTCGCGCGCCGGGCCCTCGCCCTCGCCGAAATAATAGAAGGCGAAATCGCGCTGATCCTCGCCGGTGCCGCCGTGATGGCCGCGCAAGGATTGCCCGTGATCGGCGGTAACGATCACCTCATAGCCCATGGCGCGCCATTTCGGCAGCCAGGCGGCCAGCATCGCATCCATCAGCGCGCAGGCATGGTCCATCTCGGCGCACTCATGGCCGAAGCGATGGCCCATACTGTCCAGCGTGCAGGTATGCAGCATGCCATAGCGCAGGCCATGACGCACACAAAGCGAGGTCAGCGTGGCAAAAAGATCGGCGTCACAAGGGGTTGCCTGATTGTGATGGTCATAGCCGGTCATCGTGTGAAAGCGGCCATGGTTGATGCTGGTGCTTTCGGGCTCGTCATATTCGATGTCGCGCAGCATGTCGAAGGGTGAGCGGTTGAAGAATTCCGACCACCAGGAATGCGCCACAGCGCCGGTCACACCGCCGGCCTTGCGCAGCTCGGAGAATACATCCGGCTGATCGACGCGCCCGATCAGCCCGTTCGACAAGACGCCATGCACCTGCGGCGGCGTGCCGCTGTGGATCGAGGCATAACACGGCCCCGACATCGAGGGCAGCACCGCGCGCATGCGCCAGACCCGCGCCTCGCCGCTCTGCACCCAGCCCTCCAGACAGCCGAAATAGCGCCGCCAATTGGCCCAGGGCACGCCATCGAGGATGATCAGCAAGAGTTTCTCGGCGGCCATGGGATGCTCCTGTTGCGGGCGCGAATTTGGGCGAAGCATAGCCTTGGCGGCGAAAAAGGCCAGCCCCCGGGCAGCGGCGAAAGTGCCTGCGAATGGTGCGCGTTTTCCGCAGCTTATCGGTCGCATTCAAACAATCGGGCCGGGCGGGCGCATGGTTGACTGCCGCGAACGGAGGTTCCCATGACATCGCGCCCCAATATCCTGATCCTGATGGTTGACCAGCTCACCGGCACACTGTTCCCCGATGGGCCGGTGGACTGGCTGCATGTGCCCAACCTGCGCGCCCTCGCCGCGCGCTCGCAGCGTTTCGCGCGCAGCTATACCGCCAGCCCGCTCTGCGCGCCGGGGCGGGCGAGTTTCATGTCCGGGCAGTTGCCGCAGCGCACGCGGGTTTATGACAATGCCGCCGAATTCGCTTCGGACGTGCCGAGCTTTGCGCATCATCTGCGCCGCGCCGGCTATCGCACCTGCCTTGCCGGCAAGATGCATTTTGTCGGCCCCGATCAGTTGCACGGGTTCGAGGAGCGCCTGACCACCGATATCTACCCCGCCGATTTCGGCTGGACCCCGGATTACCGCAAGCCCGGCGAGCGCATCGACTGGTGGTATCACAACCTCGGCTCGGTCACCGGCGCCGGCGTGGCCGAGATCACCAACCAGCTTGAATATGATGACGAGGTGGCGCATCTGTCGCGCCAGAAACTGTATGATCTGGCACGCGGGCATGATCAACGGCCATGGTGCCTGACGGTCAGCTTCACCCATCCGCATGACCCGTTCGTGGCGCGGAAGCGCTATTGGGATCTTTACGCCGATTGCGCCCATCTGGAGCCGCCCGAAGCCATCGCCTATGACGATCAGGATGCCCATTCCAAACGCCTGATGGACAGTTGCGACTGGCGCGCGTTTGACATCACACCAGAGCAGATTCGCCATGCAAGGCGCGGATATTTCGCCAATATTTCCTACATAGACGACAAGATCGGCGAGTTGCTTGAGGTGCTGGAAACCACCGGACAGGAGGCGATCGTGGTCTTTGTCTCGGACCATGGCGAAATGCTGGGCGAGCGCGGGTTGTGGTTCAAGATGAGCTTCCTTGAGGGCTCCGCGCGGGTGCCCCTGATGATCGCCGCACCGGGGCTGGCACCGGGCCGGGTGGAGCAACCGGTTTCCACCATCGACCTGCTGCCGACGCTGGCCGATATGGCCGGTCTGGACCTGTCGGATGTGGCGCCCTGGACCGATGGCGAAAGCCTTCTGCCGCTGATGCAGGGCAGCGGCGGGCGCGGGCCGGTGGCGATGGAATATGCCGCCGAAGGGTCCATCGCGCCGCTGGTGGCGCTGGTCGATGGGCCGTGGAAATACATTCGCTGCAGCGCCGATCCGGAACTGCTGTTCAACCTTGACGATGATCCGGGGGAGCGGCGCAATCTGGCCAGCGAACCCGAACATGCCGCCGAACTGGCGCGGCTGCGCGCCATGGCCGATGCCCGCTGGGATCTGCCGGCCTATGATGCGGCGGTGCGCGAAAGCCAAGCGCGGCGCTGGGTGGTCTATGAGGCTTTGCGCAACGGCGCCTATTATCCATGGGATTTCCAGCCCTTGCAGCGCGCATCCGAGCGCTACATGCGCAATCACATGGATCTCAATGTGCTGGAAGAGGCGCAACGCTTCCCGCGGGGCGACTGACGGCGCGCACTCAGTTGGGGCGCTCAGTTGGCGGGTTCAGGCGGCTTCCAGCAGGCGGATCTGCAACCTGGGGCAGACGGCGCAAAGCTCGTGCAGCACCAGTTCGGCGCGGGGCAGGGGGCGGCTGAAGATGAACAGCGGGCCGGCATAACCGGCCGCCTCCAGCGTCTCGCCGAGGTCCAGAATATCCCAGCCATCGCGAATCAGCGGCCCGATCACTGCGTCGGGCCGCACCTGCGCCAGCATCGGCGCGCCCAGCATGATCCGCCGGGTGATCACCACGCTCTGACGCCCCGGCACCGGATCGAGCAGCGACAGCGCGCCCGGCACCTCCACCAGCAGCAGCGTGCGCAGGGCGCGCACCTCGTCAAGGCTGGCGCGGATCGGTGGCGGCATCTGGCGATCAAGCGGTGAAACGAGCATCGGTAAATCCTGAACACAAAGACGGGCAGAAAAAGGGCAGGGCAAAAGGCCGGTGGCAGTTGATCAGAAGATGGTTAAGAACCGGCGCAGCGAGCGCACGGCATCAGGCCGGGGTGCAACTGTAACATTGCTCGCCAAGCCCTTCGATACCAAGAGAAATTTCCTGTCCGGGGCGCAGAAATACTGGCGGATTGAACCCCATGCCGACGCCCGGCGGGGTGCCGGTGGCGATGATGTCGCCGGGCTCCAGCGTCATGAAGCGGCTCAGATAGGCCACCAGATGCGCGACGCCGTAAACCATCGTCGCAGTGGAGCCATCCTGGCGCATCTGACCATCGACGCGGCACCACAGGCGCAATTGCTGCGGGTCGCGGACCTCATCGCGCGTGCATAGCCAGGGGCCGATGGGGCCGAACGTATCGTGGCTCTTGCCCTTGGTCCATTGGCCCTGGCGCCTGGTCTGGAAATCGCGCTCGGAAACATCGTTGACGCACAGATAGCCGGCGACATGTTCAAGCGCTTGATCTTCCTCGATATATTTCGCGCGCTTGCCGATCACCACACCCAGTTCGACCTCCCAGTCGGTGCTGGTGCTGCCGCGCGGGATCTCCAGCGCGTCATTCGGCCCCGAGATCGCCGAGGTGGCTTTCATGAAGACGATCGGCTCGCTGGGCACCGCCATGCCGGCCTCGGCGGCGTGATCGGCATAATTGAGCCCGATGCAGATGAATTTGCCGACACCGGCCACCGGCGGGCCGAGCCGCACAGCGTCATCAACCAGCGGCAGCGCGGCCGGGTCCAGCGCGCGCAATCGTTCAAGGCTTTCATCGCCAAGCGCGGCGCCGCGCAGATCCTCGATCACACTGGAAAGGTCGCGGCGACTGCCGTCAGGGGCTATCAGCCCGGGGCGTTCCTGACCGGGGCTACCATGGCGGATCAGACGCATTCACATGACCTTTCCACAATGCCGTGCAACAATTTGTAATAAGTGCGCTTTGCCGAGTCCATGGCGGATCGCCAGACCCCCCGCGGGCAAGCCTTTATATTACATAATACTGATTATCGGACTTACGGATACTGGCTTTCCGAGCCCACCCCCGCAGCCACAAGGCCAAGGGATATGGACGCGCGCGCGCTAATCGCGTAGGTCGCGCTCAGATCCCGCGCCAGCTTGCCACGAGGTTGCAATGCTCTTCAACCGTTCGATCAAGATCGCCCCCTCGATCCTGTCAGCCGATTTCGCCAATTTCGGCGCCGAGTGCCGCGCCATCGAGGCCCAGGGCGCCGATTGGGTGCATGTCGATGTGATGGACGGCCATTTCGTGCCCAACCTGACCTTCGGCCCGGCGATGTGCGCGGCGATCCGGCCGCATATCAAGGGCGTGATGGACGTGCATCTGATGATCGCCCCGGTTGACCCCTATATCGAGGCTTTCGCCAGCGCCGGGGCCGATATCATCACCGCCCATCTGGAGGCCGGCCCGCATATCCACCGCACCTTGCAAGCTATTCGTGGCACGGGAAAAAAGGCCGGCCTGGCGCTCAACCCCGGCACCGGGATCGATGCCGTCGGACATCTGCTGGACCTCGTGGACCTGATGTGCGTGATGACCGTCAACCCCGGTTTCGGCGGCCAGAAATTCATCCATTCGCAGATCGCCAAGGTTGAGCGTCTGCGCGCCCTGATCGGCGACCGGCCCGTGCATATCGAGATCGACGGCGGCATCACCACCGAAACCGCACTGCTGATGGCGCGCGCCGGGGCCGATGTGCTGGTGGCGGGTTCCGCGGTGTTCAAGGGCGGTTCTGTCGATCAGCCCGAAGTCTATGGCCAGAACATCCGCGCCATCCGCCAGGCCGCCGAAGCCGCCCTGCCCGGCCGGATGGCGTGATAAAACACATTCATAACTTGCAATATGTAGCAGGGGGCGTATATAGGCGCTGAATGCTGCGGCCGGACGGGACCGCGCCTTGAGTGAGGGTCACGCCATGCCGAATTTCCGCCTGCCTCTGTTCGACTGGGCCGCGCGCTACAACCGCCGCGATCTTTCAGGGGATCTGACCGCGGCGCTGGTGGTGACAGTGATGCTGATCCCGCAGGGCATGGCCTATGCGCTTCTGGCCGGCCTGCCGCCGCAGGCCGGGCTTTACGGCGCCCTGCTGCCACTGGTGATCTATGCGCTGCTGGGCAGCTCCGCGGCGCTGGCGGTCGGGCCGGTGGCGGTGGTGGCGCTGATGACCGCCGCAACCGCCGGCAGCCTGGCCGAGACCGGCACGCCGGGCTATCATCTGGCGGCGCTGTGGATCGCGCTGATCTCGGGCGCGATGATGCTGGCGATGGGCGTGCTGCGGCTGGGTTTTCTGGCCAATTTCCTCAGCCATCCGGTGATCTCGGGTTTCATCACCGCAGCCGGTATCCTGATCGCTGCCAGCCAGCTGCGCCATCTGCTGGGCATTCCGATGAGCGGCAAGACCCTGCCCGAGGTGCTGCCCTCGCTCTGGGCCAATATCGGCGCGCTGCACTGGCCGACGCTGGCCTTGTCGGTGGCGGTGCTGGGCTTTCTGTGGTGGGCGCGCAAGGGCCTGGCGCCGTTCCTGCGCCGGTTGGGGCTGGCGGAGGCCAGCGCCTCGCTGCTGGCGCGTGGCGGGCTTTTCCTTGCGGTGCTGGCCTCGACGCTGGCGGTGTGGATGCTGGGGCTCGATGGGCGGGGCATTGCGGTGGTCGGCGTGGTGCCGCAGGGCTTGCCGCCGCTGGAACTGCCGGCGTTTGACCGCGCGCTGGTGATGCAGCTTGTGGTGCCGGCGGCGCTGATCGCGCTGGTGGGCTATGTCGAATCGATCTCCATCGCGCAGACCCTGGCCGCCAAACGCCGCCAGAGCATCGACCCCAACCGCGAGCTCATCGCATTGGGGGCGGCCAATCTGGGCGCCGGGCTGAGCCAGGCGATGCCGGTCACCGGCGGGCTGTCACGCTCGATCGTCAATTTCGATGCCGGGGCGCGCACGCCGGCGGCCGGGGCGTTGACGGCCGGCATGATCGGGCTGGCACTGATCGCGCTGACGCCGCTATTGCATTTCCTGCCCAATGCGACGCTGGCGGCAATCATCATCATTGCGGTGGCCTCGCTGCTGGATTTCCGCGCCCTGCCCCGCGCCTGGGCCTTCAGCCGCGCCGACGGGGCGGCGATGGCGGCGACGATGGCGGTGACGCTGCTGGCCGGGGTGGAGCCCGGGCTGGCCGCCGGGGTGGCCCTGTCGCTTCTGCTGCATCTTTATCGCACCTCGCGCCCGCATGTCGCCGAGGTGGGGCAGGTGCCGGGCACCGCGCATTTTCGCAACGTCAACCGCTACGAGGTGGTGACCGCGCCGCATGTGCTGACCCTTCGCGTCGACGAGAGCCTCTATTTCCCCAATGCACGCTTTCTTGAGGATCTGGTGCAGGAGCGCGTCGCTGCCAACCCGAGGCTTGAGCATCTGGTGCTGATGTTCTCGGCGGTGAATGATGTCGATGCCTCGGCGCTCGAAAGCCTGGAGATGATCGCCGCCAAACTGGCCGATGCCGGCGTGAAGCTGCACCTATCGGAGGTCAAGGGCCCGGTGATGGACAAGCTGCGCAACAGCCATTTCCTTGAGGGGCTGGCCGGGCTCTACCTGACTCAGGCCGATGCGATGCAGGCGCTGGCCCCGGCGCTGACCGCCGAGACCCTGGCCCGGCCGCGGCTGGAACGGCGCAAACCCGGCGCCTGAACCACCCTCTTCCCGCAGGAAATGAAAAGCCGGTGCAGCCTTGACGGTTGCACCGGCTAGCCCCGCAACACCGGGTTGGGAAGGGACGCTGCGGGAGAACTCGTACCCACACTCACACGCACATGCGCAGGCGTGGCGGCCTTGCGGCGCCATCCTGCTGCGAGGCAAATCACGTTCACCCCAGAGCCGCAGAGTAATCTAACAATACATGCGTATAAAGTGTGCTAATCCATACCCTGAAGCGCCGCCGCACGACAGAAGATTGCTGCGCCGCAGCAATTGCCTTGGTCGCGCCCTGCCCTACCCCTCAGGCCCCAATACGAAGACCTGATTGAGGAAAGCCGCCTTGATCAGCGCGTGCGCCGTGGTTTCCACGCCCAGGGCCTCGCGCGCAAGGCGCAGGTGCTTTTCCACCGTCGGCTGCGCCAGCCCCAGGATCGCCGCGATATCGGCCACCGATTTGCCCTCGGCGACCCATTCCAGCACCTCGCGCTGGCGCGGGCTGAGGCTGCGGTTCTGGCCCAGATAGGGCATGGTGCTGAGGCTGCGATGCGCCACGGTGGCAAAGACGAAAAGCTCCTCTCCGCGCCGCTTGATCATGGCATCGACCTCTTGCTGGGTCATGCCGTGGCTGGCGATCAGCGCCATCACCCCGCGGCCGCGCGTGCGCGCGGTGGGAAAGCCGATGGTGCAGCCGATCAGCATGCCGTAACGCGCGAAGAACGCCGCCGCCTCGGTGCTGGTGCGGAAATCATCGGGCATGGCGCCCTCAAATGCGGTCATCGACCAACTGGCGATGCCGGCGTTGCGCAGTGCCCAGTTGAAGGTGATGCTCTCGCGGTAGATATTGCCATCCACCAGGTCGGTCATGAAGGACCGCCCCAGGGTCGAAAGCAGCAGATAATCCTCGCGCGGGCCGAGATCGACACCCTTGGAGGTCGGCGAATAGCCATAGATCACGCCGTCGAAACCCAGGTCGCGCAAATAGGCGCAGGTCAGAGCCCAGACGGTTTCGATATCGGCGGCACGCAGGACCGCATCAAGCTGACTGACCAGATCGCGGCGAATATCCTGCGGAGCGACAGGAAGGGAACGCCCCAGCGGCACGACCTCGCCGAGCCGGTCCCGATGCGTTGCGCCAAGTGCCGTGTGCTGCAAATCCTCCATCCTCCTCTAATCCACTAAATGCATTAACCAACAATGAAAAATAGGCACGGCTGAAGGGCGGTGTCGAGTACTGCGTTGCCAACTTGGCGACAATCCATGAAAAAACGGCCCCCGAAGGGGCCGTTTGGGCAGGTTTCGCGTTTTGCACGGGGCCTGGGCGTCAGCCGGCCAGCGTCTTGGCCACTTCGGCAGCGAAATCTTCCTGTTTCTTCTCGATTCCCTCGCCGACCGCCATGCGCACGAAGCCCAGCACCTCGACGCCGGCTTCCTTGGCGGCCTGCTCGACCGTCAGATCCGGGTTGATCACGAATTTCTGCCCCAGCAGCGTGACCTCTTCCAGGAACTTCTTCATCCGGCCGGGGATGATGTTGTTGTGGATCACCGCATCGGGCTTCGGCTTGGCGGCGGCGGCGTTTTCTTCCAGCGCCTTTTGCGTCTGCACCTCGCGCTCGCGCTCCAGGACCGCCGGGTCCAGATCGGCCTCGCCCAGCGACATCGGCGCGGTGGCGGCGATATGCATGGCGATCTGCTTGCCGATGCCGTTGTCAGCGCCTTTCAGCGCCACCAGAACGCCGATCTTGCCCATGCCGTCAGCGGCGGCGTTATGCACATAGGCCGCAACCGCATCGCCCTCGATCACCGCCATGCGGCGCAGGGTCATGTTCTCGCCGATGGTGGCGATGGCGCCGGTGAGCACGTCCTCGACGCTCTTGCCACCGACCGGGGCGGCCTTGAGCGCATCGAGATCGCTCACGCCGAGCGCCGCATCGGTGATGCCGCGCACCAGACCCTGGAAATCGGCGTTCTTGGCGACGAAATCGGTTTCCGAGTTGACCTCGACCGCGACGCCCTTGCCGCCGGTCACCGCCACGCCCACCAGCCCTTCGGCGGCGATGCGGTCGGCTTTCTTGGCGGCCTTGGCCAGGCCCTTGGTGCGCAGCCAGTCAACCGCGGCTTCCATGTCGCCATTGGTCTCGGTCAGCGCCTTCTTGGCGTCCATCATGCCCGCGCCGGTCGATTCGCGCAGTTCCTTCACCATCTGTGCGGTGATCGCCATGGGTTTCTCCTTCGGATTGGCTTGCGGGCAGAGACTGGCTCTGCCCGGTATCAGTTGGATGACAGTGGCGCCGGGCTCAGGCCTCGGCGGGCGTGTCTTCGGCCAGTGCCTCTTCGACGGGCGCCTCTTCCAGCGCGCCCAGATCGACGCCGGCAGCGCCCAGCTGCGCCGACATGCCGTCCAGCGCGGCGCGGCTGACCAGATCGCAATAGAGCGCGATGGCGCGGGCAGCATCGTCATTGCCGGGGATGATGAAATCGACACCATCGGGCGAGCAGTTGGTATCGACGACCGCAACCACCGGGATACCCAGTTTCTTGGCTTCGAGGATCGCCAGGTCTTCCTTGTTGACGTCGATCACGAACAGCAGGTCCGGCAGGCTGCCCATGTCGCGGATACCGCCGAGGCTGGCTTGCAGTTTGGCCTGCTCGCGCTCCATGCCCAGACGCTCTTTCTTGGTCAGGCCCTCGGCGCCGCGCTCCATCAGCTCGTCGATCTGCTTGAGGCGCTGGATCGACTGCGAAACCGTCTTCCAGTTGGTCAGCGTGCCGCCCAGCCAGCGGTGGTTCATGTAATACTGGGCGCATTTCTCGGCCGCCTCGGCAACGGCTTTCGAGGCCTGGCGCTTGGTGCCGACGAACAGCACCCGGCCGCCCTTGGCGACGGTCTCGCGCACGGCATTGAGCGCGGCGTCGAGCATCGGCACGGTCTGCGTCAGGTCGATGATGTGGATGCCGTTACGCTCGCCATAGATGAACTCGCCCATGCGGGGGTTCCAGCGCTGCGTCTGGTGGCCATAGTGAACGCCAGCTTCCAAGAGCTGACGCAGAGTGAAATCGGGAAGCGCCATATCGTGTTCCTTTCCGGTTTGCGCCTGAGCGGGGCATCAGGGCTTGCGCCCCAACCGGTGGACCTTTGCGGGATGTCTCCCCGCCAAGGCCCGGCCCCGCCTGTGAAGTGCGCGCGCATTAGCGCATCAGCGCGCCGGGTGCAAGGGGTCGGCCTGAATCAGTATCCGGTTCGGGGTCTTGAGCCAGATCAAGGCGCGCAATGCGGCGGGCGGGCATAAAGAGGCCAGAGCAATGACGGGAGAGAGAACCATGCGGATGGAACCGAAGGCGCTGAAGATCCTCATCACCGGCGGCGCGCGCGGCATCGGTGCCGCCACTGCGCGGCTGCTGGCCGCCGAGGGCGCAAAGGTGTGGATCACCGATGTGCTGCCCGAGGAAGGCGGCGCGTTGGCGCGCGAGACCGGCGCGCGCTACCGCGACCTCGACGTGACGCGCAGCAAGGATTGGCTTGACGCCGTGGCCGAGTGCGAGGCCGAATTCGGCGGGCTGAACGCGCTCTTCAACAATGCCGGGATCGTGCAATTCGGCCCGGTGGACGCGTGCAGCGAAGCAGAGTTCCGCCGGGTCATCGACATCAACCTGACTGGCGCCTTTCTGGGCATTCAGGCGGTGGCGCCGGCCATGCGGCGCGCCGGGGGCGGGGTGATCGTCAACACCTCCTCCACCGCCGGCCTGCAGGGCTATGGCGGCCTGGCGGCCTATGTGGCCAGCAAATGGGGGCTGCGCGGGCTGAGCAAGGCCGCGGCGCTGGATCTCGCGCCGGCCGGCATCCGGGTTCTGTCGCTGCATCCCGGCCCGATCCGCACCCCCATGACCGAGGGCCTGCCCGACGACATGGCCGCCGCCCAGCCGATCGCGCGCTTCGGCACGCCCGAGGAAGTGGCGCGCATGGCGCGGTTCATGTTCTGCGAGGCCAGCTATTCGACCGGCAGCGAGTTCGTCATCGACGGCGGCGCGGTGACCGGGCAGGTGTTGTCGCTGGAATAGCGTTTGGGGGCGGGTGCCGCCGCCCCCGGATGCGTCCCGCAAGCCGGTCGGGTCAGAGGCCTGTCGGGGGCGTGATATTCAACCGCGCCAGCAGGGTATCGAGCGCCGGGCGGCAGCCGGACCAATCGGCGCGCCGCGCGGCGAAGAGCGTGGCCTGCGATTGCAGGATCGGCGGCGCGTTGAGGATCTTGAGGTGATTGGCGCGCAGCGTCTCGCCGGTGGTGGTGATATCGGCCACGGCCTCGGCGGTGAGGTTGCGGATCGTGCCTTCGGTGGCGCCCTGGCTGTCGATCAACTGGTAATCGGCCACCCCATGGGCGCGCAGATAGTTGCGCACCAGCCGGTGATACTTGGTGGCGATGCGCAGCCGGAAGCCGTGATGGGCGCGGAAGGCCGCCGCCGCGGCATCAAGATCATCCAGCGTATCGACATCGACCCAGACCTCGGGCACGGCGAGGATCAGATCGGCGAAACCAAAGCCCATCGGCGCCAGTTCGGCCACGCTGCCCTGCCAGTCGGCGAGTTTCTCGCGCACCAGATCGGTGCCGGTGACGCCGAGATGGATGCGCCCGGCGGCCAGTTCGCGCGGGATCTCGCCGGCCGACAGCAGCACCAGATCGGCGCCCTCCAGCCCCTCGATGGCGCCGGAATACTCGCGCTCGGCGCCGGTGCGGCGCATCGGCACGCCACGGCTGCCGAACCAGTCGAAACATTGCTCCATGAGCCGGCCCTTCGAGGGCACGCCGATCTTGAGCCGCATCATCCGCCCTCTCCCAGCGCCATGACCAGGGCCGGACGGATCACCCCGCCGACCGCCGGGATCGCCCGCCCCTGCCCCAGCACCGCGGTCAGCGCGTCATAGCGCCCGCCCGAGGCCACCGGCGGCAGATCGGGGCGGGCCTCGGCGTAGAAGCCGAAGACGAAACCGTCGTAATATTCCAGCGTCGTTCGCCCGTAGCTGGCCTCGAAATCGAGCCCGTCGATATCGATACCGCGCGCTGCCAGCGCATCGAGCCGGCGGGCGAAACCATCGACGCTGGCGCCGATCCAGGGCATGGCCGGCACATGGGCGCGCAGCTGCTCCAGCGCCTGCGGCGATTTGGCGGCGATGGCCAGCATGGCCTCCAGCTCATCGACCAGCGCAGCCGCCACCGGCGGGGTGGCGGCATCCTCGGCCAGCGTGCGCAGCCGCGCCGCGATCTCCTCCGGGCCGCGCAGGCCGAGATGGGGCGCCCCGGCCTGCACGGGCTCGCCCTCGGCCAGTCGCCGCAGCAGCGCGGCGCGCTCGGGGCTGAGCGGGGCGCGGCCGGCAAATCGTTCCAGCAGCGCGCGAAAGCGTTGCGGGCGCCACAGATGGCGCAGCAGCGCCGCCTTGCGCGGCGCCGATGTCGGCAGGCCCTGAACGGCGGCGCGCAGGATGCCGATATCGCCGGTCGCCGCACGCAGGCCCAGCGGTGCCAGCAGCTTGGCGAAGAGCGCGAAAACCTCGGCATCGGCATCGAGCGGGTTTTCGCGGTCAAAGACCTCGTAGCCGGCTTGCAGATATTCCGACAGCCGCAGCCCGCCGGGGCTTTCCTGCTTGCGAAACACCTCGCCCAGATAGCAATAGCGCGCCGGCTCGGCGCCTTCGGCCATATGCGCCTGCACCACCGGCACGGTGAAATCCGGGCGCAGCATCATCTCGCCCTCGATCGGATCGGAGGTGACATAGGCGCGGGCGCGGATATCCTCGCCGTAGAGGTCCAGCAGGGTTTCGGCCGGTTGCAGGATCGCCGCCTCGACGGGCAGCGCGCCGGCCGCCTGGAAGGCCGCCAGATAGGTCGCGCCCCGGGCCCGCGCGCCGGCCGGATCGAAGCGCAGCGGGCTCATGCGGCGGGGCCTGGGGCGTTGCGCGCCAGGATCGCCTGCACCCGCGCCACCAGTTCATCGCGCGGCACTTCCTGCTGCGCCGGGTTGGCCTTCCATTCCTCAAGGCTGGCGCTTTGCGCGATCTCGGCGCCCAGAGCCAGATCCTTGATCTGCACCACGCCGCGCTCGGCCTCGTCGCCGCCCTGGATCACCGCCAGGGGCGAGCCGCGTTTATCGGCGTATTTCAACTGGTTGCCGAAGTTCTTTGGATTGCCCAGATAGACCTCGGCGCGGATGCCGGCGCGGCGCAGCTCGGCGACCATGGCCTGATAATCGGCGATACGGGCGCGGTCCATGACCGTCACCACCACCGGGCCGGGGGCGGGTGCGGCGCCCTGCCCCTTCGCCGCCAGCGCCGCCAGAAGCCGGTCCACGCCGATGCTGACCCCGGTTGCCGGCACCGCCTGCCCGGTGAAACGCTTGACCAGATCGTCATAGCGCCCGCCGCCGGCGACCGAGCCGAACTGCCGCTTGCGGCCCTTTTCATCAAGGATTTCGAAGGTCAGTTCGGCCTCATAGACCGGGCCGGTGTAATAGCCGAGACCGCGAACGACGGAAGGGTCGATGACAATGCGGTCCGGCCCGTAGCCTTGTGCCTCAAGGAGGGCGGCGATTTCTTCAAGCTCGTCAACGCCTTCCATCCCGATCTTCGAGTCGCCGACGAGCGCGCGCAGAACCGCCGCCGTAGCCGCACCGCTGTCGCGCCGGGCGGCGGTGAAAGCCAGAACGACATCGGCCTGAGCATTGGAAAGTCCCGCGCCGCGCGTGAAATCCCCGCTCTCATCCTTGCGCCCTTCGCCCAGCAGCGCGCGCACCCCCTCCTCGCCCAGCCGGTCCAGCTTGTCGACGGCGCGCAGCACGATGCCGCGCTCGGTGGCGAATTTTTCTGGATCGGCCGGGTCCAGCACGCCGGCGGCCTCCATCACCCCGTTCAACACCTTGCGGTTGTTGATGCGCACGATGTAGTCGCCGCCCAGCCCCAGCTCTTCGAAAACATCCGCCAGCATGGCGCAGATCTCGGCATCTGCGGCCATGGAAGACGTGCCAACCGTATCGGCATCGCATTGATAGAACTGCCTAAACCGCCCCGGGCCCGGCTTCTCATTGCGCCAGACCGGGCCCATGGCGTAGCGCCGGTAGGGGTTGGGCAGATCGTTGCGATACTGCGCGGCCACGCGCGCCAGCGGCGCGGTCAGATCGTAGCGCAGCGCCAGCCAGTCGCCGCGCCCCTCCTCGTCGGCCTCCTGCCAGGCGAAAACCCCCTCGTTGGGGCGGTCGACATCGGGCAGGAACTTGCCAAGCGCCTCGACGGTCTCGATGGCGCTGGTTTCCAGCGGGTCGAAGCCGTAGCGATGATAGACCTGCGCGATGCGCTCCAGCATGTCGCGGCGCGCGGTCACCTCGGCGCCGAAATAATCTTTGAAACCCTTTGGCGTCTCGGCCCGGGGGCGGCGGGGGGCTTTGCTCTTGGCCATGGAAGGATCCGCTGGTGGGAGGGGTTGAATACCGTCGCGCGTGGTCTAGCCCAAGGGCCGGGGATGGGCAAGGCGCGCGGCGCGACCAGCCAAGGCGATAGCGGTTGACCTGCCGGGCCGGGGCGCGGGATACTGCACGCGCAGCCACATCCGGCCCCCACATTCAGTCACGAAAGCCCCGATGCCAGAGCCCACCACCCCTGAGATCCCGCCGATCGAAGAACAGCTTGCCCATCTTGCCCGCGCGGTGGAGGATCTGTCGGACATGCTGCGCGAACAGGGCACCGAGATCGCCCGCCTGAAGCGCCATCTTGGCCAGCTTGTCGAGCGCGAGGCCGAACGCGAGATCGCCGGCGGCGCCACGATCCCGTTGAGCGATCAGAAGCCGCCGCACTGGTAGAGGCACCATTGCCGCCCCCGGAATTAGCGATCCCTGAATGCAAAAGGGGCGGCCCTGCGGCCGCCCCTTCGCAATCCGGTATGGATCGGCTTACATCATGCCGCCCATGCCGCCCATGTCGGGCATGCCACCGCCGCCACCGGCCGATTTGGGCTCGGGCTTGTCGGCGATCATAGCTTCGGTGGTGATCAGCAGGCCGGCAACCGAGGCTGCATCCTCAAGCGCGGTGCGCACCACCTTGGCGGGGTCGATGACGCCGAACTTGAACATGTCGCCATATTCTTCGGTCTGGGCGTTGAAGCCAAAGGCCAGGTCCGACGATTCGCGCACCTTGCCGGCAACCACGGCACCATCGACACCGGCGTTCTCGGCGATCTGGCGCATCGGGGCTTCCAGGGCACGGCGCACGATGGCGATGCCGGCTTCCTGGTCGCTGTTCGCACCGGCCAGACCTTCAAGCTTCTTGCCAGCCTGAACCAGAGCCACGCCACCGCCGACAACGATGCCTTCCTGAACGGCAGCGCGGGTTGCGTTCAGCGCGTCGTCAACGCGGTCCTTGCGCTCTTTCACTTCGATTTCCGACATGCCGCCGACGCGGATCACGGCAACACCGCCGGCCAGCTTCGCCAGACGCTCCTGCAGTTTCTCGCGGTCGTAGTCCGAGGTGGTTTCCTCGATCTGCTGGCGGATCTGCGCCACGCGGGCTTCGATCTCGGCCTTCTCGCCGGCGCCGTCAACGATGGTGGTGTTGTCCTTGTTGATCGACACTTTCTTGGCGCGGCCCAGCATGTCGATGCCGACATTCTCAAGCTTCATGCCCAGATCTTCGCTGATCACCTGACCGCCGGTCAGGATGGCGATGTCCTGCAGCATGGCCTTGCGGCGATCACCGAAGCCCGGCGCCTTGACGGCAGCGATCTTCAGCCCGCCACGCAGCTTGTTGACGACCAGCGTGGCCAGAGCCTCGCCTTCCACGTCCTCGGCGATGATCAGCAGCGGCTTTTGCGACTGGATGACCGATTCGAGCAGCGGCACCATCGGCTGCAGCGACGAGAGCTTCTTCTCGTGCAGCAGGATGTAGCAGTCTTCCAGATCGGCGATCATCTTGTCGGGGTTGGTGACGAAATAGGGCGACAGGTAGCCACGGTCGAACTGCATGCCTTCGACCACTTCGACCTCGGTCTCCATGCCCTTGTTCTCTTCGACGGTGATCACTCCCTCGTTGCCGACCTTCTGCATCGCATCGGCGATCTGACGGCCGATCGAGGCTTCGCCATTGGCCGAAATGGTGCCGACCTGGGCGACTTCGTCGCTGTCCTTGACCGGGCGCGAGGCCGCCTTGATCGATTCCACAACCTTGGTCACGGCCAGGTCGATGCCGCGCTTCAGGTCCATCGGGTTCATGCCGGCGGCGACCGCCTTCATGCCCTCCTTGACGATGGCCTGGGCCAGAACGGTGGCGGTGGTGGTGCCGTCGCCAGCCTCGTCATTGGTGCGCGAGGCCACTTCCTTGACCATCTGTGCGCCCATGTTCTCGAACTTGTCGGAAAGTTCGATCTCCTTGGCGACGGTCACGCCGTCCTTGGTGATGCGCGGTGCACCGAAGGATTTTTCGATGACGACGTTGCGGCCCTTGGGGCCCAGCGTCACCTTCACCGCATCGGCCAGGATGTTGACGCCCTTGAGCATGCGGTCGCGGGCATCGGTGTTGAACTTGACTTCTTTGGCAGCCATGGTTGGTGCTCCTGAAATATTCTGTTTCGTGTCAGTGCGTTGCCGTCAGTGAAAAGCGATCACTCGATGATGCCGAGGATGTCGCTTTCCTTCATGATCAGCAGTTCTTCGCCATTGAGCGTCACTTCGGTGCCCGACCATTTGCCGAACAGCACGCGATCACCGGCCTTGACCGACGGTGCGATCAGCTCGCCCGAATCCTTGCGCGCGCCTTCGCCGACCGAGACGATCTCGCCTTCGGCGGGCTTTTCCTTGGCGGTATCGGGGATGATGAGGCCGCCCTTGGTTTTTTCGTCGCCTTGCACGCGACGAACCAGCACACGGTCATGAAGGGGTTTGAAAGCCATCTGAGAACGCTCCCTAGGTTCCAGGTTGATTGCTTTTAGCACTCGAAGCAAGTGAGTGCTAACGACGCCGTAGATAGGCAGCCCCCGATGGCCTGTCAACACCCCGTTAAGCGGAAAATTCGCTCCGGCCCGGCAGCCGCCGCTAAAGGCTTGTGCGGCGGAAAGCTCCGGCCTAGAGAGCCAGACCATGAGCAATCGTTTCGAAATCACCTCGCTGCCGCTGGGCGGCGGCACGCTGGGCATCAGCCCCCTGCCCGGCCATAGCGGCAAGCTGTCGGCCGATCTGGCCGCCATCGGGCTGTTCCGGCCGGGGCTGGTGATCTCGCTGACCCAGCAGGCGGAGATGGAACTGCTGGGCGGGGCCGAGCTGCCGCAGGGCCTGTTGCGGGCCTCGATTCCCTGGGCGCATTTCCCGGTGGCCGATTTCGCCACCCCCGAGGGCGAGACCGCGGCGCGCTGGGACGGCATCGCCAACCGGGCCCGCGCGGTGCTGGCCGAGCGCGGCAAGGTGCTGGTGCATTGCCGGGCCGGTCGCGGGCGGTCGGGCATGGTGGCGCTGCGGCTGATGATCGAGGCCGGCGAGAACCCTACCGCCGCGCTGGCCCGGCTGCGTCGCGCTCGCCCCGGCGCGGTGGAGACCGAGGCGCAGCATCAATGGGCGCTGCAGGGTCGCCCTGCCAGCTGAGACAGGCGCAAGATCCCGCGTGACTTGCCGCGCGCGGCGCCCTATCGTGCCGGAAGTTGCATGTCATCGACCTGATACAACCCGCTGATGAGTGAGGACGCCATGCCCCTGCACAACCTGCTTGCCCTTGCCGGACTTATGCTTGGCGCCGGGGCGCTCGGTCTGCAGGCCGGGTTGGTGATCCCGATGCAGATGCAGCGCGGCGACAGTATGCCGCGGGCGCTGGTGTTCTTTTTCTCGTTCTTCACCATCCTGACCAATCTGGCCGCCGTGCTGGTCTATTATGCGGCGCTGGCCGGCTGGCGTCGGCTATCGGCACCCGGTGTGCGCACCATGATCGCGGCCTATATCTTCGTGGTGATGGTGGTCTATCACCTGATTCTGGCGCCGCTCTGGTCGCCGCAGGGCTGGTGGCTGGTGGCCGATCACGCGCTGCACACCGCGGCACCGCTGCTCTACATCGCCTGGTGGTTGAGCGGTCCGCATCCGCGGCTGCTGCGTTACGGGCGGCTCTGGCTGATGCTGCTGCCGCCGCTGGCCTATGGCGGTTATGCGCTGCTGCGCGGCGCGGTAAGCGGGCGCTATCCCTATCCGTTCCTCGATGCCTCGGCGCTGGGCTATCCGGCGGTGGCGATCAATCTGCTGGGCATGGCGGCGGGTTTCGCGCTGGTCTGCGCGGCGGCCATTGCCCTCAGCCGGACGCGCCACGCCAAGGCGCCGGGCCGGGCCACCGCCTGAGCCGCCCACTGCGCCACCGCCTGCAGGGGCCATACGGGGGTGGGTGACAAGCCGGGGCACGCCCCCTATAAGGCGCGCGAAACGCATCACCATCACGGACCCGCGCCATGCTCCAGATCTTCGGCCACAAATCCCCCGACACCGATTCCACCGGCTCGCCGCTCATCTGGGCCTGGTATCTCAACGAGGTGAAAGGCACCCCGGCCCGCGCCGTGCTGCTGGGCCAGCCCAATACCGAAGCCGCCTTCGTGCTCAAGCGCTGGGGGTTCGACCTGCCCGAGATCATCAATGATGTCGCAGAGGGCGCGCCGGTTGTCATCGTCGATACCAACAATCCGGCCGAACTGCCGCCGTCGATCAACAAGGCCGATATCCGCGCCATCATCGACCACCACAAGCTGACCGGTGGGCTGGAAACCAACCTGCCCATCGACATCACCATCCGCCCGCTGGCCTGCACCGCCACCTTGATGCATGACCTGATGGGCGTCGATGCCGCGCGCATGCCGGACCGGATCAAATGCCTGATGTTGTCGTGCATCCTGTCCGACACGCTGGAATTCCGCTCGCCCACCACCACCGATCATGACCGCGCCGTGGCCACCAAACTGGCGGCAGAGCTTGGCATCTCCATCCCCGACTACGCCGCCGAGATGTTCGCGGCGAAATCCGATGTCTCGGCTTTCTCGGATGCCGAGTTGCTGCGCATGGACAGCAAGGAATATACGCTGGGCGGCAAGGGGCTGCGGGTTTCGGTGCTGGAGACCACCGCGCCGCAGGTGCTGCTGGAGCGCAAGGCAAGCCTGATGGCCTCGATGGAGGCGGTGGCGCGCGAGGATGGCGCCGATCAGGTGCTGTTGTTCATCATCGACATCCTGCGCGAGGAAGCGACGCTGCTGGTGCCCAATGATCTGGTCAAGGCGATTGCCGAGAAAAGCTTCGGCGCCACGGTGACGGGTGACAGCGTGGTGTTGCCCGGCATCATGAGCCGCAAGAAACAGATCATCCCGGCGCTGTCGATCTGAGCGGACGGACGGCCCATCACCGCACCCTTCACTGCGCCCCTCACCGCGCCAGGAACTGCGCCAGGAACCCGCATGACCCAGATCATCCCCTCCCTCGCCGAGATCGGCGCGCGTTATGATGTGCTCTATTGCGATCTCTGGGGCTGCCTGCATGACGGGCTGGCGCTCTATCCCGATGCGGTGGCGGCGCTGCAGGCGTTCCGGCGCGGTGGCGGCACCGTGGTCTTGATGACCAACGCGCCGCGCACCCATCACGCGGTGGCGCGGCGGCTGGAGCGCATGGGCCTGCCCGAGGATGCTTTCGATATCATCGTCGCCTCGGGCGATGCCACCCAGGAAGCCATGCTGGCCGGCGCCGCCGGCCGCAAGGTCTGGCACCTTGGCCCGGAAAAGGACGATGACCTCTTCACCGAGATCCCCGACTGGCTCAAGGACCGCCCCGCCATCGAGCGCGTCGCCCTTGATCAGGCCGAGGGCATCGTCTGCACCGGCCCGTTCAATGAATTTACCGACCAGCCCGAGGATTACCGCGCGCGCTTTCTGGCCGCCAAGACCCGTGGCCTGCCGATGCTCTGCGCCAACCCGGATCTGCTGGTCGATGTCGGCGAGACCCGGATTCATTGTGCCGGTGCGCTCGCCGCGCTTTATGCCGAGATGGGCGGCGAGGTGCTGTCCTTCGGCAAGCCGCATCCGCCGATCTATGATCTGGCGCGGCGCAAGCTGGCCGAGCGTGGCCTCAACCCCGATAATGACGCCGTGCTGGCGGTCGGCGACGGCATTCTGACCGATATCGCCGGCGCCCAGCTGGAGGGGATCGACGCGCTGTTCGTCACCGGCGGGCTGGAGGCTTCGCGTTTCGGCCCCGACCCGGAAGCGCCGCAACCCGCGCCGCTCGATGACTGGCTGTCCAGTCAGGGCCGCAGCCCACGCTATGCCATCGGCCGGCTGCGCTGAGGCGAAATCGGGCGGGCAATAAAATTTCCCCATCAGGGCAAATTTCGGACAATTTCTTGCGCAATAATCTTGCGGCGCGGCTCGGGCGGCTCTATGCTGCGCCGCAGTATCTGCCTGCGTCACCTCAGGAGGCCTCCATGGCCCCGCGATCCGATGGAAAGCCCGCCATGTTCGACACCCGTCCCAAGGACAACCTGCCCCGCGGCACGATCTGCATCGAGGATCTGGAAATCGGCATGTCGCGCTATCTGCGCAAGGAAGTGACCGACCGCGATATCGAACTGTTCGCCGAGGTCTCGACCGATCACAACCCCGTGCATCTGGATGACGATTACGCCCAGGATACCATCTTCGCCGGCCGCATCGCCCATGGCATGCTGACTGCCGGGCTGATCTCGGCGGTGATCGGCGAGCAACTGCCCGGCCATGGCACGATCTACATGGGTCAGACGCTCAAGTTCCTTGCCCCGGTGCGGCCCGGCGACATCGTTCTGGCCGAGGTCACGGTGCGCGAGATCGACCACCACAAGCGCCGCGTCACCCTTGATTGTCGCTGTTCGGTGGGCGATACCACCGTTCTGAAGGGCGAAGCGCTGGTTCTGGCGCCCAGCCGGAAATTCGACTGACGCGGCGGCGCCTGGCGGCCCGCCTGCGGCACGCCAGAGGGGCCAACCGGGCAGATGCAGCTTGTAACCCATTGGAAGGGCATGGAACCTTCGCTGCGCGGGGCCTCGGCGGCGCTGGGCAATTTTGACGGGGTGCATCGCGGCCATCAGGCGGTGATCGACCATGCCCGCCGCGATGATGCGCCGCTGGGGCTGGTCACTTTCGAGCCGCATCCGCGCGAATTCTTCGCCCCCGATGCGCCCCCCTTCCGGCTGATGAATGCCGAGGCGCGGCGCAACCGGCTGGCACGGCTGGGGGTGGAGCGGCTTTTCGAACTGCCGTTTGACGCCGCCCTTGCCGGGCTCTCGCCCGAGGGCTTCGCCCGCGAGGTTCTGGCCGAGGGGCTGGGGCTGTCGCATGTCGTGGTCGGCGCCGATTTCTGCTTCGGCAAGGGCCGCGCTGGCAC
>ERZ869909.595-NODE-595-length-38970-cov-7.053840_pt1 | contig 38970 bp, 35 predicted proteins | sample MGYA00520892_ERZ869909 | MGnify/ENA primary metagenome ERZ869909 (study PRJEB32215, sample SAMEA104723947) | bioreactor metagenome | biome: bioreactor; feature: anaerobic bioreactor; material: water | place: China | collected 2015-03-12 ...
ATCGCCCCGGCTCGCGAGGACGCTCGCCCTCCCGGGTTGGCGCCAAGCGACGCGCTGGGAGGGCGAGCGTCCTCGCGAGCCGTTCCGGAGGAGAAGGCGCGCCGATGGCGGATACCCTCTAAGTCAACGCCTCACCCTACAAGGGCAACGCATCCAACGAAGTGACGATGCCATCGCCGGTATCTCCCCCACGCTTCAGAAGCCGTGCTTGCAGGCCGGCGGCGAGTGCGCCCTCGTAGTCTTCCTCGATGCTGTCGCCGATGTGGCAGGTTTCGCTGGGATCGACGCCAAGTTCCCGGCAGGCTTGGAGGAAAATTGCGCGATCCGGCTTGCGCACGCCTGCGGCGGCGGAGATCACGACGCGATCGAAAAATGGCGCAAGGCCAAGGTTGGCGATGACCGTGTGAAGGCGGCTGTCGAAATTCGACACGATGGCGAGCGGGTAGCCGTCGTCTTTCAAGCGAGTGAGCGTCGGAATGGCATCCTCGTAGAGCCGCCACGCGCTCGCCTCGTCGAAGCGGGCGTAGACGACTTCGAAGAAGGCGTCGAATTGGCCGTCGAGGGTGTTGAGGGCGCCGGCCAGCTCGAAGGTGCGGCGAACCGTGCGGTGCCACCACTGCCATTCGTCAGACTCGGAAGTGTGGGCGTCGGTGGGCTTGCGCTCGCGCCAGGCGCGGTGGAACGCGGCATCCAGCGCGGCGGCATCGGCGTGGGCATCGAATCGGGCAGCCACCTCGGCGTAGACGGCGCCGACGCTTGGATACACCTCGAAAAGCGTCATGGCGGCATCGAAGGTGTAGGCGCGGACGGTCGGGGCGGCCAATGTTACGGCCTCGGCGCGCGGGTGATTCGCACGAACAACCACAGCCACGCATACCGCACCTCACCACGAAGGCGCTGCGATGCAAGGCTCGCAAGCACGGAAAATAGCCCACCATCCAGCGGCCGGAGCTTGCCGTCTTCGCCGCAACACGCGCGGACTCTCGCTCCACTGAGGGCTGCGAGGACGCGGAGCCTCGGACTTGGGTAGAGGACGCAGAGGGCGTCGGCGTCGAGGGCACGCAATTGCCGGATGACAGCGAGGGCTTGCGCGGGTGTCTCCACCACCTCGACGCGCTCCGGTAAGGCGTTCTTGAGGTCATCCCGACCCGTGGGTAGCAGCGCCGTGAGCGTGGCATCGGGAAGAGCGGATTGCATGGCCTCCACGGCGCGGGAGAAGTGGTCCGACTGGCTGTAGAGAATGACGACGCGCTTCGTCATCGCACCGTCTCCGCGAGGAGGGGCCCATAGTGCGCCTCGACGACGCGGGGCCATGCGAAGGCGTTCTCGGCGCGTTGGCGGGCGGCCTGCCCCATGCGCTGGCGAAGCGGTTCGTCGTCAAGGAGGGTCTCAAGGTGCGTCGCGAGGGCTTTTGCGTCACCCACGGGAAAATTAAAACCGCTCTTGCCGTGTACGGGGATGCCGCCGAGGCCGCCGGTGTCGCTCACGACGGCGGGAACACCGCAAGCCATGGCCTCCACGGCGACGAGTCCGAAAGGCTCGGGCCAGACGGAGGGCACGACGGCGATATCCGCCTCTCGGTAGAGGCGTTGGATGCCCGCGTGCGATTGCCAACCGATGGCGGTAAGCCATGGCGTGTTGATGGCCGGATCCGGATGCGTCACGCGGATTTCAAAGTCGCTGCGCTTCGCTGCCAGCATTGCCCCCGCCTCGCGCAGAACGGCAAAACCCTTGGCGGGGTCCGTGGTACGGCCGGTCATGAGGATCACCTTGCGGGGAGACAGCGGGCGCTCGGCGGGCGGAGAGAAGGTGTTGAGGTCCACGCCACCGGGTACGATGGCGGTGCGCACCCCGGTGGGCGCGAGCAACTCGGCCATGCGCGGGTTGTAGACAATGGCGGCGCTGCAACGAGCAATGGCCTCGCGGCACTCGTGGGCGTAACCCGGCTCATATGCCTTTGCGGCAAGGTATTCGGCGGCCCAACTGCTGTGGTGTCCCGAGCGCAGCTCACGGCGGATGCCACGCAGCGTGGCGCGGCGCACGGCCTCGGGTTGCTCGAAGAGGCTCAGGTCAACGCCCCATCCCCCGGGGAATCGTTCCGCGTCGAAGGGGGCGGTGGCTTCGTAGGCGTAGTAGCGGGCGATGACGGGGCATTGCGTGTGCATCGCGCGGATGACAAAGGGTTTCAGGAAAAACGCGCTGCAGACGATGGCCAGCTCGGGCTGAAACGCGGCGGTTGCGCGCTCGATGGCATCGAGAACGGCCCGCTTCGTGAATGCATCCGGCGCAATGGGAATGTTGGTGGAGGGGAACGGAAGGGCTGCCGGGTCCGCGCCGAGTCGGTCGCGCACGCCATCCACTTGCAGCATGAAGAGGTGCGGCTCATGCCCGAGGGCGTGCAGCTCCTTCGCCACATGGTACACATCCACGCATGCGCCTCCGTGCGGTGGCCAAGAGAAGAGCAGATCGACGAGGGCGATGCGCATGGGGCCGCTCACGCCGCGCTGGGGTGCACGAAGGGCCTACCCATGTCGGCCGGCCTCTGCGCGGCCGGCCTTGGTGCGGTAGACGAGGCGCAGGCGCAGTACCCGCCGCAAGTCCGGTGGGATTCGAGTCTCGTACACGGGGCGGCCATCGGGCATGGGGCCCTGGGTGCTGCGTTTGCGGGAATCGATCCAGACCTGCGCAAAATTAAAGTGATTCAGCATGCCCCGCAGGAACACTCGGTGAATCAGCCCGAAAGGCGTGCGGGGCATGGGCAGAATCTTGCTCTCTGCATTCCAGCACTCGGGCTTTCTCGCGCCGCTGAGCATGGAGAGGGCGTTGAGAAGAACGCTGTCGAACATGACGACGAAGCGGTCGTACTTGCCCGCGCGCAGGAGCTTCACGAGGCGCATACAGGCGCCGATGTCGCGCGGTGAGTAGTGGGTGCGCTCGGTCTCGACCACCTCGGTGACGATGGCATCGGACCCGGCGGGCATGGCGAATCCTGGCGGTACGATCGCGGCGATGTGGGCATCGGGGTAGCGCTTGCGCAGCGCTTGGAGGCGCGCGCCGTAGAGCAGGCCGTTGGAGTAGTACGCCCCGATACGCATCAGCGGATTTTCCCTGCAATGTGCTCGAGTATCGGCGGGTAGTGCGTCTGCACGACGGTGCTCCAGGTGTATTTCTGCTCAACCCGCTCGCGGCCGCGCGCGCCCATCTCAACCCCACCGGCCGGGTCATCGAGCAGCTTGTCGAGGCAGAAGGCCAAATCCACGCTGCTGCCGGGGTCGAAGAGGTAGCCGGTCTCGCCCGGCACGACGATATGCTGAAGGCCCCCGACGCGGCTGGCAACCACGGGCATGCCCATGGCCATGCCCTCGACGGCGACGATACCAAAAGGCTCGGCCCAGACGGAAGGCACCACGCAGATGTCGGCTTGGGCGTAGAGTTCGCGCATGCGGCGGTAATCCACCCAGCCGACATTCTTGAGCCAGTCGGCCTGGAGGGAGTCGTCGTCGTAGGTGACCCAAAGCTCGAAGTCGTCCCGGTGCTGACGGAGGCCAACGGCGGCATCGAGCAATACATCCATGCCCTTGGAGGCGTCGTCGGCGCGGCCGGTCATGAGGATGACCTTCTTCTCCCCCGCTCCCTTGGGGGTGCGCTCGGGCGGATTGAACTGGCCGAGGTCAACGCCGCCGGGAATGACCTCAACGCGGTCGCAATGATCGGCGATGCGCCCGGCGGCCATCTCGTTATAGACAATGGCGACATCGACCTGCTGCATCGTTTCCGCAAACAGGCGCTGGTACTCGGCGGTGTGGGCCCCGGCGAGTAGAAACTCCTTGGCGTAGGGCCGCAGCAGGCCCGTGCGGATGTCGGTCTGCCAGCACTCGAGGGCGCATCGGCGGCAGGCGTCGGGCGTCTGGAAGAGGTCGTTGGGGCAGACATCCTCGGCGTAAAAGAGGAAAAAGTCGCGCATGCAGAGGTGTTCGTACATGTAGTAGCGGGAAATGATGGGCTTGTGCGCGAAAGCCTGGATGACATAGGGCTTCATGTAGCGCATCAGGCCGACATAGACCGCGTCGGGCTGCCAGGGGTCGACGGCCTCGCGGAAGGCGGCGGGGATGCCCTCGCGCGTGAAGTTCTTGGGAGACAACGGGACCCGCGTGGCGGCGTAGGGCAAATCGGCGGGGTCGAAATCGCCGAAGCGCCAGGCGTCCTCGTAAGCGGCGGCGAAGAGATGCACCTCGTGGCCCATCTTCTGGAGTTCATCAGCGGTATGGAACAGATCGGCCTGGGCGCCGCCGGGGGGCGGCCACGCGAAGACCATATCAAGGAAAGCGATGCGCATGGGGTTCCTGCCGCGGTTACTGTTGTTGCGTTGCGCCGTACCACTGGCTGCCGCCGTGGTCGAGGTGCAACACAGGGACCTCGAGGAAGTGGCAATTGCCGAAATGCTGGAGCATCGAGCAGGCGAATTCCCAGTCAGCCCCCTCGAAATTTTCGTATTCGTTGTATTTCACGGTCTCGAAGCAGACCCGCCGCACGCACTGGCAAAAGCCGATGGGCGCGTTCGGGCCGCCCTCGCGCTTGTCGCCGTAGCGTTCCTCGCCGGGTCCGTGCAGGAGGCTGTCCCACTCGGTCCATGGGCGCGCCTCGCCGAGGAGGATGCCGGCGGTCACATCGCGCGTGAGCATCTTGCGGCCCTGGGGCGCGGCGAAGTGGGTCTCGGCGGGGAGTTGGTCCAGCCGCGCGAACAAGTCCTTGGGGAGGACGATGTCGGAATCGAGCAGGGTGACCCACTCCCCATTTGCCAGTTTGAGGGACTGATTGATGATGAATCCCTTGGCGTTCATGCGGCGCTCGGGAAAGGGCGAGCGCACGATGCGCAGATCCGGGAAGACGGCCTCAATGGAATTGAGAACATCGTCCGTCGCATCGATGCCGGGCACATAGCCGACGATGACCTCGATGTCGCGCAAGTCGACGCCTTCCTGGTGGGCGATGCCGGTCAGCACGGCCTGAAGCCGGCGTGCGTAGCGGGTGGAGACGATCAACACGCTGTGGCGAATGCGCTCGATGTCGTGCGGGTGGCGCTTCTTGCCCTCCCACACGCGCGGGGTCTGGGTGCAGATGTCGGCGTTGATGTTCCAGAGGCTGGCGCGCACCTCGTTGTAGGTGGGCAGGCGGCGCGGGGTGTGGAATTGCCCCTCGAACTGCACGGGCTTGACGGGGATACCGTCGCGCAGGAGGACGAAGCGGCCGTCGCCCGCGGCATGCAGGATGAAGACATGGGAGAAGGCCTCCATCGGGCAGACGATCTTGATGGCGTCCCAGATGGAAAAGCCTGCGAAATCGGCGATGCCGCCGCCGACGGTGATCTGCACCGTGAAGGGCAGGTCCCCTTGATAGATGGGAACGGACTGCACCTCGCGATCGACAAGCGTGTGCCAGCGGTACGCGCCGGGCATCCGCACGCCAAAGGCGTTCTCGGGGCGGATATCGTCGTAGGAGAACTCGATGTCCGGCGGAAATGCCTGGACGGTGTGGTTGGCCTCCTCGGCAAGCCGCCGGATGGTGTCGTCTTCCTCGAGACGATCGGCGTCAATGCGGTCGTAGTGCTTGTGTTGCGACTCGAGCCCCTTCCAGATGCTCGGGGCATCCGCCGGGGCCGTCTCGACGCGCAAGCCGGGCATGAGGCGTTCGAAGGCGCGGTCCTGCGCAGTCTGGATGGATTCCGGGGGCGTGTGGAGGGAATCCAGCTCAGGCCCGAGGGGGCCGTAGCCATTTTCCTTCATTCGTGCCACGGCCCGGGCCAAATCCTCCTCGTGCTTGGCGCGCTGGTCGGGAGTGAACCGCCAGAGGCGCCAGCGCCGGGCGAACTTCGCGAGGATGACGAGGGCGTGGTAGATGGCGTGGCGGTCGCCCTCGATGATCCAACGCAGGATGAACTCATCGGGCAGATTGCGGATGGAGGTGTAACGGCCCAGGTAGGCGGCAACGGCAAGCGAGGCCATGCGGGGCGAGGCCTTGGTCAGATGCTCGGCCAACTCGTACGAGGCCTTGTGGTATTGCTGATGATCGAGGAAGAAGCGGCGGCGCCCCCCGGCAATCCCGGTGTTTGCCTTGCTCACGAAGGCCAACGGTAGACCGTAGAGGTTCGTCTCGATGCCCTCGGCCTGGGCGGCCTCCGCGAGCGCGTTCATCAGGTCCACCGTGCGGTGTGCGTCGGTTTCGTCCGTGCAGGGCGGGCGCGGCTGGAAGGGGTCGTCGTTGACGATGGTCAGCACGGGGACATTCGCCGCGGCGAGCCGCTTGGCGAATGTGGTGGGGTCAAACGAGGCGGAAAAGGGCGGCTGCACCTGCACGCGCACGGGAATCCCGGCGGCAGCGGCGGCATCGAGCCATGCCTGGACGGCCGGGGCCTCGGCGTCCGCCGGGGCGAGTAGAATGTCGAGGAGACCATCGGCCTTGAGGGCGGCGAGGTCTGGGATGTCCCCGGGGCAATCGGTGCGCAGGGAAAGCGGCATGAGGAGCGGCTGCTTGATGTCGCCCGGCTGCCCATAGGCCGAGGCCATACTGTAGCGCAGGAGGGAGCCGAACAGGGGCGGCACGGGCCCGTGGACGAGGAAGTCGCACTTGTCGGTCTTGTGGAGGACGCGGTTGAGGCGCAGCCACCGGGCGAGATCACGCTCTTTGTGCGGCTTTCCGCGGCGATTATGCGCACAGACGAGTCCACGCACGGGCAAAAGCAGGCGCTTGCGGACAGGCGTCTCGGTATCCGCCGCAGACGGGGTCTCGGCGGTCATTTGTTCGGGGAATGCTTCGGTCACGATTTCCGGCTCGGTTGGGCGAGAGTTGAGAAGGTAGGGGGATTCTAGGTTTCCGGCTGGAAGGGAGTCAACGCGAGCCGGCTGATATTCGCGCGGATGAGTTCGAGCAGCCGCTGGGTGCTTTGTGTCGCGACGCGTTCGACCTCGTCGTGCGTGAGGGGTTCGGCTTGCCCGGCGGTATTCGTGATGACGGACACGGCGGCGGTGGCGATGCCGTGCTCGCGGCAGCGTTGGGCCTCGGGGGCGGTGCTCATGCCGACGGCCTGCATGCCCATGCGGCGCAAGGCCTCGATCTCGGCGGCGGTCTCGTAGCAGGGCCCGTGCATCCACATGTAGTTGCCGGTCGAATCGGCACCCTCGAGCCGTGTGTCGAGCACAAGTTGCTCCGGCCGGCCGGGCCATCGCCGAAAATACCATGTGTGCAAGGTATGAGCGGCCATGAGATGACCGGGACGCATGGCGGGGTCGAGTCCACCGGCGGCGTTGGTGAGGATGACGGCGCGTACGCCGCGCGTAGCGAGATAATCGATGGGGCGCACGACCTCGGGGTAGTCGAGGCCCTCGTAGAAGTGGCGGCGTCTGCGCACAAGGATGATGGGGATCCCCTCGCAATGCCCCTCGAGGTAGGGGCCGGAGTCGTCTGTGCGCTGGAAAAAGCCGCGATACTGGAACCACGGATCAGTTGCGGGCGCCGTGGTGGCGCCGAGTCCCTCGGCGAGGTCGAGTCCCGAGCCCGCGACGATACCGACCAACGGCTGCGTCACGGGCGCTCCGGTCCCGAGTCGGGCAGGAATAGGCGGGCGTACACCTCGAGGGCGTAGGCGTCGGTCATGCCGGCGATGTAGTCCGCGGTGCGGCGCTCGAGGGAGTCGGCGGGGTCGCCCGCCTGGCTCTCGGGCGTGGGATTTTCCATGTGGAAATCGAACATTTCGCGGATAATTTTGTGCGCACGGCGTATGTTTCGGTCAATGCGCTCGTCGGGGTAGACCTTCCGGTACATATGATCGCGCAATTCGAGCGTCGCGGCGCGAACATCCGGGGTCATGGCGAGCGGGCCGTCCTGGCTGCCGTGAATCAGGGCGCTGACCATGGACTCGATGCGGTCGCTGCTCGATTCGCCGAGGCAGCGGATGGCGGCGGCGGGCAAGTCCTCGAGCCGCAGGACGCCCGCACGAACGGCGTCATCGATGTCGTGGTTGATGTAGGCGATGGCATCGCTGATGGCGACGACATCGCCCTCGAGGGTCGCGGCGCATCGCTCGACATGCTTGGTGAGAATCGCCTTGCCGCGCGAGTGGTTGACGATGCCATCGCGGACCTCGAAGGAGAGGTTGAGGCCACGCCACGGCTTGCGGGGGTTGGACTCAAGCACCTCGACCACGCGCAGGCTTTGATCAGCGTGGACGAAGCCGCCGGGCAGGACTTGTGCAAGGACGCGTTCGCCGGCGTGGCCGAAGGGGGTGTGGCCGAGATCGTGCCCGAGGGCGATGGCTTCGGTGAGATCCTCGTTGAGCATCAGGGCGCGGGCAACGGTGCGGGCGATCTGGGTGACCTCGAGGGTGTGGGTCAGGCGAGTTCGGTAGTGGTCGCCGCGCGGGGCGAGAAAGACCTGGGTCTTGTGCTTGAGGCGGCGGAAAGTCTTGGTATGGAGGATGCGGTCGCGATCGCGCTGGAACCCGGTTCGGTACGGGTGCTCGGGTTCCGCGTGCACTCGCCCCTTGCTCTCCGCGCAGAGGGCGGCGTGAGGCCCGAGGACGGTGCGCTCGCGCTGCTCGATCTGCTCACGGATGCCGGTGGCGACGGGCATTACTTGCCTTTGGCCAGGCGCTTGGCGAGTTCCGGCGGCAGGCCCGCGTCGATGATGCGGCGCTGGGCGCCCTCGAGGTCGTAGTCGACCCGTTTGAACTCGACGGCCATGGCCTCGGTATCGAAGATGAGGTACGCGGCGCGGGGATCCTGGTCACGGGGTTGCCCCACGGCGCCGGGGTTGACGAAGAAGCGGCCGTGGCTGTTGAGGGGGAAAGTGCCGGTGTGGCCATTCGTGAAGGGCATGGCGCCCTGCTCACTGAAAAGGGAGACGCGATGGCTGTGCCCGAAGAAGCAGATGCGCAACTCCTTGCCGTCGAGGTGCTCCATGGCACGCATGGCATCCAGCCAGTCGATGATGTAGTCGTCGCGGTTTGCCGGGGAGCCGTGCACCCCGAGGCAATACTCCTTGAAGCGGATTTGCTCGCGCAGACCGCGCAGGTATTGCTTGTTGTCGTCGCGCAGGGTGTGGAGCGTCCACTGAATGGCCTTTTTGGCCGCGCTGCGGAAGAACCAGGGCTCCTCGAGTCCGCAGCAGGCGGCGTCGTGGTTGCCCATCACGCAGGGGATGTTACGGGCACGCATGAGATCTACGACCTCGTTCGGGCTGGCGTTATAGCCGACGAGATCGCCGAGACAGACGATTCCGGCGGGCTTGATGGCATCCAGTTCGTGTAATACGGCCTCGGTTGCCTCGAGGTTTGCGTGCAAATCAGAAATAACTGCAAGGAGCATGATGATTGGCTTCCGGGCCTTGGATCGTTAGCGCCGCTGCGAATGTCCCCACCGATGTCGTCCTACGGCCCATGCGCGCGATGCATGGGTCAGGGTAGCGCCGTGTCCGGGATCCCGGCAACCGGGAACGGCTATCAACTTGAAGATGAACCGCCATCGGGCGCCCCCGCACCCGGCAATGGCCTAGTCTTCATCCTCGTCGTCAGCATTCGCCTCGTGCGCAATTATCCGCTTCAGTTTCGAATACTTTTTGCGCGCGTGTTCGTTTCTCGGGTCAATTTCCAGAACGGACTCCATGGATTTCAGGGCCGTGGGGTAATCGCGCCGTTTGAGAAAACGAATTCCGATATTATAATGCGTGACGAGCAGCTTCTTCTTCAAGCGCCGCGAATCCCCCAGAATCTTGGTGGCCTCCAGGTAGTGTTGCAGGGCCTGGTCGTAGTCGCGCATCTCGAAGTAGAAATCGCCCGTGGTCTCCGCTTGTGTGGGCGGGTCGGTGTTCTCGGATTGCTTCCTCTCCTCCCGCAACTGCTTGCGCCGCGCCTTGTATTCCTCCGGCGAACCCATGTACGCCACGGCGCTGCGCTCGACCATGATATTGATGTTATTCGAGGTTTCGTCGTGCGGGACGAGGAAAAAACGGGTTTGGCGGTGGGCATTGGCCTGGGTGGTCTTGCCCTCGACCACTTCACCGTCGTGAAATTCGATGACGAGGTCGTCGCCCTCGGCATGGATGGGCGGGAAGTGTGCCGGGTTGAATTTGCCGGTATAACTCTTGACATTAAACACGGCTTTCACTTCCGAGAAGGACACCCGCACCCGCTCGTCAAGCGAATGGCCGTCTTTGTCGCTGCAATCGAGGTAGAACTCCTCGTCGTGGTGGTTGAACCGGAAGGCCACGCCGTATTTTACGGTGCCATCCTTGAAACGCACGACGAGGCTGTGGCGCGCGTGGCGCTTGCGCACCTCCTTGTACCGTCGCTTCTCTTCCTTCTCACGGCGTTCCCGTTCGGATTCGATGCGGTCCTGAATGCCGTGGCGAAGGTCATCGCCGATGTGGGCGCGGTGAACCTCGGTAGGAAAGAGGCCCTTGGCGGAAATGGCCTGCAGGGCGGCCTTTTCGTTTTCCGCCTCGACGACATCGTAGACCTGCTCGCCCTTCTCATTGAAGGCGGTAAATGCGAACTTGCTCACACGAACCTCCCCAATCCCGCCGCAGGGCGCAGGGCTCCCGTTACCAACCGTTTCATGCTAGCACGGCTGGTCGGGAGGGTCAACGCTTCTGTTCGGGATAAGCGCAAGCCATACAAAGGCTTGCGGCAACTACTCAACGGATTCGATGAGGTCAATTAGACTGCGGACTTTCTCCTCGGCGGAGGCGAGTAATTCGCGGGCTTCTTGTTGCGTTTCGGGCCGGCCGGCGCCAATCAGCTCCTCGTCGAGACGGCGGCGGGCGCCGGCGGTCGTGAGCCGCTCGCTCCACAGCAACTGCTTGATGCGCTGAACGATGGCGATTTCGGCCTGCTGGTAGTAGCGGCGGTTGGCGCGATCCCGCCGGATGCGCAACTGGGGAAAGCGCTCTTCCCACTGCCGCAGGACATGGATCGGCACGCCGAGCATATCGCTGACCTCGGAGATGGAATGGCGTCGGTCGATGGGTTTGGCCATGGTGGGCCCCCTGCTATCGCGCCCTTCGGGGCTTTTTGACTTTGAGCCAATCCTGCGGCTGGAGATAGAACGACTGGACGAGGTCCTCGGGGGTGCCGGGATCGGGGGCCCAATCGTATCGCCAGCAGGCGGTGGCAGGCATGGACATGAGGATGGACTCGATGCGGCCCTGGCTTTGCAGCCCGAACTTGGTGCCGCGGTCATACACGAGATTGAACTCGACATAGCGGCCGCGTCGGTACAGCTGGAAGGCGCGCTCGTCGTCGGTCTCGGGGTCGTGGCGGTGCTCCTCGACGAAGGGGCGGTACAGCGCGCCGAAAGACATGCCCAGGCGCTCGACGAGGGCGTGATGGGCCTCGGCATCGTGCTGGAGGTGGTCGAAGAAGATGCCGCCGACGCCGCGCCGCTCGCCCCGGTGGCGAATGTGGAAATAGTCGTCGCAGTGGCGCTTGTAGGTGTCATAGTCGGCGTTGACGGACTCGCACAGGGCCTTGAGCTGACGGTGAAAGGCGACGACTTCGGAAAAGACGGGGTAGTAGGGGGTGAGGTCGATGCCACCGCCGAACCACCAGCGATGACCCGCCTGAAAGTAGCGCACATTCATGTGGATGGTCGGCACATGGGGGTTCCATGGGTGCACGACCAGGCTCACGCCGGTGGCAAAGAAAGGGGTGTCGGGGTCGATGGAGAACTGCGTGGCGGCGGCCTCGGGCAGGGCCTCGCCGTGGATGGCGGAGAAATTAACGCCGCCGCGCTCGATGAGGGAGGACTCCTCCCAGATGCGCGAGATACCGCCGCCCTCGCCGGACTCGTAGTCCCACTCATCCTCGAGGGGTGGGTGGCCGTCGAGGATGGTCAGGTGCGTGGTGATGGCGTTGTGGATGGTCCGCATGGTGCTTTCGACACGCTCGGGAGTCATGGCGCTAATCCAAGGGTTTGCCGTCTTGGGTCCAGACGGTGAGGTTGGTGAGGTCGCGTTCGGGGGTATCGAAAAACTTGCGGACGAACATGGAGACAATATAGGCGGCCACGAAGACAAGGACATGCCCGAGCACTCCGGTGTAGTAGTGGTCGAGCACATCGATCACGCCGATATTCATAAAACCGGGCAACCAGCCCATGAAATCGGCGGTTCGGTAGATGTTGAATAGAATGGTGACGAGAATCGCCGTGATCAGGGCGCGGTCGTCGCCGAGTTTGGTGAAGAAGCCGAACATGTAGAGGCCGAGGAGACCGCCGGAGGTGAGGGCGGCGAGGATCACGGAGGTGTCTTGCATGGTCTTCATGGCGCCGGCCTGCTGGGCATAGACGAAGCCAAAAGCGCCCAGCACCATGAAGACCGACGAGACGATGGCGATAATCCGCGCCGCCATGAGGTAGTGGGTGTCGGCACGGCCGGGATAGAGGTGGCGTTTGTAGATATCCGTCACGGACACGGTGGAAATGGCGTTGAGGCTGGAGTCGAGCGTGGACATGGCGGCGGCGAGCACGGCGGCGACCAGAAGTCCGCCGAGGCCCACGGGCAAGCCAATCAAGATAAAGTGCGGAAGGACCTGCTCGGCGCTGAGGTCGCCGCGCAGCATCATTTCGGAGGTCTCGGTGGGGAACTGCTGGAAGTAGACCCAGAGGGCGGTGCCGAGGAACATGAAGAAGGTCCAGAGGGGGATGCTGGTCCAGCAGCAGATCCACATGGCCCTGCGGGCGTCCTTGGCACTGCGCGACGCGCAGTAGCGTTGCACGATATTCTGGTTGGAGCTGTACTCCATGAGCCAGTTGGCCAGGCCGATCACGAGCATCATCAGGGCGGTGCGCCGGTAGAAGGTAAACGCCCACTCCGGGTCCTCCACCAGGCCGGTCTCGAGGTTGAGGTCGCTGAAGGAGAATTTGCCCGCCTCGGACGCCTGGGAGATGATCTGGCCGAATCCGCCGGGCAGCTGCCACACAATGACGCCTAGGCAGAGAATGCCGCCGCCGATCAGGACGATGGTCTGGGCGACATCCGTCCAGACGACGGCCTCAATACCACCGAGCACGGTGTAGAAAGAAACGAAAATACCGGCCAGCACAACGGAGAGGTATTGGACGATGGCCTGGTAGTTTTCCCCGAATACGGAGGCGAGGTACTCGGCGCCCGCGATGCCGAGAATGAGTTCGAAAACGAGGACGGATACGAGGTAAAGGACGGTGCTGAGCCGGAGCAATTGCATGATGACGAAGGCAACGGCGGCGTACACGCGCGTATAGGGCCCGAAGCGCCCCTCGAGATATTCAAAGGCGGAGGTGACCTTGCCTCGGCGGAAAAAGGGCAAAAAGAAGTATGAGGCAATGAGGATGGCGATGGGAAGCATGAAGGCGGGAAGCAGGCGCAGATAGGCGGTTTTGAAGGCGTCGCCGGGGTAGGCGAGGTAACTCACCGAACTGATGCTGGTGCCGACCATGGACAGCCCGATGGCCCAGGCGGGAAAGTTCCGGCTGCCGAGGAAATAGTGCTCGGTGCTGGTGTTGCGGCGTGCAAACCAGATACCGGCCGCCGCGATGCACGCGAAGTAGGCGCACAGCACGAAGATATCGAATCCGCTGACGCTCGACAATACCGGCTCCCCCCGTTTATTCGATTGTGCGCTAGGCACGGTATCACCTGACGGCATGACGGTCAAGAAGGGCATTGAGACGGGTGCGATCGAGTTCTATAATGGCCACCGGAAGTTGACCATACGCAGGCGGGAGAGCAGGCGGGAGAATGGGACCATGCAGACGCTGAAACTGGGATTCATCGGGGCTGGGTACATTGCGCGCTTCATGGTGAGCGCCATTGACCAGGTACGGGGACTGGAGATCGCCGGCGTGACCGGCTCAAGCCGTGGCGAGGACCTCGGGCAACTCGTGCGCGGTCTCGGCCTCGGCGAGTGCAAAGTCTACGATTCCGTCACGGAATTGGTGAAAAATTGCGATGTCCCCTGCGTCTTTGCACCGAACTTTGCGCGGGTGGACATCATCCGCGAGATCACGGAGGCGGTGAAGGCGGGCGCGAAGGTGAAGGGGGTCATCTGCGAGAAGCCGTTGGGCCGCACGGTGGCGGAAGCGCTGGAGATTGAGCGCCTCGCGAAGGAGGGCGGCTACCCGACTTCCTACTTCGAGAATCAGCTTTTCATGAAGCCCATCAACGCGCAGCGCGACCAACTGGCCCCGCAGCAGGCGGCGATGGGTCCGCTGAGCCTCGCGCGGTGCGCGGAGGAGCACGCGGGACCGCACGCGAGCTGGTTCTGGGACCCGACGCGGCAGGGCGGGGGCGTGCTGCTGGACATGGCCTGCCACAGCATCGCGTGTGCGTGGTATTGCCTCACGCCTATTGGCAAACCGCTGACTTTCCTCAAGCCGATCGAGATTTCCTGCGATATTGCGCTGCTCAAGTGGGGCTTGCCGAAGTATGCCGATGACCTCAAGGCGCGTATGGGGGTCGATTACCGCGAGACACCGGCGGAGGATTTCTGCACGGGGATGATCACCTTTCTGAACCCGGAGACGGGGCAAATCAGCAAGGCGCAGTTCACGAACTCGTGGATGTACGACAAGCAGGGGCTCCGCCTCTACATGGATGGCCTCGGGCCGGGCTACGCCTTCGAGCTGAACTCGCAGAAGTCGCCCCTGGAGATCTTCATCGGCGACCAGGCAGCCGATGCCGCGGCGGACGCGGAAAAGGCGATGGAGAAATCCACCGCGACGCGTGGATTGCTGGCGGTGCAGTCGAATGAGGCGGACCTGTACGGCTATGTGAACGAGATGATCGATGCCCGCGACGCCTTTCTGGCGGGCCGCGACGCCATGGCGCCGTGGTCGTACGGGGTGGAGGTGACGAAGCTGTGCATGGCGGCCTACATGGCCGCCGAGCGCAAGCAGTCGCTGGACCTGACGGATGAGACCATTCAGAAGCAACTGGAAGCCTTTGTGCCCTTGGTGGCACAGGGCCGGGGTCGGGAGTGCCTCATCGTGAATTAGTGCACAGAAAACGGCGTGGGGCGAATGCCCGTCTGGTTCGGGCAACAGCGCCGTTTCAATAGCCGGTGTTCGGGCGGACTGCCTTGGATGCCGGGCCGATGCGACACCGTCGCGAGAAATGGAGGTCGTTATGCCACCGTTCGATGCCAACTTGGTGCGGAATGTCGGAATCATGGGCCACAGCGGGACCGGGAAGACGACGCTGATCGAGCACATGCTCCACAAGGCGGGCAAGACGAAGCGCATTGGCACGGTGGCCGAGGGGAACACGGTCGGCGATTACTACGACGAGGAGCGCGAGCGCAAGCAGACGCTGCACCTCAAATTGATGCATTGCGAGTGGAAGGGCTCGCGCATTCACTTCGTGGACACGCCGGGGTACGCGGATTTCGTGGGGGAAACGGCCGCGGTGGCGCCGGTACTGGATGCCATCGTGATCGTGGTGGATGCGGCGGCGGGCATCCAGACGGGGACGGACAATGCGCTGAACTATGCGCTGAAGCACAAGGTTCCCCATGCCTTTTTCGTGAACAAGCTGGATCGTGACCACACGGACTTCCACGCCATCGTGCGCGACTTGCGCGCTTCGTACGGCAAGCAATGCATCCCGCTGATTGTGCCCGTGGGGCAAGGCGCGGGTCTGCAGCGCGTCATCTCGGTGCTCGAGGAGTACGACGGCGACGACGAGCAAATCATCCACGATGTGCGCGAGCAGGTGACGGATGTGGTGGCGGAAGCGCACGAGGAATTGCTGGAGCAGTACCTCGAGACGGGGAAGTTGAGCCACGAGCAATTCACCCGGGGCCTGCAGGAAGGCATTGAGGAAGAGACGATCATCCCCATCCTCGCGGGCAGCACGGAGAAAGACGCGGGGATGCGCCGCCTGCTGGACCTCATCCACGAGGCCTTCCCCACGCCGCTGGATCGCCACATCCTGGCGGAAGACGCTCAGGGCGAACCCATCGAGGTAACGCCCGACCCGGAGGGACCGTTCCTCGGGCAGGTCTTCCGCTCGGTGGTGGATCCGTTCGTGGGGCAAATCACACTGTTCCGGGTGCTGTCGGGGCGCCTGTCGTCGGACTCGGAATTCTTCAATGTCACGCGCCAGAGCAAGGAGCGCACGGGCAAAATCTTCATGCTCAATGGCAAGGAACAGGAGCAGGTGGAATCCGTGGGGCCTGGCGATCTGGCGGCGATGCACAAGCTCAAGCACACGCGCTTTGGCGACACGATCGGGGCGGTGGGCACGGAGCTTCAACTGCCGCCGATCGAGATGCCGGAATCGATGGTGAAGCTTGCAATCATTCCGAAATCGCGCGCGGATGAAGACAAAATCGGCGAGGCCTTGAACCGGCTTGCAGAGGAAGACCCGACTTTCACCCATTACCGCGACGAAGAGACGGCCGAGCATGTCATTCGTGGCATGGGCGACCTTCAACTGGAGCTGGTACTGGCGCGGATGGCATCGAAGTTCAATGTGGTGGCCGACACGAGGACGCCGAAGGTGGCGTTCAAGGAGACGATCCGCAGTCAGGCGGAGGCCCACGGCAAGCACAAGAAGCAGACGGGCGGGCACGGCCAGTTCGGCGATGTGCACATCCGGTTCATCCCGAATGAGCGGGGGGCCGGGTACGAGTTCGTCGACAGCATCGTGGGCGGGGTCGTGCCGAAACAGTACATCCCCGCGGTGGATAAAGGGCTGCAGGAGGCGCTGGTGCGCGGGGTGTTCGCGGGGTATCCCGTGGTGGATGTGAAGTGCGAGCTGTTTTTCGGGTCTTTCCACGATGTGGATTCGTCGGAAATGGCCTTCAAGATGGCCGCGGCCCTCGCCGTGCGGGAAGGCATCCGGAATGCGCAACCCGCGCTTCTGGAACCGATTATGCACATTGAGGTCGTGGTTCCGGAGGAGTTCATGGGCGATGTAACGGGGGACCTGAACTCCCGGCGCGGGCGCATTTTGGGCGTGGAAGCCCTGCCGAACGGCCGTCAGCAGATTCAGGCGCATGTGCCGGAGGTGGAAGTGCTGCGGTATTCCACGGAATTGCGGAGCATGAGCCAGGGCCGGGGCGCCTACACGCTGCGGTTCGACCACTATGACTTTGTACCGGACCAGGTGGCCCAGCAGCTCGTTCAGCTGCACGAGTCGGAGCGGGCCGAGGCCGCCAGTTAGGAGCTTGGGTCAACCACGGGGACGGTTGCACGCCCGCGCCGCTGCTTGATATGCGGCGCGGGCGTATGCTACCTTTTCGCGATTCAACTTTTCCGGGACTATACGCGTGTACTGTGTCTGACGGTACGCGCCGCTGGAGATGGGTGCCGGGCGCCAAGCGCTCCGGTTAATCCAGTCGGGTCCCCGAGGGCAACCCATGTGAATGAGGAAAGCACGACCATGTCCGAAATTACGATGCGCCAACTGCTCGAGGCCGGTATTCACTTCGGCCACCAGACCCGCCGCTGGAACCCGAAGATGAAGCGTTACATCTTCGGCGAACGCAACGGAATCTACATCATCGACCTCGTGAAGACGATGCGTCAGCTCCGCAAGGCGGAGGCGGCCGTTCGCGAGTCCGTTTCCCGCGGCCAGGGCGTCCTGTTCGTTGGCTCGAAGAAGCAGGCGAAGGACCCGATCGTTGCCCATGCGAACCGCTGCGGCATGTATCACATCACCCAGCGCTGGTTGGGCGGCACGATGACGAACTGGGCGACGATGCAGGGCAGCATCAAGAAGTTGAAGGCCCTCGAGGAGCAGGACAAGTCCGGTGCCCTCGATTTGCTGACGAAGCGCGAAGCCGCGCAGGTCCGCAAGGACATGGCGCGCATGGAGCGCAACCTGTCCGGTATCAAGAACATGAACCGCCTTCCGGGCGTGCTGTTCATCATTGACACCAAGAAGGAAGCCATCGCCGTGCGTGAGGCCAAGCGCCTCGGCATCAAGACCATCGGCGTGGTGGACACGAACGCGGATCCGGACACGGTCGACATCCCGATTCCGGGCAATGATGATGCCATCCGCTCGGTCAACCTCTTCTGCATGGCCATGGCGAACGCGGTCATCGAAGGCCGGGCCATGTCGGAGCAGTACCAGACGGAATTGGCGCAGGAGGCCGCGGGCGGCCAGGTTCTCGACGAGCCGGTGGTGGAAGCCGCGGCCGAGGGCGAAGAGGCAGCCGCCGTGGGTACGGACGAAAAGAGCGAGTAATCTCCCGGCCGCTTGGCGCGCGACAATTCGCGGTGCTGGCGGCATTTTCCTGAGTAACGATTCACAAAACCAGCAAGGATTCGGATAGCCCCATGAGTATTTCGGCGAGCGATGTGAAAGAACTGCGCGAAATCACCGGCGCAGGCATGATGGATTGCAAGAAGGCCCTGACGGAAAGCGGCGGGGATATGGACAAGGCCGTGACCTGGCTGCGCGAGAAGGGCATTGCCTCGGCGGCCAAGCGCGCCAGCCGTGTCGCCAGCGAAGGCGCCGTTTCCTCGTACATCCACATGGGCGGGCGCATCGGCGTGCTGGTCGAGATCAATTGCGAGACGGACTTCGTGGCCCGCGGCGAAGGCTTTCAGGAGTTCTGCAAGGATGTGTGCCTGCAGATTTGCTCGGCCCGCCCGCTGTATGTGCGGCGCGAGGAAGTGCCGCAGCCGGATATCGATGTGGAAATGAGCATCTACAAGGCGCAGGCCGCGGAGTCGGGCAAGCCGGAGGCGGTGCAGGAAAAGATCGCCCAGGGCAAGCTGGACAAGTGGTTCCAGGAAGTCTGCCTGCTTGAGCAGAAGTTCGTGAAGGACCCGGACAAGACCATCGACGACCTGATGAAGGAGTTGAGCGGCAAGACGGGTGAGAAGCTGGATGTGCGCCGCTTCACGCGTTTCGAGCTGGGCGAGGGCATCGAGAAGAAAGAATCGAACCTCGCCGAGGAAGTTGCCGCGGAACTGGCCAAGGCCGAAGCCAAGGGCAACTAAGACCATGGCTGGTCAACCCGCCTACAAGCGTATTCTGCTGAAGTTGAGCGGGGAAGCCATGAGCGCCGACGGGCACGGCATCCACTTCCCGACCATCGATCGATTTGGCGCGGAAATCGCCGAAATCAGCCGCCTGGGCGTCGAGGTGGGCCTTGTGGTTGGCGGCGGGAACATCTTCCGTGGCGCCACGGAGGGCTCTCCCATCGATCGTCCCACGGGTGACTACATGGGCATGCTGGCCACGATGATCAACGCGCTGGCGATCCAGGCGACGCTGGAGAAGCATGAGATTCCCACGCGGGTTCTCACGGCCATTCCGATGAACCCCGTCGCGGAGCCCTACATCCGCCGCCGGGCCATGCGCCACCTTGAAAAGGGCCGCGTGGTCATTTTTGGCGCGGGGACGGGCAACCCGTTCTTCACGACGGATACCGCGGCGGCCCTGCGGGCCAACGAGATTGGCGCGGAGATATTGTTCAAGGCCACGAAGGTGGACGGGGTCTATGACAAGGACCCCATGAAGCACCCGGACGCGGTGAAGTACGAGGAGCTGGACTACACGACGGCCCTCACGCGGAATCTTCGCGTGATGGATGCCGCCGCCATTTCCCTGTGCCGCGAGAACGGCCTGCCGATCGTGGTGTTCAACCTGACCGAGGCGGGGAGTATCGTGCGCGCCATGCGTGGCGAGCGGATCGGAACCATCGTACAAGGAGCCTGAGCCGTGCAGCATGCAATCGTGACGGATTTGCTGGAGAAAATGGAGAAGACCGTCGAGGCATTCAGCCATGAATTGACCACCGTGCGCACGGGCCGCGCGTCGACGGGCCTGCTCGAGGGCATCGATGTCGATGCCTACGGGGCGAAGATGAAGATTGTGCAGCTTGGCACGATCAGCGCCCCCGAGGCCCGGCTGTTGACGATTCAGCCCTTTGACAAGTCCACGATCGGCGCGATCGAGAAGGCCATCATCACCTCGCCGCTGGAGTTGATGCCGAGCAACGACGGTCAAATCATCCGCGTGCCGCTGCCTTCCTTGACCGAGGAACGCCGCAAGGACCTCGTCAAGCTGGTGCACAAGTATGCCGAGGAGTGCCGCGTCTCCATTCGCTCCGCTCGCCGCCAGGCGATGGAAGACGCAAAGCAGCTGCAGAAGGACGGGGACATTCCCGAGGACGACGCTCACCGCCTTACTGCCGAGATCCAGAAGCATGTCGATGAGTTCGTCGTGAAAATCGACAGCATGCTCAAGCACAAGGAAGAGGAAATCATGGAGGTCTGAGTCGGCTTCGCCGATTCACAACCTCCTTCGCCTCCTTCCGTGCCTCTACCAACTTCGGACTCTCATCCAAGGGGGATTATCATGCCGCACGGTGCGGTCGAGTTGGATGCGCTCCGGGACCAGATCCGCACCCTGCCGCTGCCCCGCCACATTGCCGTCATCATGGATGGCAATGGCCGCTGGGCCGAGCGCGAGGGCGTCTCGCGTGCGCGCGGCCATGAGCAGGGCGCCAAGGCCGTGCGGGCGGTGATCGAGGCCTGCCGGGAACTGGAGGGGGGCGTCGAGGAGCTTTCGCTCTACGCGTTCTCGACCGAGAACTGGCGCCGCTCGGAAGAGGAAGTCGGCGCACTGTTCCGCCTGCTCAGCAAGTACATCCGCCTCGAGCTGGACAACATCCACAAGGAAGGCATTCGCGTCACCATCATCGGGCGTCGCGAGGGGCTCGCGGCATCCACGATCAAGGACCTCGATTTCTGCGAGGAGCGCACGCGCAACAACACCACCATGCAGTGCACCGTGGCCATCAATTATGGGGGCCGCGCGGAACTGGTGGATGCCGCCCGCAAGCTGGCCCAGCGCGTAAAGGATGGCGAACTGGACCCGGACGCAATTGATGAGTCGGCATTCGCCGGGCAACTCTACCGCCCGAATCAACCGGATGTAGACCTGCTGATCCGCACGAGTGGCGAGAGCCGCATCAGCAACTTTCTCTTGTGGCAGGTGAGTTACGCCGAGATCGTCTCCCCCTCCGTGCTCTGGCCGGATTTCCGCAAGCAGCACCTGTACGAGGCCATCGCCGAGTATCAAGCCCGCAACCGCCGTTTCGGCGGGCGTTGAGCGTCAACTGATGGGAAACCTGACCAAACGGATCCTGACCGCGCTCGTGCTGTTGCCGATCGTCTTCCTGGTGATCTGGCAACCGGACCTCGACCTCGCGTTTGTGCTGCTGGTCGCCGCGCTGGGCAGCATCGGCCTGCTCGAGTATTACCACCTGGCCGGTCTGCGCGAGCGCAGCCGTCAGGCGCGCCTGGGCGTTGCCGCCGGCGTGGGGATCATGACGAGCGCCTATTTCGGAAGCCTTCTGCTGACGAATTTCGCGCTGTGCGTGGGGCTCATCGTCGTGACGCTGGCGCATGCGAGGAACGAAAAGGACCTGTACCACAGCCTTACGGCGCCGGCCTTCGGGCTGCTCTATGTTGCGTGGACCGCTGCGCACTTCGTGCTGTTGCACGGCACGGAAGGGCGCGGGCCGGCCCTGGTGACCTTCGTCATCGGGGTGGTCGCGCTGAGTGATTCCGGGGCGTATTTCGCGGGCAAGGCGATCGGGTCGCGCAAGCTCGCGCCGGTGGTCAGCCCGAACAAGACCTGGGAAGGCGCAGCAGGCGCCGTGTGCGCGGCCATGGTCGGCGCGTGCATATTCTACTACCTGCGGAGCTGGGCGCCCTTTGCCGGGCTGCCCGCGTTCGGCATCTTCTGGTATCTCGGGCTCGGGGCGGTGCTGTCGGTGGTGGGGCAACTGGGCGACCTCGCCGAATCCGCCCTGAAGCGCGCGGCAGGCGAGAAAGACTCCGGCTCGGTGCTGCCGGGCCATGGCGGCGTGCTGGACCGCTGCGATGGGTTCCTGTTGGCTGGGCCAATCCTGTACTATATAGACCGTTTGGCCCTCGAATTTTAGCCTCGTTCTGGCCATGAAGCGGCCCCATTTGCCGCGAATCTCCTCCGGGAATACCTCATATGTTCGAAGAATTTGCCACGACTGCAGCCGCGTTCGCCAAGCGATTGGGCGACCTGCGCACCGCTTTGGATATCGACAAGGCCAATGCCGATATCGAGGCGCTGGAAGCGCGCATGTCGTATCAGGGTTTCTGGGACAACCCGGAAGAGGCGCAACGGGTGATGCAGGAGCTGAAGGGCCTCAAGCAGATTGCCTCGGCGCCGGACCAGCTCCAGACGGACATCGCCGATTTGCAGGAACTCATCGAGCTGGCTCAACTCGAGGAAGACCCCTCGATGGAGGCGGAAATCCGCGAGATGATGGACGCACTCCGGCTTCGGCTGGACCGAATCGAGCTGAGCAGCCTGCTGAACGACCCGCGCGACCACAAGCCGGCGCTACTCAACATTCACCCCGGCGCGGGCGGCACGGAATCGTGCGACTGGGCAGAGATGCTCTACCGCATGATCACGCGCTGGTGCGAGCGTAATGAGTACGATTACGAGGTGCTCGACTACCTTCCGGGCGAAGAGGCCGGTCTCAAGAGCGCGTCCATTCGCGTCACCGGGCCCAATGCGTTCGGCATGTTGAAGTCTGAGTCGGGCGTTCACCGCCTGGTACGGATTTCGCCGTTCGATTCGGCCAAGCGCCGGCACACCTCCTTCTCGGCCGTCGAGGTGCTCAGCGAGATCGATGACGACATCGTGATCGAGGTGCGGGACGAGGACATCAAGATGGATGTGTTCCGCTCGAGCGGCGCGGGCGGGCAGAAGGTCAACAAAACCAGCTCGGCCGTGCGCCTGACGCATCAGCCCACGGGGATCGTGGTGGCATGCCAGATGGAGCGCAGCCAGCACCAGAACCGCGAAGTGGCACTGAACATGCTCAAGTCCAAGCTGTACGACATTGAGTTGAAGAAACAGGAGGCCGAGTTGGCCGCCCAACGCGAAGGTCAGCAGGATGTGGCCTGGGGCAGCCAGATTCGCAGCTATGTCCTGGCGCCCTACCAGATGATCAAGGACCACCGAACGGGCCATGAGACCGGCAGCACTGACGCGGTACTCGATGGCGCGCTCGACGAATTTATAAGCGCGTACCTGAAATGGAAACTCGGGCAGAAGGCCCAGGCCCGCGCGGACGCGTAGCGGGGCATCGCCTCTCCCCCACGCCCGGCTTCGAACCCAATCCCCTCACTTACTTGGCAGATGGACATGACCGACGAAACGCATCACTCGACCGAAGACGACCTGATCCAGAACCGCATCAACAAGATGGAGCGTTGGCGCGCCCGCGGGGATGAGCCTTTCAAATATAAGTTTGAGCGCTCCTGCACCCTTGCGGAGGCCTGCGCGACCTTCGAGGAATCGGAGAAAGTCGCGGAGGACCCGGAGTCCGTCGAGATTCCCGTGACGGTGGCCGGCCGCATCACGGCCCTTCGCAGCCAGGGCAAGGTGGCCTTCGCCGATATTCGCGACGAAAGCGGCAAGATTCAGCTCTTTCTGCGCCTGAACGACCTCGGCGAGGAGGCCTTCGAACACCTCAAAGACCTGGACCTCGGCGATTTCGTCGGGGTCGAGGGCGGCGTGTTCCGCACGCGCCGGGGCGAGATCAGCGTGAAGGCCACGCAATACTCCCTGCTCACGAAGTCGCTGCACCCGCTGCCGGAAAAGTACCACGGCCTGACGGATGTGGAGACGCGGTTTCGCCAGCGGTATCTGGACCTGATCGCCAACCCGGAAGTGAAGGACACCTTCCGCAAGCGCGTGGCGATCATCCAGACCATGCGGGACTGGCTCAACGAGCGCGGTTTTCTGGAGGTGGAGACGCCCATGCTTCACCACATCCCCGGTGGGGCGACGGCGCGTCCGTTCATTACGCATCACAACACCTATGACCGCGATTTTTACCTGCGCGTCGCGCCGGAGTTGCACCTCAAGCGGCTGATTGTCGGCGGGTTCGAGAAGGTGTTCGAGATCAACCGCTGTTTCCGCAACGAGGGAGTGGACACGCGCCACAACCCCGAGTTTACGACGATGGAACTGTACGAGGCGTACGAGGATTACCTTGGCCTGATGGACAGTACCGAGGAAATGCTGGTCGCGATCATCGAGAAGGTCAACGGCGGCCTTCAGTTTGAATACCAGGGCGAGACGATCGACGCGACGCGTCCGTGGAAGCGCCTGACCCTCTTTGACGCGATTCGCGAGTACGCGGGGATTGACTTGGAGCCCCTGAAGGACGACCGCGCCGCGGCCGCAAAACTGGCGGAGAGCATCGGCATTTCGGTGACGAAGGAAATGGGCTACGGGAAGATCGTGGACGAGGTGATGTCCGAGCGGGTGCAGCCGAAGCTGGTGCAGCCGACTTTCCTGTACGATTACCCGCTTGATATCTCGCCGTTGGCGAAGAAGAAGCGGGACAATCCGGGCATCACCGAGCGCTTTCAGCCCTTTATCGGAAGGCTGGAAGTGGGCAATGCCTTTTCCGAGTTGAATGATCCGATTGACCAGCGTGAACGCTTCATGGATCAGCTCAAGCAACGCGAGGCAGGCGACGACGAGGCGCAATTCCTGGACGAGGATTTCATCAACGCGCTGGAACTGGGCATGCCGCCGACGGCGGGCTTGGGCATCGGCATTGATCGCCTTGCCATGTTGTTGACGAATCAGCCGAATATTCGCGAGGTCATCCTCTTTCCGCAATTGCGCTCCGTGTAGAATCCAGACAACCCTTGGGGATCGTGCATGCGTTTTGAAGCCTTCGTTGCCAAGCGGTACCTGCGTGGGAAGCGAAAGAACCGGTTTGTCGGCCTGATCGGCATCATCTCGGTGGCCGGCGTCACGGTGGGCGTCATGGCGCTGATCGTGGTGATGGGCGTGATGACGGGGTTCAGTGAGGCCCTCACGAACACGATCATCGGCAATCGCTCGCACCTGGTGATCTCCGATCACTTCGCCAAGCCAATCGAAGACCCCCAGGCCATGATCGAGTTGATCAAACGCACGGCGCCGGAAGTGGTTGCCGCGTCTCCGATCGTGGAGGTCAAGGGATTGCTGCAATCGACCCGCTCGCCGCGGGGACAAGAGCGCTACGAGGGCGCTTTCATTCTCGGCATTGACCCCGAGACCGAGACGGAGGTCACGCAGCTCGCGGACAACCTCACGGACCAGGGCGGCCGCACTTTCGGCCGTGGCGCCATGCCGGGCGACAAGGAGGTGGTGCTCGGCTACCTGCTGGCGATGAACTTGCGCGCGCAAGTTGGCGATTTGGTGGCCGCGTACACGCCGCGCACGCGGATGGGCCCAACCGGCCCCACTTTCACGCCGGTCTATCTGACGGTCAGTGGAATTTCGCAGGCGCAGATGTCGGAGTACGACAGCTTTTACGCGTGGGTCAACCTCGATACGGCCCAGAGGCTCAAGGGCCAGACCGGCGTGGACGGCATTCACTGCCGCTTGGTCAACCATGAGCAAGCATCGGATGTGGGATTTCGGATTCAGGCTGAGCTGGGACTGGTTACCACAACCTGGTACGAAAGCCAGCGGGCCTTTTTCGAGGCCTTGCAGCAGGAAAAAGTGGTGATGTTCATCATCCTGGTGTTCATCGTGCTCGTCGCGGCCTTCAACATCACCAGCACGCTGATCATGGTGGTGATGGAGAAGCGCAGGGACATTGGAATCCTGCGCACCATTGGGGTGAGTTCCCGCAGCATCCTCACGCTGTTTATGCTCGAGGGCCTGTACATCGGGCTGAGCGGCACCTTTTTCGGCGTCATTTTCGGCACTTTGCTCGCCTATAACCTCGACCCTGTCGCCGAGAGGATCGCGTGGTTCATGGGCGTGGAGCTTTTCAACTCGACCATCTACTATTTCGACCGCATCCCCGTGGCCGTGCTCGCGCGGGATGTGATCGTGATTACGATCTCCGCCATCGTGTTGACCTTCGTCTCAACCCTGTACCCGGCGTGGAGCGCCTCGCGCCTTGACCCGGTGGATGCATTGCGCCATGAGTAACGCCACGAGTGATGCCAAGGGTGATGCGATGAGTGAAAAAGTGCTCGAGTGCCGGGGCGTGTGCAAGTCCTACCACGATGGCAGCCGCGAATTACAGGTGCTTCGCGGGGTTGACCTGACGGTCAACGCGGGCGAGAGCATGGCGATCATCGGGGCATCCGGAGCGGGAAAGAGCACCCTGCTGCACATCATGGGCACGCTGGATCGTCCGACGAAGGGCGAGGTGTGGATTCGCGGTAAATCGGTGTTGAAGATGTCGCGCGCGCAGGTGGATCGCATCCGGAACGAGGACATCGGCTTCGTGTTCCAGTTCTATCACCTGCTGCCCGAGTTCACTGCGCTGGAAAATGTGATGATGCCTGGGCTGTGCAAGAATCAGCCGCTCAAGGCGTGCGAGGAGCGTGCGAACGAGTTGCTGGGCATGGTCGGCCTCTCGGAGCGGGTGACCCACAAGCCGGGCGAGTTGAGCGGCGGCGAGCAGCAACGCGTGGCAATCGCGCGGGCCTTGTTCAATCGGCCGGGGGTATTGCTAGCCGATGAGCCGACGGGCAACCTCGACGAGCGCACGGGGACGGGCATCATCGAGTTGTTGTGGGAGCTGAACGATCGCGTCAAGGCGACGCTGGTGCTTGTCACGCACGACGAGCGGGTCGCCAAGCAGGCGAGCCGGATTGTTCACCTGCAGGCCGGGATGATGACGGCCTAGCGGCCCCTGCGGCCTTTCTGCCCCCTTGTCCTTCGTTCCCTACCCTTCCTTCTCGACCAGTTCGCGTGTGCGGGCGCTGAGCACCTTCATGTCGTGGACATGATAGTCGCTGACGGACTCGATGCTGAACTCGCGCTCAAATTCCACGGCCAGTTCGTCGAGGTGGGGCTTGTTCTCGGTGCGCAGCCGGCGGGCGACATCCGGGTGCACCTGAATGATCATGCGCTTTTCTTTCGTGCGGTGGCACAGGGACTGAATGTCTCGCAGGATCTGCGCGGTCATGGTGGTGACCGAGCGAACCATGCCCGAGCCTTCGCAATACGGGCAGGTCTGGGAGAGGGCCTTCATCAGGTTGTGCTTGACGCGCTTGCGGGTCATCTCGATCATGCCGAGTTCGCTCACCTCGGATACCGTGGTGTTGGCGCGGTCGTCCTTGAGGCACTCCTGTAGCTTTTCAATCAACTGCTGCCGGTGCTTCACGATGGTCATGTCGATGAAGTCGCACACGATGATGCCGCCAAGGTCACGCAGGCGCACCTGGTGGGCAATCTCCTCCGCCGCCTCGAGGTTGGTGCGGAAGACGGTATCCTCGAGGCCCTTGCGGCCGGTGAAGCGGCCGGTATTCACATCAATGGCCACGAGGGCTTCCGTCGGGTCAATGACGATGCTGCCGCCGCTCTTGAGCCAGACGCGGCGCTGGAGCGCCTTGTTGATTTCCTCCTCCACGCCGTACTTCTCAAAAATGGGCTTGCGCACCTTGTAGAGTTTGCAGCGCTTCTTGAGGTTCGGGGCAAGGTTGTCGAGGAAATTGAGGATGTTGCTGTACTCGTGCTCATCATCAACGATGAGCTGGTCCACATCCGGGGTGAAGGTGTCGCGAACCATTCGAAGGATGGGATTGAGGTCCTCGTGCAGCATCGCGGGCGCCTTGACGGACTCCATCTTGCGCTTGACCTTCTCCCACACCTTGACGAGGTATTTCACATCGTTCTGGAGGTCGGCCTTGCTCTTGCCCTCGGCGGCGGTTCGGGTGATGAGCCCGATCCCCTCGGGCCGCACCTGGCCGATGATTTTCTTGAGGCGGTCACGCTCCTTCGGATCCTCGATCTTGCGCGAGATGCCGGTCTGGTTGACGGTGGGCATGAGCACGCTGTAGCGGCCGGGCAGGGTGATGTAGTTGGTGAGGCGGAAGCCCTTCGTACCGAGCGTGTCTTTCTGCACCTGCACCATGATGTTCTGGTTCTTCTTCAGAATGCTCTCGATGGCCGGGGGCTTGCGCCGGGAACGGCCGCGGGGGCGCACGGTACCCTCGACGAACTCGAGGTCGCCCTCGTCGGCGGTCATGGCGATGTCGCTGACATAGAGGAAGCCGTTCTTCTCGAACCCGATGTCAACGAAGGCGGCCTGGATGCCGGGGACGACCGCGTCGACGCGCCCCTTGTAGATGTTGCCGACAACGCTGCGCGATTCCTCGCGCTCAATGGTCAATTCAGCGAGCCGGCCATCTTCCCGCAGGGCGATGCGTGTCTCCAGTGCGGTGACATTGATGATAATTTCTTTCATATTCAGGAATACCCCAAGTAGGCGGTTTGCCGGTTCATGCGAATGCCCGTGCAAGTGATGGGCAAGAGCTGGCACTCGACCAGCGGCAGCCCGAAGATGGATGCGATGACTTCGGCCGGTTTCGGTGCAATATCGGAACATTCTAGCGCAAATCGTACCCGACCGGACAGGCAGATGATTTCCGTGACGGCGGGCCGAATGTCGAGCTCGCGAATTTGCCCCTTTTTCCAGCGGGTCCACGGCCAGTGCGTGGCGGCGAGAAAGGTGTCCACTTTGCCGGAAACCACCGAGGGGCAGGTCATCTCGTAGCACCGAGCGCGGAGTGCCGTGCGTATTTCGGGGCTCCATGGGGGCATGCGCACGAGGCTGAGAAGACGGAGCCCGGCCTCAACGGCATTCGCGAGTCGGGCGAGCAGTGTCGTGGAAACAACGGGGGTGGCGAGGGAAAGTTCGGCGTATTCGTACTCCGAACGGCACCCGGGCGGCGATACGGGGGCCGCGGCGATGTAGGCGCCGTCCTTGCGCGGGTCAAGCCCGGCCTGTTGGAGCATACGCCTCAGCGCGGCCGTGAAACGCTGCTGGTCCCACCATTGGGCGCGGCCTTCGCATGCGAATCGAAGGCGGAATCGTGCGTTGCCCTCCCCCACTCCACGCGCCGGGCTCACACTGGCCGCCCGGGAACGCCCTTGCGCATGTTGAGGCTGAGTATGGTCGCGATGCAGATCATCACGGTGAGGTAGAAGGTGCCCCCGTAGCTGAGAAATGGCAGGGGTAGACCGGTGACGGGCATCAGGCCGATGGTAATGGCTATGTTTGTGAAGACATGGACGAACAGCATGGTCACGCAGCCGACGCCGAGCAGGGTTCCCGCCATGTCGGGGCAATCCCGGGCGAGGATGAGCCCCCTTGAAAAGAGGGCGGCGAAGAGGCCGAGCAGGATCATGCCGCCGACGAAGCCGTTTTCCTCGGCAAGCACGACGAAGATGCTGTCGGTCTTGTACTCGGGTACATACTTCAGGTGGGTCTGAATTCCTCGCCGGAAGCCCATACCCAGCATTCCGCCACTGCCGACGGCGAGGCGCGTCTGCATGGCGTGCCAGCCGGCGCCGGTGGGGTCGGCATCGGGCTCAAAAAAGCTTTGGATGCGGGTTTTCTGGTAATCGGAAAGATCGGGGGCGCTCTCGGGGTAGGGGACCACGCCGTAGACATGGGCGATGATGACGCCTACGGCGATAACGCCGAGAACACCGAGGGAGGCGATATGCCACAGCCGGCAGCCGGCCATCCACACCATCGCGAGGGCGATGGGGCCAAGGACGAGCGTGGTGCCGAGGTCCGGTTGCATGATGATGAGCACGGCGGGCACGCCGACGATGATAAATGCGAGCACCAGGTACGGAATTTTTCGAATGCGCTCGCCAATCAAGCCGAGATACCACGCGAGCATGTATATGAGCGAGATTTTGGCGATCTCGGAGGGCTGAAGCCGGGTAAACCCGAGGTCAATCCAGCGCTGACTGCCGCCGGCGACATAGCCGCGCACCTCGACATAGATGAGCAATCCGATGGTGATGAGATACGCGAGGGGTGCGAGCGACAGGAGGAAGCGGTAGTCGAAGCAAACGATGACGGCGGCCACAGCACAGGCAAACAGGAGATTTCGAAGCTGCGTGCGGGCCTGGCCCCCGGCATCCATGGCGGTGCTGGCGAGGGGGTAGTCGGTACTGTAGAGATTCATGAGGCCAACCACGGCAAGCACCAGCACGAGCACCACGGTAAGCCGATCGGAGCGGAAGACATTGCGCCAATCGAAAATACCGATGTGGCCCTCGGTCCAACGGGGACTGGCCTCGAGCATGCTCATGACTCTTCCCCCTGCGCCAAGGTGACGGGGGCGGACGAGGCCACATTGTTGTAGTAATAGAGGATGACATCGCGTGCGAGGGGGGCGGCGGCCGTGCTGCCGGCAAGCCCATGCTCGACAAGGATGGCGATGGAGAGATTCACCTCTTGGCCCATGGTGGCGGCGGTAAACCAGGCATGGTTGCGGAAGGCCATGGGGATGTCTTCTTCGTTCTTGTAGTGGGCGTAGTGCTCGCGGGCGACGGCCTGGGCCGTGCCTGTCTTGCCGAGAACGGTCATCCCCTCGATTTTGGCGCGGCGGCCGGTGCCACTGGGGAAGGTCTCTTTCTCCACGCACTTGAGCAGGCCTTCCTGGATGATTGCGAGGGTTTCCTCGCTCAGGAATGGCTCGGACGGGGCGGGGGGATTGTCTATGCCCAGATGCGGGATGACCCGGCGGCCGCCGTTGACGACGCACGCCATCATGACGGCTGTCTGCAAGGGGGTCACGGCGGCCTCGCCTTGCCCGATGGACAGATTGACGGTATCGCCGGGGTACCAGCGGAGTTCCCAAGGCTCGGTGTAGCCGCGCGCTCGGGCCTCAGCCTCTTTCCATTCACGGGAGGGGATGACCCCGGCGACTTCGCCTGCAATGTCGAGCCCGGTGGATACGCCGAGACCCATGAGGGTCGAGTATTCGTGGATGGCATCCACGCCAAGGTCCAGACCGACTTCGTAGAAGTAGACATCGCAGGAGTAGGCAAGCGAATCAACCATATCGACGCGGCCATGGCCACCGCGATCGAAGGTCCAGCAGCGCCACGGGCGACCAGAGCCGTCAATCCGGAAGTGGCCGGGGCAATGGCGGGTGGATTGCGGGCCGACAATGCCTGTTTCGAGTGCGGCGGCGGCGAGGACGATCTTGAAGACGGAGCCGGGCGGGTAGATCTCCTGAAAGCAGCGATTCCGCATGGGGCTGGGCCTGCGGTTGAGCAATTCCGCGCGTTGGATGTTGCGGCCCTGCGTCACGAATACGCTGGGGTCGTAGCTGGGCACGCTCGCCATGGCCAGCACCGCCCCGGTATCGGCGTTGAGGACGACGATGGCGCCGGCTTGGCGCTCGAGGAGGCTCTCGCAGTAGGCCTGCAGCCCGACATCCAGCGTGGTGTGGACGGGGTTGCCCGGAGACGAGGAAACACGGCGCGCGGTGACTTCCTCGAGCTTGCGGCCGAATCGGTCATGATCGAAGAATGGGGTGCCCGTGGCGTCGGTCCGGGTTTGGGGCCGCTGGTCCTCGGCATAGACGACGACGGTCATGAGACCGTCCTGGCCGCGCAGGGTATCCTCGTATCGGGCCTCGAGACCGGAACGGCCGAGGGAGTCCCCCATGCGATAGCGATCGCGCATGCGGGCAAGTTCATCGCGATTAATCTCGCCCATGTAGCCGATCAGCTGGCCTGCGGTTTCGCCATAGGGATAGCGGCGCTCGGGGCGCACATTGGAGAAGACGCCGCGCAGCGCATGGGCATGCTCCTCGACCCGGACAAGGTCGTTCTTGGAAACATCCTCCTTTACGGTCACATGGCTGAAGGGCCGGCGCCGGAGCACATCCTCAACTTCGGCCAGCAGGGCTTCCCCGTTGATATTGACCAACTCGGCCAGCTTGTTGACCACGGCCACGGGGTCGTCGCAGTGGGCAGGCACGAGGATGAGGTCGTAGGCCGGGCGGTTGTCGGCCAGGACTACCTCGCGCTCCCCATTTCGACCGTAGATGATGCCGCGCTGGGCCTCGACCCGCTGAAAGGTCAGGCGGACATCCTCTGCAAGGCGCCGGTACTCCTCGCCCTCGGCGACCTGAAGATTCCACAAACGCATGGCGATGGCGAGGAATCCGAGCAGGATTGTACCGGTAAGTACCATCAACCGGCGGTCAAACCCCTCGAATCGCACGGGTTTGCGCTGAGCTGGCATCAGGGCAGGTCTCCTTGCGCGGCAGGATAGCGCCGGAAGACGCGGGTCAACAGAAAGAAGGCGATGGGGGTGATCACGGCGGTGTAGAAGGCCGCGGGGACGACATTGGTGACAACATGCTGCATGACGCCCCCGTGGGGGTCCTGCATGTAGCCGATGATTTGGTAGAGCAGGCCATACGCGAGGCTGGCCAAGAACACGAGGCCGGCCTGCACGGCGGGATGATGGGTGACCAGTCGCGTGGCGATGCGTCCGGTGGCGTAGCCAACGAGGACCAGGCAAAGCACATGGTGCCCAAGGGTGGTGTTGCGGGCGACATCGTGCAGCATGCCGCCCAGGGCGCCCACGAGCATGGCTTGGGTTTCGGTGTAGTAGATCGCGGCGAAGATGGTCAGCAGGAGGATGAGGTCCGGCAGGACGCCGCGCACGGTGATGGCCTCGAGCCAGGTTGCCTGAAGCAAGGCGGAGAGCACGACAACGGCGATCCAGATGACGGCGCTGGGCAGGTGGAGGCCGCCCCGGCGTGCACGGCTGTCGGATACGGCACTCATGGGGCGTAGCGCTCCTGCAGGGTTCGGGTGTCGGGCTGGGCCAAGGCACCAACGACGGTGGCGAGGGACTCGACGGATTCCGTCATCGCATCGGCCGGCGGGGTGGCGGCCATGACGACGAACACTTCCTCCAAGCGGGAAGGGTCAGCGGCGGGCCGTACCACGGCGGTCTTCAACAGGGCGCCGCCATCGCGCACCTGCATCACCTCGCCGACGGGGTATCCCCCGGGATAGCGGCTGCCACGGCTGGTGACGAGGCGATCGGCCTCGAGCACATCGTAGACATAGAGAAGCTGGGAGAACTGGCTGATGTCGCTGCGCGTGCCGGTGACGATTCCATGCGCTCGGTTGCGCACGATGGTGACGCCCACGCGGCAATCGGGACTCAGCAGGGTCGCGACATCGGAGGAAAAGGGCTCCACCTGGGTGATCACACCCACGAATCCATCGGGGCTGATGACGGGCATGTCCGTCTCGATGCCCGCGCGCGAGCCTGCGGCGATGGTGAGGATACCGCGGTCACGGGCGATGATCTCGGCGCCCTTGAGGGAGACGAGGCCTTCGTTCTGGCTGAAACGCAGCATTTCCTTGAGCCGGGCATTCTGCTCGGCCTGCTGCTCGAGCTGTGCGGCCCGTTGCGACAGGGCGGCCACATCGCTGCGCAGGGCATCGGCCTCCTGGCGGGCGGCATGGTAGTCGAGCACAAAGCTACGCGCGTATTGCGTGGTGCCACGCATCTGCGTGAGGGCCACGAGGAAGGGATAGGTCGCGACGGACACAACGACGCCGACAGGCCGCGTGACGGCGCTGGCCCGGGTGCCGCCGGCAAGCGAAAGCACAGAGAGCGACACCAGCACGATCAGCAGCAGAACGGAGCGATATTCACTTACTCTTCGCGCTATTGACACGGCTCATCCGTCCATTGCCGACGAATCGGTCTTGCGCAGGGAATGCCATCAAGAGTCGGAATCATCCTGGTAGTGTTGAAATCCTTCCAGGTAGCGGCCGGTACCATGCACGACGGCCGTCAACGGGTCCTCGGCAATGGTGACATGAAGGCCGGTCTCTTTGGAAATCAGCTGGTCGAGGCCGCGCAGGAGGGCGCCGCCACCGGCCAGCACCACTCCGCGATCCACGATATCGGCGGCCAACTCGGGCGGGGTACGCTCGAGGGTGACGCGCACGGCATCGACAATCGCGGCCACGGGCTCCTTGAGCGCCTCGCGAATCTCTTCGGAAGTGATGGTGAGTACCTTGGGCAGCCCCATGACCTGGTCGCGCCCACGGACCTGCATCTCCAGCTCTTCCTTGAGCGAAAATGCGCTGCCGACCTTGATCTTGATGTCCTCGGCGGTACGATCGCCGATCATCATGTTGTAGGTACGCTTGAGATGCTGGACGATTGCCTGGTCCATTTCATCGCCCGCGACACGCACGGACTTGCAGAACACGATGCCGCCGAGGGAAATGACGGCGACCTCGGTCGTGCCCCCGCCGATATCCACGATCATGCAGCCCTGCGGCTCCTGCACGGGCAAGCCCGCGCCGATGGCTGCCGCCATGGGCTCCTCGATGGTGAAGACCTGCTTGGCGCCGGCCTCGAGCGCGCTCTCGGTCACGGCGCGCTTCTCCACATTGGTGATGCCGGAGGGGATGCAGATGGCCACACGCGGCAGCACAAGGCGGCGGCGATTGTGGACTTTGTGGATAAAGTACCGAAGCATGCGCTCGGTCACCGCGAAATCGGCAATGACGCCATCCTTCATCGGACGAATAGCGACGATATTGCCGGGGGTGCGGCCAATCATTTCCTTGGCATCAAGGCCTACGGCCTTGACCTTGTTCGTCTTCGTGTTCATGGCCACCACGCTGGGCTCGCTCAGCACGATGCCTTGCCCCTTGACATATACAAGGGTATTGGCTGTGCCGAGATCGATGCCCATGTCATGCGAAAAGAGGCCGGGAATTCGGCGGATCAATTGAAACACATTCGTTCCTTCCGCGCCATGGAACATGGTCGCGCTTCGGCCGGCCCCCACGCGCCGCTGCCTATTGCCTGAAACGCCCCCCGGCGAATCGACGGGCGGCAGAAATTCAAGACACGCTTGGATTTCCGTGCGCCCGAGGCAGATTGGAGTGACCGGTTACCGGCGGGATTATACCAGAAGGGGTAGGTGGTTCCAACGATAGTTAAGGCGAAAATGCCGAACGAAACTGACACGAAAGCCTCTCGCACGCGAATCCACCCGCGTGGCCCGCAAAACGCGGCCTCTCAGCCGCTTCAACCTTGGTTCCCCGCTGCGTCGTCCCTATAATGCGCGTTCGACGCCTTGGGTTCCATCATCACCACCGCACAAGGAGATTGCCCGCGTGAACCGACTGTGCCTCATCCTTCCCGTCTTCGCGGTGCTTGCGGCCGGCTGCGCCACGATGCCCGCCTCGCAGGACCGCGCCGTGCTCCGCGCACGGGATCAGGTCGCCCCTGCGATGGTCCACATCCGCCCGGTTCGCGAAGTATTCCGCCGGGGCGAACGCGAGGAGGTGGTGGTCGTGGGCAGTGGCTTCATCATTTCGCCGGATGGCTATGTGATCACGAACGAGCATGTCGCGGGAGAACGAAGCACGCTGGTGCGCTGCGTGTTGAGCGATAAGGAAGAAATCGAGGCGGAAGTCATCGGGTCGGACCCATTCACGGACATCGCCCTGCTGAAATTGAAGGGAAAACCCGGGCAGACCTTCCCCACCGTGAGGCTTGGTGACTCCAGCCGATTGGAAGCCGGACAGACGGTGATGGCGCTGGGCAGCCCGCACGGCCTGGCGCGTTCGGTGAGTCTCGGCATCGTGAGCGTGACGGACCGCTACCTCGGCGGCTCCGACCAGGAGCGCGCGCCTTACAACAACTGGATTCAGACCGATGCGGCCATCAACCCTGGCAACAGCGGCGGCCCCCTGGTCAATCTGCGGGGTGAGGTCATCGGCGTGAATGCGCGCAAACTGACCGGGGCGGACAATGTCGGCTTTGCCATTCCCATCAACATTGCGCGCGAAGTTGTGGAAGACATCAAGGACAACGGGCGCGTGGAGCGAAGCTGGCTCGGGATGACGGTCCAGGCCACGACCAGCATTACAGATAACCCCGACCGCTTGGGCGTGGTGATTGGCTCGGTGGACCCCTACTCCCCCGCGGCGCAATCGGGTATTCGACCGGGCGACCTCATTCTGGCGGTTAACGGGCACCCGGTCCATGCGCGATTCGAGGAGGAACTTCCCCCCGTGCGCAAACGATTGGCCGATCTGCCCGTGGGCGAAACGGCCACACTGTCCTTGGACCGTGGCGGCAGCATGATGGACTTGGAAGTCGTGACGCTGGAAAAAAGCGAAATGCGCGGCGAAGAGCGGGCATTGGATGCCTGGGGCTGCACGGTGACCGAGGTGACCCCCGAAATCATGGCCCGCGCCCGACTGACCGAGCGCGCCGGGGCTTTCGTAAGCGGAACCCGCGAAGGCGGGATGGCGAGCAACGCCGGCCTTGGCGCAGGCGACATCGTCCTCTCCGTGGATGGAGAGCCGGTGCGAAACCTGGCGCACTTCCTGGAATTGCACGAGGAAGCAGTCGATTCCGGCCGCGAATTGGTGTTGATGGATGTAAAGCGCGGCGCACTTACCCGCTTCGTGCTGCTCAAGCAAGGCGGGTCGGCCGGGGCCGTCGCGCCTGGTTTCGACGGTTAAGCTGCGACCCCGCCGGCTGCGTGCAGCCGGCTTCAAGGAGATATCGAGCGTGCTACAGACTGCAACCTGCATTGCCATTGCCCTGACCCAGACGATCAGCGCCTTGGGCGCCATGCCCACCGGAACGGTGGAGCGTGCGCACGAGCGCGTCGCCCCCGCCTTGTGCGTGGTGAACTATGGGCTGGAACGCACCAACCCGGCGACGGGACAAGTGGACCGCAGCAGCGGCAGCACTCTGGGCCTGATTGTCTCCCCCGACGGCCTGGTAATGGTGCGCGGCCACATGCAGATCGAGAATCTGCAACCCTTCAATGTGCGCGTGGTGGTGGGGCAAGGCGATGAGGAGCAGGACTACCCGGCGAAGGTATTGCGCAAGCCGGACAATGTCAATGTGTTGTTCCTGAAAATCGAGCCGCCGACGCCTCGCACCTTTCCCCATGTTACTTTTGCCCGCGGGGTGTCACTTGGACTGGGCGAGCCGGTCATGGCGTTCGGACTTCTGGGCGACACCTTCGACAATGCCCGCGGGGTGCAGGGCCGCTTCATTGGCAGCATTCTCGACAGTCCGCGCCGTTACTACGGCCTGGATACACCCGTGCCGAATGGCTTCATCGGCGGCCCCTGCCTCGATGCGAACGGCCGCGTCGTGGGTGTCGTGGGCTATGACCTCACGCGAGAGCAAGGCGGTGATCTCTATGCACGCGCAGGGTATCCGCTCGTGTACCAGAGCGACCTGTTCACGCGCTATATCGACAATCCCCCGAGCGAGACGGAGCTGACGGAAAGCGCGGAGGACGCCTGGCTCGGCGTGTTCACGCAGCCGCTCACGGACGACTTGGCCCGATACTGGAATTTGCCCGCCGAGGGCGGCATCGTCATCAGCACCATGGTCGACGGCTCCCCCGCGGAGTCTTCCGGATTGCAGCGCGGCGATATCGTCACGCGCTTCAACGGGGTGGCAGTGCGCGCGCGTCAAGACCGCGATGTGCTCGACTTCACGAAACTCGTGCGGGAGACCGGAGTGGGCAATGAGGCCGAGGTGCACTTTCTGCGCGACGGCGAGCCGATGACCCTCACGGTGACTTTGGTGCCGCGTCCGACTGCGGCCGCGGATGCGCTCGAGTTCGAGGATGACATCTTTGGCCTGACGGTGCGCGACCTGACGACGGATGTGCGCATCATGCTCAACATTGGCCCGGATGTCGAGGGCGTGATTGTGCGGCGGGTGAAATCGGGCAGCTGGGCGGACCTCGCCCAGATGCGGCCGGGCGCCATCGTGCTCGAGTTCGGCGGGATTCCCGTGACCAACATCGAGGACTTCGAAGCCGCCGTGGAGCGTATGGCGGCGGAGCGTCCCGCGGAGGTGGCCGTGTTCTGCCGCGTGGGACAGCGGACGGGTTTCTTCCGGCTGCAACCGCGTTGGCCTGCTGAGTAGGAGCGCGCGCATCCATGAGGATTGGGCGCCGCCTTGCGCTGCTCGTGCTCGCTGGTGGGCTTGCGCTATCGGCGTGCACCCGCGGCCAGATCACGGATGAGCAGTTGTACGCTCTGATGGAGCAGACTGCACTGCAGGGTCGCTGGGATGAGGCGGACCGCTTCGCGCGCGCCTATATTTTGCGCAATCCGGAGGATCCGGCCGGGCATTTCTACCTCGGTTTTCGGTATCTGCACAGCGATCAGCCTTGGTTCGGCGTGGCCCTTGGCCAATACCGCATGGCGCTCAAGTTGTTCGAGGAAGGCGGCCGGGTGAACCCGATCCCCCGTTTTGAGGATGCCAGCATCTTCGAAGGGCTCTGCCACCTCGAAATTTCCAAGGTGTACCAGAAACAGTTGCTTTTCCTGCTCGATGCCGATGCCCCGCGCGAAGCCTACGGCCCCCTCATCGACAACTGGCAGGAGGCCGTCGATATCGTGCGGGAGATCGATCCGGAATCCACGGCCGTGCGCGAGTATGACCGGCTGATTCAGGAATTCCGATTGTATATCGAGGAGTTGCCCTCCAGACCCACCGGGTTTCAGCTGGAAACGCTCTAGGGCAATTTGAGAAATGATGTAGCCATTTTCACCCGCGTGCGCCAATTCTCCGGAATGGGAAAAGTGAATGGTGTGCGCTTGTTTCCCTCGCATAGAATCATGGGAAAAGCACGCGATGTCTTTCGACATCCCTTGCCCCAACGGGGCACAACAAATTAGCCCAGGGTAAGCCGCCGCAGCTCGAAGAGCAAGGCGGCGCAGCCCTGGGTTTTGGATAAAAAAAGCATCCATGCCCTGAAAGGGTATGACAAGAAGATGATCGTTGCCTGTCGTACCCCTACAGGGCACGATAACGGGGGCGATGCATCCCCAGGGCCGCACCTCCTACGCTCTTCAAGCTACGGAGGCTTACCCTGGGTTCCTGAACCCCAAGATCGTTAAAAAGTTTTGCATTTTGTTGTTGGTCAACGAGGATGTCGTTGTCGGGACGCGGGTTATGAGCCGGACTCCTGTAACGGATTTGCCGGTCCGTTTGCCCCGTGAGGGGCACCGTGAGTAGCCGGGTGGCAACCCTTCGAAGCGTGCAACGCGAAGAAGGGGCAGCCCCCGGTCTGTCGTTGCCCACCCGATGCGTCCTGACGG
>ERZ869909.597-NODE-597-length-38885-cov-20.673779_pt1 | contig 38885 bp, 27 predicted proteins | sample MGYA00520892_ERZ869909 | MGnify/ENA primary metagenome ERZ869909 (study PRJEB32215, sample SAMEA104723947) | bioreactor metagenome | biome: bioreactor; feature: anaerobic bioreactor; material: water | place: China | collected 2015-03-12 ...
GTATTTGATTGGTAACCAATACAATATACTAATTTTTAGTATTTTGAGCAACTTTTTCTATAATGCACTACGGGTATGAAACGTTAAGTTTCTATCAATTTCTTTCTTTGGGTTTATCGTCGGATTATCTTTGCATTTCAAATTGAACCACTATTCATTTTTATGAAATTTCTCAAAAAGCATTTTTCAAACATCTTGTTCGGAATATTTATTTTACTGCTGATTATTCCCCAAACCAGAATGCCCATTCAAGTGTTTTTACAGCGAATGATTGCTTTTAGCCCATCAACTGTAAAAGTCGAAAAGCGGGAAACTTTAGCTAACTTTTCCTGGCAATTAAGAGAAGTAAACGGGACAGGTGTCAATCTTAGCGAGTCTGAAAATCGTGTAATACTCATCAACCTTTGGGCAACTTGGTGCCCCCCTTGTATTGCTGAAATGCCGTCTTTGCAGGCTCTTTTTGATGATTATGGAGACAAAGTAGATTTTTATTTCGTTTCAAACGAAAAAACTGAAACGCTCCATCGATTTCTCGAAAGACACAGTTATAATTTACCTGTTTATCAACCTCTGGAAGATGCTCCTGGACTTTTAAATTCGCGTGCTTTACCCACAACTTATGTAATCAGTAAAAAGGGTGAAATTGTGGTAAACAAAACCGGAGTGGCCAATTGGAACAGTGCCAAAACCCGTGAATTACTGGACAAGCTCCTAGCAGAATAGCTTAATTTTCAAACACGATGAGGCGATTTTCAATATGAATCGTATTGAACCCAATTTGTTTTTGAATCCATTGCAACGATTTTTCAGTATAAAAGATAACGTGGGTGGGGTCATTCTTGTAATACCAGCTGCCAAAATCAAGATGCTCCCTGAAGATATCAGTCATACAGTAAAGTTTCCCCCCGGGTTTTAAAAGTGATTTGAGCAATTGAAATTCCTGATGTGGTTTGTGAAAATGTTCTATGACTTCACAGCAAACAATGTAATCATAATTTTGGTTCAGGACGGATTTATCGGGATGAAAGAAAGGGTCATACAAATTGAGATTGTAGCCTTTGTCACTTAATACCTTCGTAATTACCGGCCCGGTTCCGGCACCAAAATCGAGGCCCAAAGTGCCTTGAGGTAGAAAATCATTTTGAACGGCTTGAGTAATGGGCGAAACAAATTTTTGATAACGCAGGTCGTTAACATCGTTTTGATGTATTTCATAACGCTCTTTTTCAAAGTTTGAGTCGGGAAAGGTGTCTTTGTCCCTGATGATTGAACCACAATTTGAGCAATCATAAAAACGGTGCTCTTTCTCAATGTGTAATATATGAGAAAGCCCGGAATTACATAGTATGCAGTTCATTGTAATAGGAATAACAGAAGTATGGGTTTACATCACCTCTTTGAGCTTTTTCAGTTTGGCTTTCCAAAGTTCAAGTTCGTCTTTGTGACGCTGAATGTTTTTGTGAACTTCTTTTACCATCGGGTTGTTGTCATCAACATACTGGAAGAAACCAAGGTTGTTCTCAAGCTGATTGATTTCCTGTTTTACTTCATCAATTCTTTTGGTGATAAACATTCGCTCATTGTGTATTTTACGATCATCATCTTGTGAAGTGATGTTGGTGAGCTTGTTATCATATCTTATGAGTTCAATTTCCTTTTTGCTGATGTCCAGTTTTTTGAAAAGGGCATCAATAATTTTATTGAATTTTCCTTCAATATTTTTCTTGTTGAAAGGTACCCTGCCAATTTCTTTCCACGAGGCGATTTTTTCCTTGATGTATTTTAAATCGTCCTTTGGTTTTCCGGAAAGTTCAAAAGCTTTAAGTTCTTCTATCAAGGTGTTTTTTTGTTCCAATGCTTTTACTTCATCTTCGTTTGCCTTGTTTTTTTCGGCGTGAAGCCTGTCAAAGTAGTGATTACAGGCAGCTTTGAATTTTTTCCAGACTTTGTCACTTTCTTTTCTGGGCACATGTCCAATACTTTTCCAGTCGTTCTGGATTTTTTTCATCAGTGGTGTGACTACATCAAAATCTTCACTGTCTTTGTTTTCCTCAGCAATTTTAATGAGATCCTGTTTCTTTTCAAGATTTGAAAATTGTTCTTTTTTCTGGTTTTTGTAGAATAAATTTTTCTTTTTATTGAAATTTCTAACAGCTTCCTTAAAACTGGACCAACTTCCTTCATTTTCTTTCTGAGGAACTTTGCCGGTTCTAAAAAATTCTTCTCTAAGTTTTTCAAGGGATTTGATTCCTTGTTGCCAGGCTTGATGACTGTCTTTTGTATTTTCAGCCAGTATTTTTATCTGGTTGGTGATTTCGTTTTTAATCTCAAGGTTTTTTTCAAAATCTTTTTCAGCTTCCTTGAGTTGTTCAGCACGTTTGTCGTGTATAATTTTTGTAGCGGCACTAAACTTGTCCCAAACATCATCACGGTATTCTTTGGCTACAGGTCCGGTTTCTTCCTTCCACATTTTATGTAGCATTTGAAGTTCCCTAAAAGCTTTATTTATGTTGGGTTCATTGGCCAGATCTTCAGCACGTGCAATTATTTTTAGCTTTTGCTCCAGATTGTGTTTAAAGTCTAAATCTCGAAATTCCCTGTTTAAATGTAAAAAGTCATAAAAGTTTTCAACGTGGTGGTGGTAGTTGTTCCAAACGGTATTGTAGCCGTCTCGCGGAATGGGCCCTGCTTCGCGCCAACGTTCTTGTATGTCTTTAAAGTGCTTGTATGTGGTGTTGATGTTTTCTTCAATACTCAACAAGCCTTTAAGTTCTTCAATCAAAGCCAAACGTTTTTCAAGATTTGACTGGAGGTCTTTTTTTAGATTTTTAAAGTGGTTATTTCTTTTTTCACGATATTCAAAGTAGAGAGCATTGAATTCGTTTTTAAGTGGTGAAGAAAAATGAAAATCGATGATATTTCCACCTTGTGTAAGAAACTCTTCTTTTTTCTCATTTAATTCCTCGTCAAACTGGCTGTTGAATTCGCGTCTGATTTCATCAACATCTTTTTTGACATCTTGAATTTTTCTTGTTGCAAGCAGATTTTTAAAAGACTCCACGAGTTGACTTTGAGTCATGTCGTGATAAGTGACCTCATTGGTGTGGTCATCTTCAGTTTCTTCATCATCAGAGGATGAAACTTCTTCTTCATCATCACTGTCTTCAGTATCGTTGCCTGATAACTCGGATGTTTCCGGTTCTGGTTTTTTTTCAACAGATTCTGATTCCTCAGAAGCTTGAACGTTTTGTTCTTCCTGAACTTCCTCAGTGTTTTCAATTGCTGAAGATTTCTGGGAATCCTCAGTTTCCTTCACAGTTTCATCAGCAAGTTCAACTTTTTCAGTTTCTTTTTCCGCTTCAGGTTTTGCAGTTTGTTCCTGTGTCTGTTCCAATTCAGGGTTTACAGTTTCTTCCTTTTCTGATTTTTTTTCCTGGTCTGACATTTCTTTCAATGTTAAGGTTCATAATCTGTTGTGGCTGGAAAGATAGTAACAACTGTTGGATTTGCAAAGCATAGAACTGATTTTGAATGAAAATTTATTTGGTGGGAGTTTGTCCAATCAATTTTGAAACTGATGTGTGAGGGAGTAGAAAATCTTTATCAGAAGACTGATAATTAGGAAATCCATATTTCCCAGGCTTTTTTTGCCTGATAAACTAACATGGCTTCACCGTTTACAATTTTAGCACCTTGATCTTTGCCTAATTTTAGAAAAACTGTAAGCTTGGGGTTGTATGTCAAGTCAAATAAAAGATGATTACTTCCAATTCCCTCATAAGGAATTTTCGGAAACTGGTTGGTGTTTGGACTTGTTCCCAAAGGTGTACAATTTACAATTAACTTGTGATTTTGTATTATTTCTTTGTCCAACTCTTCATATGTTAACACGTTATTTGTTTTTTGTCTTGAAACAAATTTGTAATCAAAGTTCAAACTGTTTAAAACATAAGCGATAGCTTTTGAAGCACCTCCGGTTCCTAAAATCAAAGCTGTTTTGTTTTTGACAGGAAAATGTTCTGCAAGTGACATGGCAAAACCATAGTGGTCTGTATTGTAGCCCACCATATTCCCTTTTTTTGATATTTTAACCGTATTAACAGCACCAATTGCTTTAGCTTCTTTGTCTGTTTTGTAGAGATAAGGAATAATTTGTTCTTTGTAAGGAATAGTGACATTAAATCCTTTCAAATCATTTTGGGTTTTTAGAATTGAAACTATTTCTTCTATTGATTGAATATCAAAGTTTTGGAAATTATGATTCAAGTTTTTAGAAAGGAAAAAATTCTCAAAATAATTTTTTGAAAAGGAGTAGGAAATGTTTTTACCCAAAAGTCCGTATGTAGCCATAGCAATGCCTGTATATAAGCGGTTAATTTTTGGGGATGTAAAATCTAATCAGCTTTTTTTGTCATTTCACCATACCAACCAAGTGCCAGTACAATCAAAATCCCAACAAAGATAAAAAAGATTGCGATTAAAGTCTCATTATCCAATGAATTTGGTATAAATCTGTCATAATTTGTTAAGATAGGGTTTCCTTCTGTGTCTCTCATGATTTCTCCTGAAGCATCAATTGCAAATATTTTTTCTTTCCAAGGCCATACAACACCCAATGAGCCAGTAATGAAACCAATAATAGCTGCATATGTAGCGTTTTTAAAGTGCTTGAGTAAATAGCTTAAGACATTAGACAACAAAATCAAACCAGCTAAAGAGCCAAGAGAAAAAGAAACTAGTACTTTTAATAGCCTGATGCGTTCAGCATTGTCAATAAAGCTGAAGTCAAGGAAAATTATTTCGGCAAGGGTATCATAAAGTGCATTAACAGAATCTACAAGCAGTAAAACATAGTTTCCAAATAAAATCAATATAAACGAACCCGAAAGTCCCGGCAAGGTCATTCCTGAAACACTTACAATACCGCAGAAGAAAACAAATAAAAGGTTGTCGTTTTCAGTTGCCGGTTCGAGAAAACTTATACCAACACCAACAATTATCCCGCAAAGAAGAAAGGCAATATTTCGTCTTGACCATTCATCAAAATCTTTTCCGATATAATAGATAGAGCCTATTATCATCCCAAAAAAACTGCTCCACACAAAAAGCTCATAGTGAACAATCAAATAATCCAGTAGTTGTGAAACACTGAAATAACTCACTATCATCCCAAACATCAAAACCCCTAAAAATTGCCCGTTGACATAGCGGTAAAAGCTTCTGAAGCGACCTGAAAATAAAAGCTTAAATGCTTTGCCGTTTATTTTTTTCAATGAATAAATAAACTCTTCATAAAAACCAGCAACAAATGCGACAACCCCTCCTGAAACTCCGGGTACCTTGTTGGCAGCTCCCATAGCCAGGCCTTTTAAAAAAAGCCAAATTTTATCTGAAAATGTTCTATGGTTAGGCATTTTTACCTGATTTTTTTACTGCAATTTGTTCCAACAGAAAGATAGTTAAAAAACCTACGATAGCACAAATTATTGCACCAAGCAATTGAGGTTCACCTTCAAAATTTTGTGGAAGAATACTCTTTTCGAGTAATGGAACTTGGTCGCCGCTGCTGTTGAGTCGCCAGGTCAAAACATCCTTCCACGGCCAGACTTTATTTAAGGCACCAATCATAAACCCGGTAAGGACTGCTAGTGTGGTATTTTTATAATTCTTAAACAGCCAGGTGAGTACACCCGAAAAAAGTTTCAGTCCGATGACAGCTCCAACTATAAAACTCATCAGTTTTAAAACCGAATCAATAAACAAGTCCCAGTTACTTTCAGCCAAAGAAGATGTGAAGTTATTGATGGTATTTATGATTATTTCATAAGCACCCAACAACACCAAAATAAAAGACCCTGATATTCCCGGTAAAATCATAGCGATGATGGCAATGAATCCTGAAAAAAGAATATACCAGTTGCTTTCAGGTGAAGATATGGGTTCTGCCAGAGTGATAAAATAAGAGCCGAAACACGCCAGCAATAAAGCCAGTATGATTTTTGAATTCCAGGGTCTAATTTGTTTTCCCACATAGAGGATACTGGCTATAATGAGGCCAAAGAAAAACGACCATACCAGTATGGGGTGATTTTGCAATAACCAGCCGATGAGTTTTGCCAACGAAATGATACTAGTAAAAACACCTGCGAAGAGTACTAGTAAAAATTTCAGGTTATAAGCTTTCCAGGCTGTGAGAAACCCTTTTTCTTTCCAAACTGTGAAGAATTTTAAATTTAGGTTGTGAATGGTAGATACCAATTCTTCGTAAATTCCTGAAATAAAGGCGATTGTTCCTCCGGAAACTCCGGGAACCACATCTGCAGCCCCCATAGCCATTCCTTTTAAGTAGAGTAAAAATTGCTGGAAAGGACTTTTTGGATTCATTAAAGGCTTGATTTTAGCCCAAAATTACATAAAATTAAGAATTTTATGATGATGTTTTTCTATGTTGCTCAATTAAATTCTTAACCTCGGGTAAATCAAAAACTGAGGGGAACAATATTTCAAGAATCATGCTAAAATCACTTTCGAGTTTTAATGCATTTTCTAAGTGAAACTTTCCTTTTAATGGCTCGCTCAGGAAATAATAAATTCCGGCAAGGCGGTATTCCAACTCAGCATTATCAGGATAAAACTCCATTGCCTGAAGTATGCTGTTTACCGCGGCATCAAATTCACCAATTTGCAATAACAAGTCTGTGCGGCTTAACCAGGTTTGAAGCTCATAGTTGCCCAATTCAATTGCACGCCTGAAACCAATTTCAGCTTCTTCAAACAAGTTGAGTTGGTTATTTATTTTTCCATATCGCTTCCAGTAATGCACATTTTCACTATCAATATTGATGGCTTTGTCTATGAAGTATAACGCTTTTTGAAAGTTTCTTTTTTTGATGTAAAAATCGGTTATGGCAATCCAGCCTTTGTCCAGCAGGGCGTCATCTTCCACACATTTTTGGTAAAAGTCGAGTGCGAGTTCATCATTGCCAAGTTTCTCATGACATTTGCCAATTCTCAACATTGCAAAAGATGTTGGGTCCTCAAGATTTAAAGTGATGGTATAGTTTTCAATCGCTTCGTTATAGCGCTTTAGTTTTTCAAGTACTTTTCCTTTTTCAAGGTAAGCCCCAACAAAAGTGTCGTCTGAAATAATTGCAAAATCAAACGCCGCCAAGGCTTTGTCAAATTTTTTCATCAGGAAGTATTGTTTTCCCACCTGGTGCCAGGCTACTTCACAATAGGGATTTGAATTTAAGTAAATGTTGAGGTAGTCAATGGCCTCGTCATACATTTCCAAATATTCAAAACAATAGATGATGTTGTAAAGCGATGAGTAATCTTCTGGATCGATTTCAACGCATTTCATAAAGTAATACCGAGCGTTGTCATAATCTTCCAGGAATAAATATTCCATTCCCAAAAGGTTAAGGACATCGGCTTCATCTTCGGTGATTTCAAGAGCGATTTCAAGTAATTCAATCGCCTTTTTATGGTCATCTTTTCTGGAAAAAATATTTGCTTTTTGAATATAAATCTCTTCGTTGGAGCTTTCAATCACTTCCAGTTCATTGAGAAGTTCTTCGGCTACTTCGAGTTTATTTTCAAAAATATACATCTCCACTTGAAATAATTTCAGGTTAGTGGATGATGGGTGCTGCTCAAGACCAAGCTTAGTGGCTTTTTTGGCCAAAGCAATTTTCCCGTTCTCCATATAATAGTTAATAATCTCCTCAAACTCTTCAGAATCGAAGAAAAGGACATTGTTAGTTTTTAACATGGATTCAAAACGGGTAAGTGAGAAATTTTTGTCTTCGTTATGACTTAAGTGCATACACGGTGTATTTGGGATTTCTTACTTTAATAAATTTAATAATGTAAATGTCTACTCAAAGTTTATGCCCAATATCTTGTTAACAAATTAATCAACAAACAAAATCATCTAAAAAACTGAATAACAGATATATAGGGTTTGATTAATCATTGATTGAGTGAATGACATCAAGTAAGATTTGACATCCTTCTTCAATTTCTTCATTTGAGATGGTCAGGGGAGGTGTTATTCTGATGGCTTTTCCTTCAAAGAGCAGCCAGAATAAAATGAGTCCTTTTTCCTTGCATTTCAATATAATATCAGTAGCCATTTCCGGGTTTTTTACCATAACTGCCAGCATAAGACCTTTGCCTCTCACTTCTTCGATAAGGCTGTGTTTCAGTAGTTTTCTGAATAATTTTTCTTTTTCGAGTGTTGCTTCGATGAGATTGGTTTGGGTTAATTCTTCAAGTGTTGCCAAAGCAGCAGCTGCAATAACAGGATGACCGCCAAAAGTGGTGATGTGTCCCAATTTAGGCTTGTCTTGCAGGAGTTTCATTTTTTCGAAAGAAGAAACAAATCCACCCACGGGCATTCCTCCTGCCATACCTTTGCCAAGAGCCAAAATGTCAGGTACACAATTGTAATTTTCAAAACCAAACAATTTTCCTGTTCTTCCAAAGCCGGGTTGTATTTCGTCAAGTATGAGTTGTGCACCGGTCTCGTCGCAGCGTTTTCTCACTTTTTGCAAATAATCATTTTCTGGCATGATAAATCCTGCACCGCCTTGAATGGTTTCCAATACCACACCTGCAGTTTTTTTGGTGATTTTTTCTAAATCTTCCTCCTTGTTGAACTCAATAAAGCTTACATCTGGCATCAGGGGCCTGAAAACACTTTTGCGTTCCTCAAAGCCCATTATGCTTAATGAACCTAAGGTATTTCCGTGATAGGCATTGTGAGCACTGATGATTTGCGACCTTCCGGTAACTCTTTTTGCAAGTTTGATAGCACCTTCTATGGCTTCTGTGCCGCTGTTGGTCAGGTAAGTCGTGGACAAGTTTTCAGGAAGTTGTTGTGCCAGCAGTTTAGTGAACTTTACAGCCGGTTCCTGAATGTACTCGCCATACACCATCACGTGCAGGTATTTTTCAGTTTGATTTTTTATTGCTTCAACCACTCGCGGGTGGCTATGACCCAAAGTACAAGCCGAAACTCCCGCCACAAAATCCAGATGTGCCTTTCCTGTTGTGTCATAAATATAGGAGCCTTTGGCATGTGAAATTTCCATAGCCAACGGGTGAGGGGTGGTTTGGGCCTGATAGCTGAAAAAATCTTCTTTTAGAGACATAGTCAGTCTAATTACATTTTATATTCCATCATCAGCTTCCTCTTCATCTTCAGTTTCATCTTCTTCGCTTAGGGGTTTGAATTCGTCTTCTTTGTGTTTGAGATCTTCCGGGGTTAGTCTGGAGGTTTCGGGTATGTTCATTTCTTCATCAGGAATGTCGTCAAAAAAGTCTTCTTCCAGTTTTGGTAATGGAATTCCTGTAATTTTCGGAAGTATAGGAACGGGTTTTCCTTTAAACAAATCGTCTTTGGATAGCAAACGTTCATCGCCCCTCCAGATGAAACCCCTGAGTATTCTCGCGTTTTCGGGGAATTCAGATTCGGGATATAACTTTCCGTCTGCCTGCCTGATAAACCTGATGGTTTCTATTTCCTGTTCCTGTAGTGTAATTTGTATGGAACTTGAGCGGGTATGGTTGATTCCGATAAGCTCATCATCGTCATTTCGGGTGTAGAAAATCACTTCGGCATTTCTGTTGATGTTGATGGTGTCGAGTTCATTTTCCGTAAAGAGACCAATGAGTATATCGCCTTTTACCTGATTGTATCCTATACTGTCTTTTTGAACCAAAAAAGCATTGTTAAACACTTTTAAAGTGTCGAGTTGTTCAGTAACCGTGTTTGAAAGTAAATGAATGGTATCTCCGGTCATTTGGTTTTCACCGCTCCACATAATGGGGTTGCGCAGCATTTTTGTAATGCCAATCTTTTCATCGCTGTAAATAGAATCAGCTTTGCCGCTCATATCACTTTTATAAATGCGGGCGTCATAAAATCCTTTCATTATGCGGTGTTCCGGTTTACCAGTTATTCTCAGGGTGTCGGCGTGCATATAAATGGAATCGTTATCCCTTACGGTAATGGCCAAAGCGCGCTTGGTGATAAAAACACTATCCTTATCCCGGAATACTTCTGCATAATGTCCCCTAACAATGCTGTTGTTGAGGGTGTCTATAATCCGGATGTTGTTTGTCGCTGAAGCGAAACTTTTAGTTTGATCAAAATACAAACTATCCCCGTAAACCGTTCGGTTTTCATAGTCGATACGGGCATTGCGCATAAAGTAGCCTTTGTCATTTCTCGTGTCATAAAACCCTCTTTCGGAATAAATTTTACTGGTTTCGGTGGTGATGGTAGATTCACCGTAGAGGTAGGCATGGCCGGTTTCAGTATAAAAATCAAGCTGATTGGTATTGATGGTATACTCAGGATTCACTAAAACCACATTGGACAAAAACTGATAGCGTTTTTCTTCAGCAAAGTAGCGACCAATGTTGCTGGTGAGCGTGCTGGCGGTATCCACTACTTTTCCGCCGGTGCGGTAAAAGGCTTGTTGTTTGTTTCGGTCAAAATAGAGTGTTTCGGTAGTGAGGACTGAATTGGGTTCGGTTAAAACCACATTTCCGCTGGCATAGGCAAAGTTGGTGTTGCCGTTGTATTCTGCATAACGACTGGTGAGCGTGATGGTGTCTGCCTGGGTGATTCTTACGTTGCCATATGCTTTTACAAAATTATCCTTGTTGTAAACAAATGCTTGGTCACACCACATTTCCACACCTTCATGAACGATATAGACCTGCTCATTGGCTTCACGGGTCCAAATGGCAGCATCGGGAAAGTCTGGCCTTATTTCAAGATAACCCGATTGAATATCCACTTTTTGTTTTTCCTGAGCGAAAGTAAAGGCAACAGCAAACACAGACAGAAAAAAAATCAATACGGTTTTTATGTAAGGATTGTGTTCTGTCATCAGTAAGTTTTAAACCTCTAAAGGTTATCTGTGAATGGTCTGTGTCCTGTCGGGGCCTACAGAAACGAGTTTGATGGGTACTTCCAGTTCTTTTTCAAGAAACTCGATATAGTCCATCAATTCCTGAGGCAGTTTGTCTGTTTCCCTCATTTTGGTGAGGTCTTCTTTCCAGCCTTTCATCTCGATGTAAACCGGAAGGACATTTTCGGGTTCAATGTTGTAAGGCAAGTGATTGATGGTTTGGCCTTTGTAGTTGTATGCTATGCAAACTTTCAATGTTTTAAAACCGCTTAGAACGTCACTTTTCATCATCATCAACTGGGTGACGCCGTTAACGGCAACAGCATATTTAAGTGCTACAAGATCAAGCCATCCACAACGGCGGGGTCTTCCGGTTACGGCTCCAAATTCGTTGCCCACTTTAGCCATTCTTTCGCCAAATTCGTCAAAAAGTTCGGTGGGGAAGGGGCCGCTACCAACTCGGGTAGTGTAAGCTTTAAATATGCCGTATACTTCTTTTACTTTATTTGGTGCAACTCCCAGGCCTGTACAAGCACCGGCTGCTGTGGTATTTGATGAGGTGACAAAGGGGTAGGTCCCAAAATCAATGTCAAGTAAAGAACCTTGAGCACCTTCAGCGAGTATTGATTTTCCGGCTTTTTGTGCTTGATGCAGGTATTCTTCACTGTCAATAAAAGTGAGTGTTTTCAAAATATCAACAGCGTCAAAAAACTCTGCTTCCATTTCGTCAAGGTCAAACTGGATATCGACGTCATAATAGTCAATCAAACCAAGGTGTTTTTCGGTAAGAGCTCTGTAGTTTTTTTCCCAGTTGGGCATTTCCAAATCACCAAGGCGCAAACCATTTCTTCCGGTTTTATCCATATATGTTGGACCTATACCTTTTAAAGTTGAACCTATTTTTGCTTTTCCTTTTGAAGCTTCAGAAGCGGCATCAAGCAGGCGGTGGGTGGGGAGTATGATGTGTGCTTTACGCGAAAGCAATAGGTTTTTTCTGTAATCGAGCTTGAATTTGTCGAGTCCTTCAAGTTCTTTAACAAAAACCACGGGGTCAATAACCACACCGTTTCCGATAAGGTTGATGGTGTTTTTGTGGAATATGCCTGATGGGATGGTTCTCAAAACGTGTTTGATTCCATCAAATTCCAGCGTGTGCCCGGCGTTTGGCCCACCTTGAAATCTGGCTACTATATCATAATTTTGGGTTAATACGTCTACAATTTTTCCTTTTCCTTCGTCGCCCCATTGCAGACCAAGTAGTAAATCTACTGCCATTAGTTAAGTATTATTCGGTTGTTTTTTATTTCCGTAAAAATAAAGTGAATGATTTGTTATTTCGATATCAAAAACTTCCTCGATGGTTTTTTTGATGGATTGAATGCGTGGGTCACAAAACTCAATAACTTCGCCGGTATCGGTCAAAATCACGTGGTCGTGTTGCCGGTCAAAATAGGACTTTTCATAGTGTGCCTGATTTTTTCCAAACTGGTGTTTGCGCACCAAGCCACATTCAAGAAGCAATTCGATGGTATTGTAAAGAGTTGCCCTGCTCACGCGGTACTTCTTATTTTTCATTTTGATATAAAGTGATTCAATATCAAAATGTTCTGTACTGTTGTAGATTTCCTGCAAAATGGCAAACCTTTCCGGTGTTTTGCGGTGTCCTTTTTCTTCAAGGTATGCCGTAAACACGTTTTTTACTATCGTTTGATTGTTTGTATTTGTTTTAGTATCTGTCATTTTGAAGTTGCAAATTTAAGCTTTTTTTACACTCTTGTCACCTTATCAATACCATTAATTTTTTTGATTTTAGCGATTACATCGTTGAGTATATTTTTGTTCTTCACGATGACGACAATTTTTCCAATAAACACACCGTCATCACTGTCAAAGCTTAAACTTTTTATGTTTATGTTCAAATGGTTTGAAATTACTTTTGTCACTTGGTTGACCAGTCCTAAATTATCAATTCCGGTGATTCTGAGCTCTGCTTTGAAATCTTGTTGAGAGGAGTCTATCCATTTGGCCTGAATGATTCTATAGGTAAAATTACTTTGTAATTGAAGCGCGTTGGGACAATTGTTTTTATGAACTTTAATGCCATCGCTAACTGTAACAAAGCCAAATACTTGGTCACCCGGTATGGGATTGCAGCAATTTGCTAAGGTATAATCCAATTTTTCTTCTTCTTTTCCAAAAACAAGTTGGTCATATTTGACAGTAATCTCATCTTTATGAATTTCATCCGGATTGGGTTGTTTGCGCATTCGGTTCTTGAAAAAACCTATAAAAGCATTGCTTCTGCTTGAAGCAAAATTCCTTAATTGCTGGTTGTCAATTATACTATTGCCCACTCTGTAAAACAAATCTTGGCTGGTTTTTACCTTAAAATAAACCACTAGCTCATTGACTGTTCTTTCATCCAGGGTAATTTTTAGTGACTTAAGCTTACGTGTTAAAATTTCCTTTCCATCTTCTGCAATTTTTTTCTTTTCATCTCGTAATGATGATTTTATTTTTGATTTTGCCCTTGCAGTTGTGGTATAATCAAGCCAGTTGGCATTGGGTTTGGCATTTTCGGAAGTAATGATCTCTACCTGATCTCCACTTTTTAATTCTGTACTTAGCGGTACAAGTTTGCTATTAACTTTTGCACCACGGGTCTTGAGGCCTACTTCAGTATGAATGTTGAATGCAAAATCAAGTGCAGTAGCTCCTTTGGGGAGTGAAATTAAATCACCGTTGGGAGTAAATACAAATATTTCTTTTGCATATAAATTTAGTTTAAATTGTTCTACAAAATCAACGGCATTGGTTTCAGAGCTTTCTAGTGCTTCCTGCAATCTATTGAGCCATAGTTCAAGGTTCTGGTCTTCTTGTTCATTTTTGTTTTTGTATTTGTAGTGGGCAGCAAAGCCTTTTTCAGCAATTTCATTCATTCGCTCACTGCGAATCTGCACTTCCACCCAACGTCCTTTTGGGCCCATAACTGTTATGTGAAGCGCCTCATAACCCGTAGATTTTGGTGATGAAATCCAATCTCTTAATCTGGTTGGATTGGGTCTGAAGTGGTCTGTAACTATTGAATATATTTTCCAGGCTATAAATTTTTCTTGTTCAGGTTCACATTTGTAGATAATCCTGACTGCAAACTTATCATACACTTCTTCATAAGTTACATTTTGCTTCATCATTTTTCTCCTTATCGAAAATATGGATTTTGGTCGCCCTTTAATTTCATAATCCATGGTTTCTTTATCCAATGAAGATTTGATGATGTTGTTGAACTCTTTGATGTATTGATCCTGTTCTTCCTTGCTCTCTCTTATCTTATTGAATATTTCGTCATAAACGTCAGGTTCGGTGTATTTTAATCCCAGGTCCTCCAATTCGGTTTTTATGTTGTAAAGTCCAATTCTATGAGCCAGTGGTGCGTATATATAAAGTGTTTCAGATGCAATTTTAACCTGTTTGTCACTTCTCATTGACTCCATCGTTTGCATATTGTGAAGACGGTCTGCAATTTTAATGATGATTACCCTCACATCTTCGTTGAGCGTAAGTAACATTTTTCTGAAGTTTTCAGCTTGAAGCGAAACATCCCGTTCCTGTTCTATAGCCGAAATTTTGGTAAGTCCATCAACAATTTTTGCAATTGTACTTCCAAAGAGGCGTTCAATGTCGTCAAGAGTATATTTAGTGTCTTCTACCACATCATGAAGTAATGCGGCAGCAATGGAAGCAGCATCAAGGCCAATTTCAAAAGCAACGATTTTTGCAACAGCTATGGGGTGAAAAATATATGCCTCTCCCGATTTTCGGCGTTGCTCTTTGTGGGCATCAACAGCTATGTCAAATGCCTTCCTTATCAGTTTCTTGTCTTCTGGGGTAAGCGTCCGGTAACTGATTTTGAGAAGCTCTTTGTACTGTTTTGCAATCTCCTTGTTTTCTTTATCTAAAACCTCTTGAGTCATAACTTAAAAGTACAATATACTTTTGTAAGTAACAACAAAATTTATGCCTTTAAATTGTGGTATCGTTGCAATAATGTAGGGTGTGAATAATGAATAAAAACATACCAGGGATGGGGGGTTAAATTACTTAAATTGTTTTTTGACAACTTTTTGAGTGACGAAATCAACGGTTCACCGGCATAAGTGCTTTTGGCATAATTATCTGCCTGATATTCAAAAACCCGTGATAAAAAATTCATCACCAAACCGGTAATGGTTGAAATGGGACTGTAAAGAATAAAGAAAGCGATCAACCCGATATGAAAAGAAGGCTCATCAACACCTAAAGCCTGTGATAATATTGGGCTACCAATAAACAGCGAAAGTAACCAAAGCGTAAAACCCGTTAACAAAATACTGCTCAACAGGTTAATGATGATATGCTTGCGTTTATAATGTCCCACTTCGTGTGCTAAAACGGCCACGATTTCTTCATCATCAAGGTCATTTATCAAAGTGTCAAAAAGGGTGATGCGCTTTTCTTTTCCAAAACCTGAAAAATAAGCATTGGCTTTTGTGCTGCGTTTGGAACCGTCGATTACAAAAATATTGTCGAGTTTAAAGCCCACTTTTTTAGCGTAAGCTTCAATCTTATCCCTTAAGCTTCCGGCTTCAAGAGGGGTTTGTTTGTTGAATATTGGAACTATAAGTTTTGCATAAAACATATTCATAAAGACCGAAAACACAGTTATCATAATCCAGCCGTAAATCCAGAAATTTTCTCCGGTGGTTTCATAAAACCAAATAATGAGGGCAAGAATTCCGCCACCTAAAAGGGCACCCAAGAACAAGCCTTTTAGTTTGTCAACAAAAAACAGTTTTCGAGTACTTTTATTAAAGCCGAATTTTTCCTCGATCACAAATGTATCGTAATATGAAAAGGGAGTGGAAAGCAAGTCACTTGCAATAAAAATGATTCCGAAAAACACAAGTGCTACCAAAATAGGGTCGTTAGTAAACTCCCTCGCTATTCCATCAACAAAAGCAAAGCCATCAAAAAAGAAAAACAATAAAGTAGCAATAAGCATCACCGTTGAGCTCAATAGTGAGAACCGATAATTAACTTTTTTGTAATGCTGTGACTTTTCATATTCTTTTTCATCATACACATCATTCAACTCATCGGGTATGGGGTCGTTGAATTTTTTGGCGTTGAGAAAATCCAGCCATTTATCCAAGCTAAAACTAATGACTAAAATACCGATTATGATGTAAAAGAGTGTTTGTGGGTACATAGAGGAGTTGTGCTTACCAGTTTGAAAATTGTCTATTTAACTAATCACATTTGGAATAAACAGGAACAATAAAAATTCACGAGGTATGAAATATTTGTTTAAGGTTGCAGACTCAATATTTTTATTGCCAAATATAGTGATAAAATAAAATAACGGAAAGGTGAGGCACTGTAAGAAAGTAATGATTAAGTTTAAATGTTATATCCGGTCAAAAAAAATGTGCCTTTTGAAATAAAGAAGTGTGATACTAATGTGGTTTGAAAACAGTTAATATTATTAGTTGATTGTGAGCGCATGCTATTAGAAAAAAATAAGGAGTTACTCCCGGAGTAAAAAAAAACCGGCTGTTTTGGCCGGGTTTTGAATGCTTTATGTTGAGGGATTACTGCCTCTCTCTGGATGCTGTTTGCTTTTTTCTTAAGTCTTCCTCAATTTTGGTAAGTTCTTTGTCCAGTTTGTCGTGATCTGATTCCAAAGAGTTTTGTGTATCTTTAATTTCATCAAGATCATTAGACATAGCGTCAATCTGAGACTGCTTTTCCTCAGTGGTTAGATTTGGGAAATTGGTCTTCAGCTCACGATGACCTGCAAATAATTGCTCTACTTTCTGAAATTCAGCTTCGTGTCCTTTCAAGATAACTTCATGGTTAGCAAGTTTTTCCAGCCAAGATGAATCCTCAAGGGCTACACCAGCCATCCGCTCAGAAAGAGAAACAAATGAAGCTGCGTGCATTTCATGATGGCTTTTAAGATCATTGTGCTTTTGAAGAAGGCTGTCACTCTCCTTTTGTAATTTATCAAAAGAATCTGATAATTTTTGTCTATCATTTTCACAAGATGTCATTGCAAAGGCAGCAACAAATAAAATCATTATAATTGTTCTCATTTTGGTTGTTTTTTAAGATTATAGAATACAAATGTACAATCAAAACAAGAGAAATATTCATAAAAAAAGTTAAAAAAATGAGAAAATACAAGCTAAATTCAGTGATTTTGGGGAATATTTATGGAATCTATTTGGTAATAAGATTTTAGATATTTTTGTATAATAAATGCCTTGAAGTCTTCAAGGCATTTATTATATTAATTGTAAAAAGGGTAATATCAAAAAGGATATTTATTCTCAGTAATTACCTTTTCAGCAATACTGCGTCTCAGGGCTATAATGTCCGGATAATTGGTGTATTTGGTAAAGCGCTTCAAGCCCATCATCATCGCTTTGAGTTCGTCGCCTTCAGCAAAAGAAATGATGCCTGTTTTGGCAGCGGTGGTCACTTTTTCCACTGCGTGGTACAGGTTCAGTTTTGCCATGGCAATTTGCTCTTTTTGTGTGCCTCCACCTAAACGTTTGGCGTTTTTCTCCGCCCGCAATATCGCTGACTCTGCCATATAGATTTCGATTAAGATGTCGGCAGCGTTGAGCAACAGTTGCTGGTGTTCCTCTATCTCCTGACCATATTTTTTCACGGCACCACCGGCAACCATCAGGAATACTTTTTTAAGTTTTACTATCATTTCTTTCTCTTCTGCAAAAAGCTCTGAATAATCGGGAATGTCAAATGATGGGATTCCCATCAATTCCTCACCCACGGCTGTGGCAGGTCCCAGTAAATCCACGTGGCCTTTCATTGCTTTTTTGACGAGCATACCCACAGCCAGCATACGGTTGATTTCATTGGTACCTTCATAAATGCGCGCAATACGTGCATCGCGCCATGCCGCTTCCATAGGGGTGTCGGCACTAAAGCCCATACCGCCAAATATTTGAATACCTTCGTCCGAGCAATTCTGAATGTCTTCAGAAACCGCTACTTTTAAGATAGAACACTCGATGGCGTATTCTTCCACACCTTTCAATTCGGCTTCCTGATGTGAACTGCCATCGGCAATTCGCATAGCAATACGGTCCTCAATGTTTTTACCTGCTCGATAGGAGGCACTTTCACCCACATAGGCAGCTGTGGCCATTTCGGCCAGCTTTTGCTTGATGGCTCCAAACTGGGCGATGGGCGTCTTAAACTGTATGCGCTCGTTGGCATATTTTACAGCATTTTCTGTTACACGGCGTTGTGCGTCGAGACAAGCTGCTGCCAGTTTGATGCGCCCCACATTCAGGGAGTTCATCGCTATTTTGAATCCGCCGTTTCTTTCACCTAACAGGTTTTCAACGGGAACTTTGACATCGCTGAAAAACACCTGACGGGTAGAGGAGGCGTGGATGCCCAGTTTTTTCTCTTCTTCGCCAAAGGTCATTCCCTCGGCTTTGTCTCTTTCCACAATAAAAGCGGTGATGTTCTTGTCGTCTTCAATGCGTGCAAAAACAATGAAAATACTTGCAAATCCGGCGTTGGATATCCACATTTTTTGTCCGGTGATGCTGTAGTATTTTCCGTCTTCAGAAAGCACGGCTTTTGTTTTTCCGCTATTGGCATCACTACCTGCCCCCGGTTCTGTCAAGCAGTAGGCACCAAACCATTCACCACTGGCAAGTTTTGGAACATATTTTTTCTTTTGCTCCTCGGTGCCATAAAGCGTAATGGGCAGCGTTCCGATTCCGGTATGCGCACCAAAGGCTGTACTGAACGAACCTGTAGCCCCCGAAATATAATCACAAACCAGCATAGTAGTGACAAAGCCCATACCCATGCCGCCGTATTCTTCAGGTACAGCAATGCTCAGCAAACCGAGTTCGCCGGCTTTACGCATCAGTTCTTCGGTAAAGGCGTAATCCTTGTTTTCAAAGCGCTCTTTGTGGGGCCATATTTCACGGTCCACAAACTCCTTTACAGAGTCGCGCATCATTTTTTGTTCTTCGCTGAAATCTTCAGGAGTAAACACGTCTTCGCAGGCTGTTTCTTTTACGATGAATTGGCCGCCGCGTAATAAGGAGGCTTTATTTAATGAATTATTTTCCATGGTACTTTTGTTATTTTTATACATATTTAGAAAAGAGAAAATAGAGTAGAGAGTAGAGACTTTAAGCTAGATTATTTTGAAAACTCATAGTCATTTTTTGAAACTCTTCAATTTTATTTTCTAATACTTCAAGTTGTTTTTGATTAATATATTTTCTGTGTTTTGCAACTAATAATTGTGTGCCTAATTCAAATGAGGATCCAAGTGCAATGTCGAGAAAGTGACTAAACCCTTTGTTAGTTCTTGAAGAACCTTCGGCCACGTTACTTGCTATTGAGACTGAACTTTCACTCATTTGTGAACTCAAGTCATACCTCTCGTGTTTCGGAAATTCAACCAACAAGTCAGATACGTCATTTGCAATTTCCAATCCCAATTGCCATATTTTCAGATTTTTATAGTTGTGTCTTAGCCGTTTCATCTCTTTTCTCTACTCTTTTTTCTCTACTCTTTTTTCTATTTAAGAAACTCAAAAACCCCCGCAGCTCCCTGCCCGGTTCCCACACACATAGTAACAACACCATATTTGTTTTTCATTTCGCGTTTACGCATTTCATCAAAGAGTTGGACACTTAACTTTCCTCCTGTACAACCCAGTGGATGACCCAGGGCGATGGCGCCTCCGTTGACATTGATGATATCAGGGTTTAACCCAAGTTCACGAATTACTGCCAGCGATTGGGAAGCAAAGGCTTCATTCAATTCCATTAATGCAATATCGTCTTGTTTCAATCCGGCTTGTGCCAATGCTTTTGGAATGGCCTTTACCGGTCCGATTCCCATAATACTGGGCTCCACACCTGCTGCGGCAAAACTCACAAGTCGGGCAATAGGCTCCAGATTGAGTTCTTTTACCATTTCTTCGCTCATTACCAGAACAAATGCGGCTCCGTCACTCATTTGCGAGGAGTTACCGGCGGTGACGCTTCCGCCGTCAGCAAAAACGGGACGCAACTTGCCCAAAGCAGCAAGATTGGTATCTGCTCTGGGGCCTTCGTCTGTATCTACAGTATAGTTTTTTGTTTCTTTTTTACCTTTGGCGTTGACGAAAGTGTGTTCCACTTCAATAGGAACAATCTGGTCTTTAAAGCGGTTTTCGGCTTGTGCTTTCAGTGCTTTTTGGTGCGAGTTGAAGGCAAACTCATCTTGGTCTTCTCTCGAAATTTTATATTTTTCGGCTACGGCTTCAGCGGTGAGTCCCATTCCCCAGTAATAATCCTGGTTACCTTCTTTGGCAACCTGATAATCGGGTACGGGTTTGTAACCACCCATCGGGATGTAGCTCATGCTCTCTGAACCCCCGGCGATAATGCAATCGGCCATACCGCTTTGGATTTTGGCAGTGGCAATCGCAATGGTCTCCAGTCCGGAAGCACAGTAGCGGTTCACGGTCATCCCGGGAACGTCTACGGTTTTTAATCCCATCAGCGAGATAAGTCGTCCCATGTTGAGACCTTGCTCGGCTTCGGGCATGGCATTTCCAACGATGACATCATCGATGCGGGTTTTGTCCAGTTGCGGCAGTTTGTCCATCATAAACTGGATGGTTTCTGCGGCGAGTTCGTCAGGTCGCTTAAAGCGAAAGAGCCCGCGTGGTGCTTTGCCTACTGCGGTTCGGTATGCTGATACTATATAAGCTGTTTTCATATTTTATTTTTATGCTTAGTTGAGGCGTAGTATACTACGCCTTTACTCAATTATTTTCAGTTTTTCAATTTAGCTCCCTTTTTTTTGGGGGGTCGGGGAGGGGACTTAGTTTCTAAGCGGTTTTCCAGTCTTCAACATATGCTGAATTCTTTCCAAAGTTTTTCTTTCTGTACAAAGCGAAAGGAAGGCTTCGCGTTCCAGTCCAAGCAGGTATTGTTCGCTTACATAACTAGCTTCACTTAAGTCCCCACCGGCCATGACATAGGCGAGTTTGTCGGCGATTTTTCGGTCGTGCTCGCTGATGTATTTTCCGGCTACCATTTGGTCTGTCCCAACTAAGAACATTCCAAGGGCTTGTTTGCCCAGTACTTTGATGTCTGTGCGTTCTATAGGTCTTGTATAACCTCCTTGTGCCAGTAAGAGGGCGTGTTTTTTCGCTTCAGCGAGCTGACGGTCTTTGTTGACTACCACGACATCTTTTCCTTTTTGTAGGATGCCCAGGTCATAGGCTTCATAAGCTGAGGTAGCAACTTTGGCCATACCGATGGTGAGGAAGTATTCTTGCAATACATTCAATTCCACATCATTTTTTCGGAAGGTATCTGAAGCTCTTAAAGTCATTTCTTTAGAACCGGCGCCACCGGGAATTACCCCAACGCCAAACTCTACCAGACCGATATACGTTTCGGCGGCAGCCACAACTTTGTCTGCGTGCATGCTCATTTCACAAGCACCACCCAGAGACATCCCATGAGGCGCAACAATCACCGGAATCGAGGAGTAGCGCACACGCATAATGGTGTCCTGAAAATATTTGATTGCCATATTGAGTTCGTCATATTCCTGCTCTGCGGCCATCATAAAAATCATCCCGATGTTGGCGCCCACAGAGAAGTTTGCTGCTTGATTGCCGATGACGAGTCCGTCGTATTCTTTTTCGGCCAGGTCAATGGCTTTGTTGATTCCGGCAAGGACACCTTCACCAATGGTGTTCATTTTGGAATTGAATTCTAAATTGATGATTCCATCGCCCAAATCCTGGATGTAGGCTTCTTTGTTGCTCCATACGGTTTTGCTTTCGCGAATGTTGTTCAGGATAATAAAGGCATCTTGCCCCGGTACTTTGGTTTGTTGTTTTCTCGGAATATCATAAAAGTAAGTAGCTCCTTCTTTTATGGTATAGAATGATTTATTGCCTGAAGCCAGCATTTCATTCACCCAGCCTGCTGCCTGAAGCCCTTCTGCTTTGATAAGCTCAAGTCCTTTTTCTACACCGATGGAGTCCCAGATTTCAAACGGACCGTTTTCCCAACCAAAACCGGCTTTCATCGCGTCGTCTATTTTGTATAGTTCTTCTGAGATTTCAGGAATGCGGTTGGAAACATAAGCAAACATCCCTGCAAAATTCTTGCGGTAGAACTCTCCTGCCTTGTCATCACCATCCACCAGCACCGGAAAACGGTCGATGGGTTTATCGATGGTTTTTGTTTTTTCGAGGGTGGCAAAGCTTGCTTTTTTGGTCGCTTTATACTCAAAGGTATTCAAGTCAAGTTCCAGAATTTCTTTACCTTCTTTTTTATAAAACCCTTGCCCCGTTTTGCTTCCCAGCCAATTGTTTTCAACCATTTTTGAAATAAAGTCGGGTAGTTTGAACAGGTCGTGGGCTTCATCATCTTTGCAGTTATCATAAATCCCGTTTGCCACATGCACCAGGGTGTCCAACCCTACTACATCGACCGTGCGGAAGGTTGCCGATTTTGGACGGCCAATAACCGGGCCGGTGAGTTTATCGACTTCAGTTACAGTGAGTCCCATTTCTTTTACTTGGTGGAAGAGGCTTTGGATGCCAAAAATACCGATACGATTTCCGATAAAGGCGGGGGTGTCTTTGGCCAGAACCGAAGTTTTTCCAAGGAACTTTTCGCCATATTCATTCAGGAAGTCTAATACTTCTTGCGAAGTTTCAGGTCCGGGTATGATTTCAAATAATTTCAAATAACGCGCCGGATTGAAAAAGTGGGTGCCACAGAAGTGTTTTTTGAAATCATCACTACGGCCTTCACTCATAAAATTAATGGGAATCCCTGAAGTGTTTGAGGTGATGATTGTACCCGGTGTGCGGTGTTTTTCCAAGTTTTCAAAAACCTGCTTTTTAATATCCAGTCGCTCGATGACCACTTCAATAATCCAGTCAACATCTTTCACTTTGGCAATGTCGTCTTCCAGGTTTCCGGTGGTGATGCGATTGGAAAAACTACTGTGATAAACAGGTGAGGGCTTAGATTTGATAGCTCCTTGCAGTGAGTCATTCACAATGCGGTTGCGCACGTGTTTGTCCTGAAGGGTAAGACCTTTTTTCTTTTCCATGTCATTCAGCTCACGCGGAACGATATCAAGCAGAAGCACTTCCACGCCAATATTGGCAAAATGCAGTGCAATACCGCTTCCCATTATCCCGGAGCCGATGACGGCTACTTTGTTAATTCTACGTTTACTCATATTTTTTAAATACTAAATCGTTTGTATATATTTTTTTATTGGAAATCATTTCGTTGATGGTTTCAGTGACTTCAAAGAAATGTTTCAGTTTTTCTTCTGAAATATTGTTTTTTATGGCTTCGTTAAACTGAAGCACCCTGTCTTTGGAATAGGCTCTTTTTTCTTTACCAAAATCGGTTAAATAAATAAGCACACCGCGCCCGTCTTCAGGATTGGGTTTGCGGATGATCAGCCCACGTTCCTCCATGGATTTCAATGTGCGAGATAGACTTGTGGCTTCCATTCCCATGCGCGGCCCCAGTGCAGTAGAAGGTGTACCTTCTTCAGGATCAATACTCAAAAGGGCAAAACCGGTGGCCATGGTGCTTTCAAATTTTGCAGCCTGCTCATTGTACATGCGTGTAACAGCTTGCCACGTAGTGCGTAATGCATAATCTATAGTGATTTCTTTCATCCTCCTCTAACCCCTCCAAAGGAGGTCTATTTTTTATAATCGAAATGTAAAGATACAAAAATATATTATGCGTGCATAATAAATATCGACATTTTTTTTAACTCAATTCATACTAAATTTGTTTATAGTAGTTGACAAAGCATTTAATGAGGGATATTTGTTGACAGAACACGCAGAAGATGATAAAAAGATTTCAACAAAGAGAAGATTTAAATCAAATTTCAATTTCAAAAAGAAGATATATACCAACGAGGGAATTTTACAGTCATGTGATTGATAGCATAGAAGATTATGCAGTGTTTACAATGGATTTGGATTTAAAAATTAATAGTTGGAATTCAGGAGCCTCTAAAATATTTAAGTATACAGAAGGGGAAATAATTGGGCAAAAATTTCATTTTATTTTCACTCAACATGACAGAACGCTTGGTATTCCCGAGAAGGAAATCAGGCTTGCTTTAGATAAAGGAAAAGCAAAAGATAACAGATGGCACCTATGTTAAGATAACAGTAAAATATTTGCATCGGGCTTGGTCTTTCCTTTGATTTCTGATGAAGAGGAGCATATAGGGTTTGTAAAAATACTTCAGAATAAAACACAATCAAAAAAGGCTGAGGATGCCATTAAACGATATGTTAAGGAGCTTGAAGAATTGAACACACACAAGGACGATGTGCTTGCGATTTTATCTCATGACCTTCGCAGTCCGTTGGCGGCTACCATTGCTGCAGCAGAGTATTTAGACACATATTATGATTCTATTGATGATAAGGAACGAAAAGAAATTATAGCACTTATCCATGCCTCTTCGAAAGATGAATTGAATATGCTGGATTATTTACTGGAATGGGCCAGGATAAAATATGCTTCTCAGGTTTTTAGCCCTAAGAAAGTTTTTCTCTTACCATTGGTAACTAAAATTCTTACAAGAATGCATGAGCAAGTTACTTCAAAATCACATCAAATTAAAAATGAGATTGATGAAGATGTTTTTGTATTTGCAGATCCAAAAATGTTAATCTCAATTTTTCAAAACTTGCTTTCAAATGCAATTGATCATACCCCAGAAAATGGCTTGATTTCCTTAAGGGCAAAAAAACAAGTAGATTTTGTCACAATTGAAATTCAAGATACAGGAAAGGGGATGAATCCTGAAATGTTGTCTACAATTTTCACGCCACGGATGGAGTCTTTATGTAAGCCAAGAATGATTAAAAAGGGTGGTGGAATAGGTTTATTATTGGTAAATGGGTTTATTGAAAAGAATAATGGAAAAATATGGGTGGAGAGTGAAGAGTCAAAAGGAACCTCCTTTTTTTTCAATTTGCCCACAGAAAAATCTTTTAATAATACCTAATGTATATTGAAATTTTTTTTAAAAAAAACTCCCCACGATGGAGGAGCTTAGGAAATTGAAATGATAGGTAATTTAGTCACCCATTTTGCCATTTACCATTGCTATAACTGCACCGGTTATAGCTGAACTGATTATCATAATAACCACATCTGCGCCAAACGATTCCCAGGGGTAATCTGCTGACATGGCCATATAGAAGAAATTCCAGATCAATCCCATAAAGAGACCAATTAAGGCACCTGCTTTAGCTCCTGTCGCCAAAGTTGAAATTTGAGCCCACTTGGTATAGATGTAAGCAATAAAAAAGGAGTAAGACATACAGCCTAGAAAAATCATAAGAAGATCTTCATTACCCTCATTGGGGTTGGGAGGGAAAAAGTCTTTAAACAGGTAAACGTAAAACAGCCAACCTAAGAGGAAGTAAACAATTCCGCCGACAAAGCCGGAAACAAGGAAGTTTTTTGGTTTCATTTTTTTGTTTTTTATTAGTTAGATACTAATAAAAGTATTAAAAAATTATGAAATTTATTGCAATATAATCAAAAAACTGTAAAAATAAAAACAAATATCAACGTTTACGAGCATTTTTAAAGGTTTATAATGAGCAGGGTATTTGACAAGTTATAAAATAAGTTGTCATAAAATTCAAGTGCCAGAGTCTGATTTTATGTTATTTTTTCACAATTTTATGTGTTTTTACAGAATTTTCAGAATAGATTTTCAATAAATAAACACCTTGTGTTAATTGGTTTAAATCAAGAACAGCTTTGTTGTTGTTTATATTTTTTTGATTAAAAATCAGCTTACCCAGCATATCATAAACCATAACCTGTTGAATGTTTTGATTATTTATGATGTTGAGGTAGTTGTCAAAAGGATTTGGATAAATCTGAATACCTGTAAAGTGTACACCTTCTGTGGTGAGGTTAATATCAACCCCTTTTAACGTGATGTTGTCAAACCTATTGTTTCCATTTGTGTTAGTTGTGTTACCCTCAAAATCAATTTTAATTTTGAAGTCAGGATTATCATTAACTGTTTCAATATCTGTAAAATCAAGATGAATCAGTTGAAAATCTGTTTCTACATCAAAGGTTGTAGTGTTTAGGCCTGTTTGAATGAAATTTGTGCCATCTGTCGAATAAGATAAGATATTTTGTAATTGCCCGTTATTTGTTCTCATAACAGCATAGGTGAATTTGATGTCTTTAAAACCGGTTGTTGGCAGATCAAAAACAAGTGATCTGTTTTGTGACGGATTTCTAACTCTTGCGGCTATTCCGGATGATTCACTTTGATGTATGTTTAAATCTGAACCTTCATTAACGGCATCTATGTCTCGTGGACCGCTACCTGTGTATGTCATTAAAGGTGAGGCGTCTTCAAAGAGTTTAAAATCTGCTTCTATTGTTGTTACATCTTCGGGGGTGTCCAGGTCGTTATAATGCCAGTAGTAAATTAAAATATCATCACTTTGTGAGGGGTCTTCAAAATGAGCGGTTACCTCTGTTGCCTGAGAAATCATGAGTTCAATTTCCAGACTGTTCACATCAGGAAATACAACAGCGCCATCTACTACCCAATGGCTAAAAACAAATCCCGGATTTGCTTCAGCAATGAGATACGTTTCTATATTGCCAAAAATCTGTGCTGTAAATGGGAAATTTTCCAACCACTCAGAATTCATTTTTATTTTTCCGGAATTTTCAGGAAAAACATTGAAGTTTGTTGCAAAAGGTCCTGTGAGGTCATAGCAGTTTGCTAAGCCTTGTGATAATATATAATCATTCCTGTCTAGAAGAAAATCGCGCACATTTTGAACATTGGCTTCCCAGGTGTTTATATTACCGCCCCAGCGTTGAATTTGTCTAGGCATTTCAGGGCTGATATTGGCTACCATACTGTCTAAAACCTGTATGACCCTCTCACTGGAAAGGTGTGTGTTCAGTAAATCTGAATAACGCGTGATGTATTGATTTCTAACAGACTGGTTCTCTTGAATAAGTTTTTTTATGACTGTGGTATGCGGGTTGCCCGGTTGTAAATCCTCTGCCTGGCAAGGTGGAGCTGTTTCAGAGGTATTTGGGAGTCCCGTGTAATTATGAAAATGTCCTAAAGCGGCTTCCATGTCCCATAGAATGTATCGCCATTTTTGGGCTTGCCCTGCGGGGTTGGTTCCTCTCCACCAACCTGTATTGTAATTTAACCAATCCCTGGAGACCACATAAGAATTGATTACAAAATAGTCAATAAGACTATTTATATTAAGCTGGCTGTCAACATAATTAAAATGGGCGGGGTCTCCCATATTGTTGTTTTGAATGTATTGCACCAGGCTATTAAAGTCCTGTAGTGCTGGGGCATTACCAAAATGTGCTTCAGTGGTTCCCCATGTTTTTATAAATTGTAAGAAAATATCACTTTCCCTATAGGTATAATCCTGTCCATAATAATAATCTGTAAAATTATTATCATCCACTCGTTCCCTCAAATCATAAACACCCCAATATTCTCCGTTTACATAAACAATCACATTGGTTGAGCTTCTTTCATCCAAATCTAAGTTGGACAATTGTGAGAGTGTTTGAATGTATGAGTCTCTTATGTGAGCCCCACCATTTTCAAATGGATAATTATCATTTGCTGCGGCTTTAACCATAAGCCTTCTAAATCGTGTGCGATCTGACGTACTGAAAAACTGGTGTTCAAGTCTTCGGTTGTAACCAAATTCATCCCGTGATATAAAATCAACACCTCTTTGCGGATAATTCCAGGAGTCATTTCCATGTTTATTAAAGTCACCAAAGTTTTCGTCAATAAACTCACCATTGCTTTCAAAATATTCAAAATGTGCGTAAGGTCTTAAGCTATCGTCTCCATTAAACAAATCAAGTAAATCTCCATCACCTGAAAAAGAGAATATGGGTATGGTATGATTTTCATTGATAAAATAAGTATTGGTTTCAATAAAACCGGGGTAAAATTCAGGGTCTGAACTAAAGGTTCCGGCCCTAATAGAAGTTGTTTGGTTTACGGGTATTGGTTGGGTATAAAGAGTAGATGTTTCAGTGGGGGTTGAACCATCTGTGGTATATCTTATCTCTTCATTGTTTCCGGTTGATGTAAGAGCTATATTCACAGAAGTGTGGTAATGCCCAGCCTGTAAACTAAACGTTGGTGTGGACGAATAAGTAATATAGCTGGTTGTATTGTTTGAAGTCCCGGGTGTTGGTGAAGCAAAAAGACCCCATTCACTGCCGCCATCTTCTGTTCTTCCATAAGAATGATTTACTTGAGTGGTATGCATTTCAAGAGCTTCCATTATTTCACCTTGTGGGTTTGCAAGCACGATTTGGTCAGGTCTGAGCTGGGTAAGGTTGAAGTTGGCATGAAAAACGGTGCCAGATGCAATGTCTCTTTTTGAAGCATAAACAATCACTTTGCTATTTGGGGGTATCAAACCACTCTCTATTTGCCAAAGTGTAGGGTTTTCAATGTCATTGCTTAAAAAGTAACCTTCAAGGTTGAAAAAAGTATCAGGACTGGCGTTGTAGAGTTCAATCCAATCTTCAGTTCTTCCAAATCCGTCAAGATGGGTCATATTTGAAGCTGAATACTCATTGATAAATATAGGTCCATCCCCATAAATAATTGTATCATGCAGCACTTCAAGGGTTCTTCTGTTGACAAAATTAAAAGTAGCATTGCAGCCTGAGCCTCCCCAGGTTCTTGAAAAGTTGAAGACATATTCAACTTGCCCGGTTGAGGTACCGTTTCCTACTGGAGAATTATTTATTTGATATGTATAAGTGCCTTCAGTGTCACCGGTTCCACTAAATACAGGAGTTGAGCCGTTTGGTCCGGTAACAAAACTTCTTTGGTCTGACATCCAGGCATCACTCCCCGGTGAGGCAATAAAGTCATACTCGATTTGGGTTTGCAAAACATCTTCGCCGGAAGGAATAGTCACAAAAATGGATGACTGCTGGTAATTTGGAAAAAAACACGAGTTGACAATATTAGTATTTTCAATAGTAACAATAGGGTCAATAATGACAGGAAAAACACGCTCATTTGATTTTAGCCAGTTTGCATCAACCTGTATTTGAATTTTATAATGTGTGTTATCTATTTTTTCGAAATGATACCGTGCAATATGAGGCTCATATAGATGCCTGAATTTCGATTCAATTTCCCGGCTGTCTGTAACAACAGGCTGCTGATATATAAATGTAGGATTCCCTTTTTCATCAAGTATCAACAGGCGATGGGTTTTTTGGTTTTCAAAAAGCTCGTGTTTAAGTTCATAATTCAAAGGAACTTCCAGAATTTCTTCAATGATCAAAGAGTGAAAGGGTAAATTGACACTGCTGTTATTTTGAAGCGTATAATTTGATTTAAAAGCACTGTCATAAAAAGTATAGTCGACATCAACATCAGGGAAAAAATTGTTGATTGACAGCTGATTGCCTGTTGTTATAGTGGAAGCAATATTACTATTCTTCTCAAGGGTTTTAAGGGGATTATTTTCTTCATCAACAAAAATCAATTTTAAGTTTTTACCGGATTTTATCGACAACCCTTCTTTTGAAATTAAATCAGTTGTTTTCAAGTTTTTATCATAAATAAAACTAGGTTTTTTTGAAGGGAAAATCAACTGATTGTTTTTTTCTGTCAACTTATAATCGATAGAAAGCCACCATCCATTTTCATCCAGATAATGCAGTGGGCTTGAGGATGTGACGGTTGTTTTGGTTTTATTCTGGTTTAAAAAAGTTCTGGAATTTTCACTTCTCAACTGTACCAATTCATATTGGGATTGTGTGGTTTGAGACTGATGTGTCAATATACCCAGCTCGGGGTGGGTTAGAAAGCTTTCAGGAATTTCTTGAAAAGATTGTGCGAAATTAACAGTAGTTGCAAAAAGTAATACTAAACAAATGATGAAAAAGGAATAGTGTTTCATGGATTTAATTTAAAAAAAGAAAAGAGAAAAAATATTAACCGTAAATCGTTTGGTAAAGATCTTTATAAAGCTCTTTTACAACCCGGCGCTTCAATTTCATAGTAGGGGTGAGGTGTCCGGCATCGATACTCCACACTTCGGGGGTGAGTTCAAACCTTTTGATTTTTTCCCATTGCCCGAAACGCTCGTTGTAGTGGTCAATTTCTTCCTGGATACGCGCTATGACTTTTTCGTTATTGCATAGGTCTTCAAGGCTGTTTCCAACGTCAATATTTTTGCGTTTTGCCCATTCTTTTACAAAATCAAAGCTGGGTTGGATAAATGCAGCCGGCATTTTTTCACCATCGCCAATAACCATAATCTGCTCTATAAACAGGGATTGTTTCATGGCATTTTCCAATAGCTGTGGAGCAATATACTTTCCGCCACTGGTTTTAAACATTTCTTTTTTGCGGTCTGTGATTTTAATGAAGCCGTCTTTGTCAATTTCACCAATATCACCGGTGTGAAAATAGTCACCACTCATAACTTCGGCGGTTTTTTCGGGATCTTTATAGTAGCCCATCATCACGTTAGGACCTTTACACAGGATTTCGCCATCTTCAGCAATTTTGACTTCAACATTTGGGATTACTTTTCCAACAGTTCCAATTCTGAACAATCCATTGCGTTGGTCGTTTACTGAAATTACCGGTGAAGTTTCAGTTAATCCATAGCCTTCCATCACTGGTATTCCAGCTGCTGCAAAAACTCTTGCCAAACGTGGTTGCAAGGCTGCACTTCCTGAAACCATAACATCCAGATTACCGCCCAGAGCTTCTTTCCATTTACTGAAAATAAGTTTGCGGGCAATTTTTAGCCTGAATTCATACCACCAACCGTTAGCTCCGTAGGGTTCATATTGTAAGCCCAAATCAATGGCCCAGAAGAACAGGCTTTTTTTAATGCCGGTCAATTCAGTGCCTTTCGCATAGATTTTGTCATAGACTTTTTCAAGCAATCGGGGTACAACAGACATCACATTGGGATGCACTTCTTTGAGGTTATCACTTATTTTTTCTATGGACTCAGCAAAATAGATGGAAACGGAATGGTGTTGGTAAATGTAAAGGATCACACGTTCAAAAATATGGCAAACGGGCAGAAAGCTCATCGCTCTTGATTTGCCTTCCGGAACCGGAATTCGTGGTGCACTGTCCAAAACATTTGAAACTATGTTGTTGTGTGATAGCATTACGCCTTTGGGCTTTCCGGTGGTTCCTGAGGTGTAAATAATTGTTGCAAGTTCCATGGGGTCCACACCGTCTTTTCTGGCTTTTACCTCGTTTTGGTTGGTGTCGTCTTCTCCCAAATCAAGAACTTCTTTCCAGTTTTTAGCATTTGAAATCAAATCAAAAGTAAACACTTCCTTAAGCGTTGGGACATTTTTTTTAATCGACATGACCTTATCATAAACATCCCGGTCTGAAACAAAACAATAGATAGATTCTGAATGGTTGAGGATGTATTCATAATCTTCAGCACTGATGGTGGGGTAGATGGGGACGGTTTGTGCCCCGGTTTGTAACGCCCCGATGTCCATAATGCTCCACTCTGTGCGGTTGTTTGTTGATATAAGGGCAATTTTATCATTTTTGTTCACGCCCAGTCGCAATAAGCCCCTTGAAACGGTATTGGCTTTATCAATAAACTCTTGCGTAGAGGTTTTTACCCATTCATCACCGTATTTAGTGACTAAACAATCAGGCAGGTTGTTTTTTGATAGTTGGTAATAGGGAAATTCAAAAAGACGTGTAACAGTGCTCATAACATTTTTAAATTTAATGTTATGCAAAATAAGAAAAAATCGCCTTTTTTAAGATTTTTTCTTTAAAAAGGCGATTTTGGCCAAATGAAATACTCTAATTAGTTGTTCTCCAACCACTTTCTCGTATTGACAAAAGCTTCTACCCAAGGGGAAACTTCATCGTCGCTGTCTTTTGGGTAATATGCCCAGTTCCATTCCAATAACACCTTATTTAATATGATTTTTGAGCAATAAAATTATAATGTTGGAAAAAATGTTAAATTTAACAAAATTAAACTTAAGGAATGAGTATAGTTATACCTATAGAAAGCAATAAATTGTCAATCAATGAACTCAATCTTATACTTGATGAGAAAGAAGATAATCCTAATTTACAAGAGGTTTATTTAGATATTAAGAATGATATTACAAAGCTTGATATAGTCTTTATTGCGGGGTTGTTTTTAATTCACAAAGAGTATAGTATAATTTTCTCAATGGATATTTCAAAAGTTAAACTTGAGTGGGAAAAAGATAATCCAAAAAAAGGAAAAGCAAAGTTAATTCAATATTTAGCTCAAATTGAACATTTAACAGATGTTAAGTTTAATTATTATTTGAAAATCATAGATGAGAGAGATGATGAAAAAAAACCAATATATTTGGGAGGATTAGCAAAAGATAAGAATTTATATTCCACCTCCTTTGCTCCGGTTTTATTTATAAATGAGGAAAATTTTAAGGGGTTGTTTATAGATTCGTTGGAAAGCAAAATTACTGATAATCTGATACAAAAATATTACACAAAAGTTTTAGAGAAACTTAATGTTAATGATAAAGTTTTAAAAGATTACAAAAAAGGTAATGGATTACCTGAAAAATTCCAAATTAGTAATGTACAAGATAAAACACTCATAGATAATTATATAAAAAAGATAATCAAGATTATAGATGATATTCATCTACACTCACAGGTTCATTTGTTTGTGTATGAAATTTTAATTCAGAAAGAGAGTGCATTTAACCGGATTACTGGTGCTAATATAAAAGAAACACCTAATTTCTTTACTTCCCTATGGGCATTTACCAAAGAGTATGTCAAAGGGTTAAAAGAACTTGCAAAAAATATCATTCAACATACTGAATCAGAGCGAGGAATCATTACTATAAGTGCTTTTTCAGCGAACTATGCTTTAGAGACACACGTGATTGATTTGAATAAAAAAGGAATAATATCCACATTAAGAGATAAAACCTCTGAGTTAAATAGCGATAAGAATAAAGATTTTCTTTCTGCCGATTTAACTATGTTAAAAAGCAGCTATACAGTTTCTGATTTTCTTGAACCTACTCCGCCAAAAAAATTAAATCAGCAACTTAAAAGAGATATTGCTCATTTGGGGTTACTTGTTTTTAAAAAACTTGTGGAAAACAATAACGGGAAGATTTATTTATCAAGTAATTCTATAAATAGTGGGAAGCGGGATAAATATCCAAAAAATGGAGAGAAAAACCAACTTCTAAATTGTGGCACACATTTTTTCTTTAACCTTTCTTTTGATGAAAATAAATTTAAACCCTTAAAACCTGTTGAAACGCTAAGGACAGAACAACAAGCAACAGGAGAAACAATAGGAGGTTTAAGCAGGATTATTTACTTTAAACTATTAAATGAAAAAACTGATAATAGCAAACCATCAGAAATAATCTTATTAAATTATGAAATAGAAGAAGATATAAAAGACAGAGATGATGAAGATAAATTATTTGAAAAAATTAAAACAAAAATTGATAGCAGTAACACATCATTCTTTTCAGTAAACCTTAATTTTAAAAAGATAGAAGCTTCTTCTCTTTTTCGATTTATTGCATTTATTGCTATGACAGATGTAAACAAAAACTACATACTCTATAATGTTGACTATGATAAATATTTAGATGTTTTGAGCCAAAATGAAACTTACTTTGAGGTGTTTAAAGACAATGACATTCCTTACTGGAATGAAAGTAAAGGTATTCTTGTTTACAGTTATAAAAGCAAAAACGAAATCCCTTATAATTTTGCAGATATATTGTTTGGAAAAACAGAAGAAGATTTTTTGGGAATAAACAGAATAATTAACCACACATTCCCAAACCTTATTACTATTGCTAATGAAGAAAATGAGATATCGTTAAAAGAAATACCTACTGGAATTACAGAGTTTTTTCACCAACAAGCCTTGTTGCCTTTTGATATTATTTTGCCACAAAACAACGAAAACAGCCTGTTTGACAACAACCTAAAGGTTGCTTTAACAAAAGATTTAAAAGGAGAGGAAGATGCTTAATATAGATAAAGAAAAAATTGAGAAACACATAAAAAATATCTCCGGGTTTAAAATCGGAGACACTCATTTTAAAATTGGTTCAAAAATACACGCCACTAGCTTTTATTATGCAAAAAGACTTTTTCAAAACAGTTTTTATACCTCAAGGATAGCTTTGCAACTTGCAAAAGAAATTTTAAATCGTGAACACATAAAACAAAATGATGAAATAACATTGGTGGGCTATGAAATGTATAGTGAATTATTGCTTAGTTTGATTAAAAAATTTTTAAGAGAAAATGCTTATAAGCCATTTGATGATAACAATGTAAATCATTTTATAGTTTATGATAACGGAAAAGAGCTTGATCATTTGCCGAAATTTAATTTAAATAAAGAGGGTAAAGAAAAAAGTAAAATTATTGTAGTGGTACCCATTGCAAGTACGGGGAGTACTGCATTAAAAATAAGGAATTATTGTTTTGACCAATTAAAACTTACAGAAAACTCTGATATTGTTTATTATAATGTCTTGATTGTTCAACCCGATGAGTATCCTGGAATTGAGATAACTGGAAAAACTTTTAAATCAGGTTTTGCAGAAGAAATTCCGCAAAATTTTTTAATAAAACTTTCTCCTGATTGGAAAAAACCTGAAACTTGCGATATGTGTTTTCCTATTCATCCTCTTGAAGGAGAATCTAAGCCTCTTTATGAAACAGACAAGTCTGCCCTCACTCCGGCAATTGTTTTTAATTATCCAAATCCTCGTAAAATAGAATTTGATGATATATATAGGTTTTCTAAAATAAAATTTACAGAAGCTTTAAATTACAAACCACATAAAAGAAACGGGGAGCACTTTTTATTTTCTATTGACCCAGAAAAACTTATTGAAAATAACAAAAAAGAAGTAAAAGATTGGTTAGAAGATGTTGTTAAGGGGGCGAAAGATAATAAACTCTTTAAAAAAACTAATGATAAGATATTAATTATATCACCGTGCCACCACTCAAACACTACTTTCATCAATCTTGTCAATGACATTATTTTTAATTCTTCTGCGACAATTATCCACTACCAGTCAGACATTGACTATTTGCCAAATTTCAAATTGATGAATGAAGGATTAATAACAAGTGCAGACAAAATAGTTTTTGTTGATGATTCCCTTAAATCAGGGAAGACCTTTTTTTCTGTTTATGATATAGTGAGGTTTTCGACAGGTTACGATGAAGATTTGAATCCCGGAGAAAGCAGATTTGCCGCAGCAATTTTTCTTAGTAACAAATCCTCAGTAGATACAAATAATAGAGTTAAAAGAGCCGCTAAAAATGTGTTTGCGTTTAATAACGTCCATTTTCCAAACGCATTAAAGCTGCACGATAAAAAACCTTTAGAGCACGAAGAGCTACGATATAAAGCATTAAGTAACTTTGCATTGCACGACACTATAAAACAAGAATTTGACAGTAAGTATAAAAAACTTTGCGGTAATGTAAAAGAACAAACAAACGGTGACAATAAACAGCTTAACCATTTGGCAATGTTCAAAGCCACACATGCCATTTATAAATATTTTTCAGGAGACGAAAAAAAGGAGTTAAATCTGATATTTGATGATTTTCTCAGAGAACTTGATTTAGAAAAAGACAGCGGGCTTTTTTCACTAAAAAATAAAAAAAATGAGATTAAGATGGCTGTGATGAAAGTATTGAGCCAATATCCTTTTTTGCTTTATAAACCTTTAAAAGACAGAGCATATCAGTGGCATCAGCAGTGGATTAAAAAGTTTTATAACACATGGAATAGGGATTTAAGTCAGTTTTCATATGATGATTTTAGGGAATTAAAGTTTCTAATTCGCAGGTCAGTTTTTTTTGGAAATAATTTTATTTCTACAAAGGATTTTATTGAATTTATAATTAAAATATACCAAAGTGGGATAAAGAACGAGAAAATAAAAAAATATCGAAAGAAAAATGAAAGTAAGACAGACCAAATTTCAATTGACGAGGAGGTAGAAGAATTTTTTGAAGAAAAACCATTTAATGAAGCACAACAAACAAACATCAATGATTTTCATCTGTACATAGTGTCAAATTATTTAGAATTGATGTATAAAAACCCTTGGGTGTCGGTTAAGCTGTTTGAAGCTGTTGACAGTATTAAAACAGACAACAAATCTGCCCAACAGTTTATAAGAATGTTAAAAATTGAAGCAGCAGCGGTTGTTGAGAATTTTTATGACTTGATAATAAAGGATAATGAAAAAGGCTGGGAAGAAGTTTATGGGTTAAACAATATAGATAAGATTATAGAAGCGAATCAACCAATTGAAACATTTATAGCCAAATACAATGCCACACAAAAAAAAGAGATTACAGATAAGATTTTATGCGATAGCAAAGATAAATTGTTTGAGTTTCTTTTGATTCGCCATTTTATACTGACAGATAAAAACAAAAAACAAAAAAAAGACATAAATATTAATGAAAAAACAGACTATATTTTTCGCCATATAAAGAAACATTTTAACACTATACCGGGAGTGTTTTTTATTGTTACTGATGGAAAAGGAGATCCTCATCTAGTGTTTGATGAAAATGAAAATGAACAAGCAGAAATAGTAGAATATAGTAAGGAAAACGATAAAAATAACCCATTGATAAGTGATTTCTTAAAAGGTGAAAATGCCGATAATTCAGAGAAAGAAGAAAATGTAGAAGTACTAGAAATCGAAGTTGATTTTCAAAATTCACTAGAAGAAGGCTCTTCAGGAAAACCAAACGGAGACTCAAATGAGAATGATATAAAAGCAAAAAAAACAATCATAGAATATTATAAAGAAGAACCGGAAGAGCAAGAATGGAAAGACTTATACTCTGTTACAGACAGTGATGAGACAAAAAAGAGTAGTATTTTAAACGGGTATAAATACATTATGCTTATTCGTATTAGTAATAATGATGATAGGAATATCACACAAGGCATAATGGGTTTTTATAACAATACAGGTTTTGATAACGAACTACAGGCAAAGCAACTCTTAATGTTGTTGCGTAAAGATTTAAGTGGTTTTATAACCACCCACCACAAAAACGAAGCTTTTTCCTTATGGCGTGAGGCAGAACAGACTAAAAGATTTGCCTATCTGGCAGGACACGGGAGAGATATGTTAAGAGATATTGGGAATAATAAAGAGTATGAATCCTTGCACGAATACTCCAAGATTATAGATACTATGGAAACAATACAGTACCTTATTGCAACAGAAACAAGGAATAAAGGAGAGAAGGTTAAAAAGCTAAAAAAATCTTTTAAAGATAGTTTTTTTGCAACTAAGATAAGTAAAAATCAACTTCAAAAAATTTTTGAAATGGGAAAACACATCTATGAAATTAGTGATGTAGACAATAAGGTTTATTTAAAAGAATCAGAACCTGATATTAATATACCGGATGACTATGAGTTTCAGTTCAGTGAAGATATTTTGAGGTTTATATGTTTTGAACTATTTGTAAATGCAAAAAAGAACAGGTTTCATTTTATAAATGAATGTACCCAATGTAAAAAAAACGAATTAGAATTTAGTGCTAAAATTGATACTGATAAATTAGAAATAAAAATTACTAATACTTGCCCACTTGTTAAACAAGAGACTCTTGAGAAATTACGGGGTACTAATGATACCCCAATCAAACCCTTATACGAGACCTCAGGGACTAAATTAATAAACGAAGTATTAAAAATTTTTAATTCTGATGATAAGCATAATAGTAGCACATTATTTTTTGAAAAGCCAGTAGAAATATGCTATGGTTGTGGAATGTATAAATTAACAGCAGTTCTTCAAATCAAACCGTATGAGTAAAAAAAGAAACATATTAGTCATTGAAAACCAGTATGTTCAATTTTGTAAAATATATGGATACTTGAATATTGCAGGCTATAAAGTTTATCCCGAAAGTAAAGAAGAAGATTTTATTAAATTTATTGATAATGTTAGAGTATGGATAAATGAACAGAATAAACAAACTCTAAAAAATAAAGCAATTAAAATTATTAAAGACTACATAAATGAGAACAAAATTGAACTTATTTTAATGGATCATATTCTTGGTGGACCACATTACTGTAAAAATGGAATTGATTTGGCAATAGAATTAGACAAAGACGTTAAAATTAAAAAGTTGCCAATTATTTTTTTAAGTAAAACCCCAAATGAAGATAAAGAAAGAGATACTGGTTTTGATGTATATAAAGAAGGTTATAAAGAGAATGGAACAGAAACAAGAAAAGGAGATTTAACCTATTGGATTCACAAAGGGTATATTGGTAATAGAATCTTAGAAGAGGCTTACTTTAAACAAAAGGTTATAAAGATACTGCCCGATTATTTTGTGAAGACAAAAGAGCAAGAAAATTTGGTGATAATAAAAGAAACTTTGAATTTTATAAATCAATTAGATAGTGATTATTTGAATGAATACCCAATTTATAAAAAAACAAAAAAGATATTAGATAAAATAACAAAGGATATTTCAAAATTTGAAATTTCAGGAGAAATAATTGAAATAATTAAAAAAATTACGACTGATGGTTCTTCATTTACTGAAGAGGATTATGAAATAATAAATACAAGTATTAATACTAATAATAATGATACTAAACAAAATGGATAAATTTGTATTATTTACCCGTAGTGCATTATTAAACGAGATTAATTTTAAGGTTGTTAATATTTCTGTTAAACACAAACTTGTTGAGGTAC
>ERZ869909.598-NODE-598-length-38742-cov-4.771887_pt1 | contig 38742 bp, 36 predicted proteins | sample MGYA00520892_ERZ869909 | MGnify/ENA primary metagenome ERZ869909 (study PRJEB32215, sample SAMEA104723947) | bioreactor metagenome | biome: bioreactor; feature: anaerobic bioreactor; material: water | place: China | collected 2015-03-12 ...
TGAACCAGGGCAGCAGGCCGTAGTCCTGCAGCATCAGCCCGACGCGCGGGCTGGGAGCGGACACGGGGCGGCCGTCAAGCACGATGCTGCCCGAGTCCGGCCTGCGCAGGCCCGCGGCCAGGTGCAGGAGCGTCGTCTTGCCCGAGCCCGACGGCCCAAGCACCGCGTGGAAGCCGCCGCGCCTGACCGACCAGCTGAAGCCGTTCAGTACGGGAGCGGAACGGGCGTAGCCGAACGTGACATCCCGGAAGGCGAGCAGCTCGCCTCCCGCAGCGTCCTCAGTCGCCGGGTACGAACCGGCCGTCAACCAGGTCCTCGTAACTCACGCGCTGATCGATCATGCCGGTTCTGAGCATCCAGGCCTGAACATCCTCGATCTCGTCCTCCGTGGGGACGCGGAACGCGGCGAAGGTGGGAACCTCGTAGGTCTGAACGATCGGATCGGGAATGCGGATCTCGTTCTGGCGGAAGGCCTCCGGATCGGCGTTGATCGCCTCGACCGCCTGCTGGTAGGCGGCAAGGAAGGCGCAGACGTCGCCCGCTCGTCCGTCGAGCGCGGCCTGGGTAACGGTGAGCGCGACCGGCACGAACGAAGTCTCCGAGTCCTGCAGGACGGCCGTGCCGCCCTGCACCGTCGTGGCGAGCGTCGTGAGCGGCTCGGGAAGCAGCGCGGCGGCAACGAGTCCCTCCGCCATCTGCTCGACCCGCAACGGGATGGCGCTGACCTCCAGGAAGTCGTTCGCCTCGGCCTCGTAACCGGCGTCGCTCAGCAGCTTGCTGGCCATGTACTCGGTCACGGTGTTGTGACCGATCGCGATCTGGGCGGTGTCGTTGCGGAGCGCCTCGATCAGCTTCTCCGCCGTGTCCAGGCCGCTGGATTCGCTCGTGACTATGGAGAAGAAGCGCACGCCGGTGGCGAGCGTGTCGTGACGGACGATCTTGAGCTCGTCGCCCGACGCGACCTGCAGGACGGCTCCCATCACATCGTTATTGCCCACCTCGAGCTGGCCCGACTGCAGGCCGATGCTGCGGTCGCGGGCGCTCTCGACAGGCACCAGCTCCACGGTGACGCCGTGCTGGTCATAGAAGCCTTCCTGCTGGGCAACGAACAGCGGAAGCGTGTTCATGACGGGCAGTACCCCGACCCTGAGCGGCGTGCCGGTCAGCGGCGCGCACTCCTGGGCCATCGCTATGCCCGCCATGAGCGCTCCGGCCGCCACGAGGCTGTGCAGTATGTTCCTCATTATTGATTGCCTCCTCTGGCAATTTACGAAGTCGAGTGTAACCGTGGCGCGCCGCTGAACGTGCACACACCCGACTTTTCATTGCGTGCTGGCACACTCTGCCGGCCACTCAGGCGGGGATAATGGCAGCCTGGGAGGTTTTTCATGCGAGCATTCCTGATCCTGATTCCCCTGTTGGTCCTCGCCGCCTGCGCACCCGCGGCTGGCGGCCTCAGAGACGCCGACGCGCTGATCGGCCCCGAATGGCACCTGAGCCGCATCGCGCTGCCGGACGGCTCGCTCCTGGTGCCCACCCAGGGCGTCCATTCGCTTCAGTTCGAGGATGACGGCATCGCCTACGGCCGCTTCGACTGCAACCAGGGCAGCGGGCACTACACCGCGCACAACGGCAGCATGGACCTGGGTCCCATGACGTCGACGCTGATGGCGTGCCCGCCCGGGTCGATCGCCTTCGAGTTCACGTCCGCCCTGGAGGGCGTCTTCCGCTTCGAGGTGACGGACACGACGCTGGTGCTTTACGGCCGCGACGGCACCCTGCTTCAGTTCGGCACCATCGCGACCGCCCGCGACTAGCGTGGCTGCAGGCTCGCCCTAGCTAGTAGCGTTCGTCCAGCCAGCGGGTGAGCAGCGCGAGCACTTCTTCGTCCACCGTCGTCTCGATCTGGACGTACTCGCTCGGATCGCCGGTGAGCGCGGGCTGCATCAGGTGGTTGAGCCCGTCCAGCACGACCACCGTGTGGTCCGCGTTGCCGCCGGTTTCCAGGTCCGCCAGCAGCAGCGGTTCGCTCTGGTCGGCGGGCACCTGGACGTCCAGCCCGAACAGCAGGCCGAGGTAAGGGACCTCCAGCTGGCGCAGCTGCGGCTGGGGGTCGTACATCATGAAGGAAACCATCGACGGGCTCAGCAGCGCTTCGACCTCGGCCTCGATCATGCCGGCGAGCTGTTCGGGCTCCGGCTGCTGCGCGGGCGGCAGCTCGGCGTAGCCCGCCTGGATGACCGACCGCAGGTACGCCCTGGCACCCTCGTCGCCGAAGACGAGGTATGACCTGATGGCCGAGAGCAGGTCGAGCTGGGACTCGATGGCAGCTTCGATCAGCGCCTCGTCCGTCACGCCCATGACCGCGGACTGCGACGCGATTAGGCGCCGGTTCTGCTCCTCGAGCAGCTCGAAGCCGCGTATGCCGGGACCGGCCAGGCTGATCACGAAGCTGACGTCATCACTCATGTTCGCCGCCTCGGGCGCGATGAGTCCGCCCTGGCTGTGGCCGATCAGGCCGATGTGGCCGATGTCGTCGCGTTCAGCCAGCAGCTGAACGGCGGCGAGCGTGTCGAGGATGAACTGCTGCAGGGTCGAGTCGGCGTCCGATCCGGTGCTGTCGCCCACGCCGCGGTCGTCCACCCGCAGCGTGGCGTAGCCGGCGCGGGTCAGGTGGTCTGCGATCACCAGGAACGGCTGGTGCCCGAACAGTGATTCGTCGCGGTCCTGGGCGCCGGAGCCGGTTATGAAGACCAGCGCGGTGTGGGGACCGTCGCCCTCGGGCAGCGTGAGCGTACCTCCGAGCGTGATACCTTCGTCCAGGCTGTCGAAGCTTACTTCGAGCTCCCCGTAGGGATAGGGAAGAACCGGCGTCTGCGGCCGGCTGAGTTCGGCCGGGCCCTCGGGCGTGCGTTCCAGGAAGTACGGGAACTGCTGGCCACCCTGCGTGAAGACGCCGCCCATGGTGTCGCCTTCGACCTGGCCCTCGAAGGCCGGGTTGCCGGGGATGCCGTCCATCCGGAAGCCGACGTCGTTGCCGCTAACGCTTACGTCGCTCAGCGGGAAGCCGTGCAGCCCCTGCACCGGGATGTCGAGCGTTGCCACGGGCGCAGCCTCATCACCTTCGATGACCAGGAATATCTCCAGGTTCAGGCTGCCGGGTCCGATGCTGCCCTGCCAGTTGCCGAACGCTTCCGGCTGGGCCGCGGCGGCTCCGAGTGTCAACGTGATTGCGATCGTCAGTAGTCTCTTAAGAGTGTTCCTCATGTTCGCTTGCCCGCCCCCTCATGTCGGGTATCAGCGAGATGTTATCAGCTGACGCGGCGATAGCCGGTTGCGGGCGGTGCGTGAACACGGGCGGGTATAAACTGTTTCCACATGCTTACCGCGAGGCTCCGCCTGTCGAACGCCGAGCTGCTGCGACGCGAGCGACTCCTCGCTTCGCTGCCCGATTCACCCGGGCACGTCGTCTGGCTGCGGGCCCCTTATGGCTACGGCAAGAGCGTGCTGGCCGCACACTGGGCCGATGAGCTGGAAGCGGCCGGCTGGCGGGTCCTCTGGACCGCGCGTGTCGGGAAGGACATCCGGCCGCTGCTTGCCGAAGCCGCCGGGCTCACCCCCGACGCCCCGTGGGGACTGGTGCACGAGTACCTCTGGAGCGAGCCGACGCTGCTGGTGATCGAGGACCTTGACGGCAGCGAGAAGCTTGGTCCGCTCCTGCGCTTCAACAACGGGCTCATCCTCTTCGCCAGCCGCAGCCGCCTGAGCGAGCCGGAGCTGCCCCGCCTGCAGACCCAGGGCCTGCTGCACGTGCTGGATGCGGACAGCCTCGCTTTCACGCTGGAGGAGTCGGTCGAGCTTGCCGCTGCCTTCAGCTGGCCGGATCCGGAGAACAGCTGGAAGGCCACGAACGGCTGGCCCCTTCCGCTCCACTTCGCCCTGATGACCGGCCAATACCCGGAGAGCGGGTCCCTGATGCTCGGCATCCGCGGCAGCGTCGGTCAGTCCGCGTGGCAGGAGGCCCTCTTCCTGGCCGCGGCTGGCGACCTGAGCCGCAAGTCAGCGACCGACAGCACGCTCGAGCTTGCGCGCGCGGGGTTCGTGCAGGAGCTCTATGGGCAGTACCGGCTGCATCCGTTCCTCGCCGAGCGCCTCCATGCGGGCGACCCTGAGGGCGTGCGCAGCGCCGTGACCAGCAACGCAGCCCGGCTCGAGCCGGTTCGCCGCGCACACGCTTTCGAGCGTGCCGGTGCCGAAGACGCGCTGGCGGAACTGCTCGCCGATACGTCCGCCCAGCTGTTCAGCCAGGTCCCGGACCAGTACCTGGCCTGGTCCGAACGCGTGGCCGGTGCCCAGGAACTTTCCAGGAGGACTCACGCCTGCATCGCACTTATGGCCCTCAGCCGCTTCGAGGAAGCGGAACTCGAGCTGGACGCGCTCATGAGCGAACCGGGGCTCTCGGTGCAGCTGCGCAGCCACCTGCTTGGCTACGCAGCAAGCAGCCTCGCCGACGCCGGCCGCAAGGAACGCGCGCTTGAACTCCTCGAGATCGCGGTACCGCTTGATGACTCGCTGGACGACCTCTCGCTGCTGCGCCTTCTTCACAACCGCGGCCTGACCTACACCCTTACCCGGGATTACGCCAAGGCGATGAAGGTCTACGACCGGCTGCTCAGGCTGGCGGCAAGGTTGCGGACGGCCGAGGCAAACCAGGTGTACTTCCTGGCGACCGCCAACCTCTCGACGCTGCACTGGCAGCAGGACGGCGACTCCCAGGCGGCCCTGGAGCTGCTCGAGGGCCTCGAGGACAACCTTCCTCTGGAAACGATCGCGCCAACCAGCCGGGCGGTCAGGGACTACAACCGGGCGTTCAACCTGCTCCACCTGAACCGGGAGCAAGATGCCCTCGAGGCCGTCCTTGCGGCCCGGCCGCACGCCAGCGCCTTCGTGCGCCTCTGGGTCGACGTGGTGGCCGCCTACGTGAGGAAGGACGCGGGCGCCTTCCCGCGGCTGCTGGCCGAGGCCCGCAAGTGGGAGAAGATGGATGCGGCCGACCGCGTCGGAGCGGTCTGGCTTCGTATCCTGCGCCGTCTTGGCGAGCACGATGAGGCGCTGAAGGTCGAACCGCTCCTTACTCCGGGACACCATGTGAACCTGGAGCTCGCGCTCCTGCAGCACATGACCGGTCGGCCCCGGCAGGCCGCCGCGCTGCTTCACTCGATGCGTGAAGTCCGGCTGGAGGAACGCGAGTTCCGCCTTCAGTGGTACTCCGCCAGCTGGCGGATCGAGAAGGACGAAGCCTCGCTCGATGCCCTTGTCGCGCTGACCGCGCAGCCGCTGCCGATGATCCGCAACCTGCTGATTCCCCTGGATGAGCTGCCCCGACACAGACCGGAGCTGGCGCGCGGCTTTCCGCTCGACGAGGTCCTCGCGTCCGGCTGGGAGGAAGCGATCGCGCTGCGCCTGCCCGAGATCGAGCCTCTGCAGCTGAGGCTGCTGGGAGGGATGACGGTCACTGTGCGGGGCAGGCGGGTGGAGCTGGCTTTCCGACAGCAGCAGATCCTGCTCCTGCTCGCGCTCGGACTGAACCGCGAGGAGGTCGCGGCCGAGCTCTGGTCCGAGGCTGACGCCGAGCGCGCGGCGAACAACCTGCGCGTGCAGTATCACCTGCTCAGGCGCGCGCTCGAGCCCTGGGGCCAGCAGACGTTCCTGGCCGACTTCAGGCTCATCCACACGGAGACCGACCTGGACCTGCTCGAACGGGCCCTGAAGGACGGGGCCACGCAGGCGGTCCTGGACCTGTACCGCCATCCTCTGGCTCCCGCGTTCGACCTGCCCCTGGTCAACAGCGTGCGCGACTCGCTGCAGCAGCGGGTGTGCGGCTTCCTGCTCGAGCGCTCAGGCGAGGCTGGCTTCGTGCTTGCTGTCGCCTGCCTGGAACGCGTGCTGGAGCTCGAACCGCTGCACGAGGATGCCCTGCGGGAGCTGCTCACGCTGCTGGTCGCGAAGGGGCGCAGACACGTGGCCCAGCGCCGCTTCGACAGCTACGCCGAGAGGCTCGGCGAGGAGACGGGGCTGGAGCCGCGCGCCGAGACGCGGGCGCCGCTCGACCGTGAACCCTAGGCGTGAGTCAGTTCGATCCGGCAAGTGATGCCCGGGCTCCTGCCGAGGCGGGCATCAGCTGTCAGCAGCGGTGCCTGCAACGCGGCGTCTGAGTGCCCGCTGAGCAACCAATTCGGGCGGACGGTTCGTGCCGTCCGCCCGACTGCAGCTACGGGCTGCTGCTGCGAATCAGAAGCTGTAACTGACCAGCTCGGTGACTGAACCGTCGGCCTGGCTGCGAACCATGCCGATGCCCTCGGCGAGCCACGTCGTGCTGACCGAGGACTGGTTCATGGGAACCGACATGCCCATCATCATCGTCACTGTCTGGATATCCGAGGTTGACTCCATCACTATCGTGTCGAACGTGCCGGCCTCGACGGTGACTGTCTCGCTTCCGGTGATGGTGCTCACGGTGCTGACAGTCATGGTGCTCTGCACCGAGACGCCTTCGACGTCCATGGTCATCGCCATCGAGATGGTGTTCTCCCACGTCTGACCGACGCTCCAGTCGGAGGGATACGACACGCCCTCCATCTCGAGTATCTCCATGTTCAGGCCGGGCATGATGCCGGCCATCGATGGCGCAAGGATTCCGTCTTCGGTGCACAGGTACTCCATCGTGAGCGGATCCTCGAGGCCATCGACGTTCATGGTCACCGAGAAGCCGCCCGCGCTAACGTCATGGAACGTCTGGCTCATCTCCATGCCTGCCGTGCGGTAGGTGACGGTGGCGCCTTCAGTGACCGGATAGTAGGCGTTGTCGATGCAGGCGAAAGCTGCGCTGCCCACGCCGAGTGCCAGGGCGGTTGCGGCGAGTGTCTTGCGGATGGTTGTCTTGATGTTCATTTCCTTGCCTCCTGCAGGCAGTTTGGTATTGCCACCGTCAAGGCAGCGTCAATGGCCGTCCCACACGGACTCTACCGCGTGTTGATCCTCACGCCGCGTGAGCGTGTACGGCCTCCACGGCGCCCAGCGCCCGGGCAAGGTCGCCTTCAAGGTCACGCACGTCCTCGATACCGACCGAGAGCCTGACAAGCGACTCGCTCACACCGAGGCGTTCACGCACTTCGACGGGCACAACGCTGTGGGTGGTGGTGGCCGGATGCGTGGCCAGCGAGGCGACGTCGCCGAGCGAGACGGCCTGCGTGAACACCCTCAGGCTGTCCAGGAACGTGCGTGCAGCGTCGCGGCCGCCGCGCAACTCGATCGAGACCATCCCGCCGAACGCCTTCATCTGGCGCGCCGCCACCTCGTGACCCGGATGAGACCTGAGCCCGGGATAGTGAACCCGGGCTACCGCCGGATGCGATTCGAGTACTCCGGCCAACGCGGCCGCATTCTCGCAGTGCCGCTCCATCCTGATGGGCAGCGTCTTGATTCCGCGCAGGAACAGGTGGCTCTCGAGCGGCCCCGGCGTGCCGCCGAAGTGCCTCAGCCCCTCGAGCCGGACCTGGCCCATCAGCTCGGTGCTGCCGGCGACGATGCCGCCCATCGCGTCGCCGTGCCCGCCAAGGTACTTCGTGCCGGAGTGAACGACGACGTCGATGCCGTGCTCGAGCGGCCGGGTCAGCCACGGCGTGCTGAACGTGTTGTCGGCAACGCTGAGCACACCGTGTTCACGTGCCAGCCGGCCGATCCGGGCCAGGTCGCGGATCTGCAGCGTGGGATTGGTCGGCGTCTCCAGGTACAGCATCGCCGCACCCCTGGCCAGCGCTTCTTCGAGTTCGGCCTCCGTGACGTGCGACGAGGTGATGCCGAAGCGGGCCAGGGTGTCCTCGAAGAGGCTCTCGGTGCCGCCGTAGAGCGGGCCGAGCACGAGTACGTGATCCCCGGAAGAAAGCACGCTGACGGTGAGGGCGCTGATCGCCGCCATGCCGGACGAGAACGCGACGGCCGCCTCGGCGCCCTCCAGGTCGGCCATGACGAGCTCGAGTTTATGCGTGGTCGGGTTGCCCACCCGGCTGTAGACGAACCCCTGCTCGCTCCGGTCGAAGAGGCCGGCACCCCTGTCGAAACTGCCGTAGGCGTATGTCGAGGTCTGGTAGATGGGTGTGATGTGCGCTCCGGTGCCGGGGTCTGGCGTATCGGAGTGCACGGCACGTGTCGCGAACTGCGCTTTGCCGTTGCTCATGAGGTCAATCTCCTTTGAGCCCCCATCATAGCGCCTGCGGGCGCCCGGGCTCTTTGCTGCGGTACTCAGAATGCCCTTATAATGCGCTTGCATGAAAAACGAGCCTTCGAAGCAACCTGAATACCAGATCGGTGCGTTCGTGCCGGTCCTGCTGCTCGGTGGCGCGGTGGTGTGCGGCGTCCTTGGCCTGATCACGTCCCCCGCTTCGGTGCGGGCGATCTTCGGCATAGCCGCGCTGCTGCTGCTCTCGGGCGGAAGTGCCGTAATGGGTGCGATCTGGATGTCCCGGCGTCACGGCCAGGACTGAGCCTCCACCTCAGGCAGGCTGCTCATTCCACGCGAGCCACGCGGGGTAACTGCCCGCGAGCTCCCGGGCGTCGATGCCGCGGCGGCGCAGCGCGCTGGCCACCAGCGTCGCCCTGACTCCGCTCTGGCAATGCACGACGACAGGCCCGCCCCCGGGCAGCCGGTCCAGGTTGAACATGACGCGGCCCGCGTGCAGCTGGCGTGCACCCGGGATCGCCCCGCTGCCGTGCTCCGCCGCTGTGCGCACGTCGAGCACGGCTGCCTCCCCGAGTGAGCCCAGCTCGGCCGGCGCGACCATCGGGGCGGGCCCGGTCTCCAGCCCGTCCGTCGTCGTGATGAAGCCCGCGACGCAGTCCACTCCGATCCGGCTGAGCGCGTCGCGCAGCTCTGACGCGTGCGCCTGGTCGCGCGCGAGCAGCACGAGCGGAAGGAAGTCCCCGGCATCCGGATCGATGACGTAGCTCGCCCACGTGGCGAACCGCCGGCCCGCCGGGATACTCAGCGCGCCCCTGATTCCCTCCCCGTTGAACACCTCGGGCGCCCGCGTGTCCACCACCTGCTGCCCGGGGCCGACGCTGTCCAGCCGGACCGGGGCGGCGCGCCGCCCCGGAAGCGGTGGTCCGTCGCGGTTCAGGCGCTTCATGCGCCCGAAGTAGGCGGGGGCGTCGGGCTGGTCGGCGAGCAGCTCGCGCACGAAGCCCTCCTCGTCCCCGTCACGCACGTAACCGGCCCACCAGGCGAAGCGGCGCTCGTAGCCGACGGTGGTCGAAGCGACGGCGCCGAGCGCCTTTCCGCACGCGCTGCCCGCACCGTGGCCCGGCCAGACCTGAACGAAGTCCGGCAGGCTCAGGAAGCGCCCGGACAGCGACCTGAACAGTCTGCTTGCGCCCTCGAAGCGGGAATCCTCTGCGCCCGCCACCTCGTCGAGCAGGTCGGGCCGACCGACGTCGCCGACAAAGACGAAGTCGCCGCTCAGAAGGAAGCCGGGCTCGTCGGCCTGGGCTCCGTCGGTCACCAGGAAACTGAGGTGCTCGGGCGTGTGTCCCGGCGTGTGCAGCGCGGTCAGCGCAACGTTTCCGATCCTGAGCACGTCTCCGTCCCGCAGGGGCTCACCCGGGAAGGCGTAGAGCCAGTCGGGCCCGCCTTCGGCCGAGAGGTGCAGGCGCGCACCGGTGACCGCAGCGAGTTCACGGCTGCCGGACAGGTAGTCGGCATGGATGTGAGTCTCGGTCACGTCGGTGATGCGCAGCCCGTGCCGCTCGGCGGCCCCGACGTAGACGCCGAAGTCACGCCTGGCGTCAACCACGATCGCCTCGCCCGTAGCCTGACAGCCGATCAGGTAGCTGCCCTGGGCCAGGTCGGGGTCGTAGAAGTGCTCGAAATGCATTGATCCTCCCTGCTGGGCGGCCGACGCCCGCCGCCCGCTCGAACCTCTGTATATCGCGTCGGACGCCGCCGAAGGGTAAGGTGCCGGATAGCCTCACATCGCCTGTCAAATCCCGCACATGCCCATGCGGACAGTGTTAGCATCACCTTCTGACGAGTCAATGGGCGAGGCTGCAAATCGATGCGCCGTCGCCGACCCGTAAAATCAGGAGGTAATGAATGAAGCGCATACTGACACTGGCAGCCCTGGCTGCCTTCAGCATCGCAGGCGCCCAGACCCTTATCATCGGTCAGAGCGGCCTGCCCGTGACCCTCGATACGGGTCAGGACGGCAACTCGCTGACCCCGGCGATCCAGGTCGTCGAGCGCCTGGTCGGCTTCGCCCAGGGTTCCGCCGAGATCGAGCCGCTGCTCGCCACGAGCTGGCAGGCCAACGACGACGCGAGCGTCTGGACGTTCGAGCTGCGCGAGGGCGTGACCTTCTCCGACGGCACGGCCTTCGACGCCGAGGCAGTCAAGTTCAACTTCGACCGCTGGAACCGGCTGGATCACGAGTACAACTTCGTTGACCAGGGCAAGACCTTCAGCGCGTTCACCTATGTCTTCGGTGGCTACCACGGCGACCCGGGCTACCAGATCGAGTCGGTCGATGTCGCGGGCTCCCACACCGTCGTCTTCAACCTGACGTCCGGCGTCGGGTACTTCCCGCAGCAGGTCGCATCGGCCTACTTCGGCCTGCACAGCCCCGCCGCAGTCGCGGCCGGCGGCCTTGAGTACGGCTCGCCAAGCGTCGGCGCCGTCGGCACCGGGCCGTTCGTCTTCACCGAGTGGGTCGACGGCGACCGCGTCGTCATCTCGCGCAACGCCGACTACTGGGGCCAGGTTGCCGGAGTCGACCAGATCGTGTTCCGTGGAATCGAAGAGCCCGCCAGCCGTCTGGCCGAGCTCGAGGCCGGCAGCATCGACATCGCGCTCAACCTCTCGCCCGAGTCTTACGACCTCGTCGCGGCGAGCAGCGACTTCCGTCCGGTCAGCGCCGAGTCCGACCTCGTGATCGGCTACCTGGGCATGCATCAGGCCAACGCGCCGTTCGATGACCTTCGTGTCCGCCAGGCCTTCGCCTACGCGATCGACTCCGAAACGATCATCGACGCGTTCTACGGCGACCTCGCCAGCGTCGCCAACGAGTTCGTTCCGCCCGGCCTTCCCGGCCGCCTGAACCAGGATCCGTACCCGTACGATCCCGAGCTCGCCCGCGACCTGCTCGCGCAGGCCGGCTACCCCGACGGCTTCGACACCGAGTTCTGGTACATGCCCGTCTCGCGTCCCTACTACCCCGCACCGGCCGACGTGGCCGAGGCGATCGCCAGCTACCTGGGCGACGTCGGCATCCGCGCGGAGCTGATGACCGAAGAGTGGGGCATCTACCTCGACAACTACCTCCTCGGCAAGTTCCCGATCTACATGCTCGGCTGGAGCGCAGACTTCGCCGATCCGGACAACTTCATCTCGTCGTTCTTCAACGAGGCGAACGCGCCCGGCTTCGGCTACGACAACCCCGAGCTGTTCGACCGCATCAGCGCGGCCCAGAGCGCCGGCAGCATGGACGAGCGCGAGATCCTCTACCAGCTGATCGCCCAGACGCTGCACGACGACCTCCCGGCCCTGCCGTTCGTCAACCCGAGCACGCTGAACGGTGTCTGGAACAACGTCGACGGCTTCTACCCGAACGCCCTTGGCAGCACGGTTCCCTTCAACACCATCACCAAGGCCGAGTAACCAGCCTTGAGCACATGTCGGCACGGGGGCACGCTGCGGCGTGCCCCCGGCTGCTGATTCGGAGTCACCTGTCTTGTTCGGTTATGCCATGCGCAGGCTCGTCGGGCTCCTGCCCGTCCTGTTCGGAGTAAGCCTGCTCGTCTTCTTCATCCCGCGCCTGGTGCCCGGGGACCCTGCCACCGTCATGCTCGGCGAGCGCTCCTCTGAGCTGCAACGCGAGCGCCTGCGCGAGGAGCTCGGCCTTAACCGGCCGATGTTCCTCAACTTCGGCGCCGTGCCCGAATCCGGTGTGAGCGGCCTGTTCGACTCGCAGTACTTCTCCTTCGTCGGCGGGCTGTTCCGGGGCGACCTCGGACGCAGCATCTTCACCTTCATCCCCGTGCGCGACGGCCTGATGCAGCGCTTCCCGGCCACCTTCGAGCTTGCGCTCATGGCCATGCTGCTCGCGATCGCCGCGGGCGTGCCGGCCGGCGTGCTCGCAGCGCTGAAGCGCGGCACGGTCATGGACACGGGCATCATGATCGTCGCCCTGGCGGGCGTGTCGTTCCCCGTGTTCTGGCTGGGCATCATCCTCATCTACGCCTTCGCCGTCAACCTGGGCTGGCTGCCCTCGTCCGGACGCATCGACGTGACCCTGGCGATCCCGCCGGGCACCGGCTTCTACCTTCTGGACGGCCTGCTTCAGCGCAACTGGGCGTTCGCCCTCGACGCGCTCCGGCACCTCGTCCTGCCCGCCGTCGCGGTCGGCACCATCCCGCTCGCCATCGTGGTGCGCATGACGCGCTCGGCGATGCTCGAGGTGCTCGGACAGGACTACATCCGTACGGCCCGCGCCAAGGGCCTGGCCGCCCGTACCGTTACGCGCAAGCACGCGCTGCGGAACGCGTTGCTGCCGGTGATCACCGTCATCGGCCTCAGCTTCGGTTCGCTCCTTTCGGGGGCGATCCTGACCGAGACCGTCTTCTCGTGGCCGGGCATCGGCCGCTGGGTGTACCAGGCGATCTCGAGCCGCGACTACCCGATCATCCAGGGAGGCGTGCTCTTCGTGGCCTTCATGTTCGTGCTCGTCAACCTGCTGGTCGACCTCTCCTACGGCCTGATCGACCCGAGGATCCAGTACTCATGACGGAAGCCGTTCCCGCCACGAAAGGCCGTTCGCTCGCGTCCGATGCGTTCCGCCTCCTGCTGAGGCACCCGACCGGACTGCTGGGCATCGGCATAATCGTGCTCTTCGTGCTCGCGTCCGTGCTCGCTCCGTTCCTGCGCCCGGGCGATCCCCTGCGCAGCAACCTGCAGGCAAGGCGCATAGCCCCCACCATCATCATGAGCCAGGCTGAACTCGACACACACGGCCTGGACCGCTTCTCGTACCCGTTCGGCACCGACGTCCAGGGCCGCGACATGCTGATGCGCGTCCTCTACGGCGGCCGGATCAGCCTCCGAGTCGGCCTCGCCGCCGTCGCCATCGCGATGACGGTCGGAACGATGCTCGGCCTGATCGCCGGCTACATGGGCGGCCGCGTCGACATGTTCATAGTGTGGCTGATCGACATCCTGCTCGCCTTCCCCGGCATCCTGCTGGCCATCTCGATCGTCGCGGTACTCGGGCCCAGCCTGACCAACGCGCTGATCGCCATCAGCATCACGCAGGTGCCGCTCTACATCAGGGTGGTCAGGTCCGTGACGCTCTCGCTGCGTGAGAGCGACTACGTCCATGCTGCGCGGTCGCTCGGCTCCAGAGCACCGCGCGTGATACTCACGCACATCCTCCCCAACAGCCTCTCGCCGCTGCTCGTGCAGGTGACGCTCTCGATCGGCACGGCGATCCTCGACGTCGCCGCGCTCGGCTTCCTCGGCCTGGGCGCGCAGCCACCCGCCGCGGAGTGGGGCTCGATGATCAGCGACGGATTCGGCCGCTTCCGCGAGGCGCCCTGGCTGTCGATCGTGCCGGGCATGGCCATCTTCCTGTCGGTGATCGGCTTCAACCTGCTCGGCGACGCCGCGCGCGACGTGCTCGATCCGCGCCTCCACAAGGACTGACCCGCCGGGACCTTTGACACAGGCGCTTTCCCGCGTCCGGAACTAGTATCAGCATCAGGAAGCGAACGTATGGGACCACCCCTGGGCGGGTGGTCCCATACGACGCGGATTCCGGAATGGAGAACGCGATGTCAGACGAAAGGCCCGCCATCGAAACCTGGACAGAGAGGCCCACCGCCGGCCGGTTCGTGGGAAAGACCGTGATCGTCACTGGCGCCGGATCCGGCATCGGCCTTGCGACCGCGCTGCGCGTCGCCGCCGAGGGCGGACGCGTCATCGCGAGTGACCTGAGCGGCGAACGCATCGATCACCTGATCAGCGAGTACCCGCAGCTCGACCTCGTGGGCGTCCAGGGCGACGTCAGCAGCGAGGCCGACGTCGCCAGGATTATGGAGGCGACCGGCGGCAAGCTCGACGGCCTCGTCAACAACGCCGGGATCATGGACGACTTCACGCCGGTCGGCGAGGTCAGCGACCAGGTGTGGGAGCGCGTGATGCGCGTGAACGTGACCGGCACGATGCTGATGTCCCGCGCCGCCATCCCGCTGATGCTCGAGGCCGGCGGTGGCAGCATCGTGAACGTCACGTCCGAGGCCGGCCTGCGCGGCTCGGCAGCCGGGTCTGCCTACACCACGTCGAAGCACGCGGTCGTCGGGCTTACCCGCAACACCGCCGTGATGTACGGCCTTGAGGGCATCCGCTGCAACTCGGTCGCACCCGGCGCCACCATCACTGCCATCGAGGCGAACTTCGCCAGCCAGCGCGCTGCTGCACGGCTCGGCCCGCTGATGCAGGCGGTGGTGCCACCACCGGCCAGCGCCGTCCAGCTGGCGGCCAGCATCACGTGGCTGCTCAGCGATGACGCCAGCAACGTCAACGGCGTGATCCTCGCGTCCGACGGAGGCTGGTCCGCGATCTGACCCCCCGGGACCGGTCCGGCACCCCGTCAGAACGCCACGGGTGCCGGACCCGTTCCTGTACGGCGGCTTGCGCCGCGACCTGCCGGACCGTGCGACACTTCAGTTCACGCACCTTTTCCCGGGAGGTTTTGAATGATGGCAGGACAACCAGAGCTCGATCAGGACGCGCTGGCCGAGAGTCGCAGCTGGCTCTTCAGCCATGGCCGGCCGCTGGAGCAGCGGCTCTTCGAGCACTTCTTCGACGGTGCCCCCGCCGGACCGGCGCTTGCGGCGCTCGGGGAGTACCAGAACGATGACGGCGGTTTCGGCCGCGCACTCGAGCCGGACATCCGCTCGGACGCCTCCTCTGCGCTGGCCACCACCGTTGCCCTGCAGTGGCTGCTGCAGCTGCCCGCCGGTGACGACGACCCGCGTGTGAGCGGCGCCGCCTCGTGGCTGCGGGAGCAGTTCCTCGAACACTTCACGGCCTGGCAGATAATCCCGGTCGAGACGCGCGACGCGCCCCACGCCCCCTGGTGGACGTGGCACGGGGACGTGAGGAGGATGGGCGCCAACCCGCGGGCCGAGATCCTCGGCTACATGTACGCGTGGCCGAACCTGTTTCCCGCGGAGATGCGCGAGCGCGTGCTGGAGCAGGTGCTGCAGCAGCTGGAGGGGGAGGGCGAGGACATCGAGATGCACGACCTGCTCTGCTACCTGCGGCTTCTCGACGCGCGGGGACTACCGCCCGGGCTGGCGGACCATCTGCGCGGGCGGCTCGGGCCGGTGAGCCAGGCCGCACTTGCCGCCAGCAGCGGGCTTGGCTACGGGCTGAGCGTGCTGCAGGTGGCTCCGTCGGCCCAGGCTCCTCTCGCCGATCTGTTCGCGCAGGACACCGGGCCCGCACTCGAGCGTCTGATCGGCGAGCGCCGGCCGGAAGGGTACTGGCAACCGAGCTGGACGTGGGGCAGTGCGCCCGAGCCCGCCTGGGCCGAGGCGGAGGCCGACTGGCGCAGCGTGCTCACGCTAGACAGCCTGCTGGTCCTGGCCCGCCATGGTGCGCTCAGGCGCGGTTAGGGCGTAGGATCGGGCATGAGTGCAACAGACCTGCACCAGGTGCAGACACCCGCCCTGGTTATCGACCGAGACCTCTTCGATGCGAACGTGAGCCGGCTGCGCGCTCACCTGGAGCCACTGGGCGTGACGCTGCGGCCTCACCTCAAGACGCTCAAATCGGTGCCCGCGGCACTGCGGATCCAGCCCGGCCTGAACGGGCCCGTCACGGTATCGACCATGCGGGAGGCCGAGGAGTTCGCCGCTGCCGGAGCGCGCGACATCATCTACGGCGTCGGCATCTCGGCCGGGAAGCTCGACCGCGTCGCCGCCCTGCGTGACCGGGGAGTGGACCTGAAGGTGATCCTGGACAGCCTCCCCCAGGCGGACCTCGTGACTGACCGGATCGGCCGGACCGGCCAGTCCCTGAGCGTGCTCATCGAGATCGATACCGACGGGAAGCGCGCCGGCCTCGCCCCGGACGACGACCGGATCGCGCGCATCGGCAGGCGGCTGGTCGATGGCGGCGCGGAGCTTGCCGGCGTCCTGACCCACGCGGGCGCGTCATACGGCAGCCGCACGGACTTCGAGCTGGAGGCGTGGGCGGAACGCGAGCGTGCCGGGGCGGTGCGCGCCTCGGAGCAGCTGCTCGGCAGTGGCCTGCCGTGCGCGATCGTGAGCGTCGGGTCTACGCCGACCGCTCATTTCGGGCGGGACCTGACCGGTGTGACCGAGGTGCGTGCCGGCGTCTTCGCGACCCACGACACCATGATGGTTGACGCCGGCGTCTGCAGCGTTTCCGACATCGCCCTCAGCGTCCTGGCGACCGTCACGAGCGTGCAGCCGGAGCGGGGCCGCATCTTCATCGACGCGGGCTGGACCGCGCTCTCGCCCGACCGGGGCACCGGCCGTCACGGCTTCGGCATGCTCAGCCTGCTGGACGGCACGCCCGTGCCCGACGTGATCGTCAGCGAGACCAGCCAGGAGCACGGCGTCCTTACCCTGCGCCAGGGTGCTGCGGGAAGCATGCCCGCGCTCGAGCCGGGCAGCAGGGTGCGGATACTGCCCAACCATGCCTGCGCGACCTGCGCGATGCACGATCAGGCGCTCGTGACGGCCGACGGAACGGCAGTTGTGGAGTCCTGGCCGATATTCCGCGGCTGGTAGACGCCCGCGGCGGCGCCCTTGGCGTATAATTTCAGGCCGACGCACCGGCGGCGGGCGCAGTTTCGTGCCCATCCGCCCCGCAAGTCAGCCAGCGAGGAGAACTGAATATGGCCCGTGAGAGAATCTATGTTACCAAGCACGGTCTGGAGAAGATCAAGGAAGACCTGCGTTACCTCAAGGAGGAACGGCGCCAGGAGATCAGCGAATACATGGGCTCCGCGATCGCCGATGGCGACATCCGCGAGAGCGCCGCGTACGACGACGCGCGCCAGCAGCAGAGCGCCAACGAAGCCCGCATCGCGGACCTGGAGGAGATCGTCGCCCGGGCGATCGTCGTTGAGCACCAGGAGGGCGCCGAAGCCATCGTGGCCCTCGGGGCGAACGTCACGCTCGAGGACCCGAAGGGCAACCAGCGCAAGATCACGCTTGTCGGCACGCACGAGGCCGACATCCTGGACAACCTGGTCTCCGACGAGTCCCCGATCGGCAGCCTGCTCGTCGGCCGCCGCGCGGGCGACGAGATCACTCACAACAAGCAGAAGTACAAGCTGCTCGAAGTCTCGTTCAACTGATCCCGCCTCAACCGGCGTGAACCTTCCGGTCACTCTTCTCACAGGACAGCGCTGGTAGATTGGAGCATGCTCAAGTTCGCGGTGCCGCTCTTCGCGGTCGTGATCGTGCTGCTCGTCATCGTCGCGCTGCAGCCAACCGATCCGCCCTCCGTGCCGGCTGGAACGGTGCTGCTGCGCGATGCCACGGTGGCGCTCTATCCGCGGGCGGATGAGGGCGCGGTCTGGTACTTCGCGAGCCCCGACGTGGTCTACGATCCCGACTCGGGCATGTCGACGCTGAACGACCTCAGCGACGGCCGCCGCACCGTGCGGGGCGAGACTGACTTCACGCTCGACAGCGAGCGGCTGGTCATCGACGCGGACGACAACCTGCGCGGCGAGCTGATCTTCGCCGAACTGCAGGCGACGCGCGAGTGCCTGAGCATGCTTGCCGCAGAGGGCGAAGAGATCGTGGTGGACCAGCGGGCCGGCGTCTTCAGGGTGCCCGAGATGCGCATAGACGGTCCCTCCTGGGGCAGCGGCAGCCAGTGGCAGCGCGTGACCGCCAGCTTCGACCTGTCCGACTTCACCGCTGGCGGGCCCGGAACCGCCACAGTAAATGAATTCCTGGCCGGCGGGACCGGCGGGAACACGAGGAGCACACCATGCGATACCTGATTTCCCTGATTCTGCTGACCAGCCTCGCTTTCGCGCAGGACTCGGCGGAAGACGCCGGCCGGATCATCCGCATCACCTTCGAGGACGGCACGACCAGCGGCAACATCCGCTACGGTCCGATCACATACGAGCATCCGGACCCCCGCGGCATCACCGCGACGGTGTCGAACCTGACCATCCTCGCGCAGCAAGCCACGCTGAGCGTGCCGGCGGAACAGCAGGACGAGCTGCTCCTCTCGGACGCCGAGGGCAGCCGCGAGGCGGCCTTCACGGACGGGGTGCACGTGGTGCGCGGCCGCCTGAGCGCGGACGGCCCCGACCTGGTGTACAGCGAGGCGAGCGGGCTCGGCACCCTGCAGGGTCCGGCAGTCATCCACATCGAAGCCTCGGGTGAGGACGAGGAAGAGGTCGACATCACGGCCGGGGAGGTCGAGTTCGACGTCGATACCGACATCAGCATCAGCCGCACCGACGTCACGCTCGTCAGCGGCAACCAGACGGCCACGGCCACCCAGCTGATCTTCGCCGAGGAGCGCAGCCTGGGCGTGCTGACCGGCGAGGAAGGCCAGGTCCGCATCATCAGGACGGCAGACGACGGCAGCGAGCTGATCATCACTGCCGACGAGGTGCGCGTGCTGACCGACGAGGAGCGCCTCTACGCGGTCGGCAACGTCACGGTGGTGGACGGAACCATCACGAGCAGCGGCGACGCCGTCTTCTTTGACGACACGGAGTCCCGCGCCGAGGTGCTCGGCAGCCCCGCGCGCTCCCTCGACGAGTCCGACGGCTTCGAGCTGACCGGCGACAGGCTGGAGCACCGCACCGACCTGGGCGTCGTGTCGATCATCGATGCGTCTGAGCCCTCGCAGTTCGACATTGCATCCTTCGCGCTGAGCGAGGGTGAGCTCGATTGACCTGAGGCGGACCGGACTGGCCGGCCTGGCGGCGTTCGCCTGCCTGGCACTGGGTCAGGCACCGCCGCCGCCGGAGCCGCTCGCCTTCGACGTCGAGGCGGCCGGCGCGCCGCTCGGCAGTTTCCGCCTGAACCGGCCCGACCGCGTCATCGAGGTGCAGCAGCACGCGCCCCAGGCCGAGGGCGGGCAGTTCCGCACGAACGTGCCCAACTGCGAGGATGGCCTGCGCATGTCCACGGTGTTCGCGCCCTCACCATGGGCCGTGGTGACCCAGGTGGCCGACACCCGGATCGTCTCTGCGGTCGTGCTGGCGCGGCGGCCGCCGGCCGACCAGGGCGGCGCGGACCGCGAGACCCTGACGATGTTCGGCGGCCGCCTGAGTGTCGACGAGGGCTTCTGCCCGGTCGACATGGAGCCGTCCGGGGCCGAGGACGTGTACCTGCTCCAGGGCCGCACCGTGATCAGCGGCACCGAGCTTCTTTACGAGAACGAGACGGGGTTGGCCCACCTGAGCGGACCCGTGCGCCTGCTGCGCAGCGCCGAGGACGAGAGCCCCGAGATCAGGGCCGCGGCCGAAGCGATGACCTTCGACGTTGACACCGAGCTGTCCACGCTCGAAGGCGGCGTGCGCGTGAGCTCGGGTACGCGCCTGAGCGAGGCCGATACGCTCGTGCTGGACGAGGCGAACGGGCTTGCCACCCTGCACGGCTCACCCGCGCGGAGCCGCGAGGGCAGCGATGAAGTGACCGGCTCGACACTGCTTTACTACCTGGATACCGATGACGTGGTCGTGATCGGTTCTGCCAGCGGCAGCATCAGCATCGACCTCGACGCGCCCTGACGAGCCTTGCCGGCCCTGCTCAGGCCTTGGGCATCACGACTATGAGCAGGCCCTGCTGCAGGTGAGCGCTCGAGCGCTCACTCACGACCTCGGCGGGCAGTTGGAACGTCCGCTGGAACGGTCCCACCGGCCGCTCGCTCAGGATCGCACCGGCTTCGTCCGGCCGCGGCTCCCTTACCCCGGCCACGACCACCTCGCGGTCCTGGATCGCGATCTCCAGGCTGTCCTCGGTGATGCCGGGTACCTCGAGCGCCAGCCGGTAGCTGTCGTCAAACTCGAGCAGGTCGGCCCTTGGCACGCTGCTGTCCCGATTTCCCTCCAGCAGTCCATCGATCTGCTCACGTACGTTGATCAGTTCCTGGATGTCCAGTGCGGTGCTGATTCGCTCAAGACTCATGCGTGCGAGTGTACAACCCGCGGGGATGAGAGGCGCTCCTCCTGATGACAATCCCGGCTCCGTCAGCGATCGGGTCCGGTAGCCTGTAGGCATGCAGGGTCCCGTCATCCCCATGCTTGGCGCGCCCACCGCCTCAGGCAAGAGCTCGGTGGCGATCCGGCTGGCGCACGGCTCGACCAGGCCGGTCGAGATCGTCACGGCGGACGCGATGCAGGTTTACACGGGGATGGACATCGGCACGGCCAAGCCGACGCCGGCTGAGCGCGCGGGTGTGACGCACCACATGATCGACCTGGTGACACCGGCTGAGTCATGGAGCGTCGCCCAGTGGGTCGGGACCGCCGAGGCCGTGATCCACGACTGTCTGGCGCGGGGAGTCACGCCTCTGGTGGTCGGAGGCACGGGCTTCTACCTGCGGGCACTCGCCGAGGGACTCCCGCTGGTTCCGACGGCGGATCCGGACGCGCAGAAGCCGCTCTGGGACGCCTACCGCGAGCAGGGCCTGGAGCCGCTGCTCGCGGAGCTCGAGGCGGGAGCGCCGCGGGACGCGGTGCGGGCCGAGCGCAATCCAAGGCGGGTCATCCGCGCGCTCGAGATACTCCGTACCACCGGCCGGCCACCTTCGTCCTTCGGGCGCAGCCAGCCGGCCCATCAATACTCGAAGGTCGTTCTGCTGCCGGGCAAGGACGTGTTGCGGCCCCGGATCGTGCAGCGGGCACAAGAGATGTTCGGCAGGGGACTCGTGGGCGAGGTCGCTGCGTTGCTGTCGCGCTGGCCGCGGCAATCAACGGCGCTGCAGGGCATCGGCTACAAGGAGGTCGTGGCGCACCTGCAGGGAGAAACGAGCCTGTCCGAGGCGCAGCGGTCGGTGATTCGAGCGACCGTCAGCTACGCGGGCAGGCAGCTGACCTGGTTCCGCCGCGAGCCTGCGGCTTCGTCCCTGCCAGGGCTGGCGTTCGAGCACGAGCGCGAGCTTGCGCTGTGGCTGGACAGCACGGGTGCGGGTCGCTGACGAAAGCGCCGCTCAGTCCCCGGTCACGGCCTCCCGTTCGCCCTCCTCCGGCTGCTTCCGGGAAAACAGCGACTTGATCCGGTCCACGACCGTCCCGCGCTCGACGATCGGTTCGCCGATCTCCTCGGCGTAGTCGAGCAGTGCCTGGCGCGCCTTGGGCGAGAGCTTCTTCGGCGTAACGGCGCGGATCACGACGAGCTGGTCGCCGCTGCCTGCCTGCCGGAGGCGGGGCATGCCCTTGCCGCGCAGGCGGATGACGCTGCCTGACTGCGTTCCGGGCGCGATCTCGACCGCCTCCGGGCCCTGCATCGTCGGCACCTCGAAGGAGCTGCCGAGCGCAAGTTGGGCGAAGCCGACCTCGAGCTCGTGGATCAGGTCGTCCTCGCTGCGCTCGAAGTGCTCGTGGGGCTCCATGTGTATGTAGAGGTAGAGATCCCCGGCAGGAGCGCCGTCCAGGCCGGTGTTTCCCTGGCGCGGGACGCGCAGGCGGACGCCTGAGTCGATGCCCGCGGGCAGGTTGACGCTTACCGTCTCCCTGGCCTTCTGCCGCCCCGCGCCCATGCACTTGCCGCAGACCGTCTGCACTTCCTGCCCGAGCCCGCGGCACGTGGGGCAGGTCTGGCTGGTGATGACGCTGCCGAGCATCGACTGCACGCGCGCCCGAACCTGGCCGGCCCCCTGACAGGTCGAACAGGTGGTCTTGGCCGTGCCCGGTTCGGCCCGTTCGCCGTCGCAGCGGTCGCAGTGGATCAGGCGGTCGATCTCGATGTCGATCGATTCGCCGGCCCAGGCCTGTTCGAGCGTGACGTTGACAGTGGCCTCCAGGTGCTCGCCCGGCTGCCCGCTGCTCTCGCCGAAACCACCGCCGAAGCCCCCGCCGAAGCCGCCGCCGAACACGGTCTTGAAGATGTCGAAGATGTCACCCGTGTACTGCGCTGCGCCGTCTTCGTCCCCGAACCGGTCGTAGCGCGCACGCTTCTCCTGGTCGCTCAGCACGGCGTAGGCGGCCCCGACCTGTTTGAACATCTCCTCGGCCTCTTCGTCGCCGGGGTTTCGGTCCGGGTGGTACTTCATCGCGAGTTTCCGGTATGCGGATTTGATGACTGTGCCGTCTGCGTCGCGGCCGACGCCAAGCACTTCGTAGTAATCGACGCCCATAGCCTGAGCAGTATACAACCGGACTCAGGTTTCCTGGGTGTCCGGGGTTATCCGGTCCCGGCATCCGTCCCGGTTACGCCCGGCAGAAGCAAAGGCGCGGGAGCGGCGTGTGCACGCCCGCTCCCGCGTTTGCCCGAAACGGCGTTGTGGCCGCCCGAGGAAGCGCTGCCCTGTTTTCAGCGTTTCCTGAGCGACTTGAGCCGCTTTGTGGCCTCTTCCGGTGTGAGCTCGCCCTTCTCGAGCATCTCGAGGACGCTGGAGCGGTCGGTCTCCGTGTCGTCCGGAACGCCCTCGTAGCCGAGGGTCTTCAGGACGGTGTCGAAACGGTGCCTGACGGTGGGATAGCTGAGCCCGAGGATGCGCTCGATCTCCTTCAGGTTGCCGCGCACCTTGATGAAAAGGCGCATGAACTCGAGCTGATCGGGCGGCAGGAGCGCGAACTCGTTGGGCGCGAACCGCCCTTCGATCACGATGCCGCTGCGGGGGTTCTCGAGCCTGGTCACCTCGAGCGGATCGCCCGTGACCGGGCAGTTGGTGGGCATCGGATGTCTTGGTTTCATGTTCAGACCGCCTCAATGGTGACGCTGGTGTTGGTGCCGTCTTCTTCGCTCTGGAGGCTCAGCAACCTGCCCTCGGGCACGCCGTCATCGGCATTGATGGTGTTGATGAGTTCCTCGAAGTTGACGCCGCTCGCTGTCATCTGGTTCCTGGCTTCCTCGGGCACGAACCTGCTCGCGAAGCGCACGAGGCCCAGTGGCACGATCACGTTGACGTCCAGGTCGCCACTGTCGCCGTCACGCGTCACATGGATCCGCAGGCTGCGGGCGCGCCGCGCCTGCTTCCAGCGGCCGGTTTCCCCGGCTGCGAACTGAAGAACACGGTCGGTGACACTCTCGGCGCCGGGTGCGTCCGGCGGCCGCGGCGGCGGCGGCGCGTCGTTCCCGCTGAGTGCCCGGAGCAGTCCCTCGGCCTGCTCGGGCGTGATGGTGCCCTCGGCGAGCAAGTCCAGGACGCGGCGGCGATCCTCACTCATCCCGGACACCGAGCCTCACGTCACCGGTCGTGACCCGCGCGTCAAGCCTGGCGGACCCGCCGCCCGCCACCGGCGGCACGCTGATGCGCCCTTTGCCGTTGCTGCCGGGGCCCCATTCCCGCCCGGATGTCGGGACGCCGCGGACACTGCCTATCGCGGCCTTGGCCTGGACCTCGACATCGGTGCCCGGCAGGAAGTCCAGGCGCATGCTGCCGACCTTGACGTTGACCCTGTGCTCGCCTTCAGCGAGCCTGAGCCCGGCCCGCACCTCTCCGGCACCGACGCCAAGGTCTATGCCCGTGGCCTCTTCGATGCGGCATTCCCCGGCCGAGACCTGGCCCTCGACCCGACCGACACGGCCACTGATGGTGACCTCGCCGGCCCGGGCGTCCAGGCGGACGCCCCAGCCGGCCGGGATGCTGATCAAGGCATCGGACTGCTCGACTCCTCCGAGCAGCCGGTCGAGGAAGCCTGTCGAGTTGCCGTTTCCCCACTGCTGGTACCTGGCGCCGCCCGCATGGATGTCCAGCGCGCCGTCCTTCAGCTCGGGCTCGGCCAGCCCTTCGAGCGCGGTGATCCGAACGCTGCCGGCCAGCTGACGCACGTCCAGCCACTTGCCGTCGCCGTCCGGTGTCCCGGCGGGCAACGGAGAGCCCTTCCAGGCTTCGCTTGCCTCTGCGTCATGCTGTCCGCCGCCGAGCTCTTCGGCTTCGCGGCTCACGCTCTCGGTCTCGGCTTCCGCCTCGGCCGTCTCTGCGAGGACCGCGAGCAGGCTGTCCGCCTGCTCGCGGGTGATGCGGCCTTCCTCCACCAGAGCTTCGATTCTTTCCTGTTCCGTCATGTCGGGTCCTTCCCTTCGGGTCGCCAGCGACCTAGGCGGTCTGCGGCGTGCCGCTGCGTGAGGCATCGTCGATGCGGTCCGCTGTTCTTCGCAGGATGGCTGCGGTGCGGTTGCGCAGGCTGGCTGCCCTGTTGCGGTTGCTGCGGTAGAGGCTGTACTCATGTGCCTCGCGCCGAAAGGTGTTGATCTTCTCTTCTGCCTGTTGTCTGTCGGTCATCGGGTACATGGCCAACCTCCTTGAAAGGGATGATAAAGGACGGCTTGCCAATCTGTCAAGTATTGCTTTCTATTTAGCGAGGTGGAGGGTTGGATCTGATGAAGTGGTCGTTGCCAGACAGTAAGGTGCCGCCGGATTAGCGTCTTCCGGCGGCACCTGCATGGCTGAGGCGGTGAGGAATCAGCTGCGCCGGTTCGCTCCGGTCCGCGGACCGCTGCCGACGAAGCGGCGTCCGCGCAGCGTGATCTCGGGCTCTTCGAGCTTCCAGCCCGTGCTCTTCTCCAGCCGTTCCCTCACGTACTGACCGAGCGGCACGCCGTCCACCTCGAGCTCGGGCACGTCGACGATCTCGCCCGTATCCGAGCAGATCAGGTGGTAGTGCGGTTGTGTGTTGCGGTCGAAGATGGCCTCGCCGTTCGCCCCGGGGAACTCGTTGACGAGTCCCGCCTCGCGCAGTACCGACAGGTTCAGGTACACGGTCGACAGGCTGACGTCCTCTCCCGCGTCCCGCAGCGTCTTATGGAGGCCTTCCGCGCTGATGTGCCCCACCCCGGAGGTGTGGAACAGTTCCAGGATGGCCTCGCGCGGCCTGCTGTACCGCAGGCCATGACTGCGCAGGAGCTCCCGGACATGGCCGGTCGCCTCTTCGCTCGCCTTTCCCGTGTTCACGCTGCTCAAAGCCCATCCTCCAGGACGCGTGTTCCGCGTATTGGCCAAAGTAGCACGCGGGAACGTTGTTCGGAATGACTCCGAGTTACATTCCCGTAGTCAGCAGGTGCTCGACAGCCGCGCGCTCCTCCAGCAGCTCGGCCTCGCTCGCCTTCATGCGCCCGCGGATGAACTCGCTCTGCTTCAGGCCCTGCACGACGCTTACGCGGCCGTCTTTGACCGTGACCGGAAAGGAATAGATGATACCTTCGGCGATTCCGTAATCCCCGCGGCTCGGTATCCCCATGCTTGTCCAGTTGCCCTCGTCCGTCCCGGCCACCCAGTCGCGGACGTGGTCGATCGCGGCGGAGGCGGCGGAGGCCGCGCTCGAGGCGCCACGGGCCGTGATGATCGCCGCGCCCCGGTTCTGCACTACCGGAATGAAGTCCTCGCGGACCCAGGCGCTGTCCACCAGGTCCGTGACCGTGTCTGCGCCGGCGGTGGCGTTCTCGATGTCAGGCACCTGGGTGCTGGAGTGGTTTCCCCAGATCGTGAACCGCTTGATGTCCGCGACCGCGCGCCCGGTTCTGGTCGCGAGCTGGCTGAGGCCCCGGTTATGGTCGAGCCTGGTCATCGCAGAGAACGCCTCCTGGGGCAGGTCGGGGGCGTTTCGCATCGCGATCAGCGCGTTCGTGTTGGCCGGGTTGCCCACGACCAGAACCTTGACGCCCCGGCTCGCATGGTCGTTCAGCGCCTTGCCCTGGGCACTGAAGATGGCGCCGTTCGCCTCGAGAAGGTCCTTGCGCTCCATGCCGGGCCCACGGGGCCTGGAGCCCACGAGCATGGCGATGTCCGCGTCGCGGAACGCCACCGCCGGATCGTCAGTCGCCGTCACGCCCGCAAGCAACGGGAACGCGCAGTCGTTCAGCTCCATGATCACGCCTTCGAGCGCGCCGAGAGCGGGGGTGATCTCCAGCAGCTGGAGCCGGACCGGCTGGTCCTTCCCGAGCATGTCTCCCGCCGCTATCCTGAACAGCAGGGCGTAGCCGATCTGACCGGCAGCGCCGGTTACCGCGATTCTCACTGGTGTCTTCACTTCTTGCTCCTCCTGGATCTGTCCGGTATCGGCCAGCCCTGTCCGGATGATTCTATCCTTGCTGCGGCAGCGCTGCCCCGAACACGGCTCTGCTCATTTCTCTCTCATGGGCCGTCGGTGACGCGCTTCCCGGCTGAATGTTTCACGTGAAACATCGCCGCGTCACGCTTCGAAGCCGAGCAGGTCGAGCAGGCGCTGGAGCTCGTCCTCCGAGTGAAAGTGCAGCTCGATCCTGCCCCGCCGGTCCCCGTGGATGCTCACCTTGGTGCCGGCGAACCTGGTCAGCTCCTCGGCAAGGATCGAATGGCGCGTCCCGGTTCGGGGCTGACGCGGAGGAACCCGCCGCAGCGACTCGGCCTGGCGAACGCTGAGCCCCCGGTCGACAATCTGCTTAAGAGCCCATTCACGGTCACCGCCGGGCATAGCAAGGATCGCCCGCCCGTGCCCGGCACTGATACGACCGGAAGAAAGCGCGACCCTTGCCTCATCGGGCAGCGTCAGCAAGCGGAGGGAATTGGCGACCGTGCTGCGGTTCTTCCCCACGGCCTCGGCGACCTCCTCCTGGCTGAGCCCGAATCCCAGCAGCTGCTGGAAGGCCTCGGCCTCATCCAGCGCGTTCAGGTCCTCCCGCTGAAGGTTCTCGATGATCGCGATCTCGAGCGCCTCCTGATCACTCAGGTCACGCACGATCACGGGAACGTGCGTCAGGCCGGCCTGCTGCGCAGCCCGGAAGCGCCGCTCGCCGGCCACGATCTCGAAGGCGGCACCCCGCGGCCGGACCAGGAGCGGCTGCAGAACGCCCTTCGAGCCTACCGACGCAGCCAGGTCCGCGAGCGCCGCCGGGTCCATCTCCCGCCGCGGCTGCAGCTCGGATGCGACCAGCTGATCGAGGGCGAGCCGCTGACTGCCCTGCTCGACCTTCGGGAGCAGGGCATCAAGCCCGCGACCCAGTCCCCTAGCCCTGGCTGACACGTTCGATCACCTCCTGCGCGAGCCGGCCGTAGGCCTCCGCACCGGCGGAGGCCGGCGCGTACTGAAAGATCGACTGCTGGTACGAAGGGGCTTCGGCGAGCCTCACGTTCCGCGGGATGACGGTCCCGAACACGGCGCCACCCAGGTGTTGCCTCACGTTGTCCTCGACCTGCTGCGAAAGGCGTGTGCGGCTGTCCGACATAGTCAGGAGGATACCCAGAATGGAGAGCTGGGGGTTGAGGCCGCCCTGCACCCTCACCACGGTATCGATCATCCCGGCGATGCCTTCCAGGGCGTAGTACTCCGCCTGAAGCGGGATGATCAGCCTGTCGCTGGCCGCCAGGAGGTTCAGGGTGAGTGCGCCGAACGACGGCGGCGAGTCGATGATGATCAGGTCGAACCGCGGCGCGATCCCTATCAGGGCGCGTTTGAGCAGCTGAAGCCCGCTGCTGCTGGCGTCCAGCTCGAGCGCGGCGCTCGCCAGCTCGCTCGAGGCGGGCAGTACCGAGAGGTTGTCGATGCCGGACTCGATGACGGCGCCCCGCGCCGATGCTCCCCCGGTAAGCACGTCGTAGACGGTCTTCTCGCCCGCTTCGATCCCCAGCCCGCTCGTCGCATTGGCCTGGGGGTCAAGATCGATCAGCAGTACGCGGCGATGCGCGGCCAGCGCGGCGGCGAGGTTGACCGCGGTCGTGGTCTTGCCCACGCCGCCCTTCTGGTTGATCACGCCGATGGTGGGCATCAGTCGCGCCCCAGGCTCGCAGCGATGATGAAGGCGCCGTCCGGGAGCGGGAAGCTCCGCGCTTCGGGCCTGAGCCCCGTGCCGGCTGCAAGCGTGGCGATCTCGTCCTGCCAGTCCGGGCCCTTGCGGCTGAGAAGGGTGACCGTGCCGCCGTGCAGGTGGTCCGTCATCTCGTGGAGCAGGGAGAACGAACCGACCGCCTGGGCGGTGACGGCGTCGCAGCTGACGCCCTCCAGGTCGCGGACGTCCCCGCCGAACACCTCGGCGTTGGGGAGCCTGAGCTGACCGACCGCGAGGCTGAGGAAGGCGCTGCGCCGGCGGCGCCGCTCGACCAGGAGGAAGCGGACGTCCGGCAAGGCGATCGCCATGGGGATGCCCGGCAGCCCCACGCCCGAACCGACGTCCACAACGGTACGCGCGCCGGGCGCGACCTCAAGCAGCGCGTCACGGAAGGCCAGCGCGCCCTGCTCGAGCCGTGCCCAGTCCCGCAGCGCCCCGGGCGACAGCAGGTCGAGCGTGCGGTGGTAAGTGCGGACAAGCGAGTGGTACTGCTCGAGCCGCTCCTGAACCGCCCCGCTCACGGACCGCTCTGGCGTGCAGTCCTGACGTGAACCAGGAGCGCGGTGATGTCGCTGTCCCTGAGCCCCCTGAGCCTGCCTGCCGCGCCCAGCGACGCCGGCCTCAGCGTGAGCAGGCGCTCGCGCCCCTCGTTGCTGAGGCTCGGTACCGCCGAGTAGTCGACGCCGCTCAGGCTGAGCTGTTCGAACTCGCTCCTGCGGGCGAGCTCCTTCTCGCTGCGCCTGATGTAGGAGTCATAGCGGACCCGGGACTCGAGCCGGGACACCTCCGCCGCATCCAGCTGCTCGACCGGCTTCGAGCCGGCCTCGAGCAGGCCGGCGTAGCTGCCTCCCGGCCGGCACATGATGCTAACAAGCGTGTGCTGGCCGATGCGCTCCCGGCTGAGGCGCTCGAACTCAGCCGTCACGCGCGCGTCGCTTGCCTCCTGCAGCAGCAGTTCGGACTCGGACACCATGCCCCACTCGACGCCGGTAGCCATAAGGCGCGACCTGGCCGTGTCCTGCCTGTGCAGCAGCCTGAACTCGTTGCGCGAGGTGAGCATCCGGTACGGCTCGTCCAGCCCCCAGCGCACCAGCTCGTCCAGCATCACGCCCAGGTACCCCTGGTCGCGCCGCAGCGTCACCCGCTCCAGGGAAGCGGCGTGCCGGGCGGCGTTGACACCGGCGATCAGGCCCTGCACGGCGGCTTCCTCGTAGCCGCTCGTGCCGTTTATCTGGCCAGCGCTGAAGAGCCCTTCCACCCTGCGCGACATCAGCGTCACATCGAGTTCGCGCGAGTCGAGCGCGTCGTATTCGACCGCGTACGCGTAGCGCTGGATGCGGGCGGCATCCATCCCGGGCAGCGTCCTTATGAGCTCATCCTGCATGTCGGGCGCAAGCCCGCTGGAGAAACCCTGCAGGTAAAGCTCGCTGGTGTCTGCGCCATCGGGCTCAACGAAGAGCAGGTGCCGGTCCTTGTCCGCGAAACGGACGATCTTGTCCTCGATCGAGGGACAGTAGCGCGGATGGGCGCCCTCCACCTGTCCGGAATGGGTAGCGGACGTGCCGATGTGCTCCCGGATCAGCCGGTGGGTTGCGTCCGTCGTGTGAGTGAGCCAGGTCGGACTCGAAGTCGCCCGGGGGCCGGGGGTGCCCGTGAACGAACCGGGCGGATCATCAGCAGGAACGACCTCGAGCGCCGCCAGGTCCACGCTGGAAGCCCTGATCCGGGGCGGCGTGCTCGTGCTGAAGCGCCTGAGCGAGTGGCCGGTCGCCCGCAGGCTGTCGCTGAGGTGCCGCGCCGGGGCCTCCCCCTGGCGTCCGGCCTTGCGGCTGCGGTTGCCGAACCAGACGACACCGGCCAGGAACGTCCCGGTGCACAGGACCACGCTCAGCGTGCGCAGCACGCGACCGTCAGTCAGCTCGGCCCCGGTCACCCGGCCGCCTGCGACCTTGAGCGAGGCGACCTCGCCCCTGATCACCTGGACACCGGCAACTGATGTGATCAGGTCTCGCGCCGCGGTCGCGTACTCATCGCGGTCGTTCTGGACGCGCAGCGACTGCACGGCCGGACCGCGGCTGGCGTTCAGGACCCGCGTGTTGATCGCGGTCTCGTCCGCCAGCTGACCCATTACGCCGCCGAGCGCGACTAGTTCGAAGACCATCTGTGACTTGCCGGGGCCGCCGATGGCGGGGTTGCAAGGCATGACCCCCAGCCGGTCCGGGTTCTGGATCACCAGCGCCACGCTGGCTCCGAGCCTGGCCGCGGCGTGTGCTGCCTCGATTCCGGCGTGTCCTCCACCGACCACAACTACGTCGAACGTACTGCCCATGGGACTGATTGTAGCGTTGCCGCAGCACGTAACGGGCCACCGGGCCGACTGCTGACAAGACTGGTAGAGGGCGCGTGCAGGGGTACCATATCTGGTGCCTCCCGTCACGTGAGTGCCGTTCACCACGGCGCTCCTGTCAATACCGGAGCGCGCCCCCATCTGATAGACTGCCCGACACGGGGCTGGAATCCGCTCTGCGTTGATGCGGGTATCGCAACTTGATGCGAACCGGCTCTCCCCGTAGCGTGTGAGGTTGCTGAGGACGATGCAGAACAGGGACAATGCGATCCTGGATGAACTGTTGGAACACCTGCGCGGCGCGCTGAGCGACCGCGAGTACAGGACGTGGTTCAGCCAGGTAAAGCCGCTCGGCATGCAGGGCGGGACGTTCACGATAGGCGTTCCGAACTCATTCACGAAGGACTGGATCAGGAACAACTACCTGACCCAGCTCGAGGAGGGCCTCGGCCGGCTCGGGGCGGAATCCCTGGACATCGCGGTCCAGGTGACGCAGTTCGAAGAGGCGCGCCAGGTCGACATCTTCTCCCAGCCTTCCGAGGGTCCGGCCACCATCACGCCACCGGTACGCGCACGGCTCAGCCCGAAGTATCACTTCGCGAACTTCGTCGTGGGACCGAACAACAACCTCGCACACGCCGCCTCGCTCTCGGCGGCGGAGCGGCCCGGCACGGCCTACAACCCGCTCTTCCTTTACGGGGACGCGGGGCTCGGAAAGACACACCTGATGCACGCGGTCGGTCACCAGGTGGCCGAGCGCTTCCCGAACCTGTCGATCGAGTACGTCACCACCGAGACGTTCACCAACGACCTGATCAACGCGATCAGGCAGCGGGACACGAACACGTTCAGGGAGCGCTACCGCAACATCGACGTCCTCCTGGTCGACGACGTGCAGTTCATCGCCGGCAAGGAACAGACGCAGGAGGAGTTCTTCCACACGTTCAACTCGCTTTACGAGTCGGGCAAGCAGATCATCCTCTCGAGCGACCGGCCGCCCAAGAACATCCCGACCCTGGAGAACCGCCTGCGCAGCCGGTTCGAATGGGGGCTGATCACCGACATCCAGCCGCCCGACTTCGAGACGCGCGTGGCGATCCTGAAGATGAACGCGGACTACCGCGGGGTCCACCTGCCCGAAGAGGTGCTCGAGCTGATCGCCAGGCAGGTCACCACCAACATCAGGGAGCTCGAGGGCGCGCTCCTGCGCGTCGTGGTCTACGCGAGCACCAACGACACCCAGGTCACGCGGGAGACGGCGATGAACGCGCTCTCGGACGTCTTCACGGGCAGCAACACTGCCCTGAGCATGGACGACATCCTCCGGGCAGTCAGCCGCAACTTCGACATCGGGATCCCCGACCTGAAGTCCAAGGGACGCCGCCAGGAACTGGTCGTTCCCCGCCAGATCGCGATGTACCTGATCCGCGAGCTGACCCAGCACTCCTACCCCGAGATCGGGCAGTTCTTTTCGAACCGCGATCACTCGACCGTGATGTACGCCGTCTCCAAGGTCACCGAGCGGCACAAGTCCGACGCCGAACTGCAGCGCAGGATCCGCGAGCTCCGCAAGGCACTCAGCTGAACTCCCGAGCAGTCCGCGTTGGTCCAGGGGCCCGGCACACACCGGGCCCCGACCTTTATGCATGAGCATAATCGCCGACCGGAAGGGGGCTTCTCGCTCCTTTGCCGCCCTGGTTGTGCACAACCTTACGCATAACCTGTGGATAACTTGCGGATGGGCCTGTGCAGAAAGCGCGTCTGGGACGGGGCTGTGGAAACGGGTGGATAAGACCGGTTGTTATCCACAGGTAAGCGTGAATAATCCACAGGCCCGTCAACAGGCGCCTTTGCGGCCTGGTCAGCACTTGGTGCACTTATCCCCAGATTCCACAGCCCCTACTAGTACTGCTCTCTGGCTTTCACTTACAGAGGTTCCCCAGGCACCGTCGGCTGGCCGACTGCAACTCCCTGTCCCGTTCCCGGCAGAAGCCAAGCAAAAGGCAGGCCGTACGCGGTATGCTCTTCAGCGATGAGGGTACACGTCACAACTAAAACTCTGGTCGGCGCCGTAAGTCACCTGGAGCGGATCGTACCGGGCCGCAGCAGCAACCCAGGCCTTAGCTACGTCCGAATCAGAATCGCGGACGATTCTGTGACCCTGACGGGTACCAACATGGAGATCGACATCGAGGCACGCCTCAGTGCCGATGCCGAAGGCAGCGGTACATGGGCAGTCCCGGGACACGTGCTCGCACAGGTTGTCCGGGCGCTTCCGGGCGATACCACGGAGCTCGAGTTCGGCGAGAGCGAACTCAGGATCAACTCGGGCGGATACGACACCAAGCTTCAGCTCGTGGACGTCGACCAGGCTCCCCTGGTCAGCTTTCCGGACGAGTTCCCGGGCAGGCTTCCGGCGGACATCTTCACGCGCATCCTTTCAAGCGTGCGCTACGCGGCGGCGGCGAACGACTACCAGGCTGTCTTCCGCGGACTCCGTGTCGAACTGCACGACGGCCACAGCCGGGCAATCGCCAGCGATGGCTTCCGTCTCGCCTGGTATCACAGCGACGAAACCAGCGGGCTTGACAGCGACATCATCCTGCCGGCGCGCGCGGTGGACGAGCTCAGCCGCCTCCTTGACAGTGGCGAGGTGGGGCTCAGGATCGACAACTCCCAGCTGAGCCTGGAAAGCGCGAACTACCGGCTCAACGTCAAACTGATGGAGGGCACCTTCCCCGACTACCAGCGTGTGATACCCAAGGTATTCCCCGTGGAGATCACCACGTCCGCAGCGGGACTCATCGAGGCGGTCAGTCGTGTAGCCGTGCTTTCGGACGCGGGAGCCAACAACCGGATCGACCTCTTCATCGAGGGCGGCAAGCTGACCATCACGTCCGAAGGTTCATTCGGAGGCGCGATCGAAAGCCTCACGGTTCAGCAGGGCGGCACGGAGGAGCAGCTGTCGCTCTCCTACAACGCGCGCTACCTGCTCGATGCGGTCAAGCCGCTCAGCGGTGACGTCCGGATCACCTTCTCCGGCTCGCAGACGCCAAGCATCGTCCACGGCGTGAGCGAAGCCGGCTACCTTGCGATGATAGGGCCGCTCAAGACCGGGGCGGACTGAGAACGGCCGGGACTGAGCAAGTTCAGGCAGAACCAAGCGGAGGATATCCCAGATGACAAGAATCGAATCAGTTATCGCCTACGAGCAACTCGACTCGCGGGGCAACCCCACACTGGGTGCAACGGTCCGGCTGGAGAGCGGTTTCGAAGGATCCGCCCTGGTACCGTCCGGCGCGTCCACGGGAGCCTACGAGGCTGTCGAACTGCGTGACGGCGGCGACCGCTACCTCGGCAAGGGCGTCTCCACAGCCGTCGCGAACGTGAACGGCGAGATCGCCCAGGTTCTGGCCGACCTGGACGCTAGTGACCAGACCGCGCTCGACCGCGTCATGCTCGAGCTGGACGGCACGCCGGACAAGTCCAGGCTGGGCGCCAACGCGCTGCTGGCGGTGTCCCTGGCCGCCGCGCGCGCCACTTCCGAGACCCTCGGCCTGCCGCTCTACCGCTACCTCGGTGGCCTCACGGGCCGCGTGCTGCCGGTTCCCATGATGAACGTCATCAACGGTGGCGCCCACGCGGACAACAACGTGGACATGCAGGAGTTCATGCTCGCGCCTGTCGGGTTCGACACTTTCTCCGAGGCCTTGCGTGCCGGGGTCGAGACCTTCCATGCACTGCGGGGTGTCCTGAACTCGCGCGGTTACAACACGAACGTGGGTGACGAGGGCGGTTTCGCTCCCGACCTCAAGAGCAACGAGGAGGCCGTCGAGGTCATCCTGCTCGCCATCGAGAAGGCCGGGTACCGGCCGGGTGAGCAGATCGCGCTCGCGCTCGATCCGGCATCGACCGAGTTCTTCAACGGCGGACACTACCACCTGAAGGCCGAAGACCGCACGCTCAGCCCCGACGAGATGATCGCCTACTGGGCTGACTGGGTGGAGCGCTACCCGATCCTGTCGATCGAAGACGGACTGGCGGAGGACGACTGGGGCGGCTGGGCCAGGCTCACCCAGCAGCTCGGCGACAGGGTTCAGCTGGTCGGCGATGACCTTTTCGTCACCAACACCCAGCGGCTCCAGCGCGGGATCGACAACGGCGTCGCCAACTCGATCCTCGTGAAGGTCAACCAGATCGGTACGCTCACGGAAGCCCTGGACGCGATCGAGACCGCCCGGGCCGCCGGTTACCGCAACATGATCAGTCACCGCTCCGGCGAGACCGAGGATTCCTTCATCGCCGACCTCGCGGTCGCTGTCAACGCCGGTCAGATCAAGACCGGCAGCGCCAGCCGCAGCGACCGGACCGCGAAGTACAACCGCCTGCTCCGCATCGAGGCCGAACTCGGCGATGCAGCCCGCTACCTTGGCAAGGGAGCGTTCAGGCAGTGAGCGCAGGACCTGACGCCGAAGGCGTCCGCAAGGCACTGAAACGCCGCAGCAAGATCGTGGCCACCCTCGGTCCGGCCACAGGCAGTCCGGAGATGATCTCCCGGCTGCTGGAGGCCGGAGTGAACGTCTTCCGGCTCAACTTCTCGCACGGCACCAAGGACATGCACCGCGAGAACATCGGCTTCATCCGCTCCGAGGCACGGCGCCTGAACCGGGCGGTCGGTGTGCTCCAGGACCTGCAGGGCCCCAAGATCCGCACCGGCACCTTCCAGGACGGCAAGGTCGAGCTGAAGCCCGGCGCCCGCTTCGACCTTACCTGCGACGATGACTCGCCCGGTGACGAGTCCCGCGTCGGTGTCACCTACCCGGGACTGTATACGGACGTGCGGGCCGGCGACACGCTGCTGCTCGACGACGGTCGGCTCAGCCTCACCGTGCAGGACGTTCAGCGGCAGCGCATCCAGACCGAGGTGGACACCGGCGGGATCCTCTCCAACAACAAGGGGATCAACATCCCCGGGGCGGACCTGAGCATCCCGGCCCTGACCGACAAGGACGTGTCGGACCTGATCACCGGCGTCGAGCTGGATGTCGACTGGGTCGCGATGAGCTTCGTGCGCAGCAGGGACGACCTCCTGCTGGCCCGCCACTACCTGTCCCGCGAGGGATCGCCCGCGAAGCTGATGGCAAAGATCGAGAAGCCCGGAGCGGTCGAGCGGTTCGACGAGATCCTCCGCGAGGTCGACGGCATCATGGTCGCGCGCGGCGACCTTGGTGTCGAGATGCCGCCCGAGAGTGTGCCCGGCATCCAGAAGCGCCTGATCCGCGCCGCCGTGGACGCGGGCAAGCCCGTGATCACGGCCACGCAGATGCTCGAGTCGATGATCCAGAACTCCAGCCCCACCAGGGCCGAGGCCAGCGACGTCGCCAACGCGATCTACGACGGGACCGACGCCGTCATGCTGTCCGCCGAGACCGCGATCGGCGCGTACCCGATCCAGGCGGTAAGGATGATGGACCGCATCGCCCGCACCGTCGAGTCCGATCCGAAGTACCAGGAGTCCATGCGCGCGCTGCATCTGACCAGCGACACATCCACGGCCGACGTGGTCTCGGTCGGAGCCTGCGACATGGCACACAACCTGTCAGCCAGCCTGATCGTGACCTTCACCAGCTCCGGCTCCACGGCGCAGCGGGTCTCCCGCAACCGGCCCGCGGCCCCGGTGCTGATGCTCACTCCGTCGGAGCGTGCGGCGCGCCAGCTGGCGCTGTCCTGGGGCGTCGTCCCCTTCGTCGGAGAGGAGATCCACTCGACCGACGAGATGGTCGAGGTGGCGATCAGGGCGATCAACGAGCTGGGCATCGGCGAGCCAGATGGCCGCTTCGTCATCACCGCAGGTGTGCCCTTCGGTCAACGCGGGACGACGAACCTGATCCGCATCGAACACATGCCGAGGTAGGCGCGACACGCAGCCCGCAGGTTAAGACACACTGAACCCGGCCACACCAACGGCCGGGATGCTGTTGCTACCCTGCTGGCCATGAAAAGATCCCGCAAGTTCAAGGTCCGCGCGGCCAGGCCGCAAACGGTCCGTCTCATCGCGGCCATCCTCCTGGTCCTCGGTGCCCTGCTGGCGGTCACGTTCGCAGGCGCCCAGGAAGACGTCAGCCTCTCCCCCTACTTCCTGATCACGGAGGGTGATGCCGAGGCGTTCCCGCTCAAGAGCACCGCCGTGCACGCCGACATCGGCGGGGTGATCGCCGACGTGAAGGTCGTGCAGGTTTACGAGAACGGCGGCAGCGTGCCGATCGAGGCCGTCTACGTCTTTCCCGCCTCGACCAGGGCGGCGGTGCATGGAATGACCGTCCGCCTGGGTGACCGCGTCCTGGTGGCCGAGATCCGCGAGCGCGAGCAGGCGCGGGCCGAGTACGAGGAAGCCCGTGACGCGGGCCAGGGAGCCGCCCTGCTCGAGCAGGAACGCAGCAACGTCTTCATGATGAGCGTGGCGAACATCCTGCCCGGCGACGTCGTCGAGATCGAGCTCAGCTACACCGAGCTGCTCGTCCCGGATGCCGGCGAGTATGCCTTCACCTTTCCCACCGTGGTCGGGCCCCGCTACGGCGAGGCCACCCACAACGCCAACCCCTACCTGGGCGAGGGTGAGGACGCCCCTTACGGCTTCGACATCACCATAGACCTCAACACGGGCATGGAGCTCGCCTCGCTGCACACGCCGGGGCACGACACCGTCTCGGAGAGCACGGCAGCCGGAAGCGTGACCGTGCGGCTCGCCGAGCATGAGACCGGCGGCAACCGCGACTTCGTGCTCCGCTACCGGCCGGGCGGGGATGCACTCAGCAGCGGCCTGCTGCTGCAGCCGGACGAGGACGGCGACGGCGGGTGGTTCCTGGTGATGGCCCAGCCGCCGGCCAGGCAGCACATCGTCGACCTGCCGAGTGATTACCTCTTCGTCATCGACGTCTCCGGCTCGATGGCGGGCTTCCCCCTCGACACGGCGAAGGCGTTGCTCGACGAGTTGCTGGCCAGCCTGACTCCCGGTGACACGTTCAACGTCCTGCTCTTCTCCGGGTCGTCACAGCTGCTCGCGCCCGAGAGCCTGCCAATGACGGCGGCCAGTGTGCGGCAGGCCCGAAACTTCGTCCAGGGCGCGTACGGTGCCGGCGGGACCGAGCTGCTGGGCGCGCTCCGCCACGCCCTGAGCCTGCCCCGTGCCGCTGGCGCGGCCACGTCGATCGTGGTGATCACCGACGGGTACGTGACGGTGGAACGCGAGGCGTTCGAACTCATCCGCAGCAACCTGGGCGAGGCGAACCTGTTCGCCTTCGGGATCGGCAGCTCCGTGAACCACGCCCTGATCGAAAGCCTGGCGCGGGCCGGCAGCGGCGAGCCGTTCATCGTGATGAACGCCGAGGAGGCACCCGCGGTCGCGGGGCGCCTGCGCGACTACGTTTCGTCGCCGGTCCTGACCGACGTCGAGGTGCGCTTCGACGACTTCAGGGTGAGCGACGTCGAGCCGGCGTCGTTCCCGGACCTGATGGCGGAGCGTCCCGTGCTCGTTTACGGCCGCTATGAGGGCGAGGCAGCCGGCAGTGTCACGGTGTCCGGACGTACCGCGTCCGGACAGCACGGCGAGGCGTTCGACGTGGCCGGCGACGCCACGTTAGTTCAGGGCAGCCCGCTTTCGTTTCTGTGGGCGCGCGAGACCGTCGCGAGGCTTGGTGACTACGTGTACGGGGCCGATTCGGGCGGGGTGAAGGAGGAGATCACCCGCCTGGGCCTGGAGTTCAGCCTCCTGACCGACTTCACCTCGTTCGTCGCCGTCGATTCGGTAGTGAGGAGCGATGGGACCTCCACTCAGGTGCGGCAGCCGCTGCCCCTGCCCCAGGGCGTGCCGGACACGGCCCTGGGTGGTTACGGAGCGCCGACCGCCGCGCTCTACACGCAGGCGATACCATCGCCGGCCGTTCCCATGACAGACATGGCCGAGACGGGCCGGGCCGGGTCGACGCAAGTCAGCATCGATAGCCTGCACGTGACCGGCATGCTCGCGGAGGCCAGCGCGCGGGCGGTACTGGAGAGCGCTTTCGAGGATCTGCTCGTCTGCCTCGCCCCCGGCGAGTCGGTGCGGGCGCAGCTGATCCCCGAGGCCTCGGGCATCACCATCGTGGTCGACGTGACGCCCCTGGCCGGCGATCCCGACCGGTCGGCCCAGGTGTGCACGGCCGTCGTCCTGGAGGGTCTCCGGTTCGGTGCGCCCGGGACGCTCACGGTGGACCTGTCGGTCCGCTGAGCCGGGAGCGCCCGGTAAGGGAGGAGGGGCCCACGACGCTGAGTCGTGGGCCCCTCCCTCTCGTATTGACGGTCATCTGCCGCGTGGCAGGTGCCACGCTTAC
>ERZ869909.600-NODE-600-length-38675-cov-4.415851_pt1 | contig 38675 bp, 30 predicted proteins | sample MGYA00520892_ERZ869909 | MGnify/ENA primary metagenome ERZ869909 (study PRJEB32215, sample SAMEA104723947) | bioreactor metagenome | biome: bioreactor; feature: anaerobic bioreactor; material: water | place: China | collected 2015-03-12 ...
ACCTGGATGGCGCTGCGTCGGACGCGCTCGGGTGCGACGGGGCCGTGCTTCTCGATGCAGGTGTCGAGGGGGATGCCGTCGAGCATCTCCATGACGAGGAAGAGGCAGTCGCCGTGGGTGCCCTTGTCGTAGACCTTGATGGTGTTGTGGTGCTTGAGCCGTGAGATGGTCTCGACTTCGCGGAGGAAGCGAGCGGCGAGCTCGGGTCGCCGGCTCATGACGGGGTCGAGGACCTTGACGGCGACTTCTGCGTTGGTGCTGCGGTCGTGCGCACGGAAGACGGCGGCGAAGCCGCCTTCGCCGAGCACGCCCTTGACCTCGTAGCGCCCGTTGAGGACGGTACCGGGTCGGGGCATGGACGGGTCATCGGCGAGTCGGTGAGGTGTCGGTGCGCTGGTCATGGGGCCTTGCTGGGGTGCTGTGACGGGGGCCACCGTACGGCAGGGTACACGATCGGTGCGGGTTGCGACAGCCGGAGCGGTCGGTTCGTGGCGTCTGGCTGCGTAACGCGTCGGTGAACAATCCGGTTCATGCGGTCATTCGTCCAGCCGAAAAAACGGATTCGGGCCGCCGGTCCGCGATCCTCGGTGGTGGAGGGTGCGGGGTGGGGCGGCCCGGAGGGGTGTGGTACGCGGTCGCCGGTGGGTTCCCGTTGGTTCCGGGTGTCCGGCTCGGCGTTCAGGTGCGGGGGCCCGGCTCAGGGCTGCGGCACGGGGGCCCTGGTCACGGGTCCGTGGTCACGGGTCCCTGGTCACTGGGGGCTCGGTCAGGGGTCGAGGCGGCAGAACTGCTCGTACTCGGTGAACCCGGTGAAGGTGGCGTCGTCGCCGCACATCTTGCACTTCGGGTCGCGCTGGATCCTGAGCTCGCGGAACTTCTGGGCGAGGGCATCGTAGAGCATGAGGCGTCCGATCAGGGGCTTTCCGATGCCCAGGATGACCTTGATGACCTCGGTGGCCTGGAGCAGGCCCATGGTGCCGGGGAGGACGCCCAGGACGCCGGCTTCCTGGCAGCTGGGTGCGAACTCTGCGGGCGGCGGCTCGGGGTAGAGGCAGCGGTAGCAGGGTCCGTGCTTGGGCTTGATGACGGTGACCTGTCCTTCGAAGCGGAAGACGGAGCCGGTGACGTTGGGGATGCCCAGGTGCACGCAGGCGTCGTTGACGAGGTAGCGGGTGGGGAAGTTGTCGCCGCCGTCGACGACGACGTCGTAGCCGGAGAAGATGTCGAGGACGTTGTCCTTGTTGAGTCGCTCGTTGTAGGCGACGACGTTGACGTCGGGGTTGAGGGCGAGGAGTCGCTGGCGTGCGCTCTCGACCTTGGGGGTGCCGACGGAGTCCTCGGTGTGGAGGATCTGGCGCTGGAGGTTGGAGCGGTCGACGACGTCGTTGTCGATGATGCCCAGGGTGCCGATGCCGGCTGCGGCGAGGTAGAAGGCGCAGGGCGAGCCCAGGCCGCCTGCGCCGAGCATCAGGACCTTCGCGTCGAGGAGCTTCTGTTGTCCGGCTTCGCCGACCTCGGGGATGAGGAGGTGTCGGCTGTAGCGGGTGAGCTGCTCGGAGCTCAGGGAGCGGGGGACGTCGAAGCGGAGCCCGGCGTTCTTCCAGGCGCGGAAGCCGCCGTCGAGGGAGGTGACGTTGGTGTAGCCGAGCTCGCGGAGGCTGCGCGCGGCGAGGAGCGAGCGGGTGCCGGCGGCGCAGTAGATGAGGATGGGCTCATCGCGGTTGGGGATCTGGTCCTCGATGCGGAGCTCGAGGAAGCCGCGGGGGATGAGCAGGGCGCCGGGGACGTGTCCGTCTGCGGTCTCGGTGGACTCGCGGACGTCGATGAAGCGGACGCCCTGGTCCTGGAGCGCCTTCGCTGCGGCGGCGTCGACCTCGGGTACTGCGGCGCGGATGTCGTTCAACAGGGTACGGAAATCTGCCATGGTGTTCAGTGCTCCTTCGCGGTCTCCAGGCCACGGGACCGATGGTGAATCGAGATTGTTGAGTAATCTGATAAAGAATGTCCTGCAAGCCCTTCGGCGCGCGGGTGCGGCGAAAAAAATGCGACATGGTGTCGCGGCTCGGCGGGAAAATGCCTTGCCAAGCGGGCGCCGGATCCGCATACGGTACCACCGCCCAACGTGAACCACCGAGCCCCTGACGCCCCCCGTGGGGAGGTCGAAGGCGGGGGTGACCACAGCGCACGGCCCGCCAGGCCATGACGTGGTGACCCCGCCGGACCGCTTCCCCGTAGACGGACCAGGGACGATAGCCGGCCGGCAAGGGACACGCAGGGCTCTGGGGAACAACTGGTCACGGTACCAGTCCAGGTGATTCGGATTCCGGCGCCGGGAGACATCACGTCAGAGTCTCACCGGTCAACCCACACCGCGTTACGGGGCACAGGTCGCCATGAAACGAAGCATGTTCAAGTCGAAGATCCACCGGGCCGTGATCACGGACGCGGACCTCGAGTACGAAGGATCGATCACGCTCGACCCCGAGCTCATGGACGCCGCGGACATCCGCGAGTTCGAGCTCGTGCACATCTGGAACGTGACGCGCGGCACGCGCCTGCAGACGTACGCGCTGCGCGGCGAGCCCGGCTCGCGGGTCTGCTGCGTCAACGGCGCCGCAGCGCACCTGATGAAGAAGGGCGACAAGGTCATCATCGCCACCTTCACCGAGCTGGACGAAGCGGCGCTCGAGGGCTACCAGCCCACGGTCGTGCTCGTCGACGAGCACAACCGCATCAAGGACCCGGCAGCCGTCGAGGTGCCCGGACCGCTGCGCCGCTCCGCCTGAGGCGAGCTCGCAGCCCGGCAGCGCAGCGCGATGCCGACTGACCCCCGGAGGTGACCCCTCCGGAACCCGGGGCTCACCATGCTGACCGGCGTCGTCGCGACCGCCATCATCCTCTGGGCAGCCAGCGCCACGGCCTACATCGTCGACCTGGCGAGCGAGCAGCGGCGCACCGCGTCCCTGGCGCGGCTGCTGGCGACGCTCGCGCTGCCGGCGACCCTCGCCACCGGCGTCCTCATCGCCGTGGACGGCGGCTTCGACCGGCTGGCCCGCGTGGACTCGGTGCTCGTGCTGCTGAGCACCCTGCTGGGCGCCGCCCTCGTCGCCGGCCAGCTCCCGGCCCGCGGCCGAGAGCCGATCACGGCGCTGGGCGCCCTCGTCGCGCCCGCCATCGCCGTGCTGCTCGCCGTCTTCCTGCTCATCCAGCACCGGGCCGGCGCGGCGCCGCAGGACGTCAGCGCCATCCTGCTCATCCACATCGCCCTGGCCACCCTGGGCCTGGGCAACTTCGCGCTGGCCTCTGCCCTGAGCGCCCTGTACCTGACGCAGGAGCGCCAGCTGCGCACGCGCAGGTTCGGCGCGCTCTTCCACCGCCTCCCCAGCCTCGAAGTGCTCGACCTGGTCACGTTCCGGCTCACCATCGCCGGCTTCGCCATCTTCACGCTGGCCCTCGTCATGGGCGTCTACTGGGCCGTGCAGACCGGCCACACGGAGCTGACGCTGCGCATCTGGCTGTCCGCCGGCGCCTGGCTGGTCTTCGCCGCCGTGCTCCACACCCGGATCACCAGCGGCTGGCGCGGCCGCCAGGCCGCCTGGCTCACCATCGCCGGCACCGCCGCCGCCTGCGCCACGCTCGCCATCTACCTCGTCGCCTGACCGGAGCTCACCGATGACACGCCAGATCGTGCTCACGGGGTTGAGCCACCGCACCGCACCCGTCGAGGTCCGCGAGCAGCTCGCCATCAACGAGCACAGCGCCAGCGAGACCGTCAGCGAGCTGCTCCGCGAGCCCGGCATCGACGAGGCCGTCGTCCTCGCCACCTGCAACCGCGTCGAGGTCGTCGTCGCCGGCGACGACGCGCGCCTCGCCACCCGCAGCCTCCACCAGTACCTGCAGCGGCGCTCCGGCGCCTCCCAGCGCTGGCTCGAGGAGTTCACCTACACCCAGCACGACCACGACGCCATCCGGCACGTCTTCCGCGTCTCCAGCTCCCTCGACAGCCTCATCATCGGCGAGCCCCAGATCCTGGGGCAGGTCAAGGCCGCCTTCCACCAGAGCCGCGACCTGGGCGCCACGGACACCCTGCTCAACCGCACCTTCGACCACGCCTTCCACGTCGCCAAGCGCGTCCGCAACGAGACCCGCATCGCCGAGAACGCCGTCTCGATCAGCTACGCCGCCGTCGAGCTGGCCCGCAAGGTGTTCAACCGCCTCGACGGCAAACGGGTCCTCGTGATCGGCGCCGGCAAGATGGGCACCCTCGCCGTCACCCACCTGCGGGAGGCCGGCGCCACCTCCGTCGACATCGCCAACCGCTCCCTCCCCCGCGCCGTCGAGCTCGCCAACCGACTGGGCGGACAGGCCCACAGCCTCGACCGGCTCGCCGACCTGCTCGTCAAGGCAGACATCGTCATCACCTCGACCGGCTCACAGCACTACATCATCACCCGCGACCTGCTCCGCGACGTCGTCGCCCGCCGCAAGTACCGACCGCTGTTCCTCGTCGACATCGCCGTCCCGCGCGACATCGACCCGCGCTGCGACGCGCTGCAGAACGTCTACCTCTTCGACGTCGACGATCTGGGCAAGGTCGTCGAGGCGAACCTCGCCGCCCGCCGCAGCGAGGCAGACCGGGCAGAGCTCATCATCAGCGAGGAGGTCGAACACCTCCGCCGCTGGATGGCCACCGCGCACGCCGTCCCCACCATCGTCGCCCTCCGCGACAGCCTGACCGGCCTCAAGGAGAGCGAGCTGCAGCGCCTCGTCCGCGGCAACCAGTCCTTCTCGCCGGAACAGGTCGCCGTCGTCGAGCGCTTCGCCAACAGCCTGATCAACAAGATCCTCCACGAACCCACCGTCGCCCTGCGTGACGCCGCGGCCCACGACCCCGGCGCCCTGATCAACGCCGTGCGGACGCTCTTCCGGCTCGAGGAGCACCCCGAGACGAGCCGCGCCGGACGTGAGGCGCACGCCCCGTCTGCCCCCAACCCGGCCGCGTCCGCCGCGCCAGGGTCCGCCGCGCCCGGGTCCGCCCCGGCCGCCAGCGCCAGCCGGCGCGACACCCCGGCAACCCGGCAGTCACCGGCTGACAACCACGCCCTCCCGTCGTACACTGCCGCAACGGCGCCCACGACCCCGCCGCGCGAACCGCGTGACGGAGACCACCGCGCCGATTCGGGCCAGCACGCAGCCGCGCGCCAGGCCGACGAACCGACCGCCCGCGGCGAGCACGACCCCCGCCGCAAACCTCGCATGAGCCACACATGACCCTGCGTATCGGGACCCGCGGCAGCGCCCTCGCGCTCTGGCAGGCACACCACATCCGCGACCGCGTCCGCACCCTCCGCCCGGACACCGACGTCGAGATCGTCGTCATCCGCACCACCGGCGACCAGATCCTCGACCGACCCCTCGCCGACATCGGCGGCAAGGGCCTCTTCGTCAAGGAGATCGAGGCCGCGCTGCTCGACGGCTCCATCGACCTCGCCGTGCACAGCCTCAAGGACATGCCCACCGAGCAGCCCGACGGCCTCGTGCTCGACGCCTTCCCCACCCGGGCAAACCCCTTCGACATGCTCTGCTGCCGCGAGGCCATCACCAGCGTCGACGACCTCCCGCGAGGCGCCCGCGTGGGCACCGGCTCCGCACGACGCGGCCTCCAGCTCCAGCGCCAGCGCCCGGACATCACCATCGTCCCGCTGCGCGGCAACGTGCAGACCCGCCTCGACAAACGGCACAACGACGGGCTCGACGCCGTCATCCTCGCCTGCGCCGGCCTCGAGCGCCTCGAGATGTCCGAGCCGGGCTTCTCCGAGCTCCCGCCGTCCATCGTCGTGCCCGCGCCGGGGCAGGGCGCCCTCGCCATCGAGTGCCGCGAGGGCGACGCCGCCACGCGCGCGCTGCTCGCCGAGCTCGACTGCCCGGCGACCCGCCTGGCCACCACGATGGAGCGCGCCTGCCTCGACGAGGTGGGCGGCGACTGCCACACCCCGTTCGCGGCGTGGGCGCGTCGCCACGGTGACCAGCTCGAGCTCGTCGCCCGCCTGATGACGAACGGCCGCTTCGCCGAGGCCCGCGTCACGGAGCCGCTGTACGACGACGGACGCGACCTCGAGCGTGTGCGCGCCGCCGGCCGGAGCGCCGGCCTGCAGCTGCTCGCGCAGCACGACCCGGACGGGAACGCGCCGTGACGCCCGACGAGCCGCAACCGGGCGAGCCGCGACCGGACGAGCCACACCCTGGCGCACCCCTCTCCGGCGCGCGGGTGCTCGTCACCCGCAGCCGCCGCCAGGCCGGCGCGCTCGCGCCGCGGCTCCGGGAGCTGGGCGCAGACGTCGTCGAGGTCCCGGCCATCGGCTTTCGCCCCGTCGCCGGCTGGGAGCGCGCCGTCGCCGCCCCCGCCCGCTGGGACCTGACCGTGCTCACCAGCACCAACGGCGTCGAGCAGCTCGCCGCGGCCTGCGTCCAGGACCCCGGCCTGCGCGAGCGCCTCGGGCAGGTCGCCGCCACCGGCAGCGCCACCGCGGACGCGCTGCGACGCGCCGGCATCGACGTCGCCCTCACGCCCGACCGCTTCGTCGCCGAGTCCCTCGCCGCGACCCTCGTCGCCCACGGCGTGCGCGGCCTGCGTGTCCTGCTGCCGCGCGCGGCCAGCGCCCGCGACGTGCTGCCGGACCAGCTGCGCGCCGCCGGCGCCCACGTCGACGTCATCGCCACCTACGAGGCCGTCGTGCCGGAGGACGCCGGCGCGCTCGCGCGCGCGCTGGATCCAGCGACGTTCACGCTCCTCACCTTCGCCTCCTCGCGCACCGTCGAGCACTTCGTCTCATTGGTCGACGAACGGCTCGCGCAGTGGCAGAAGGTCCCCGTGGCCGCGATCGGGCCCATCACGGCAGAGACCGCGACGAGGCTGGGCTTCGTCGTCGTCGCCACCCCCGAGACCTACACGATCGAGGCCCTCGTCGAGGCGATCAGCGCGTACGCGCGCGTCACACCGGACGGACGATGACCAGGACAGGAACCCCACGCACGGCGCTCGGCCCATCAGGCGGCTGGCCCACGACCCGGCTGCGCCGGCTGCGGCGCGACGCGTTCAGCCGTGACCTCGTGCGCGAGCACCGGCTCTCCGCCCACGACCTCATCCTGCCGGTCTTCGTGCGCGAGGAGCTCAGCGAGCCGGAGCCCATCGCCTCGATGCCGGGCGTCTTCCGCCACAACCTCGACGGGCTGCTGCGCGTCGCCGAGGAGGCCGCCGCCCTGGGCATCCCGGCCATCGCGCTGTTCCCGGTCATCCCGCAGGCCGGCAAGACCCTCGACGCCGCAGAGGCCTGGAACCCCGAAGGCCTCGTCCCGCGCGCCGTCCGCCTCCTCAAGGAGCGCCTGCCCCGGCTGGGCGTCATCACGGACGTCGCCCTCGACCCGTACACGGTGCACGGCCAGGACGGCATCATCGACGCGCACGGCTACGTGCTCAACGACGAGACCATCGCGGCGCTCGTGCGCCAGGCCGCCTGCCACGCGCAGGCCGGCGCAGACGTCGTCGCGCCCAGCGACATGATGGACGGGCGCGTCGGCTGCATCCGCGCCGCCCTCGACGACGGCGGCCACATCCACACCCGCATCCTCGCCTACAGCGCCAAGTACGCCTCCGCCTGGTACGGCCCGTTCCGCGACGCCGTCGGGTCAGCCGCGAACCTGGGCAAGGCAGACAAGAAGACCTACCAGATGGACCCCGGCAACGCCGCAGAGGCCCTCCGCGAGGTCGAGCTCGACCTGCGCGAGGGCGCGGACATGGTCATGGTCAAGCCCGGCCTGCCGTACCTCGACATCGTCCGCCGCGTGAAGGACGCCTTCGACGTGCCCGTCTTCGCGTACAACGTGAGCGGCGAGTACGCGATGGTCAAGGCGGCGGCCCTCAACGGCTGGCTCGACGAACGCAGCGTCGTGCTCGAGGCGCTGCTCGCCTTCCGCCGCGCCGGCGCTGACGCCATCCTCACCTACCACGCCCTCGACGCCGCCCGCTGGCTCAAGGAAGACCACGCATGACGACCCCATCCCGCCACCACGACAGCCTCTTCCTCCGCGCCGCCCGCGGCGAGGACACCGCCACGGCCCCCGTGTGGTTCATGCGCCAGGCCGGCCGGCACCTCCCCGAGTACCTCGCCCTCAAGGAGCGCTGGTCGTTCTGGGAGATGGTCCGCACCCCGGAGATCGCCTGCGACGTCACCCTCCAGCCGGTGCGCCGCTACGGCATGGACGCCGCCATCTTCTTCAGCGACATCATGACGCCGCTGCCGGCGATGGGTGTGGACATCGAGTTCAGCCCCGGCCCCGTCATCCAGACGCCGATCCGCACCCGCGCCCAGGTCGACGCGCTGCGCGTGCCCGACGCCGCAGAGATCGCCCCGTTCGGCACGGACGCCATCCGCCTGATCACCCAGGAGAGCCCGGTCCCGCTGATCGGCTTTGGCGGGGCCCCGCTCACCCTCGCCGCGTACCTGGTCCAGGGCTCCGGCAGCAAGGACTTCGCCGCCTTCCGCGCGTTCCTGCGCGCCGAGCCCAACGCCGCGCACCTGCTCATCGACAAGCTCACCGAGCTGTCGATCCGCTACCTCGACAGCCAGATCGAGGCCGGCGCCTCCGCCGTCCAGATCTTCGACTCCTGGGCCGGCCTGCACGACCGCTGGATCTGGGAGCGCTACGCCATGCCCAGCCTCGAGCGCCTGCTGTCCGCGCTCGCACGCCACAACGTGCCGCGCATCTACTTCGCGCTCGACGCCGCGCACCTGATGGAGCAGCTCCGCGTCCTGCCCGCGGAGGTCTACGGCTGGGACTGGCGCATGCCGCTCAACGAGGTCCGCAACCGGCTGGGCGCCCGCGCCGTCCAGGGCAACCTCGACCCCGCCGCGCTGCTCGCTGACCCGCAGGCCCTGCGCAGCGAGGTGGAGCGTGTCCTGCGCGCCGGCCAGGGCGGCGCCCACGTCTTCAACCTGGGCCACGGCATCTTCCGCGAGACCGACCCGGCGAACGTGCAGCGCGCCCTCGAGACCATCCGCGCGTTCGACCGCCACAGCTGATCGCGCCGCGCCTGCGCCCGGTCTTCTGGCGGGCGGGGCGGCGGAGCCGGAGAGCGGGCTCTTCCCTGAGGTGCAGGCTGCTCGCTCCGGTGCAGGCGCCTCGCTACGGTGCATGCGCCTCGCTACGGGCAGACGCTTCGCTATGGTGCAGGCTCGTCGCCCTGCTCGTCGCCCTCGTCACCCTGCTGACCGTCCGCGTCCTGCGCGGCGTCGCGGTCCGGCAGGAACGCCTCCAGCGCGCGCCCCGCGCGGATCGCGCGGATCGAGCCGGTGATCGCGCGCTGGACGGCGAGGTTCTGCTCGGACTCCGCCAGCGTCTCGAGCGTCGCCAGCACGCCGGCGTCCGCGTGGAAGGCCAGCCCCCGGACGGCCGCTCGGCGAATCGCCGGGTCCTCGTGGGCCAGCTCCCGCTCGAGCAGCGGTCGCGTCGCTGCCGTGCGCGTGCGGCCGATCGACTCGAGCATCTCGCCGCGCACCTCCGGCGCCACGGACTCGTCCTCGTACCACGCCGCCAGCAGCTCGTTCGCGCGCTCGCCAGCTCGGCTCAGCGTGCGCACCAGCGCGCGGGCCGTCGCTGACGACGACGCCGTGCGCTCACGGAGCAGGGCCAGCTCCTCGAACGGGACCGCCGTGCCCCGCGCCTGCCAGGCGATCAGCGCGCTGCGCAGCTCGTCGTTGGAGGCCGTCTGCAGCCAGGCGAGCACCGCGGCGTCCGCGTCGTCGTTGCGCTGACGGATCAGCGTCAGCGTGAGCGAGCGGGTCACCTCCGGCCAGCGCTCTGCCGCGAGCGCCTCTGCCGCGACGCGCTGCTGCTCGAACGACAGCGGCACGTTGGACAGCCGCCGCGCCGCGACGATGCGCACGCCGGGGTCGCCGTCGTCGAGGGCCGCGATGAACGCCGCCGCGGCCTCGTCACGCAGGTCCGGCCGCCGCGTCGCCAGGGCGCCGATCGCCACCAGCGCGGCCTCGCGCATCATCGGGTGGCGGTCCTCGCGGGCCATCGTGAACAGCGCCGGGATCAGCGGCTCGATGCGGTACCAGCCCACGACGTGCAGCGCGAGCCGAGCCACCGTGCCGTTGTCGTCCTCCATCGCCGCGCGCACGCGCGCGACGTCGTCCTCGCTCAGCTGCGGCACCACCGTGTGGCGCCGGGCGATGCGCACCAGCGCGCGCAGGACGATCGTGTCGTTCTGGACGCCGTTGCCCAGCGCCGCGAACAGCGCCGGCGCGTCGCCCAGCCCGGCGCGGCCCAGCGCGAAGGCCACCTGGTCAGCCGCCTCCGGCGGCGCTGCCTGCGCCCACGGCAGCAGCTCGATGGCGCGCTCCGGCTCGATCGTCCGCGACAGCACACGCAGGATCTGGGCTTGCGTCTCGGGGTTCGCCGTGGGCAGGAGCTCGAACAGGTGCTCGCTGAGCGCCGCCGCAGAGTCACCGCGGCGGCCCAGCGCGGCGATCGTCGCCGGCTCCAGCCGCCCCTCGCGCAGCAGCTCCTGCGAGGCCTGCTGGCCTGCCTCCGTGCTCATCATTGCGCCCACCAGCTCCGCCTGCCGCTCACCGCGCTGCGACGCCGCCTCCGCGCGCAGCAGCTCGATGACCTCGGGCGCCTCGGACGGCAACAGCCGCGCGATCTGCTCGCGACGCAACGGGTTCTGCTCGCTGCGCCACAGCGGCAGCAGGATCTCCGACCAGGCGGCGTCACGCTCCACGAGGTCAGCGGTGGTGTGGATCACCAGCCCGGAGAGGCTCAGCTGGTCCGCGCCGGCCGGCGCCTCGAGCGCGACCAGGGTCACGCAGCTGGAGTGGACCGGTTCGGGCAGCAGCCAGGTCGTGCGCTCCCGAGCGCCGCCTTCGAGCACGTAGCTGCGGTCGCGGTCGAGCAGCAGCAGCCAGCGCGCCCCGCTGTGCTGGGCACCTGTCCCCGGGGTACCGGTCCCTGGAGTGCCGGTGCCGCTCCGCCGAGACGCCCCGGCGGCGGGCAGCGGCGGGTGCTCGATCGTCACACCGGCGACCGGCAGAACCGAGCTCCCGGTGCCGGTCACGAACTGGCCAACACCGTTGCCCGGCGCTCGGCTTGTCCAGACCGTCTCCGGATCGCCGTCCGTGAGCGCGGACGGTGCCGCGCCGTAGCTGCGCTGCAGCGGCGTCTGCGCGTTGCTCGAGACGCCGTTCACGCGCGTGTCGTTGGGCAGGTGGTTGTGCGCCGTACGCCGAGTCGGCGTCAGACGAGCGGTGCCGGCGGGCAGGGCGGGGCGCACGTGCACGGCGCGGAACGTGCGCGTCGCGGTGTCGAACACCCGCGGGTAGAGCGGCACGAAGGTCTGGCCACACGTGCGGATCGCCGGGTTCGAGGCGACGAGCAGCAGCTCGTCGCGGCCATCCCGGTCGAGGTCGTGCACGACGAACCGATCCCCCGGCTCGCGGTCCACGACGCGCGCCTGCCAGAGCAGCTCGAAGCGGCGAGCGCGCCGCTCGCGGGACTGCAGGATCAGCTCGTAGCGCAGCGGCTCGTCGCCCGGCAGCGTCGCGTCGAACCAGGCGCGCAGCAGCGGCTGCTGGCCACGCGGCTGGAGCACCTCCGCCCCCATCCGGGGATCGGTCGCGAACGCGAGGCCGCTGCGCGGCAGCTCGCCGGTGAAGACCACGCGCCCACCGTTGAGCACCTCGACGGTGCGCACCTGCGCGCCCTCGGTGGACCGCAGCTCGAGGGGGACGCCGGCGAAGTCCACACGAATCGTGATGGGCGCCCCGCGCTCCGCGCCGGGGGCCCCGCCCGCCTGAGCCGTCCCCGCCTGAGCGATGTTCGCCTGCGCGGTGTCCGGCTGAGCCGGGTCGTCTGCGCGAGCTCCCTCGTCTGCGTGAGCTCGGCCGTCTGCCGCCGCGCCGGCCGCCGGCAGCAGCAGCAGGGCCGCGGCCAGGGCCGCCGCAGGGGCACGTCGCCGCCGCCCGGACGGCGCCGCCCGGTGTGCTCCCGGGGCTGGTGCTGACGATTCCACGTGGATCGAGTCACGGCGGACCGGGTCACGGTGGACCGGGTCGGGACCGGTCGAGTGCTGATGCAGGCTCATGCGTGGCTCCGGGACGGGCGCAGCGGCGCGGGGGAGCCGGACGTTCGCCAGGCGAGGTAGTCGGCCGCGATCGTGCCGTGGTCGAAGGCGTAGGTGCGCTCCGCGAGGGAGCTGACGGGCACCGCGATGGCGGCCCGCGCGTCGTCGCCGGCGCAGGGCTCACCCGACGAGCGCGCCACGTAGACGACGCTCAGGGTGTGGTGGCGTGGGTCGCGGTCCGGGGCGCTGTAGACGCCCAGCAGCGCGACGAGCGTGACCTCGAGGCCGGTCTCCTCGTGCGCCTCGCGCAGGCAGGCGTCCTCTGCGGGCTCACCCACGTCGATGAACCCGCCCGGGAAGGCCCAGCCGTGGGGCGGGTTGGCGCGCTCGATGAGCACGACGCGGTCGCCGGGCAGCTCGATGATCGCGTCAACGGTGGGGTAGGGGTTGCGGGTACCGTGGGCCATGGGCTGCGCCTCGCACGCGTGGGATGACGAGTGCGAGCGTTGTACCCCGTTTGCCGGGGAGCGCAAAGGGGGGCTCAATGGGCAGGTCCGGGTGGGACGAGTGAGGCCCGTCGTGGATTCCGGCCCTGGGCGGCGTCAGGCCGTGGGCAGCGTCGGGCCGTGGGCAGCGTCGGGCAGTCGGCGGTTTCGCCGGGCCGTCTCACTACCCCGTCTCAGCGGGCCGTCTCACTGGGCCGTCTCACTGGGCGGGGCGCACGTAGCGGACGCGATCGCGGCCCACCCACTCGTCCCAGCTGCTCTCCCAGCCCGGGTAGGTGATCTTGCACTGGGCCTGGGCGTTGGGGCCCTCGATGAAGCGGGCGGGGTACCAGGTGCCGTTCCAGAGGACCTCGATGGCCTGCTCTGCCGGGCAGACGCTGAACCCGCGGGTGGCGCCCTGGCGGACCCGGTCCTCGGCGACCCACTCGTCCCAGCTGCTGGCCCAGCCCGGGTAGGTGATCCTGCACTGACCCTGGGCGTTGGGGCCCTCGGTGAAGCGGGCGGGGTACCAGGTGCCGTTCCAGAGGACCTCGATCTCCTGGTCCGCCGGGCAGGCGTCGAAGGCGTGGGCGCTGATGGGGGCGATCATCAGGAGCGCGAGCAGCGCGGCGCCCAGCAGCCACGGTGTGCCGCTGATCCGGATGCCGCCGGCCTGAGCCCCCCGCGCTCCCGTCGTCCGTGTTTCCGGCGTCCGTGTTCCTGTGCTCATCGTCTGCCTCCCTGGGGCGGCCGCGGGTCAACGCCGGCGCCGCGTGAACGTGGTGCCCACGCGGCGCGCGTCACGGAGGTCGCCCCGCCGTCTGGACGGCAGGGTTCCGGGAGCTGTGCTGCGTGGATGTGCCTGCATCAGGCCACCTTCGACAGCCGCTGTCAATCGACTGCGCTCAGCCGGCGCGGGACGGCTCGCGTCTCCGGGTTCACACCGTCAGTGCACGTCGTCAGTTCCCGTCGTCGAGGCGGTAGATCTCGAACGGCAGCGCCGGGGTGCGCTCCAGCACGAAGCCGATGATGTCGCTGCGGATGCCGTACCGCTGCCCCTCCGCCAGGGCCACGGCGCTGGTGCCGTCGCGAGCCGTGTACCGGCTGACCGTCGCGGCGGCCCAGGTGTCGTCTGCCGGCGTCACGGTGGCCCAGCGGTCGATCATCGCGACGACCAGCACGTCGCCGTCCATGCGCATGCCGTCAGGGCCGGTGACGATCGGGCCGGTCCCGCGGAACAGGTCGCCGTCCAGCTCGACGGCCGTCACGTCGGTCGGGTCCGCGACGCTCACGCGAAAGAGCGTGGTGGTCTGGTAGTTCGCCGTGAGCAGCCAGGCGCCGTCCGCGCTGAACGCGAGGCCGTTGAGGTTCAGGCCCAGGCCGCCCGCGCCAAAGGCGGGGTCCGTCGCCCAGACCGCGACCGTGTCCTGGGACGGGTCGTACCGGTAGATGTTCGCGTGGTTCGAGTCGGTGACGTAGACGCCGCCGTCAGGGCCCGGCGCGACGTCGTTGCACGTCGCGTCGTCGAAGGCGTCTGCCAGCGCCACGCGGCGCTCACGTGCGCCGGTCTCGAGCGAGACGCCCCACAGCTCGTGCTCCCCGTCGCCCAGGTTCGCGCAGACCCAGATCATCCGCGCGGCAGCGTCGATGCGCAGGCCAACGGTGCCGTAGGTCGCGGCCTCCTCGTGGAAGGTCTCCTGATCTCCGGTAGCTGTGACCCGCGTGATGCGCCCCTGGCTGATGCTGCTCACGTAGAACGATGTCGTCACCGGGTCGTAGTCGCCGCTCTCGGGGTAGAGCAGGTCAGCGGTGAGCGTGTAGGTCTCGAGCAGCTCGATGGTGGGCGTGGCGCCATCGCCGTCGCCGCAGCCGGTGACGCCCGGACCGGCGGCCGTCGCCAGCGCCGCCGCGATGATGGCCGTGCGCGGCAGCGTGCGCCGGCGCTCGCTGGTGGTGGTGGAGGTGCTGCACGACGGCAGGGGTCTGTTGTGGACCTTTTCGGTCGATGCACTCCGTTTGTTCGTCGTCACGTTGCAAACCGTCACGTTGCGCGTCGCCGTGCGAGGGAGGTTCGTCTCGTCAGCCGAGCTCGTCCGGTAGCCAGGTCGTGGCGCGTGGGCGGCCTGCCGTAGCGGCTGGACGTGGAGACGGCCGGGTGAGGGCTGGCCTGGGGCGTCGTTCATGAGTGGCCTCGTGGGGTTGAGCCCGGCGCTCGCGCGGCCTGTTGGCGCCGCGCTGCAGCGGTGTCCGCGTCGCGCGCTGGTGGAGCGAACGAGCCTGCGGCGCGCCGCCCCGGGCGTCAACCGCGACGCGCGGTGCGCGCGCTCGTGGGAATCCGTGTGTCACCGCTCGAACGGTGTTGCGCCGGGCTCACCGATCCCCTATGGCGCAGTGCGTCGCGGTACAGACTCTGTCCAGAGCATGCGGTCGCGTTGACCGGGTTCGGGTCTCACGGAGCCTGAACTCGGCACACGACGTGAATCAGGTGTGACCAGCCCCGGGCCGTACGTGTCCAATGTACCCGACGAGGAAGACGGGCGACTCCGCGTACCCCATGGCGGCGGGCGTGAGAGCTGTGCCCATTGCGACGCGGAGTAGCGGCGATGCGAATGCGGACGATGATGGCGACGGTAGCGCTGGTGGCGCTTGCCTCGATAGGGTGGTCGGCGACGGCCCAGGCCCAGTGCGGCAACGGGATCTTCCAGCCGGACGCGCCCCACTTCGAGGGCTGCGACGACGGCAACCTGATCTCCGGGGACGGCTGCAGCGCGACCTGCGAGATCGAGACCGGCTGGGACTGCAGCACGGCGATCGACTTCAGCGCGCTCACCAATGACAACCACAGCACGTCGTCGGGCGCCACCTGGACGAACACGACGCTGTTCTCCTCGACGCAGACCTCGAACTCGACGCGCCCGCACGTCACGATCTTCGGGGCAGACGCGATGGCGACGAGCTACACGCTGCGCATGCGGGTCAACAACAACTCCGACGACGACTGGATCGGCCTGGTGCTCGGCTACCAGCCCGACGACCTCAACAACGAGGACGCGGACTACCTGCTGCTCGACTGGAAGCAGGCAGATCAGACGCTGAGCGGCAGCACCGGCCGTCGCGGCATCTTCCTGCACCGCGTCGAGGGCGTGCCGGCGACAGGCACGAACGGCGCCAACGGCTTCTGGGGCAAGACCGGCCCGCAGTTCACGAACCTGAACCCGGACGGCAACGTCGCGCTGCTCGACGAGGGCTGGGCAGCGTTCACGAACTACGACTTCGAGGTCACCTACACGCCCACGAACCTGCTGATCATCATGAACGGCACGACGATCGTCAACGGCGCGCCGCCGGCCGGCATGTTCCCCGGCGACGTCTGGCCGTCCGGTCAGATCGGCTTCTACGGGTTCTCGCAGGAGCAGGTCGTCTACGAGCTGATCACCCCGCGCCGCACGTTCTGTGAGCCGGTCTGCGGCGACGGCATCGTCAACGTCGTGGGTGGTGAGACCTGCGATGTGGGTGATCCCGGCAACAACATCACTCCGGTTGACGGCCTGGGTCTGGGCACCTGCAGCGCGCTGACCTGCCGTTACGACATCGCCATCGACGCGCCGGCAGACGGCGCGGTGGTGCGCGTCGCGACGCCGCCGGTGTCCGGCGTGGCTGAGGCGGGCTCCTCCGTCACCGTCGCCTTCCTGAGCGCCGGCGGCTCGCCGCTGCTCGACGGCGACAACAACCCGATCACCTGCAACGCGACGACCAGCAGCGCAGGTGCGTGGTCCTGCACCCCGTCCGCGCCGCTGCCCGATGGCGCCGTGCGCGTCCGCGCCACCGCGAACGATGGCGGCATCACGACCGTCGACGAGGTCGCGATCACCGTGAACACGGTCACCAACGTCGCCATCAGCTCGCCGCCGGACGGCACCCTGACGCAGGGCCCGGTCAGCAGCATCAGCGGCACGACAGAGGCCGGCAACACCGTGACCGTCTCCATCAACGGCGGCACCCCGATCGCCGCGATCGTCACCGGCACCACCTGGAGCCTGACGCTGCCCGAGCCGCTGAGCGCGGACGACGTCTACACGATCATAGCCAACGCCACGAACCCGGGTGGCCCCACGGCTCAGGCGACCTCGATCGTCACGATCGACACCGTCACCGAGGTCGCCATCACGTCGCACACCGACGGCGAGACCGTCGACACCCCGATCACCTCGATCTCCGGCACCGGTGAGCCGGGCGCGACCGTCACCGTCACCGTGGGCGGCGCGCCCGTCGCGTGCGTTGGCGCTCCGGTCATCGTCGCCGGTGACGGCACCTGGACCTGCACGCTGCCCACCCCGCTCACCAGCGGCGAGCACGTGATCAGCGTCGACATCCTCGACGACGCCGGCAACACCGACAGCGACGGCCCGATCACCGTCACCGTCGAGGTCAACAACTGCACCGACCCTGGCCTCAACAGCTGCAGCGACTTCGCGACCTGCACCCCGACCGGCCCCGGCACCAACACCTGCACCTGCCTCGACGGCTACGTCGGCGACGGCGTGCTCTGCGAGGAGATCCCGTACGTCACCATCGAGGCGCCCACCCCCGGCACCGTCGTCCGCACCGGCCAGCCGGTCGTCTCCGGCACCGGCAACCCGAACAGCGTCGTCACCATCACCGTGACCGACGACAACGGCGTCGTTGTCACCGACACGACGACCACCGACAACGACGGCAACTGGATCTGGATCCCGGCCTCCACGGACGAGCTCGACGAGGGCGACTACACCATCACCGCCACCATCGACCTGGGCAACAGCCTGCCGCCGGCAGAAGACGACACCTCCATCACCGTCCTGCTGGGCGATGACGTCATCATCGACTCGCCCACGGACGGCTCCACGGTGAGCACCACGCCTACCGTCACCGGCACCGCGCCGCCCGGCGCCACGATCGTCATCACGGTCGACGGCGAGCCGGTGGGCACCACCACCGCTGACGACAACGGCCAGTGGACGTGGACGCCCGGCCCCGGCGAGGAGCTCACCCCCGGCCCGGTCACGATCACCGCGACCGACGACAACACCGGCTCGTCCGACACCGTCACCGTGACCGTCGACGGCGCGTTCGTGCCCGTGACCATCACGAGCCCCCGCGAGGGCACGTCCATCCACCCGTCGATGACCATCCGCGGCACCGGCCAACCGGGCCAGACCGTGGTCATCAGCGTCGACGGCACGGACCTGGGCACCACCGTCGTGGGCGCCGGCGGCACCTGGGCCTTCACCCCCACGGCGCCGCTGAGCCCGGGTGAGCAGACGATCACCGCGCGCTACGAGGACGAGTCGTCCTCCGACTCGGTCACCGTCACGGTGCCCGACCGCTCGACGCCGCCCGCCCCGAACGACGAGTTCCTCGTCACCGGTGGCCACCTGACGGGCTGCTCCGCCACCGGCGCGACGCAGCTGCCGTGGGCCGCGCTCGTCGCCCTGGGCGCCGTCGTCGCCCTGCGGCGCCGCCGGCGGGACACGCGCCTCGCCGCCTGATCGCGCGGGCCTGATCGCTCGGGCCTGACCTCACCTGCCGCGCCCGGTCCACCAGCCGGGCCAGACAGCACACGAGCCACCCCTCAAGGGGTGGCTCGTTTCGTTCGGTCGCTGATCCTCGCGTGCGGCTCCGGGAGCGTGGCGCCCCTGCCGGGACTCACCCGCCGGGGTTCGTGGGCCGGGGCTCACGCGCGGGGTTCGCCCGGCCTCGTTCACGCGGCCGGGCGCGCCGCTCAGAACCCGCTGAACTGCTGGCGGCAGGTGCTCTGCACCAGCGAGCGCAGCTGGCCCACCTGGCTGCTCGTGATGTGCTCCTCGACGCCGTCGATCGTCACGAGGAACCCGTCCGGCAGGATCATCCCGTTCTGCAGCAGCTCGTACTGCAGCGTGATGCGCGCGCTCACGCCATCTGCCCCGGTGATGGTGTACGCCATCTCCTCGAACTCCGCCGCCGGGCCGTCCTCGGCCAGCGGCTCCAGGGTGCCCACGACGTGGTACTCACCTGGCGCGGCGCAGTCGTCCGCGTCGTTGCTCCGGCTGTCGAGCCGCACGCGGCCCTCCATCCCGATGAACCGGCCGCTCTCCCCGCTCACCGTCGAGCGGTCCAGCACGAACATCCCCGCGCCGCCCGGCCCCTCGAGGTCGAACCGCGCGCCCGCCGCGACCGGGTCCATCGCGACCGATGACCCGGACTGCCAGCGCCCGATCACCCGGTCCGTACCCGACGTGCCAAACGTGGGCACCACGAACACCTCGCCGCTCATCCACCACGTGTACGTCCCCGCGAACGGCGTCGCCACCTGGCGCGTGAGCGTCGCCGGCCCCTCGAGCACGAAGCGCGTCACGTCGTCGCTGCCTTCGCCCACCACGATCGTCCCGTCCAGCACAAGGTTCGTGATGAGCGCGCCGCTCGCCAGCGAGCTCACCTCGCAGTCGTCGAAGACGTACCGGAGCGACGCGAACGAGTCGCCGGCGTCGCCAAACGGGTTGTCCACCGTCAGCGACTCCGCCGTCACCGTCACCGAGCCGCTCCCGCAGTCCGTCGTGCCCGGCTCATCGCCCAGCGCCTCGCGCACCGCGCCCAGGATTCCGTCCGGGCCATCGAGGAAGAGCAGCTCGTTGACCCGCCGGTTGACGTCCTCGACGAGGAACTGCAGCCGCAGCATCGCGCCGTCGTGGGTCACGTCGAACGGCGCGTCCGCCTCCAGGTCCACGCCCGGGCCCGGCACCTCCGGCCCGGTGTCCCCGGCGTCCGGCAGCCCGCTGTCCGGCGTCGCGCCGTCGTCGTCGCTCGGGCACCCGAACAGCAGCGCCGCGGCGCCCAGGATCCCCACCATCATGGTGCGTGATCGCATCACATCCTCCTTGTCATCGACCGGTTGTTGACCAGCCGCGCGGCCTCGAACGCCAGCCCCTGCCGACGTCGCGCGCGACGTCGGTCGGTGGCATGGCCTGGCGGTACGCAGACGACGGGCACGTGAACGTGTCCACCGCGCTGCAGGCAGTGAGGCCGAGCGGAACTACGGTTCCTGAACCCTACGTGGCACGGAGGGGGGCGGGTCGCAACCCCGCGGCCCCGCGAGGGCAGCCGCGCGGTCGCCCGGCGTCCGGGAGACGGAAGGAACGGCGAACGTGGGGAAGCAAGCGCGGTGACGAGGTGGCGAGGTGGCCAGATGGCGCGAGGAGGCCGGCTCGCTGTCGGCAGACAGGAATCATGCGCAGGGTATGCGGATTATCTGGCCCAACCTCCTGTCGGGCGGTACCTTCGGGCGAGCTCGACGGGGCGTGCCGGGGATCTGCGCCGCGCCGCCCGCCCATGGACGAACGCCCGGGAGGAACGATGAACGACGAGCACGCCGCACCGCCCGCCGCAGGATCCGCAGCGGGGGCCGCAGCCGGATCCCCGGCAGGGACCACCACGACGCCGGCAGGACGCGCTGTCGGACCACCCGCGGATCCACCCGCAGATCCACCCGCCGGGGTTCCCCGCGAGCCGCTGCTCGCCGGGTTCGCCATGGGGCTGCTGTCAACCGCCTGGCTGGCCATCATGGGCGCCGCCGGCTGGCTGCACGACCCGGCGCGCCTGCAACTCCACGCCGTCGTCATCGTGCTCCAGATCGTGGTCCTCGCCGGGATGTTCGTCCGGACCCGTGACCGGGACTACGGCGGTCAGGTGCGGCTGGGGTTGCTGGCCTCGGCGATCGGCTCGCTGGTCCTGTTCCTGGGCGTCGTCGTCGTGCTCACGTTCGTGTTTCCGGACCACTTCGAGCAGCTGCGCGTGGCCCGCTTCGAGGTGCTGGTCGCGCGCGGCATGAGCGCCGACGAGGCGAACGAGCTGCTGGACGGCATCGCCGGCTGGCAGTCGCCCACCGCGCAGGGCATCACGGCGACGATGGGCACGCTGGCGACGGGCTTCATCACCTCACTGCTGATCCCCGTCGCCGCGCGCCGCCGCACCTGACGCCTGCGGGTTGAGGCGTCCGCACGCGCTGGCGTCCGCCGCTCCTGACGTCCGCCGCGCGCGGTCCGGGCTCGCGGTCCTGTCGAGCGCACCGTCGCGACGCCGGCCGCCGCTCAGGCGGGCCTCCCGAGCGGTGCGCAGCGACGTCAGCCGCCCCGCCCGCCCTAGCTGGCCATCCACCGCACGAAGACGTCTGCCATCACGGCCGGGAGGTCGTCCGTGCGGGGCAGGACGCGGTAGTTGCCGGCGCCCATCATCCGGGAGAGGTGGCGTTTGGCCTCCTTCTCGACGGCGAGCCCGAAGACCTTGATGTTGTGCTGGCGGGCTTCGCGGATCGCCATGGCGACGTCCGCGACGCCGTAGGGGCCTTCGTAGCGGTCGTAGTCGATCGGCTTGCCGTCGCTGACGAACAGCAGCAGGCGGTCGCGGGCCTTCACCGGTTCGAGCATGGCGGTGGCGTGGCGGACGGCGGCGCCGATGCGGGTGTAGCCCGCGGGCACGAGGCCGGGGACGACGCGCTTGAGGTGGGTCCAGGGGTCGTTGAAGCGCTTGATCACACCGACGCGCACGTCGTTGCGGGTGCGGCTGTTGAAGGAGACGACGGCGATCTCCTGCTCGAGGATACCGTCGAGGGCGGCGGCGAGTACGAGCAGGGACTCGGTCTCGACGTCGAGGACACGTCTGCCGTCGAGCCAGGCGTCGGTCGAGTAGCTGGTGTCGAGCACGATGAGGATGGCGGCGTCGCGGGTGGCGCGTCGCGGGCTCAGGTAGAGGCGGTCGGTCGGGGTCTGGCCGGCTGCGAGGTCTGCGTGGCGGTCGACCATGGCGGAGATGTCGAAGTCCGGGCCGTCTGTCTGGCGGTCGCGGACACGGTGCTCGCGGAGGGCGCGCAGCAGCTGACCGCGGACGTCGTGGACCTCACGCTGGCGGCGCCGGATGATGGCGTCCGAGGCGCGCAGGTTCGTGGCGCCGCCGTCCGGGATGACGAGGCGCTCCTCGCGCAGGGTGACCCAGTCGTCGCGGTACGCGCCGCGGTCGAGGTTCCACTCCGGGTAGTGGATGGTCTCGACGTGCTCTGCCTCGGCTCGGCTCACAACCTCGACGCCGCCGGGGTCGACGATGACCTCCGCGCGGATCAGGTGTTCCGGGGCCTCGTCCGTGCGGACGGCGGTGCCCAGGGTGAGGTCGGAGACGGCGTCGTGCATCTCGCTGGCGTCGCCGGTGGGGTCGGGTGAGGCCTCCTCTCCGCCAAAGTCCTCGGCGGTCTCGAGTTTCTCGAACATGTGGTAGAGGGGGCGGTCCTCGCGCCTGCCCAGCTCGCGGCGCCGCAGGTGGATGGTGCGGTCGAGCTGGATGACGCCGGCGTCGTGGTTGGCGCGCTCGTCGCGACCGTCGTCCTCGCCGGTGCGCACCTCCTCGTGGGGGCGATGCCAGAGGTGGCCGCCCAGGGTGACGGTGGCTGGCGGTGGGGGGGCGCGTCGGTCAGCGCGGGGCAGGGCGTCGAGGAGCTCGTCGCGGGCCTCGCGGAGCGCGCGGGCGAGGGGCGCGAGGTCCGGGTCTCCGGGCGCGGTCTGGCTGGTGCCCGTCTGGCTGGTGTTCGCGTGGCGATCCAGCGAGGCGCAGCGGGTGTTCGTGGCCTGGTCGACCCAGGCGCGCGCGTCGGGTGGCAGGGCCTCGAGCGCCTGGCGGGCGAGCGGGGGCAGGGCGACGCCGGCGACGCGGGCGAGCTGGTGGCGCTGCAGCGCGGCGATGGGGTGTCGTTGAGCGGCACGCTCGGCGCGTCGCGGGGCGTGCTGCAGTGCGTGGCAGCGGGCCTCGAGCTCTGCGGCGGCGGCCTGCTCGAGCACCCGCGCGGCGGGCGCGTAGCGCACGCGGAGCTCACGGATGGCGATGGTTCCTGCGAGCGCGTCGGTGATGGCGGCGCTGGTGCGGTTGTGCTCGGGCACGGTGTCCAGCTGCAGCTCGCGGGCGACGGCGGCGAGGGCGACGCGGGCGACGAGCAGCTCGACGTTCCGGTCGCGGTCGGGGAGCAGGGCGACGCAGCGGGGCAGCAGCAGGGTGGTGCCCAGCAGGCCGCCGGCGTCGTCTGCGGGGCGCACGGCGGGACGCTCGCCGATCAGCATCGCGCCCAGCAGCTCGAGGCGGTCGCTGTGCTGGTCGAGGGCGGCGGCGTGGCCGGGCCGCGCGCCGTTGTCCGGGCGCACGCGCTTCCAGAGGCGCAGCACGCTCGCGAAGATGACCTCTGCGGGATCCACGGCGCCTACAGCACGAGCGCGACGAGGTCGCGCACGCTCTGGACGACGTCGCGGTCGTCGCTCAGCGGCTCGGCGAGGCCCATGTCGCAGGCCTGGCGGGGCGGGACGCCGGCGGCGATGAGGCGCGCGGCGTAGACCAGCAGGCGGGTCGAGACGGTCTCGGTCAGGCCCAGCTCCTCGAGCGCGCGCACGCGGGTCGCGATCTGGACGAGCTTCTTCGCGGTGGGCAGGCCCACGCCGGACTCGCCGTCGACGATCTCTGCCTCGAGCGCGGGCGGCGGGTAGCCGAAGGTCATCGCGAGGAAGCGCTGCCGAGTCGAGGGCTTGAGCTCCTTGATGCGCCGCTGGTAGCCGGGGTTGTAGCTGGCGACGAGCATGAAGGAGGGGGGCGCGGCGATGCGCTCGTCGATCCGGTCGATGTGGATCTCGCGGCGGTGGTCGGTGAGCGGGTGGATGACGACGATGACGTCCTCGCGCGCCTCGGCGACCTCGTCGAGGTACAGCAGCGCGCCCTGGCGGACGGCCCGGGTGAGCGGGCCGTCCTGCCAGACGGTGTCGCCGCCCTTGACGACGTAGCGGCCCAGCAGGTCGGTCGCGGAGGTGTCCTCGTTGCAGGCGACGGTGACGAGGGCGAGGCCCAGCTCGTGGGCCATGGCCTCGACGAAGCGGGACTTGCCGGAGCCGGTGGGCCCCTTGAGCAGCACCGGGAGCCGCTGCTCCCACGCGCGGCGAAAGCGCTCACGTTCGCCGGCGATCTCGCGGTAGTAGGGCGCGTCAGTCACCGGCGCCCTCCGCGGTCGCGTCCCCGTAGACGTCCGCGCCCACCATCTCGTCCCTGGGCGCGCCGTAGCGGATGAAGATCCAGATGTACGCAAGCATCCCGGACGTGAACAGCGTCGCGGCGAGCAGCATCCCGAAGAAGTGCGCGTGCAGCTCCTCCTGGACGGCGAGGAAGTCCATGCCGGCGCGCCGCTCGAGCACGACCTGGGTGACCCCGGCGGCCGCCAGCGCCAGCGTCATCGACACCATGCCGATGTTCGACGCCCAGAACGCGTAGCCCGACAGCCAGTGGTCGTGGAACTTGCGCCCCGTCATCGTGGGCATCGCGTACGAGATGATCGCCAGGATGAGCATCGCGTACGCGCCCCAGAACGCCAGGTGCCCGTGCATCGCCGTCACCAGCGTGCCGTGCGTCCAGATGTTCACCGACGGCAGCGTGTGCGCGAAGCCCAGGAAGCCCGCGCCCACGAAGGACATCACCGCGCAGCCCACCGTCCACATCAGCGCGTTGTGGTTCGGGTGCCGCCGGCCGCCCTTCTTCATCAGGACCAGCGCCCAGATCGCCATGCCCAGGAACGCCAGCGGCTCCAGCGCGCTGAAGAACGCGCCGATGGGCAGCCAGTAGCGCGGCAACCCGATCCAGTAGAAGTGGTGCCCCGTGCCCAGCAGACCGGACAGGAACGTCAGACCCACGATCACGTACAGCCACTTCTCGACCACCTCACGGTCCACACCCGACAGCTTGAGCAGCAGGAAGGCCAGGATGCCGCCCATGATCAGCTCCCACACGCCCTCGACCCACAGGTGGACGACCCACCACCGCCAGACCGAGTCGTGCGTCTGGTGGTCCGTGTCGATCATGCCCGGCAGGTAGAACAGCGCCATCGCCAGCAGCCCGAACCACAGCACCAGCGCCGTCGTCGTGTGCCGCCGCCCCGTCCACAGCGTCTTGCCGGTGATCGCCAGGAACAGCAGCACGTTGACCACGACCAGCCAGTCCAGCGGACGCGGGATCTCGAGGAACTTCCGCCCCTCCCACCACATGAAGTGGAAGCCCACGATCGCCGTCACGCCGACCAGCGCGAACGACCAGAACTGCAGCTTCACCAGGTGAGGCCACGGCAGCTCGTTCTCCGCCTCCTCCGGCAACAGGTAGTACGTCGCCCCCATGAAGCCCGAGATCAACCACATCAGGAGCAGGTTCGTGTGCGTCGCGCGCGCCACGTTGAACGGGATCACGTCGTGCAGCCCGTCCATCCCCATGTGCGCGAAGCCCATGATGAACCCGTAGACGATCTGCAGGCTCACGAGCAGCATCGACAGGACAAAGAACGGGTACGCCAGCCGCTGGGTACGGTACTTCATGGGGCGATCTCCTCGTCAAGGGCGGGCTCCTCGCCACCACCCAGAGTCGTCAGGAACGCGGACAGCTCGCGGATGTCCGCCTCGCTCAGCGGCAGGTCCGGCATCGTCGTGCCCGGCCGCACCGCGGACGGGCGCGTCAGCCACTGCTCCAGCTCCGCGCGCGACATCCGCGCGCCGATGCCATCCAGCGCGGGCCCCGCGAGGCCACCCTGGCCGTTCAACGCGTGGCACGCCGAGCACATCTGGTTGTAGACCTGCGGCCGACCCGAGCGGTCCGCCATCGGACCACCCGCCGGCACCGCTGACCCGAACAGCACCGGCTCCGGCGGGAACCCGTTCAGATCCATCTGGCCGATCCACTCGAAGAACGCGATCAGCGCGCTGATCTCTCCGTCCGTCAGATCGTACTGCACCATCCGCCGCTGGCCCGGATACATCGCCTCCGGGTCACGCAGGATCGCCTCGATGAACACCGGGCCCCGACGCTCGTACACCCGCGTCAGCTCCGGCGCGTAGTACCCACCCTCACCCAGGAGCGTGTGGCAACCCATGCAATTCAGACGATCCCACAGGTGCTTGCCCTCGATCGCCTCGGGCGTCAGCAGGTGCGAGTTCGTCTGATCCGGGATCCGCCTGAACGAATCGATCGTGAGCCCCAGAAACGCGATCCACGACAACAGCGTGACCACGATGAAGAACACACGCGCCTGTGAGCGGGAGAGCATGGCCCAGTCCTCCATGTGCTGCGCAACCGGCCGACTCGTCACGCACACGTACACACGTGTCCGTCGAACGCCGCGTCACACCCCCCATCGGAGAGGCGCTGCTCCACCAGTTGCCGAAACCTGCACTAGAGGTACAGCAATGCCTTCGAGCCCGTCAAAGGAATTGCGTATTCGGGGATCATGATATCGCTGGTACCATGCCAGCCTGCGTCATCGCGCCGCAGGGCGTGCCGCCCCGCCGACCGCCGGCGGCGACCTCACGGCGACCCGGCGCGCAGCAGCTCGCCAGGCGAGACATTGCCGTTTCGCCCCGGATCGCCCCCGCCGTCAGCGGCAACCGCGCGGCAACTCGCCGGCGAGACATTGCCGTTGCGCCCCGGATCGCCCCCACCGTCAGCGGATCGGGTCGACGAAGACCTGCTCGCAGCCCACATCCGCGAACGTCAGCACCCGGAAGTCCGGGTTCACCTCCGCCACCTTCCGCAGCCACTCGCTGCACGCGCCGCACGGGCCCAGCCGAGCGCCCAGGCCCGCGTCCAGGCTCAGCACCGCGACCGCGAGGATGCCCTCCCGCTGCAGCCCCGGGTGCGCCGCGAAGGCCGAGCCGATCGCGTTGCGCTCGGCGCACAGCGTGCCCGTGGGCAGCGACACCTCGATGTTCACCGCCCGGTGCGCCTCCAGCGTCCCGGCTGCCCCGCGGATCACCAGCAGCGCCAGCACCTCCTTCCGCCCCTTCCGGAACCAGAACGCGTACTCCGCCTGCTCCGCGCCCTTCGCCTCCGCCGCCCGCACCGGGCGCGCCGCCACGAAGTCTGCCCGCCACGCCCGCATCTGCTCGACGGCGAAGCGCTGCACCGGGTCCACCAGGTCGCTCGCCGGTCGAGCCGGCCGCTGGGTGAGCCGATCGTTGTCCAGCAGCTCCACCTGCGGCAGCGCCGGCCTCCCCGCCTCGTCAGCCGGCCAGGCGTACGCGGACGGGATGTGCACCAGCGCCGGCCGGTGGTCCCGCAGGCCCTCGAGCATCGCCGAGATCGCCGCCACGGTGCCGGTGTTCGCGGAGAGGTAGACCTGGACGTGCCGCACCCAGTCCTCGCCGTGGACCTCGACGACGCGTCGCCGGATGCCGGCGAGCAGCTCGTCGATGCGCCGCATGACGACCTCGCTGTGGTCGAACGTGAACGGCTGGTCGGTCTCGCGGTCCGCGTGGTGGACCCGCACCGCCGGCCAGCGCGCCTGCACGGCGCGCGCGAGCAGCCGCGCCGTGTGCCAGGTCGACTGCGCGACGGACGTGCCCTCGTCTGCCGGGCCGGAGCTCACGAGCACCAGATGGACGGGCGTGGCGTGGTGCGCGTGGGCGCGGATCACGGCGTCGACCGCGGCGTGCACGAGGGGCAGGTGCAGGGCACGCACGGCCACGGCGGGGCTCACCGGCCCTTCACCCTTCGCGTCGAGCAGCCGCTCGCGGATGCGGCCCGGCTTCCAGTCCAGCGGGACGGGAGGCTCGATGACGATCGGATCAGCAACCCCGCCCGCCGCGCGGAGTGACATGCCGGCGTCCAGCCCCGCGAGCACGTCCCGGGCGAACGACGCCTGGCCGTGCCCCGAGACGCGCCGCAGGGTGCCGCGGTGCTGCTCGTGCGCGAGCTCGACGTAGACGTCATGGTGGCCGATGTTGTGGACGATGATGGCGGCGGACGCCGGCTGTGCGGTCACGCGAAGCTCCTGCTGCGGTTGGGCCAGAGGTGGGCAGGAGCATCGCCGCGGCCGGCCCCGCGCGTCAACCGGGCCGGCGTGGCCGCAGGGCGGTTGCCGCGGTGCGGGGGCGATCCGGGGCGTAACGGCAATGTCTCGCCTGGCGAGCTGCCGCGGGCGGTTGCCGCGGGGCCGGGCGCAGCTGGGGGCGATCCGGGGCGCAACGGCAGTGTCTCGCCTGGCGAGCTGCTGCGAGGTTGCCGCTGACGGCGGGGGCGATCCGGGGCGCAACGGCAATGTCTCGCCTGGCGAGCTGCCGCGGGCGGTTGCCGCGGGGCCGGGCGCAGCTGGGGCGTCGTCGGGGAAGCGTTACGCCTGGAGCGCCGGTTGGGCGAGCGCCTGCGCGATCGCCTGCGCCTGCTCCCTGTTCTCCGGCATGCCGGCGCGGTGGGACTTCGCGATGAACGGCGGGTCACCCTCGATGCGCAGGTGCGCGAAGATGGGGCCCACGCTGCTCGTGACCGGGTACGCCCGATCGAGCTGCAGCTCCGTGGCCTCCTGCACGTCGAGCTTGCCCTTGAACCGCAGGACCAGCACTCGGCGACCCGTGGAGACGAGCAGGTACTCCTTCGTGAGCAGGGCGATCGCGATGATGCCCGGCAGGATGAACAGCGCGATCAGGCCGATGATCAGCAGCAGGGGTGGTTGTTTGACGCCGTAGGCGCAGTTCATGATCTGCTCACCCGGCTGCAGGTACGGTTGCACCCCCTGGATGATCTGCTCTCGCTTGAGTCTGGCCATGACCTGCCTCCGTCGCACGGTCGTCGCTGGCACGGACGCCGGACCGCGCACGGATCGCGCGCACCGGTGCTGCCAGCTGGATGGATGATGTTGGCAGCGTGGCGAGGCGGGAGCGGGGTGTCAAGGGTGGCGGCGGCGAGTTGCCGTGGGCTGGTCGCCGCGGTGCGGGGGCGATCCGGGGCGTAACGGCAATGTCTCGCCGGCTGGTCGCCGCGGTGCGGGGGCGATCCGGGGCGCAACGGCAATGTCTCGCCGGCGCGTTGCCGCGGTGCGGGGGCGATCCGGGGCGTAACGGCAATGTCTCGCCGGCTGGTCGCCGTGGCTCAGTCGTAGCGGAACAGCTTGAGGCTGCGCAGCTCCGTGTACGTCTCATACCCGTAGCGGCCGTCGTTGCGGGCCTCGACGCGCAGGTAGCGCGTGCTCGCGCGCGGCGTGATCGCGATGACGGTGGGGTCCTCAACAGCGTGCCACTCGTCGTCGCCGTCCTCCTCGGTGCCCAGCTCCGTGCCGGCGCTGATCTCCTCGAAACCGGTGACCGTCACCCAGCCGGCGTCGTCCCACGCGGGGGCCGTGTCGCCCGTGGCGGGGTGTGTGGCCAGGCGCAGGTGGGTGAGCTTGCCGTCGCTGAACATCTGGAAGACGCGGGCCTCGTCGAAGGCGATGGTCGTGCAGCTGCCGTCGTTGCAGGCGTCGATGACCAGCAGGCCGGTGACCAGCTGGTCGTCGTCCCAGTCAGCGATCGCGTACCACGTCGAGCCCACGTCTTCGCTGTGCGTGCTGCTGATCGTCGTCGAGCTCGTGGTGGGCGCGCGGTCGCACAGCGCGCCGCTGGGCCGCCAGCTGCGGGAGCAGTCAGCCTCGAGCTCGTCCGCGTAGACGCCCTCCAGGGCCTCCTCGCCGTCCACCGCCGCGCTGATCGCGACCACCTTCGCGCTGCCGCCGTACTCGACCTCGATGATGAGGTTGGCTGACGGCTCTGTGGGCTCGCTGGTGTCCTCTGTGGTGTCCGACGTGTCGCTCGTGTCGACGCCGGTGTCTTCGCCCGGGCTGTCGTCATCCGACGTGCACGCCGCCAGCGCGACGATGAGGAGCAGGGCCGCAGTGAGTGAGAGGGACCGACGTGATGTTCCGTGGCGGTTCATGGTGGCTCCGTGTGGTCAGCTTGATGGCGTCGCGCCGAGCGCCCGGGCGATCGCCTGCGCCAGCTACCTGGTCTCCGGCGTGCCCGCGCAACGGAACCTTGCGACGAACGGTGGCTCCCGTTCAACACACAAATGCGCGAAGTCCGGGCCCACGCTGCTCGCGACCGGGTACTCCCGATCGAGCTGCAGCTCAGTCGGCTCCGGGGGGCTCCATCGGCTCCGTGGGCGATCCGGGGCGTAACGGCAATGTCTCGCCCGGCGGGTTGCCGTCGCTGTTGCCGCGGGACCGTGGGCGATCCGGGGCGTAACGGCAATGTCTCGCCGGCGGGTTGCCGTTGCCGTTGCCGCGGGACCGTGGGCGATCCGGGGCGTAACGGCGATGTCTCGCCGGCGGGTTGCCGTTGCCGTTGCCGCGGGACCGGGGGCGATCCGGGGCGTAACGGCGATGTCTCGCCGGCGGGTTGCCGTTGCCGTTGCCGCGGCTCCGTGGGCGATCCGGGGCGTAACGGCAATGTCTCGCCGGCGGGTTGCCGTTGCCGTTGCAGGTGACGACGCTGGTGCTCGCCGTTGGTCGCCGGTGCCAGCGCCTCCACGGCCGCGAGCCGGCTGCGGCTGCTGGCGGACCTCGCGACGTCCGACCTCGACGCCCCGTACGGTGGGTTCCACACGGAGGCGGCCATCCGCGCGTGGTCCCGCGCTGACGAGGCCGCGTCCGTCGTGCAGGCGCGCGTCGACACCCGCCGCCTGAGCTACATCACGAGCTGCTTCGCCGCCGCCGGCCACGCGGACGCCCCGGTGCGCGCCCAGCTCCTGCTGGCGGCCGTGGTGGGCGCCCAACACCTCGCCCGCACCGATCCCTCCAGCCAACGCACCCAGCTCCAGCTGCTGGTGTCCCTGCTGCTGGGGTAGGGGGCGGGTGGTGGCAGGTGCCGGTTCCCGATGCTGAGCTCGAATGACGGCCGCATCGTCGACACGCACGCTACGGGAGATTCGTGACGTCGTCCGCGACGCCGGCCCTGACGCCAGGGGCGGACGTAGCGTCAATGTGACGTTGCGCAGCCGTGGCCGTCATCGCGGCGTGGCTGCGGGGGGTGGAGGGTAGGTGTGGTGTTGGGCTCGAGCCGGTGGATTCTGGCTCATCTGCCAGTTTCTGTTGGTGAAATTCAGGTTGTCGCGGCCCGGCGTTTCGCCGTGGTTGTGAGTCGCGGAGTTCTTTGGTAGCTGAGGATGGTACGTCGCACGCTGCTCCCTGGCGTGAACGATGGGATCCCTGATCATCCGTGAGTTCGCAGCTCTCATGATGCATCGAGCAACATCACTGCGCCGACCGATCGGTGCTCGGCTTCGCTGGCTGCGCGCAACGGCGCGCAACGGCGCGCAACGGCGCGTCAGTTGGGCGGATGACGCCGTGGGCTTCCCCGAGAACGCTCGGATGAACGACGACGCCCTGCGAGAAGATCTGTGACCAACTGCCTGAAGGAAGAACCGTGCCTGCCGACAATCGAGTCGGTCCGTACGGTCGTGCCGAGGAGCCATGGATGACGACTCGCACCTACGAACTGCATGCGCTCACCGACATCTGGACGGGTGACGCGAGCACCGCACAGTGGAAGCGGGCCAACCGTCTCATCCCGACCGGTCTGCTCGGATCGATCCGCTGTTGGTTCGAGGTGCTGGTACGCGGGCTTGGCGGCGCGCCGTGCGATCCTTCGTCGCACCAGAAGGCGTGCTTGAACGAGCAGCACTGCGTCGTCTGCGAGCTGTTCGGCTGCACGGGTTGGGGGCGAAAGTTCCGCTTCGACGTGCGGGACGACCGAGGAGCCGTTATCAAGGAGCGCCTGGAAGCAGACACGAGGTTCCATCTACGCTTCACGCCACTGCGCGCGGTGAAGGCCGAGGAGTGGGCGCTCCTCGAGCTGACGCTACGGCTCATCAGCAACTTCGGCGCGCTCGGCGGAAAGACCGTGTTGAAACCGTCGAACCAGAACAGCAATGCACAGCATGCCGACTTCGGCCTAGTGGAGTTGATGACGGCTCCAACGGCGACATACACGCATCAGCAGCTCGCGAGCTACGTGAGCGGGTGGCGGAAGAGGCCCGCGGTCCGCGACGCGACATGGGCCTCGTGCAGCCACATGTGGTTCGTGGACGGCAAGCACCTAACGCGAACCAGTGACTCCGCATCATCCTTCAACAGGGTGCTGGAGCGCCCCGAGGCGAAATCCTCGGCGTCCGGCGGAGATTCCTGGCGCGCAGGCAGCCGAGGCGTCAGCAAGAAGGTCTTCAGCTTCAAGTCGCCTGCGCGTACGTTCGGTTTCGTCGAGCGCACCAGCGAGTTCGACGACGTACGGAGCGTTCTGCGATCAATATGGAGTCATCCTGCAGCCGATGACTGGTTCGTCTCGGGTGACGCGCTGCTGTCTAGGCTCTTGCGGACCGAGGAGGACGGTGTATGACCTTCGAGTATGTCGACCCGCTTCTTAAGGTGCTGAAGGACAACAAGAAGCGCGCGCGGCACGACTATGAGGCGGAACCGCCATGTACGTACGCTGCCTACGAGCCGTCTTCGCGGACGTTGTTGCGAAACTGGCTCGCGCTCACCGTCACGTTCCAGCTTCAAGCGCCATGGTTCTCGAAGGACGATCTGCCGTTCCACGTCCTCGATAACCCGGTTCACCGCGACCACGTCTTCGGCGCGCCCTTCATGCCGGCGTCGAGCTGGAAGGGCCTGCTTCGCTGGGCGGCGCGCATGAAGACCGGCCTGCTCGCGCACCTCGAAGCGAACAACAACACGCTCAACGACTGGCACGACTCCACCGAACTGGTCCACCTCTTCGGCAACGAGCGAGACGGGTCCGAGCACTTCCAGCGAGGCGCGCTCGCCTTCCGCCCGACGTGGTTCGACAAGGTGGGCTTTGAGGTCATCAACCCGCACGACCGCGCGAAGAAGGCGGGCACCAAGCCGATCCTCTACGAGGTCGTGCCCTCGGGAGCGACCGGCACACTGAACGTGCTCTACGCGCCTGCGCCCGGTACTGCAGCGGCGGGTATCGACCCGCAGAATGCCATGCGGCTCCTGTGCGATTCCGTCGAATCGCTCATCACTGAGTACGGCTTCTCGGCCAAGCGCACCTCGGGCTGGGGCATCGCGACCATCACGAAGGCGAGCCTGCGATGGCGTGAAGGCTCGCGCGACGGAAAGCTCTCGGATCTTCGCGACGAGGCGAAGAAGCTCGTGGGAGGCGCAGCATGATCACGAGCGATCCGTTCAAGCCTCTGCGTGACCACCGCTCCGCACTCCTCGCCTGCGAGGCCATCGGCTGGCTGCACATGGCGGGCAAGGCGCACCCGGACTTCATGAAGCAGCAGGCATTCGACGCGGCCAACGGCGGCACGACCTGGGACGAGCTGAAGTGGGCGGCGAACGTCATCATCAAGTTCGGGACGCTGCCCAACGTCGGCACGCAGACCATCACGCCGAGCGACCTCTTCGAGAAGCACCGACAGCGCAGCGACGGGGTGCTCGGTCTCCTCCAAGCCGCGCACGCGATGGCGTCGGGCATCGAGAAGAGCACGCCCGCCGACTACCAGAAGCAGCCCTTGGCGGAGACGTGGCTCACGACTGCGTTCGGTCATCCCGTTCAGAACCTCACGAGCACCTCACCGCCCGCCACGAGCGGCGCGTGGTCGAACACCGAAACGCAGATCGGTGCGCTCATCGACGGCCTCACCGCGCGGTTGAAGGACCCGGCGAACCTCGACGAGTGGACCAAGTGGCGCGACAGCGCGATCGGACCGTCCGGCTGGCTGCGCGAGGCCTTCACGACCACGCTCGCCGAGACGCGCGTCCCCAACAACGACGTCACGCTGTGGGACCAGTCCTTCATCGCCGCGGCGCTCTTCAAGGCGGCCGCTGCGGGCGCGGTGCTCTCGGGCACGTCGTTCGAGTGGGGCAACGGGAGCAAGGCCAACACGCGCTGGCGCGTGCTCACCATCGGCCTCGGTGCCGAGCACTACGAGGCGCGCGCCGTGCGCATCGGTGACTGGACCGGCACGCGCGACGCGATCGCCGCGTTCTTCGATGAGGTCTGCGCGTTCGTCGAGGTCGACCTCGCCGTCGGTGCCTGCGTTTACCGCGACGAACGCACGCTATCGTTCACGTTCCCCGGTCAGCGCCTCGACAGCAAGGGCAGCGTGGACGACACCTTGGCCGAGCGGCTACGCGCGAGCATCGAGGCCGAGGTGGACAAGCTCGCCACGACGTACGCCTTCGAGACGCCGCCGCTGGTGCGGCTCTCGCCCTCGACGCGATCGTTCATCGCGATGTCGCGCGAGCTGGCCGATGTGCGCCGCGTCCTCGAAGTACCGGTTCACCGTCCATGGACGATCGCGATCGACGGCAGCAGAGGCAAGCACGTCTGCCCGGTGACGCTGGTGCGCGCAGGCGAGCCGTCGAACCAAGGCAGCCACCGCAAACAGGACGTCTCCAGAAGTGCCTACGATCGGCGTACTGGGCGACGCGCGGCCTGGGAGCGGAACGGGGGCGACACCATCTGGATCAGCGAGGTCGCCGACGAGAACGACCGCGTCGCTCTGCTCACGTTCAGCTTGGGCCTCGAAGGCTGGTTGGACGGCACGCACGTCGACTCGCTGCGCGCGCAGAGCGTGGTCGAGTGGCGTACGAACAACGCATCGCTGACGACCATCGACACGAGCACGCCGCGCGACTCGCTCCGCACGCACGTCGAGGGCTTCGTCAAGAACCCGACGTTGAACAATGGGAAGCTGTCGGACGCGGTCCTCCAGACCTTGAACGACGGCTTCGCGCACGAGACCTCCATCAAGGACTTCTTCCACAAGGTCGTCGAGGATCGCGCGGGCGCACCAGCGTGGTCCTCGCTCGACGACGCCACCCGCGCTGCGTGGCTCTCGCACCAGCTCTTCCGCAAGAACGCCTCGCCGGGGCGCGTGCATCGCTTCTGGCGCACGACGCGGGCGTTCTTCGCCGAGGCGCTCGGAGAGTTCCGAACGATCGTCTGCCAGCCCGGAGGCACTCGGACCCAGCGTCTGCGCCTGACGCTCTCGGGCGGCACCAATCTGCGCGCCGGAGATGTCTACGCGGGCAACCTGCCGTCTGCGCCGCATGCACCGTTCGAGTTCCTGCGCCGCGCAAGCGACTTCGTGACGGTCTGCAACCTCGCGCGAGTCCTCGGTCCCGACGGCGATCCGGCGAAGCTCAAGGGAGCCAAGTTCGAAGCGACCTGCGACGACGGCGTACGACACCAGTTCACCATCGACGACGCCGTCAACGTCAGCGGCGAGCTGGGAACGTACCGCCCGCTCGTCGTGCTCGAGGAGAACCCTGAGCGCTTCCGCGTGCTGGTGCCCCTCGGTGCCGAAGCCGCCTGCGTGGAGCATGTCATCACGAAGTGGCGCAAGGAGATGGCGCGCGTGTGGGATCGTCTCCCGCTGCGCGTCGGCGTGATCGGCTTTCCGCGCAAGACGCCTTTTCAGGCGGTCATCGAGGCCACGCGCAACGTCGAGGATGACCTGGCGGCGGGCAGCGTCGAGCAGTGGTGCGTCACGCAGACCGATGCGCAAGCAGCGACGACCACTCAGCCGGCGAAGACGGCGCTGTCGTTCGAACGGCCCGACAGGGGCCGCGAGGTCGTAGAAGTGCCCGCCCAGATCGCGGACGGTCGCGACGACGTCTACTACCCGAACCTCGCCGTGGTCGACGCTGAGCGGGAGCCGCGCGACTTCACCGCCCCTCGGCCTGATTCGTCGTCCGTCGTGTATCGACGAGCCGCGGACCTGAAGGCTGGCGACCACGTCTGCGTCGAGCCCTCGCGCTACTCCTCGGTGTTTCTCGATTCGACAGCACGCCGCTTCGAGCCGGTACAGGTGCATCCGCTCTCCGAATGGGATCACCGGCGTGTCGTGTGGGGCCGCGTGCGTGCCGTCGCGAGCCCAACTGCGGCGCGCGCGGTCGAGCGGTCGCTCCGCGATGCGCGCGAGCGCTGGACCGATGCCGACGGCGTGCTCGACGAGACGGCGTGGAGCGAGTGGGTGCGGGCGGTACTCGCCAACGAATGGAACGCGAGCGAGCGCGACCTGAACTATCTTGAACAAGCAGCGCGTGACGGCGTGCTCGAGCGCGTCTTGAGCTGGCACCTGCACGTTCTGAAGCAGACGACCGGAGCGACTCCATGAGCAACAACCAGCAGCAGACGCAGCAGCGCAGCTTTCAGGTGTTTCGCACCGTGGGCCTCGCGATCGATCCCATCCACATTGGCACCGGCGGCGCTCGCCTCGGTCGGGTCGACAACACAATTGTCCGCGACCCGGTTACGCGCATCCCGAAGATTCCCGGTTCGAGCCTTGCGGGTGTCCACCGCGCCTACTCGGCGATGGCGCTCGAAGACGCCCGTTCGAGTGACACCGAACGGCACTACTATCCGAACGACGCAGGCCAGGGGGCCTCGAGTAACGACGGTGCAGGGCCCATCAACGCCGTCTTCGGGCACAAGAACTTCGCGGGCCTCGTCGCCTTCAGCGACGCGCAGATCGTGCTCTTCCCGGTCGCCTCACGCGAGGGGCCGCTGTGGGTGACCTCGCCGAGCGCGTTGCGCTTCGTTGGCGCGAACGCGACCATCGACGAGTCACGCCAGAGCAAGGCGCAGCGCGGAGGCAAGAGGGGGCCCATTAACCTCGGGTGGCTCCAGCTCGAAGCCGAGTCGTGGGCGGGCCTGCAAGCGGTGAAGGACGCGCTCCAGGTCTTCGGTGTGCGCGAAGACCTGTTCAAGGAGCTGCGTGTCGTGGAGCGGCTGGTGCTCGTTTCCGACAAGCTCTTTGGCCACGTCGTGAACAGCAACCTCGAGGTTCGCACCTCGGTGGCCATCAATCCGGCGACGGGTGCGGCAGAGGACGGCGCACTCTTCACCTATGAGGCGATCCCGCGTGGTGCGGTGCTCGCCTGGGACGTGACTTGTCGCGATCCCCGGCACTTCAAGGAAGGGCGCAACGCACCTGACGTCACCGGCTCGCAGCAGGTTCATGACGTGGTCACCAAGGCGCATCCGCTCCTCGCGGCGTTGGGCATCGGCGGCATGGGGACTCGCGGCATGGGTCGCCTCGAAGTGCTCGCAGTCGGAGGTGCTCAATGAACGTCCAGAACCTCGACGCCGCGTGCGCGAAGCTCGGTGCCAAGCTCGCCTCGTCGGGCAACAAGGACACCGAGAACAGCATCACCAAGGCCCTAGGCGTGCTCGAAGAGCAAGGCGTCTATGCGCTGTTCCTCTATCTCCACGCGCGTGAGAAGCAGTGGGGGCCGGCCACGAGCGAGGCACTGGCGACCTTCCTTGCGCAGAATCCCAGCCCTGAGCACGCGCTGTTGGGTGGTACTGACCGCGACGTGTTCACCAGACTGGACCGGCTCTGCCGTGATCTGGACAGACTGATCTTCGCGCGAGACCTTCTTCATCGGGCGCTCGTCTACGCCCGCTACCACGCAAAGGCTGCGCAGGCCTCGCAGGCTTGCGGGAAGAGCACGCCATGACGTGGTCCGTCTTTCGCTGGGTCTGGCGGTTGGATGGCGCGCTGCATGTTGGAATGCCACCTGCCGGCTCCTTGAACCGCACGCGGCTCTACGTACCCGCACGCGCCATCTGGGGCGCGCTGACGGCAGAGCTGTCGCGACGGGAAGCGGAGAACGGCATGGCGCCGCAGTACCAGACGGTAGGCGAGAGTCTACAGCGAGACTATCGCTTCACGTACCTGTATCCGGCCGCGCAGGACGAGAAGACCTGGCATGCGTGGCTTCCGAAGTATAAGGATGGTCTCGGCCTCGCGTGGGCTCGGCAGGACCGTCTGAAGGAACTCGTTGGTGACCGGCACTTCAGACGCCGCCTGCTCTCGACGAGACCTGGCACGTCCATCGAGGCGAGCACAGCCGCTGCGGCAGAAGGCTCTCTTCGTGAGACGGAGTGCATCGAGACACGGTGGCGCGACGACCTGGGTCGTGACGCGGGTCCGGCCGCGATGGTTGGCTACGTGTTCATCCGCACCGCGAAGGCCAACGACAAGTACCCTGCCGAGCGCCGACGCCTCGATGACGTCGATACCCTCTTTGTCGGTGGCGACAGTCGCTACGGGCTGGGTCGTCTACGACGCGCTGCCTTCGACCTTGTGAAGGAGAGACGTGTGTTCGACGGTGAAGTGAACCTCGAATCCGCAGCCCCGCAGTTGAGGCTGTCCAGGGTACTCGCTCATGCCGATGCATGGGCATCTTTGTGTGGTGGGTTGGAACTGCTTGGGAGCTGGGACCGTGACAGGATCCGCGACCTGGATAAGGCTGCGCCTCTCTGGCAGCCCGGCTCTTGGCAGTCTTCAGAGGCCAACTGGGAGATTGGACCTGATGGATTGTGGCGAGAGGCACAGCCGTAGCGGAGGTTCGGGTAGCGAACGGCGACACCACGGCGGGCGCATGGCCCGGATGTTGAACCACCACACCGGGTACCTGGCCCACGGGTTCCTGGGGTCCGGCACCGTAGAACACCGCTGGGTTTGGGTGAGGTGCGGATGACCCGGCTACAGGTGCAGTGCAAGCTTCGATGGGACCTCCGGACGGACGCGGCGGAAGGCCGGGCAGAGCACCGCAAGAGCTTGTTCCAGACGACGCTTCAATGAGGCCGCCGCCCGGAGGCGGCGGAAGAGGGAGGTGTTCGATGCCGGGTAAGTTCCTCCGCAATTTGCTTCAGTGAGGCCGCCGCCCAGAGGCGGCGGAAGGCACGTGCTCGGCGATCTGGCGTCGGCCGGCCTGGGAGCTTCAATGAGGCCGCCGCCCGGAGGCGGCGGAAGGCCTCGCCGCCCTCGAGCATTCAGGCACCCTCGGACGAAGCTTCAATGAGGCCGCCGCCCGGAGGCGGCGGAAGGCGAGACGGCGCCAGGCACCCGGGACTTGTCCGGGCCAAGCTTCAATGAGGCCGCCGCCCGGAGGCGGCGGAAGGCCAGGAAGCTCCAGTAGTGCCGAAGGAGTGTGGCCAGTGCTTCAATGAGGCCGCCGCCCGGAGGCGGCGGAAGGTCTCCGTAAACGAGCCCATCTCCCACGGCCGGGGGAGCTTCACTGAGGCCGCCGCCCGGAGGCGGCGGAAGGGACCTGAGCCATGCGAACCTTCGCAAGGCAGACCTGAGGCTTCAATGAGGCCGCCGCCCGGAGGCGGCGGAAGGCAGCCAGCGCGTCCAGGTCCGTGCCCCGCGCGTAGGGCTTCAATGAGGCCGCCGCCCGGAGGCGGCGGAAGGGAAGACCCTCGAGGGGG